>Ga0207695_10004830_pt1 | contig 18196 bp, 15 predicted proteins | sample KBSC54metaG_FD_184354 | JGI IMG/M metagenome (GOLD analysis project Ga0207695, IMG submission 184354) | Corn rhizosphere microbial communities from Kellogg Biological Station, Michigan, USA - KBS C5-4 metaG (SPAdes) (version 2) | ecosystem: Host-associated > Plants > Roots > Rhizosphere > Soil... | reverse complement strand
GGCGATCCGTTCTGGAAAACCGGATTTGGCCCTCTGCTTTCAGACACTGCCGCGGTGCCGTTCGACAACGTTGATGAACTCGAAAAGCAGTTATCCACAAGACAATATGCGGCGTTCATCGTGGAGTCTATCCAGGGCGAAGCCGGCATTCGCCTTCCGCGTGCAACCTATTTGCGATCCTCCCAGTCGCTCTGCCGCCGCTACGGAACATTGTTTGTCCTCGATGAAGTACAGACGGGCATGTATCGCACGGGGCCGTTTCTTGCTTCACATCACTTCGGCATCGAACCCGACATCGTGATTCTGGCGAAAGCACTCAGCGGCGGACTCATCCCGTCTGGTGCGGTGCTCATGCCCGACGAAATCTTCCATTCGGTTTACAGCTCATTGAGGCGCGCCATCATTCATACGTCCACGTTCAGCGAAAATTCGCTGGCGATGCGCGCCGGCCTCGCCACAATGGATGTCCTCGAGAGGGACGATCTGGGCAACCGCGCGAGAGCGATAGGCGAAGCGTTCCGGCGCCGGCTGATGGAAGAGCTTTCCGGATACGAGATGGTGGCAGCGGTACGCGGACTGGGTATGTTGTCCGGCATCGAATTCATCGCACCCAGGCAAATCCGTTTGAAGCTGGCCTTCGAAGCTTTCCGTGCGATTCATCCAGGCATGTTCGGCCAAACCGTGGTCATGCGGCTGTTCCGTGACAAGGGTATCCTTACGCAAATGTGCGGCAACAACTTCATGGTCTTGAAGGCTGCGCCTCCGTTGGTGGTCACGGAAGATCAACTTGACGAGTTCGTATCGGCCATCCGCGATGTTGTCGACCTGATGCACACATCGAATAGCTTCTGGTCCGAGGCCATTGGTCTCGCCAGGCGGGCAGTGAACATCTGATAAGGTCTGTGTATCTTTGAAGCAGAGGAACACGCCCGACCAAATGATGACAATCGCCTCCGCGGCCAGCGCTTTCCCAAAACATTACTATTCCCAGGACGTTTTGCTCGCAGCATTCAAAAGCGTCTGGGCGCCAATCCTTGAAAACCCCAGAATCCTCGATCGTCTACACACCGCCGTCGGTGTGGATGGACGGCATCTCTCCATGCCGCTGAATGAATATTACGATTTGGCGAGCTTCGGGAAGGCCAATAACGTCTGGATTGAAACGGCGAAGGAAATTGGCGAGCACGCTATTTCCTGCGCGCTCACAAGAGCCGGCCTCACCACCGATGATCTTGGGGCGATATTTTTTGTTTCCGTCACTGGCATCGCCAGTCCGTCCATTGATGCGCGTCTCATCAATCGCATGAGACTCCCGGCTAATATACGGCGCGTGCCGATCTTCGGTCTCGGCTGCGTTGCGGGAGCCGCCGGCATCTCGATCGCATCGGATTACGTGCGCGCCTACCCGGATAAAGTTGCAGTCCTTCTGGCGGTAGAGCTTTGCTCGCTCACGCTACAGCGGCACGATCTGTCGATTGCCAATCTCATCTCGTCGGGACTATTCGGAGACGGCGCCTGTGCCGTCATCGTCGCGGGTGCCGAACGCCAGTTGGCCGGTCCGCGGATCGTTGCCACGCGCTCCATGTTTTACCCGGATACTGAAGATGTGATGGGCTGGGACATCTCAGAGAAGGGATTCAACATCGTCCTCTCCCCCAGCGTTCCCGACGTCATTCGTGAAAATCTGGGCCGCGATGTCGACGCTTTGCTTGCCGAAAATGGGCTGACGCGGAAGGACATCGAGAGCTGGGTTCTTCACACCGGTGGTCCAAAGATTCTGGAGGCGACGCAGGATGCGCTCAGTCTTCCTGCGGGCGCACTGGACACTTCATGGGACTGCCTGCGCCGCATGGGAAACCTCTCTTCCGCCTCCGTACTTGTGGTTCTCGAAGAATTCCTGATGAAGCGCCGTCCGGCTGCCGGAACCTGGGGGCTCTTGGCTGCCATGGGTCCAGGCTTCTGTTCTGAACTTGTGCTCTTGCGATGGTGATGTGATTTCGTCTCAAACAACAACCGATGTCGTTGTCGTCGGTGGAGGGCCCGCGGGTCTTGCAGCCGGGCTGGCCGCGCGTCAAAAAGATTTGCAGGTGATTGTAATAGATTGCGCGCAGCCGCCAATCGACAAAACCTGCGGCGAAGGTTTGATGCCCGGCAGCCTTGCCGCACTCCGAAAACTTGGAGTCTCGATTGATTCGTCCCAGGCCTACCCCTTTCGCGGGGTCAGATTCGCGGGCGGCGGAGTTGCCGTTGAGTCTGATTTTCCCACGGGCGTGGGCTTCGGCATCCGCCGGCCCGCCTTACACCATCAAATGATCGAACAGGCGGCGCGGGCAGGAGTAATTCTGCGCTGGGGTGAGCACGTGACGGGAATCTCGCGGGCTGGCGTATTGCTTGGTCCGGAGTTGATCCGATGCCGATGGATTATCGGCGCGGACGGTGGTACGTCGCGAGTGCGCCGCTGGGCCGGACTCGATTCGATGACCCGCGACACCGTCCGTTTTGGCTATCGGCGCCACTACCACGTTGCGCCTTGGAGCCAATTTATGGAGATCCACTGGGGCGATGGCTGCCAGATCTATGTCACGCCGGTTGGCGCCGATCAGGTTTGCGTTGCGCTCCTTTCCCACGGCTCGCAACTGCGCCTCGACGACGCGCTCCCACGGTTTCCCGATATCAGCCGGCGATTAGACGGCGCGCGGTTTGCAACCGCCGAGCGCGGAGGAATTTCCGCCTCTCGTAAGTTGCAGCGGGTGCAATCGGCACAGGTCGCCTTGATCGGCGATGCTTCCGGATCAGTGGACGCCATCACCGGAGAAGGGCTCTTTCTGGCATTCCAACAGGCCATGGCGCTGGCGGGAGCAATGGAATACGGGGACCTCGGCCGCTACGAAATCGCGCACAGACGCATTTGCCGCCGGCCGGCGTTCATGGCGGACTTCATCTTGATGTTGGATCGATCCAGTTGGATTCGAGGCCGCGTTCTGCGCGCCATGGCCCGCCGCCCCGGGATATTCGCGAACATCCTGGCCATGCACGCGGGAGAGTTGCCCATTCCCGATTTCATTTTGAATACTTTTGCCCTCGGCTACCAGATGTTGCTCGTCTGAATGACCTCGTGCTATTCCTCATCGCTCTCGGCTTCTGTGGCGCGGCGCTCGCTCAAAACACAACGCTGCAATTCGATCCGGCGCAGACGCACATTGAATGGGCGCTCGACACGGCCCTCCATACCGTTCACGGAACCTTTACGCTCAAGCGCGGCATGATTCACTTCGATCCCGTAAGCGGCAAGGCCGATGGCGAGGTTGTGGTCGACACTGCGAGTGGCGAAAGTGGCAACCGCCTGCGCGATCATAGAATGCACAGGGAAATTCTCGAGACCCGGCGTTATCCGGAAATAGTCTTCGTGCCGGCTCGGGTGGAAGGGAAGATTAACCTGAACGGAACCTCTCACGTCCAGGTGCACGGCGAGCTCACCATTCACGGCGATTCCCATGCATTCGTACTCCCCATCGAAGCAAGAGCAGAGCAAGGCCAGCTCACCGCAACCACTTCGTTCGGCATCCGTTACATGGACTGGGGCATTAAAAATCCCGGCAGATTCTTCCTGACAGTCGGAGACACCGTTCACCTCACCATAAACGCTGCCGGCCGCCTCTCGAATTAATATTCAATTACAACTCCGTTACTGAAGAAATAGGTGGAATCCTGTACTTCAGTTAGTGTAAAATCGGTTAACACAACTTATGGGTGGGGTTACGGCGTGTTCCACGCTCCGCCAGCTAAGTATCTATCCACGCTGATTTTACTAAGTTGCCTCGTTGCTCATTCGAGGATCTTAACTTCCCTCGTATCCCACCCGGGCCGCACAAATCCAGTCCCATTCAGGAGAGTAATGTCAAATGAGGTTTACAAACTATATAGTTGCCGTTGTTCTCGCATGCATGTTGTTGACCGTGCGGCAAACCTGTGCGCAGTCTCAGGCTAATACGGGTTCGATACAGGGAGTTGTGCTCGATCCGGCGGGCAGCGCAATTTCCGGCGGAGAAGTCTCGATCCAAAATACAGAGACGAATTTCACGCGCCGTGTCACCACCGATGGCGAGGGCCGTTTTCGGGTAGTGCTGCTGCCTCTTGGAATGTACAAGGTCACTGTCACTGCACCCAACTTCGCCACGCTCGTCCGCGACGGCATCACGGTCGGAGTTGGACAAACAGTAAATCTCTCGCTCGGCCTCACCGTGACTGCCGTCCAGCAAACGGTCAGCGTCACTGGGGAAGCGCCGGTGATCGAGACGAGCAAAGTGGAAAACTCCACGTTCATCGACGAGCAATCTATCAAGAGACTTCCAAACAACGGACGCAACTTCTTCGACTTTGTGAATCTCACGCCGGGCGTTTCCATCGTCCAGGGTCCTGATGGAAATGAGATCTCCATTAACGGACAGCGCGGGGTCAACAACAACGTCTCCATCGATGGCGCGGACGACAACAATCCGTTCTTCGGCGAGCAGCGCGGCGGCCAGCGCCCGCCGTTCACCGTAAACCTGGATGCAGTGAAGGAATTCAACGTCGTCGCCGATGGCGCGCCCGCAGAATTTGGGCGCAGTTCCGGCGGCTTCATCAACGTGGTGACAAAATCCGGAACCAACCAGACTCACGGCACCGCGCACGAGTTCCAAAAGTGGACCGGTCTCACTGCGCGCCAGTCGGACGGCACGCGGCTTTCTGGATTCTCTCAGGAGCAGTTCGGCGGAACGATCGGCGGTCCGATTAAGAAGGACAAGCTGTTCTACTTCGCAGCATACGACCAACAGGTGTTCCGTCAGACCAAGCAAACGAATCCGAATCGCATCGATCCTACTCTGGTGAACTTCTTCGCCACCCAGCTCGGCGATCCGAACGAGAACGGTCCGATCGCGCGAACCAACGATGCCAATGCCGCACTGGCCAAGGTCGATTGGAATATCAGCGACAAAAACATCGCCGCGTTTAAATACAACTATCAACGGTCGCGCCAGGAGAACGGCACGTTCGATGTCGATCCTTACGCCCGGAGCGCCAATGCAATCGAGCGCGATTTCGCCAACGTCATCAACGGATCGCTCAACACTACGCTGTCCCCGAACGTCCTGAACGAATTCCGTGGCCAATGGTCGCGGGAAGACCGGCCTCGTAACTACTCCGGCCCGCAGCTTCCAGGCCAGAGCCGGCCGTTTCCGGACACCGGAATCGACTTCGTGGGCAGCTATCGCTTTGGGGAACCGTTCTTCATTCCGGTGGAAGACCACGATACGCGTTTCCAGATCGTCGACAACGTTTCCATCATTCACGGCGGGCACAACATCAAGATCGGTTTCGAGCTGAACCGGACCAATACCTTCCAGACGTTCATCGGTTTCGCCAACGGCCGTTATATTTTCGATAGCGTCGCCGGATTCATGAATTACGTCACCAAGGGACCGAAGTTCGTCGAGTGTTCGAACGGCACTTCGAATGTCCTGGGAACTTGTCCCACCGGCTCAACCATCACCGGACCGCTGGAGCTGTTCCTCCAGTTCGCCGGCGTGAATAAGACTCCACAGCAGGCAGGCACACAGAACATTACCCAGATCGAACCGGCGTTTTTCGTGCAGGACCGCTGGCAGCTCCGCCCCAATCTCACGCTAAGCTACGGTCTCCGTTGGGAAGGGCAGATTGAGCCCGATCCCATCACTCCGCCATCGCAGGTCTTCTACGCCGCATTCATCGGTAAACCCGGCTTTCCCTCGAATGGCAAAATTCCCTCTGACCTCTCTATGTGGCAGCCGCGGCTCGGAATCACCTGGGATCCGGGCAACAAGGGCAAGACAGTGATCCGCGTCAACGGCGGAATCTTCGACGCGCGGACGCCAGGCCTCGATTTGGCCAGCTCGCGTTCCACCAATGGATCGGTAGGGCAGAGTATCTACCGCGATTCCACATTCAACGGATTTGGAGTCACGCCGCCGGCGTACACGCAACTGATTCCCAACGCGGACAGCATTTCTCCCGATCACCCGCAGGTCTATGTCTTCGATAAGAACTTTCACAACCCGCGTACCTACACCTGGACCGCCGGATTTGAGCAGGAAATCATTCCTGGCATGAAGGCACTTGCCTCATTCACCTACTCCAAAGGTGTACACCTCCAGCGCTTCATCAACCGTAACGATCCGGTGTTCGGCTCACCCTGGGCAACCGGTCTCGGCGCTGACGGTAAGAACGGCATCGACAGTACCGCAGGTTCCGGTTTAACGACGCTGGAGAGTTCCGCCAAATCACTCTTCCGCGGATTCACGGTCGGAATGGCGAAACAGTTCACCAATCACTTCCAGTTCCAGTGGAATTATCAGCTCTCAGTGGACAAATCGGATGATGACAACGAACGCGATCCATTCTCCTATCGTTATGTGAACGCCGCGAATTTAAAACCTGAATACAACTATTCGGATCGTGATCAGCGGCATCGCTTCAACGCGTTTGGAACCTGGACCGCGCCGTTCGGCTTCGAAGTGTCCCCGCGTTTCAGCGCCCATACCGCGCAACCTACCTCCGTTGACAACCGGCTGTTGCCGAATGGCACAATCGTGCTGCGAAACACGCTTCGCAAAGACAATGCGTTCACATCCGTTGACTTCCGCGTCGCGCGCAATTTCAAACTAAACGAACGTTTCACATTGCAGGGAATTGTCGACGTCTTCAATCTTGGCAACAGTAAGAATCTGAAGAAACCCGAAGTCACCGGGTTGTTGTTTAACTTCGACGGCACGCTGCAGAGCGGACTAGGCGACCCGCGGCAGGCGCAACTGGGAGTTAAACTGCTCTTCTAGGCGGCCAGGACGCCAAAATCCACCGCCTTAGTATTGGCGCCACAAATCAGAACACCAACGCGTTCGCCGGGTTCGGGTTCATAAGCGCGTGAGAGAAGTGCGCCAATGGCCGCCGCACCGCCGGGTTCGGTAGCAAGGCGCAACACATCCCAGAGGCGCTGCTGGGCTTGATGGATCGCAGCATCGGAGACCAGAGCCACGCGATTCACGTAAGCTTGCGCGAGCGGAAACATCAGGTCGCCGACACGCTTGGGCGCTAGCGAATCCGCCGCGATTCCACCGGCAGGCGCATCCACTGGATGGCCCGCGCGCAATGCGTATTCAAGTGTCGGTGCAGCTTCCGGCTCTACTCCGATCAGCTTGACGCGTCCTGCATACCAGGCTGCGATCCCGCCAATGAGCCCGCCTCCGCCCACTGCCACCAGCAGAGTGTCCAACTCAGAGTACTGCTGCTCGAATTCTAATCCGATGGTTCCCTGTCCCAGCAGTGTTTCCACTTGATCGTAAGCATGAACTTGCAGCGCCCCCGATTCGGCTGCGCATCGTTCGCTGGCCGCGAGCGACTCCACATAGCGGTCGCCCACTACCATCAAGGTCGCTCCGTAGCTGCGAATCCGATCCATCTTCGCCGGTGACGCAATACTCGGTACAAAGATCGTTGCAGGTTTGCCGAGTTTGTTCGCGGCGAAGGCGACAGCAGCTCCGTGATTGCCACCGGATGCGGCCACCACACCGGCATCGGGAACCTCTCGCGTCAGCAAATTGGTAAAAGCCCCCCGGGGTTTGAACGAGCCCGTGTGCTGCAGAAGCTCCAGTTTGAGGATCAGCCGCACGGAATCCAGGCCGAAGTCCGCGCCGTTTATCTCGACCACCGGCGTTCGGCGGATATACGGTCTGATCAGTTCCTCGGTGCCGGCGATTCGGCTCTGCCCGATAGTAGTATCCAGCATTCGTACCTCGCAGTATACTTAGTCGATTGGCGAATTGTCTATATGCCAGCACCCAAGACATCAATCGAACCGGCCTTACGCGCGCTAGCCAATGAGCGCAGACTGCAGATTCTGGATTGGCTGAAAGACCCTCGAGCGCACTTCCCGCCACAGGTGGACGGCGACCTGGTGAAAGACGGCGTATGTGGCGTCCTGATTGCCCGGAAGCTGGCTGTCAGCCAGCCGACCGCGAGTGAACACCTCAAGATCCTGGCCGCGGCCGCCCTGATTCGCGGAAAGCGCATGAAGCAGTGGACCTTCTACAAGCGCGACAACGCCGCAATCAGACAAATCAAGAGGATGATTCTGGCAAAGATTTGATGTAATCGATGGCTCCATTCGCTATTCTCGGACAAAGGCGTATCTTTGCAGGAAAACTGTTGCAGAAAAAATGTAAGCCGCGCGATCAAAGCAGGTGTATACTGAACTGTCCTGGTGAATACAAGGGAAAATCCTGGGTTAACTTTTTGTAAACCGGCTGGACTTCAAGTAAGAAGGAGAATAATGTGAAGAGGTTGTTCCTGGTAGTTGCTTTGCTGGCGAGCGCGACGGCCGCGAGTGGTAGTGTTATTTACAGCTATCACGCGACTTCCTTCGGCACTACCGACTGGCAGTTCACTGTTCCCGATTTTTTGAGCGCGCCCGGTACTACTTTCATCACCAGCTTCGACAGTGCTTCCAGCTCCTTCCTGGGCACCATCCTGGATGTGCAAATATTTAATCCGTTTTCGGCAAGCCCGGGCATTCAGACGGATGGCACCGGGGGTGGCCTTGGTATTGGTGCCGGCTACCCGGGGCCGTTCGACCACGACGGCACCTATTCGATTACAGGCGCGACGCTCACCATCTCTGGCGCCCCAAGTGCGCCAGAGCCCTCGCCGCTTGCGCTGATCGGTGTGGGCGGAATCCTATTAGCGCTTGTGCGCCGCCGGCATTGGATTTCCCAGAAGCAGATTGCAAATTAGTCGCCAGTCGATTGATGCGCCCCGATGCCAGCGCTTGCTTGCCAAAAACTAACGATTTTAGCGAAGATTTGACCTGTTAAAGAATCGAAGCAGAGGACGTGAGCACCCCGCCGCGGGCTTCAAACTCTTTCATCACCGTGTACCCGTCCGCTTCATTCAACGCGCGAACCGCATCGGCGACCATCTCCACGCGCTTGCCTGTCTTGAGCAAACCGACCGCGGCGTACTGCACGCAAATCTCTGTCACCACGCCGTAAACCACATACCGGTCCGCGTCCAACTGTTCCAGTAGGCGCGGCAGATTCGGATTTTCAAAGCAATCGAGCACTACCTTTTCGAGGATGATCTGCTGCGCGCTCGGACGGGGCGCGTATACCGGTTCCCACGGAATTACGATACAGGTCTCGAGCAGAGTTCCTGAGGGTTTACACTGCCCGACCGTTCCCTTCACGCAATGCGCCGGCCACCGTTTGAACTCCGGATCATTCTCCGTGTGGGCATCCATGGTGGAGACCACTGTAATGCCATTCGCTCCTGCGAATTGATTCAATCTCGCAATTGTTCCCACCGTTCGCTCCGAGAGGGGAGCATACAACGCACCGGCGGGAAACAGAAAATCGATTTGCGTGTCAACGTCGAAAAAAACGGTTTTCATGGCCTGATCTTCATGACGTCATCCGCGGCGCGCTCCGCCAACTGCCGCAACTCGGCGCTGTATTCCACTATATGACCGGGCGTGATGGAATCCATCGACGACGCGCAGTGCTCGCGCGCCGAGGCCGCATCCGGAAGAGGCTCCACCAATTCCCCGTCGAGGATCACTGGACGCAGCAATGCGATGGCCGGCCGGCCACCCGCCAGGATGGGCGGGCACTCCCATTCACAAGCGATCTGATCGCGGCCCGCGTGCCGGAACACCTGCTTCGCCCCGGGCAGCGTCTCTTTCTCGACGCTATGTTTGAAGGTGTAACGTTTAATGCCGTCGATTTCCATCTCAGACATTTTGTAGACCGCGGCAACGTTCGGCGAGTCGGCTGAAGTTGCCAATTCGGTGCCTACTCCGAACACGTCAATCGGCGCATCCGCCTGGACGATCATGCGAACTTTCTCCTCGTTCAAGTCGCCTGACGCCATGATCTTCGCCTCCGGAAGCCCGGCGGCATCCAGAATTTTTCGCACTTCCCGCGCGAGCTTCACCAGGTCACCGCTGTCCAAGCGCACGCCCCAGAGCGGCTTCCCAAGACTTGCGACCATACGCGCGCCTTCCACCGTGTCGTACGTGTCGATCAGATAGGCTGCCCGTGCACCGAGCAGTTTCTGAAGCGCCTCCTGAGCCGCCCGCTCACGCGGGAACGACATTACCCAGGAATGCGCCGCTGTCCCGAATACCGGTATTCCATAACGGAATCCCGCCTCCACATTGCTTGTACCGATGCAGCCGCCGATATACGCCGCCCGGCCGGCCAGAACTCCCGCTTCCGGCGAGTGCGCACGCCTCGTCCCGAATTCGACTACCGACCGTCCGTCGGCCGCTCGGGCGACGCGAACCGCTTTCGTCGCAATCATCGACTGGAACGAAAGCATGGCCAGCAGATAAGTTTCCGGGATCTGCGCTTCCACCAGCGGAGCGCGGACAGTCAGAATTGGCTCACCAGGAAAAAACGGAGTGCCCTCGCGCATGGCGAATACGTCGCCCGTAAAGCGGAAAGCCCGCAGATACTCAAAGAACGCCGGAGAGACCCTCTCAAACTGCGGCAACTTGCGAATGTAGTCCACTTGCTCGCCGGTGAAACTCAGATTCAAAAGGTAATCGACCGCTTGCGCGAGCCCGGCACTCACCAGGAATTCGCGATGACGCGGGAGATGACGAACAAACAATTCAAAGGTAGCCCGCTCACGGACCTTGCCGGTTTCAAAAAAACCTGCGGCCATAGTGAGCTGGTAGAGGTCTGTCTGAAGACCGTTCATTTCTTAGCCGGGCTGGCCTGCGCCGGCTTCACGTCGGCAGCGGCCTTCTGGAGTTCCGTCACCGATTTGGCATCCAGCTCATAAATAGCCGGCTCGTTATCCCGCATGGCGAAGTAGCTGTTGTCCGTCTTCGAAATCAGAACTTTTTCAGTGCGGTGGCCATCGTTTGAAGTGACCGTAGCCTCCATCACCGGTTTCGTGAAGCCCTTATCGGCAAACTTCGTCGCGGCCAGATCCCGCAGCTTATCCAGCATCATCTGAAAGCTGGCGCTGTCCGTCTGCTTGCCGTTCGACATCCACTTGTCGCCCGAGTGCGTAAACAGATAGGTCTTGTCGCCATCGTGGATCTCCACTTTACTGGGTTCATTGAAACCGAAATCGAACAGCTTCTTGTTGCGGAAATTGTCCGGCCCTTTCAGAAGCGTATCGCCGAGTTCCGTTGCAATCTTGAAAATGCCCGGCACTGCGCTGCTTTTAGCGGCGTATAGGTTTTCAATGTAGTTCTTATGAACATCCAATTGCTGAGTTCCGTTGCTGTCGGTAACCTTTATCGTCGCCACCAGCTTACCGGTATTCCACGTCTTCTCGGCCTTTTTCTTGTCGTTCTCCGAGATATTGGGATCCATCTTGGCATCCTTCATCTGCCGGAGGAGCTCTTCCACCTGGAAACCGTCCGCGCGCAGCGGTTTCGGTTTCGTGATCTGCCATTCGTTCGCATTGTTCTTTGCAAGCTCGAGTGGCTTTCCATCCAGCGTCAAGTCGATACTGGTAATCTTGTCCTGGTCGAAAGTCAACAGGCGTTTGTCACGCAGGTCTGCCGCCGTTTTGGAGAATGCGGTCTTAGTAGTGGTGCCAATCGTAAACACCCGGGGATCGCCGTCGAGCTTGGCATAAGCATTCCCGCCCGTTGGAACATCGTCGCCCATGAGGATCTTCTGCTGTTTCCCATTTTTGAGTGCAAAAGTCGCCTCAACCACCGGAGGCTGCAATCCGTACTGCGCCAGGTCTGTCGCCTTTTCGTCCACCAGTTTGTCCCAAACCAGCGACGTGTACGCCGAAACGATGCTGGTGGCCTCAGTCTGGTCAACAGGAAATGCCGGCGGCGAAATCATCGTCCATTTGTTGGAGTTGTCACGTTTCAGCACCAAGGCGCCGGCTCCTTTCTTCTGCAACGTGATCTGTTGCACCTGGTCGTCGGTCGCTGAGACCAGCTTCGGGGGGGCATCCGCCGGCGGCTTCGCCTGTTCCTTTTCCTGGCTCTTGTTCGACCAGTAAACGCCGCCGGTAAGTGCCGCTAATAAAACTACACCAACAAGTAATCCACGGCTCGGTCGCACTAATTCACTACCTCCGCTTCCACCAAACACTGAATCCGGCCGCAATCACGAACAGCGGCAGCAATACGACGCTCGAATAGAACATCATCTGCATCTGCCTGCCGCTCACGTTGAGCCGGCGGTCTTCCTGATCCTTGGGACGAATCGAGATAAGATCTTCATCCGCCGAAAGCCACGCCAACATGTTCAGGAACAGATCCCGATTGCCGTTGAAAGCTAAAATGCCATTCGTAACCCATCCGGACGATCCGACCACAATCACCCGCTGCTCGCCGTTCGTTGTCTTCTTGCTCGCCGCCGCGGCCAGGGTGAGCGGTCCCTGTTTGTCCTTCTTGGGATCGATGACGATCTTCGCCGAAGCAAGATTTGCGGTAGCAAAGCTATTTTCCGACGTGCTGAACAGTTTCTCGGCCGGAGGTTTTACGTCGAGAGATCGCGCCAGCGGAAACGCCGTAGCGGTGCCCTTCATTTCCCGGACGATCGCGTGCGATTCGTACGTCGATACCAGCGGTACCGCTTCGCTGAAACCGAATATCTGACCCACGCCGCTGGTATCCAGCACCAGGTTCTTTTCCGGAGTAATACCGTAGTCCGAGGCTAACTTCACGAGACCTTCGTTGTCTCCCACTTCTTCTTTGCCGAACTTAACCGGCGGATCCAGAAACATCAGCAGATGCCCGCCGTTATCGAGGTACCCTTTCACCGCGGCCACAGCCGGCGGAACGTAATCGAACCGGGGACCTGCGACAAACAGAATGGTGCAATTCTTCGGAACTTCCGGTTTATCCAGCAGCGAGATGCCCTGGGTCTTGTAGTTATTCTTTTCGATCGCTTCCTTGGCGCCCGAATAGCCGTTGCGGCCCGTGTCGTCGAGCGCATGCTCGCCGCTGCCGGAAACGACGCAGACCGTGCGATCGCCGCCCTTCAACGCGCGGATAATCGCCCCGGTGATTTCTTCCTCGGTGACAGATTTCGCCTCTTGCTGCCGCCCGCCCGCGTTCACCAGAATGGTGCCGTAAGAGCGGATGCCCATCGCCTTGGCTACCTGCGGTTTCTTATCAGGATCCACATAGTCGACCGAAAGCTTGTGCGAAAGCACTTCATACCGGTCGAGCAGATCCTTGGCTTGCTGAAAGTTCTTGGTCTGATCGAAATAAGTAATTTTCGCGTCCTGCTGGAGGCCGGATACAACCTTTTTCGTCTGGTCCGACAAACTGAAACGCTTGTTTGACGTTGTATCCACCGACTTGTTGTAGCGATTTGCCAGGAAGTTCAACAGGCCGAGAATCGCAATCACGATGATGATGTAAACGCCGGCGTACGCCGTGTACTTCGTCTGTCTTGCTGTCATCCAACTCGTCTTCATCTACGCCCTCCACCGCAACGATTCCATCGAGCGCGCTGTCAGAAACAGCCCGAGGAAGCACATCGACAGGAAAAAGATCACGTCTTTCGAATCCACCACGCCTTTGGCGAAGGTCTCAAAGTGCGCCACCACCGAAAGGTAACCGACTACTTTGGCCCAGGCTTCGGTACCGTAGGAACTCATCCAATCGAGAATCCACAGGATCAGGCAGATGGCGAAAGTCCCCACTGCGGCGATAATCTGATTTTTTGACGTGGTGGAAATGAAAGTTCCGATCGACAACAGCGCCGCGCCCTGCAACAGCAGCCCCAGGTAGCCGACCAGAATCGGCCGCCAGTCAGGTTTGCCATAGCCGAAAAGCATGATGATATTCAGCGACGAAATCGCCAGAATGCAGGCGTAGAGCGCCACCGCCGAAAACCACTTGCCGAGAATAATTTCGATGTCCCGAACGGGCGAGGTGATCAGCAGTTCGATTGTGCCGGAGCGCTTCTCCTCCGCGAACAGACGCATGGTCAACATCGGAATCAGGAACAGCCCGATCACACTGACGTTCATCAGGATCGGCCGGATTACCCATTCGTTCACGTCCATCGGGGTCGCACGCCCCATCATCTGCGACTCCATGCCGCGCTGGACGAAAATATAAACGTAAACGTAAAAGAAGTAGCCGGAGAGAAGCGCGAAGAAGCCCATCACGCCGTATGCAACCGGCGAAGTGAAGTAGCTCTTCATCTCCCTCTGAAAAATAGTGTTGATGTTTCTCAATTTGCGCTCCCCACCATCGCCGGCTGTTCGTCGGAACTCGTGAGGGAGAGGAACACCTCTTCGAGACTCAGCGAAACAGAGCGAAGCTCATTCAAATTCCATCCGCTTTCCACAATGCTACGGGCAAGTTCCGGGCGGATCGACCGTCCCTGCAAGCTCTCCACCTCGTACAAGTGGCGGGAGTCCCTGCTTTCCTTATAGACAACCCGGCTTACGCCTGGCACCTGTTCCATCCGCTGCTGCACCGTGCCCTTGTCGATCTGGTCATTCCGGCCCTCCACCTCGACGGCAACAGCTTCAGCCCCGCGCAGGCGATTGGTAAGATTGTGCACTGTATCGGTGGCAACCACTTTGCCCTTGTTGATAATGATCACGTGTTCGCACACTTGCTCAACTTCCGGCAGAATGTGCGTGCTCAGAATGATGGTGTGATCTCCGGCCAAGCTCTTGATCAGCGATCGCGTATCCAGAATCTGCTTCGGATCGAGGCCCGAGGTAGGTTCGTCGAGGATGAGCACGTCGGGGTTATGGATGATCGCTTGCGCCAGTCCGACACGCTGCCGATATCCTTTCGAAAGCTTCGAAATCAGCTTCTGGCTGACATCGGCCACCGCGCAACGTTCGGAAACCTCTCCAACGCGCCTTTTGATGTCGCCCGACGGCAGTCCCTTGAGCTTCGCGACGAACGTGAGGTATTCCTCAACTTCCATTTCCGGGTAGAGCGGCGGCGTTTCCGGAAGATATCCGATCCGCTTTTTCACTTCCATCGGCTGTTCCACCACATCGAATCCAGCCACGTTCGCCGAGCCTGATGAGGGCGGCAGAAAACATGTAAGAACGCGCATGGTCGTCGTCTTTCCCGCGCCGTTCGGCCCCAGGAAACCGACAATTTGGCCTTTCTTTACTTCAAAAGATACATTGTCTACAGCCGTCGTTCGCGCGTATCGCTTGCTGAGACCTTCAACTTTAATCATATGTCTGAACCTTCATGCAGTCCCGGATAGAATCTGCGTTTATATTGCGGTATCTGCTACCTTTATAACCCCATGACCTGGAATCCTGCATCTACATACAGGACGTTCCCGGTCACACCACGGCCAAGGTCGCAGGCCAGAAAAACAGCGGCATCCGCTACCTCGGCCGGGTCGGTATTCCGCCGGAGAGGCGCGTGAGCGGCAACTCCTCCCAGAACCTTTGAAAAATCCTTGATCCCGCGGGCCGACGCTGTTTTGACGGGTCCCGCGGAAATAGCGTTTACGCGAATATTCGCCGGTCCCAAGTCGCTCGCCAGATAACGAACCACAGCTTCAAGCGCGGCTTTCGCCACGCCCATAACATTATAATTCGGAACTACCTTCACTGCACCAAGATAGGTGAGGGTCAGAATCGATCCACCCTTGGTCATCAATGGCGCCACCGCTCGCGCCACTGCAAGCAGCGAATAACTGCTCACTTCCTGCGCCAGCAGGTAGCCATCGCGCGAGGTCTCGACAAAAGGGCGGCTTAAGTCCTCCGGATTCGCAAACGCAATGCTGTGAACTACGGCGTCAAGCTTATCGGAGTTGTTCTTGATCGACGCAACCAGTTGATCCAACTCTTCTGGCTTAGTGACATTGCAGGCGATCGCTCTTACATCCTTGGAAAGCGCGGCCGCGAGTTCTTCGACCGTCTCTTTCTGCCGATCTCCCTGATAAGTCAGGACGACATCGCCACCCTCGCGTACAAATGCCTGCGCGATTGCGTAGGCCAAACTCCACCTGTTGGCAACGCCCAGCACAAGTGCTGTCTTGCCACTCATCAAATTCGACATGAAGCATTATTCTATCGTAGATGTCCTAAAAACACCCATACCGTCAAATCCTCATTGACGATTGATCGAAAGTCCGTTACTGTCTTTCTTGGCTCAGCGGAACACGAAGAGAGAGCGCCGCATGGGCATCATGACCGCCGCTCTGAATCTATGGGCGAACAGTTCCTACCGCGCAGTCAGTATGAGTGAGGTTGCGGAAGCGGCCGGAGTCGCCAAGGGCACTCTCTATCTATATTTCGAAACGAAAGAGCATCTTTTTCTCGCGCTCCTCGAAGAACAGTTTGACGCCTGGTTTGAAAACGTGAACTCGGCTTTGGATGGAGACGGGTCGTGGGACACAGCCCGCCTCTGTCGGGTGCTTGTCGCCTCCCTTGAAAACCGCGAGTCTTTTACGGGCCTGCAGTGCCTGCTGGAAAGCGTGCTCGAGCAAAACCTCGACCTGGAAACAGCCCGCTCTTTTAAACAAAGGCTGCTGGAGCACACCGTGAGCACCGGCGCGAGAATCGAGCACAGGCTTCCATCCCTGCGGCCCGGCCAAGGGGCGCGATTCCTGATTCACCTGCGCGCGCTGCTGACCGGTTTGCGCCAGATGGCCGATGTTTCTCCCATCGTGAAGCAGGTAATGGCGGAGAATCCCCAACTGCGCGTGTTGGAAGTGGATTTTCGCAAAGAATCGAGCGCGGCCATTCAAGGATTGATTCAAGGCTTCCTCTCCCAGCAAGCCGCCCGCCAGGCGTGACAAGGCAAAGAAAATGGCGGCAGTCAGCGCTAACCTGATAAGATCAAAAAGACCGGACCGTCTGGCGAACGTATGTTCCCCCCACACGGTTCCCACCGGCCCGCTTTTGTCGGCATCTCCGGCCTAGATTCATAATCGGAGACCTTTCCTTGCAAGCGCTAGCGGCCCGCGAGTTTTTCATCAAACTTTTCTCCAGCGATTTCATGCCACACGGTACCTGTTACTCCTGGGATCCCGCCGTGTTGTGGCTCAATGTCGTGTCCGATAGCCTGATCGCTGTCTGTTACTTCACCATCCCCGTTCTCCTGTTCTCTCTCGTGCAGAAAAGGAAAGATCTGGAATTCAAGTGGATCTTCGTTGCCTTTGGCGCGTTCATCGTGGCCTGCGGCAGCACTCACATCATGGGCGTCTGGACAGTGTGGCACGGCACCTACCGGCTCGACGGTATGCTGAAAGCACTCACGGCTGTTGCCTCTCTTGTCACGGCCGCTCTCCTGGTTCCCATCCTCCCCGTATTGGTCAAACTGCCTGGCCCGAGTCAACTGAGCCTCGCAAATCGAAAGTTCGAGGGCCTGCTCGAAACCGCGCCCGACGCCATCGTCGTCGTCAATTCGGAGGGAAAGATTGTTCTGGTAAACGCGCAGGTCGAAAAACTGTTTGGATTCCGGCGCGAGGAACTATTGGGCGAGAAGATCGAGGTTCTGGTGCCGGAACGCTTCCGGGGCCGCCATCCGGCCCATCGTGCCGGTTTCTTTGCCGAACCTCGAGTGCGGTCCATGGGCGCTGGTTCCGAGCTCTACGGCCTCCACAAATCCGGCCACGAATTCGAGGTGGAGATCAGCCTGAGTCCATTCGAGACGGAAGACGGCGTCCTCGTTTCCACCGCCATCCGCGACATTACCGGCCGGAAGAAAGCGGAGGCCAAATTCCGCGGGCTTCTCGAGGCGGCGCCGGACGCAGTGGTGGTAGTCGATTCCGACGGGAAGATCGTTCTGGTGAACGCGCAGGTCGGGAAGCTGTTCGGGTACCCGCGTGAAGATCTGCTTAGCCAACCCGTCGAGAAGTTGATTCCGGAACGCTTCCGGCATGCTCACTCGGGACACCGGACGGGCTTCTTCACCGAACCGCGAGTGCGGCTGATGGGCGCCGGCTTGGAGCTCTATGGTTTACACAAGGATGGGCACGAGTTCCCGGTGGAGATCAGCCTCAGCCCATTGGAAACGGAAGAGGGCGTTTTGGTTTCGAGCGCCATTCGTGATATCACCGACCGCAAAAACGCAGAACAGAAACTGGTGGACTTGAACCAGGAGATTGCCCGCCGTAACACAGAGCTCATGGCGGCAAACAAGGAATTGGAAACCTTCAGCTATTCGGTCTCTCACGATCTCCGAGCCCCCCTCCGG
>Ga0207695_10004829_pt1 | contig 18197 bp, 17 predicted proteins | sample KBSC54metaG_FD_184354 | JGI IMG/M metagenome (GOLD analysis project Ga0207695, IMG submission 184354) | Corn rhizosphere microbial communities from Kellogg Biological Station, Michigan, USA - KBS C5-4 metaG (SPAdes) (version 2) | ecosystem: Host-associated > Plants > Roots > Rhizosphere > Soil... | reverse complement strand
CATGTCGAGCGCGGCGGGCGAGTCGTCGCGTGCCGCGGCGAGGAACGCATCCCCCACCGCCATCGGGGCGGACGTGCCGACGAGCGCGAGCTTCGCCACGCGCTCCGGGTGCGCCATCGCCGCGGCGAGCGCCACGAGGGAGCCCATGCTGTGTCCCACGAGGGCCGCGCGCTCGAGCGCCGCCGCGTCGACGAACGCGGCCACCCAGCGCGCCATCGCCTCGATCGAGGTGCGGATGCCGCCGGGGCTGCGGCCGTGCGCCGGGAGGTCGAGCGCCAGCACCGCGTGGCCGTGGTTGGCGAGGTAGCGCGACTGCCACTGCCAGACGCTGTGGTCGAATGCCGCGCCGTGGACCAGCACGACCGCGGGAAGGCCCGGGTCGAACGCGCGCCCGCCGGTGTAGGCGTAGGCGGGATAGCCTTCGACGATGAAGCGCACGCCGCTCCTATTTGCGCGCGGCGCGCAGCGCCCGCGAGAGGTCCTCGACCAGGTCGTCCGGGTGCTCCAGGCCGATCGACAGGCGCACGGTGCCCGGCGTGATGCCGGCCGCGGCGAGGGCCGCGTCGTCCATGCGGAAGTGCGTCGTGGTCGCGGGATGGATCACCAGCGACTTCGCGTCGCCGATGTTCGCGAGGTGCGAGAAGAGCGTCAACGCCTCGATGAAGCGCCGGCCCGCCTCGCGCCCGCCCGCGAGCTCGAAGGAGAGGATGGCGCTCGCCCCGCGCGGGTAGAGCCGGCGCGCGAGCGCGTGGTCCGGGTGCGACTCCACGTCCGGATGGTGCACGCGCGCCACCGCCTCGTGCCCCGCGAGGAAGCGCGCGATCCGGGCCGTGCTCTCGACGTGGCGCGCCATCCTGAGGGGCAGCGTCTCCAGCCCCTGCAGGATGTGGAACGCGGTCATGGGCGCCATGCACGCCCCGAAGTCGCGCAGTCCCTCGCGGCGCGCCCGCAGCAGGAAAGCGGACGTGGGAGACTCCTCCGCGAACACCATGCCGTGGAAGCCTTCGTACGGCTGGGCGAGCGTGGGGAAGCGGTCGTCCGCCGCCCAGTCGAAGCGCCCGCCGTCCACGAGCACGCCGCCGATCACGATGCCGTGGCCGGAGAGGAACTTGGTCGCGGAGTGCGCGACCAGGTGGGCGCCCATCTCGAAGGGCCGGCCCAATGCCGGCGTGGTCACCGTGGCATCCACCAGCAGCGGCACGCGGCGCTCCTCCGCGATCCGCGCGAGGGCCGGGATGTCGAGCACGTCGACGGACGGGTTCCCCACGCTCTCGCCGAAGAGGAGCCGCGTCTCGGGCCGGATCGCCCGGCGCCAGGCCTCGGGGTCCCGCGCGGGGACGAACGTGGTCGAGATCCCGAACCGGGGGAGCGTGTAGGACAGCAGGTTGTGCGAGCCGCCGTAGAGGCTCGCCGAGGCGACGACGTGCCCGCCCTGCCCCATGAGCGTCGCGATGGCGAGGTGGAGCGCCGCCTGGCCGCTCGCGGTGGCGATCGCCCCCACGCCATCCTCCAAAGCGGCCATGCGTTCCTCGAGGACCGACACGGTGGGATTCGACAGGCGAGAGTACACATGGCCGGGCGTTTCCATGTTGAAAAGCGCCGCGGCGGTGTCCGTGTCCGGGAACACGAAAGAGGCCGTCTGGTAGATGGGGACGGCCCGCGCCCCGGTCGCCGGGTCGGCCGATTGGCCGGCGTGGACCGCCAGGGTGTCCGGGTGAGGGGGTTTCGGGCCGGAATGGGCCATGAGAATCAGTTATTTGGGTTGTAATGCTGAGATTGCGTCGAAATGTTGTCACGAACCCGTTTTGTTTGCTATGGTTTTGCCTGCCTTCGAAGGAGCCCGCCTTCCGTGAACCGTCTCGCCGTCCTCCTCGTTCTCGCCATGTTGCCCTGCGCCGGGTTCGCCGCGGAAAGATCGGCCCACCGCGTCCGGACCGCGAAGGCGGCCGTGGCGGAGCTCACGAAGGACGGCGACCCGAACGTCCGCTCGACGGGCGTCCTCGTGCTCGATCCCACCACCGGCCAGACGCTCTTCGCGAAGAACGCGGACCAGCAGGCGCCCATCGCCTCCATCACCAAGCTCATGACCGCGATGGTCGTGCTCGACGCGAACCTGCCGTTGGACGAGGCGATCGAGCTCACGACCGACGACATCGACACGATCAAGAACACGCATTCGAAGCTGCCGATCGGCTCGCGCTTCCGCCGCGACGACCTCATGCGCCTGGCACTCATGGCGAGCGACAACCGCGCGGCCGCGGCGCTCGGGCGAAGCTACCCCGGCGGCCTCACCGCGTTCGTGCGCGCGATGAACGCGAAGGCGCAGGCCCTGGGTCTCACGCAGACGCACTACGTCGACTCCTCCGGCCTCTCGCCGCAGAACGTCTCCAGCCCCGCGGACCTGGGGAAGCTCGTCGCGGCGGCGTCCAACTACGACCTCATCCGCGAGTACACGACCACGAGCGGAGTCACGGTCCAGCTCCCGGATTCGCGCCGCAAGATCAGCTTCGTGAACACCAACGCGCTCGTGCGCCATTCGGACTGGAAGATCGGGCTCTCGAAGACCGGCTACATCAACGAGGCGGGGAAGTGCCTCGTGATGCAGGCGATGATCGCCAACCAGCCGGTCGTGATCGTGCTCCTCGATTCGTGGGGCCGGCTCACGCGCGTGGCGGACGCCAACCGCATCCGCCGCTGGCTCGAGAAGAACTCCGCGAAGCTGCTGGCCAGCCGCGCGGCCGAAGCCTCCGCCGCGGAGTGACGTTTCCCTCGCGGGGTCCGGCGCGCCGCGCGACGCACCGTGTATGCTTCGCGCCATGAAAATCGCCATGATGGGTTCCGGCGGCGTCGGCGGCTTCTTCGGCGGCCGCCTCGCCAGGGCGGGCTACGACGTCACCTTCGTCGCGCGCGGCGCGCACCTGGAAGCGATGCGCGCGAACGGCCTCACGATCGAGAACGAGCCGCAGGGGAACATCCACGTCCCGCGGGTGAAGGCGACGGCGGATCCGGCCTCGATCGGCCCCGTGGACCTCGTGATCGTCTCGGTGAAGCTCTGGGACACCGATGCCGCCGCGCGCGCGATGGCACCCATCGTGGGCCCGAAGACCGCGGTGCTCTCGCTCCAGAACGGCGTCATCAAGGACGACATCCTGCGCGCCCACTTCGGGGCGGAGCGCGTGATGGGCGGCGTCTGCTACGTGGCGACCCACATCGCGCGTCCCGGTGTGATCCACCAGACCGGCACGATGCAGCGCGCGATCGTGGGAGAGCACGACGGGCGGGCGTCCGACCGGGCGCGCGCGCTCCACGAGGCGCTCGCCGCTTCCGGCGTGAAGGCGGAGCTCTCCGCGGACGTGCGCCGCGCGATCTGGGAGAAATACGTCTTCCTCGTGGGGCTCTCCGCGTCCACCACCGCGATGCGGACGACGCTGGGGCCTATCCGCTCGAACCCGCGCACGCGCGCCTTCCTCCACGACCTCATGCGGGAGGCGGTCGCGGTGGGGCGGGCGCACGGCGTGGCGCTCCCGGAGGATTTCGCCGATGACCGGCTCGCGTTCGCCGATACCCTCCCGGCGGACATGACCTCCTCGATGCACCACGACCTCGACCGCGGCAACCCGCTCGAGGTGGACTGGCTTTCCGGCGGCGTGGTGCAGCTGGGGGAAGCGGTCGGCGTTCCGGCCCCCGCCAACCGGGCCGTGCGCGACATCCTCGCGCTCCAGGCCGCGGGAACGCGGAAGTGACGGCGCCCGCGCGGCTCACCGTCCGCGCGATCCGTGCGGTCGCGGTCGAGGTGCCGATGCGCCACGTGCTCGGCACGAGCCAGGCGGCGGTGCGGGCGGCCCCGCTCCTCCTGGTGGACCTCGAGACGGAGGAGGGCGTCACCGGCCGCGCCTATCTCTTCTGCTACGTGCCCGCGGCCGCGGCGGCGATCGCCGCGATCCTGGCCGAGATCGAGCGCTCGACGCGCGGCGAGCGCGTGGCGCCGCTCGACCTCTGGAAGAAGCTCACGCGCCGCTTCACGCTGATCGGCGTGCAGGGCGTGGTGCGCATGGCGATGGCCGCGTTCGACGTGGCGTGCTGGGACGCGCTCGCGATCGCCGTGGGGCAGCCGCTCGCGGCGCTCCTCGGCGGCACGCCGCGGCCGGTGCGCGCGTACAACAGCAACGGCCTGGGGCTCATGGACATGCCCGCGCTCGCCGACGAGGCCGAAGAGCTGCTGGAGGACGGCTTCGAGGGCGTGAAGCTGCGCCTGGGCTATCCCACGCTCGCGGAGGACATCGCGGCGGTGCGCGCCGTACGCGCGCGGGCGGGAGACGGCGTCCGGGTCATGGTCGACTACAACCAGGCGCTTTCCGTCGCCGAGGCGCTCGAACGCGGGCGGGCGCTGGACGCCGAGGGCATCGCCTGGCTCGAGGAGCCGATCCGGCACGACGACTACGCGGGCTCGGCGAGGCTCGCGCGCGAGCTCTCGACCCCCGTGCAGATCGGCGAGAACTTCTCCCTCGTGTACGGGATGGAGCAGGCGCTCGCGGCGCAGGCATGCGACCTCGTGATGCCGGACCTCGAGCGCATCGGCGGGGTCACGGGCTGGCAGCGCGCGGCCGCGCTCGCCGCGGCCCGCGGCATCGAGATGTCCACGCACCTCTTCCCCGAGGTGAGCTCGCACCTGCTCGCGGTGACGCCCACCGCGCACTGGCTCGAGTACGTCGATTGGGCCGCACCCATCCTCGCCCGGCCGTTGCGGGTCGTGGACGGCATGGCGATCCCCTCGGAGGGCCCCGGAAACGGCCTCGCCTGGAACGAGGAAGCGGTCGCGCGCTACCGGATGCCCTGAACGCGCGGCCCGCGGCGCGGTCTGAACCGGGTTCCCCCGGCGGAAGGGCGGTCGCGACGATGTTCCTGGCAGGCTTGAGCACCGCGGTTCCCCCGCGAAGCTACACGCAGGCCGAGTGCTGGGAGGCGGTTCGGCGCGCGGACCGACCGGAGCTCACCCCGCGCACCCGGGCGGTCCTCCAGGGCATCCTCACGCACGACAACGGCATCGAGCGCCGCTCCCTCGCGCTCGATTCGCTGGACGAGAGCTTCGACCTCGACCCCGACACGCTGCATCGGCGCTTCGCGCGCCATGCGCCGGCGCTCGCGTGCGAGGCGGCCGCGGGCGCGCTCGAGCGCTCCGGCGTTCCCGCCGCGGGCATCGACGCCGTCGTCGTGAGCACGTGCACGGGCTACCTCTGCCCGGGGCTCACCAGCTATGTCTCCGAAGGGCTGGGCCTCCGCGCGGAGGCGCTGCCCCTCGACCTCGCGGGCCAGGGCTGCGGCGCGGCGCTCCCGAACCTGCGCGCGGCGCAGGCGCTTCTCGCCTCGGGCGGTTACGCGAACGTGCTCTGCGTGTGCGTGGAAGTGTGCAGCGCCGCCTTCTACCTCGACTCCGACCTGGGCGTCCTCGTGAGCGCGTGCCTCTTCGGCGACGGCGCGGCGGCGGCGGTCGCCTGCGCGAAGCCGCCCGCGCGCGGGCCGCGTGTCGCGTGGAAGGCGGGAGCCTCGATGACCGACCCGGCGCGGCGCGATGCGCTGCGCTTCGAGCAGCGCGGCGGGATGCTCCGGAACATCCTCACGCTGCCGGTGCCGTCGCTCGCGGCGAAGAGCGCGCGCGAGGTGCGCGACCGCGTGCTGGGCGAAGCGGGGATCGGCCCGCGCGACGTCTCGGCCTGGATCCTCCACGCCGGCGGGCGTCGCGTGCTGGAGGAGCTGCGCTCGGCGCTCGCCCTCGAGGGCGGCGACCTCGGATGGAGCGCCGCGATGCTGCGCCGCTACGGGAACCTGAGCAGCCCCTTCGTCCTCTTCGTGCTGAAGGCCGCGCTCGAGGGCGGAGCGCCGCCGGGCTGGTGGTGGATGTCGTCCTTCGGCGCGGGGTTCAGCGCCCACGGCGCGTTGCTCGAGGTGGCGTGATGGCGAGCCTTCCCATCGGGTCGCGGCGCGTGGAGCCGGAATGGCTGGATGCGCTGCCGGCCCGCGACCCGCGCGCGGTGCGCTCGCGCCGCGACCTCGCGCGCGTGAACGTGCTCATGGGAAACGCGGCGATCGTCGCCGGCGTGCTCGCGGGGAAGCTCCGCTACGGCGCGCGCGTGGCGGAGATCGGCGCGGGAAGCGGCGAGCTCCTCTGCGCGGTCGCGCGATCGCGGGCGCTGCGCGGCCTGGGGCTGGACCTGGTCCTGGTCGACCGCCAGCCGTGCGTCGGTGCCTCGACCTGGGACGCGCTCGCCGCGCTCGGCATGCGCACGCACGTCGTGGGCGCGGACGCGACGGCGTGGCTCGCGCATCCCGAGGCTTCGACCTGCGACGCGATCGTCGCGAACCTCTTCCTCCACCATTTCGAGGCGCCGGCGCTGGAGCGCCTCCTCGCGTACGCCGCGCAGCGCGCGCCGCTCTTCGTCGCCTGCGAGCCGCGCCGCTCGGGCCTCTCGCTCGCGGGAGCCTCGCTCCTGGGCCTGATCGGCTGCAACGACGTCACGCGCCACGACGCCGTGGTGAGCGTGCGCGCGGGATTCCGCGATGGCGAGCTCGCCTCGCTCTGGCCCTCGGGGCCGGAATGGCGGATCGAGGAGGGCGCGCGCGGCCCGTTCACCCATCGCTTCGTCGCGAGGCGGGCGTGAGGGCGCACGACGCGATCGTGATCGGGGGCGGCCCCGCGGGCGCCACGGCGGCGCTGGCCCTCGCGCGGCGCGGCTGGTCCGTGGCGCTCCTCGAGAAGTCTCGATTCCCGCGGCGCAAGGTCTGCGGCGAGTACGTCTCGCCCGGCGGCTGGGCGGCGCTTCGCGCGCTCGAGGCGGCGCGTGGCGCGGAGGCGCTCGCGGGTCCGCCGGTCCGGCGCGTGGGCCTCTTCGCGCTCGAGCGCGCGATCGAGGTGCCGATGCCCGCGCCGGCGCCGGAGGCGCCCTGGGGCCGCGCGCTCGGGCGCGAGACGCTCGACACCGCGCTGCTGGAGGAGGCCGCGGGCCGGTGTGCGCGTTCTGCAGCCCTGCGCCGCGGTGGCGCTCCGGCGCGCGGGGCGCTGGCAGGCGGTCGCCGCGAAGGACGACGACGGACCGTGCGAGCTCCATGCGCCGATCGTGGTCGCGGCGCACGGCTCGTGGGAGCGCGGGCCGCTTCCGACGCAGTCGCCGCGGCCGGAGCGCTCGCCCGGCGACCTCCTGGGCTTCAAGGCGCGCTTCCGCGGCGCGCGCCTCGCCTCCGGGCTCATGCCGCTCGTGCTCTTTCCCGGCGGCTACGGAGGCCTCGTCGAGAGCGACGGCGGCCGCGTGAGCTTCTCGTGCTGCGTCCGCCGCGACGCGCTCGCGCGCGTGCGCGCGGCCCGCGCCGGCGCGCCCGCCGGCGAAGCGGTGCTCGCGCACGCCTGCGCCTGCGCGCGCGCGCTCCGCGAGGCGCTCGCGGGCGCCCGGAGGGACGGTCCCTGGCTCGCCGCGGGACCCATTCGTCCGGGCATCCGGGCGCGAGGGGGAGCGGGACTTTTCCGCGTGGGGAACGCCGCGGGCGAGGCCCATCCGCTCGTGGCCGAAGGCATCGGCATGGCGATCCAGTCCGGCTGGCTCCTCGCCGAGACGCTCTGCGCGCATCGGCGGCTCCCGGACGAGGCCGAGCTCGACGCGATCGGGCGCGAGTACGATCGGCGCTGGCGCGCGCACTTCGCGCCGCGCGTGCGCGCCTCGCACGCCTTCGCGTGGGCGACGGGCCATGCGCTGCACGCGGCCGCCGCCGCCGTGTCGGGGGCACCCGCGATCCTCGCGTGGGGCGCGCGCTGGAGCGGCAAGGCGGCACCGATGCCGCAGGCGCAGCGCCCGTGAGGCCCGCACCGTGACGACGCCGGAGCGGCTGCGCGATCTCCTCGCGAAGGAATTCGCGATCGAGCCGGCACGGCTCGTCCCCGGCGCGCGCCTCGAGGACCTCGACATCGATTCGCTGCGCATGATCGAGATCGCCTTCGCCGTCGAGGACGCGTTCGGCGTGAAGATCGACGACGAGCCCGCGCAGCTCATGGCGCGCATCCGGACCCTGGCCGACTTCGCGGCCTACGTGGAAGGGCTCCCTGCGGCGCCCTCGCCGCAGCCCGCGCGGTGAGGCGCGTCGCGGTCACGGGCATCGGCGTGGTCTCCCCGCTGGGGAACGACCCGGGCACCTTCTTCGACGCGCTCGCCGCGGGACGCTCCGGCGTGGCCCGCCTCGAGGCGCCCTACGGCGCGCGGCTCGCGAGCCCGATCGCGGCGGCGGTGCGCTTCGACGGCGCCGCGCATTTCGACGCGGCGAAAGTCCGCATGCTCGATCGCGTGAGCCAGTTCGCGCTCGCCGCGGCCGCGCAGGCGATCGCGGACGCGCGCGGGCTCCTGGACGGCATCGACCGCGGGCGCGCCGGCGTCTTCCTCGGCACCGGCATGGGCGGCGCGCAGGCCGCGGACGACGGCTATCAGGCGCTCTACGCGCAGGGCTCCGAGCGGCTGAAGCCCTTCACCGTGCTCCTCTCGATGGTGAACGCGCCCGCCGCATGGATCGGCCTCGAGCACGGCCTCATGGGCCCCAACCTCACGTATTCCACCGCGTGCTCGTCCTCCGCGGTCGCGATCGGGGAAGCGGCCCGGCGCATCGCCCATGGCGACGCGGACGCGATGCTCGCGGGCGGCGCGGAGGCGCCCCTCAACTTCGGCACGCTCAAGGCGTGGGAGGCTCTCCGGACCCTCGCGGCCGAGGACCCGGACGATCCCGCCGCCTCGTGCAAGCCCTTCGCGCGGAACCGGTCGGGGCTGGTGCTGGGCGAAGGCGCGGCGATCCTGGTGCTCGAGGAGCGCGAGCGCGCGCTCGCCCGCGGCGCCCCCATCCACGCCGAGATCGCGGGCTACGGCCTTTGCACGGACGCCACCCACATCACGCGCCCTTCGATCGAGGGACAGGCGAAGGCGATGCGGCTGGCGATCGAGGACGCGCGCATGGATCCGGGCGCGATCGGCTACCTCAACGCGCACGGAACCGGCACGCTCGCGAACGACGGCGTGGAGACGGCGGCCATCAAGCGCGTCTTCGGCGAGCGTGCGTACCGCCTTCCGGTGAGCTCGACCAAGTCGATGCACGGGCACCTGCTGGGCGCCGCGGGAGCGCTCGAGCTCGCCGCCGCGATCCTCGCCCTCGAGCGGGGCGTCGTCCCGCCCACGGCGAACCTCAGGCTCGCGGACCCGGAATGCGACCTGGATTACGTGGCGGAAGGGGCGCGACCCGTGCCCGGACTCTCGGCCGTCATGTCGAGCTCGTTCGCCTTCGGGGGGACCAACGCGGCCCTCGTCGCGCGGGCCGCCTAGGTGCGGGTCAGTCCTCGTCCTTCCACTCGCGCATCTTCGAGTAGTCGATCTTCTTGTCGAGGGAGTCGCTGTCGCGGAAGAAGACGCGCATCACGACCACGTAGCCGAGCACGACGGCGAGGCCCACCAGGAGAGCGACTACCACGGCATTGTCCATCGGCACCTCCTCCTCCGATGGGAGCGCGCGGCGTCACACAAGTTCCGCCCGCACGAGCGCCGCCCCGGCTCCCAGGGCCGCGAGCTTCCCGGCGGCCACCTCCCGGGGGAGCGGCACCAGGCCGCAGTTCGTGCACGGGAAGAGCCGCTCGCGGGGGACGTGCTTCAGGGCCTCGCGGAGCACCTTCGCCACCTCGCCCGGCGTCTCGACGCGCGTGGTGGCGACGTCGATCGCGCCCACGAGGACGTCCTTGCCCTTCAGGAGCGCGATCAAGTCGATCGGGACGCGGGAATTGGCGCACTCGAGCGAGACCTGGTCGATGGACGACTTCGCGAGGAGGGGGAAGGTCTGCTCGTACTGGCGCCATTCGTTCCCGAGCGACTTCTTCCACGTGATGTTCGCTTCGATCCCGTAGCCGTAGCAGATGTGCACGGCGGTCTTGCACTTGAGCCCCTCCCGGGCCCGCTCGAGCGCGGCGACACCCCAGTCGCGCACCTCGTCGAAGTAGACGTTGAAGGCGGGCTCGTCGAACTGCACGACGTCGACGCCCAGCGCCTCCAGCTCGCGCGCCTCGGTGTTCAAGATCGCGGCGAAGGCCATCGCGAGCTTCTCGCGGCTCCCGTAGTGCTCGTCATGGAGCGTGTCCACCATCGTCATGGGGCCGGGGAGCGTGAACTTGATCGCGTGGGTGGTCTGGGCGCGCAGGAACTTGACGTCCTCCGAGTGCACGGGCGCCGGCCGCGTCACGGGCCCCACCACGCGCGGCACGTTGGCGTCGTAGCGGTTGCGGATGCGCACCGTCTTCAGGTTCCTGAAGTCGATGCCCTCGAGCTTCTCCATGTAGCCGTTCACGAAGTGCCGGCGCGTCTGCTCGCCGTCCGTCACGATGTCGATGCCGCATTTCTCCTGCATGTCGAGGACGAGGCGGACGGCATCGCGCTTGCCTTCGGCGAGGGCCTCGCCCTCGAGCTTCCAGGGCGCCCAGAGCTTGTTGGGCTCGGCGAGCCAGGCCGGCTTGGGAAGGCTTCCTGCGATGGTGGTGGGGAGGAGGGGGAGGGCCATGGCGTCGAGTCTTCTCTTGTGGATGGTCGGGCGGTCGAGAGTTGAAGTGTAGCGCGATGCTAGAATCGGGCCCCATGCATGCGCAACCGGTGATGCTGGGCTCCGTCCCGGTCGACTTCATCCTCTTCGCGGCGGTCCTCGCCGGCATCGCGTTCTTCCACCACCACACGTTCCGCGTGGCCGTCACGGGCCTCGTGGCGATCACGCTCTACAAGATCGCCTTCACCGGCTTCAACTACGGGCCGGGCGTCGCGGGCTTCGTGGGGCTCCTGGGCCACGAGTGGGTGATCATCGCGAACCTCTTCCTGCTCCTCATGGGCTTCGCGCTCCTCTCCAAGCACTTCGAGGACTCGAACGTCCCCCTGGAGCTCCCGAGGATCTTGCCCGGCGACTGGAAGGGCGGGTTCCTGCTCCTGGTGATGGTGTTCATCCTTTCCTCGTTCCTCGACAACATCGCGGCCGCGCTGATCGGCGGGACGGTGGCGGCGGGCGTCTTCCGGAAGAAGGTCCACATCGGCTACCTCGCCGCGATCGTGGCGGCGTCCAACGGCGGCGGCGCGGGAAGCGTCGTGGGGGACACCACGACCACCATGATGTGGATCGCGGGCGTCGACCCGCTGGACGTCCTCGAGGGCTTCATCGCATCCGGGACGGCGCTCGCGATCTTCGGCATCGTCGCCGCGCGCCAGCAGCAGGCCTATTCGCCGATCCTCAGGGACATGCCTCGCGGCACCCACCTCGACTGGACGCGCGTGGGAATCGTCGCCTTCATCCTCGTCGTGGCGATTGTCGCCAACGTGACGGCGAACCTCCGGTATCCCGAGGTGCTCGACCGGTTCCCCGTGATCGGCGCGGCGGTCTGGGCGGCGATCCTCGTGACGGCGCCCATCCGCCGGCCGGAATGGGCGCTCATGAGACCCACCTTCAAGGGCACGATCTTCCTGCTGTCGCTCGTGCTGGCGGCCTCGATGATGCCCGTGGACAAGCTGCCGCCGGCGTCGTGGCAGACCACCCTCGGCCTGGGCTTCCTCTCCGCCGTCTTCGACAACATCCCGCTCACGGCGTTGGCCCTCCACCAGGGCGGATACGACTGGGGCTTCGTCGCCTACGCCGTGGGATTCGGGGGCTCCATGATCTGGTTCGGGTCCTCGGCCGGGGTCGCGCTCTCCAACAGCTTTCCCGAGGCGAAGTCGGTGGGCCAGTGGCTGAGGCACGGGTGGCACATCGCGATCGCCTACGTCGTGGGCTTCTTCGTCCTCCTGGCCGTCCACGGCTGGGAGCCGCACGCGCAGCACACCCGCGAGCACGCCCCTTCCGCCGCCGTGCGGCCCGCGTCCCGCTAGTCGCCGGCGTATACCGCGCTCCGCTCGGCCGGGCGCCGGCGGGCCGGGCCGCGCGCCTGCCCCGGCGCACGCGAACGACCTTTGCGAGCCTTGCCTTTGGCTGGGGCGGAGACTAGGATGCGCGGGATCGGGAGCCCCCTCCCGCAAATACAAAAGCGTTTGTCAAGCGCAGAAGCCCCCACAACCTAGGAGGACCCATGAGCAAAGCCCCACAGGCGCCCGGTTCCGGAGCGCCCAGCCCCACTCGACGTAAATTCATCGCCGGCGCCGCCGGCGCCTCGGCCCTCGCGTTCCCGATGATCTCCAAGGGCCAGGCGGGCCCGATCAGCATGCGGTTCCAGTCGACGTGGCCGTCGAAGGACATCTTCCACGAGTACGCGCTCGACTACGCCAAGACCGTGAACGACATGACCGGCGGCGACCTCAAGATCGAGGTGCTGCCCGCCGGCGCGGTGGTCCCCGCGTTCGGGCTCCTGGACGCGGTCTCCAAGGGCACGCTCGACGGCGGCCACGGCGTCCTCGTCTACCACTACGGGAAGAGCAATGCCCTCGCGCTCTGGGGCTCCGGCCCGGGCTACGGCATGGACGCCAACATGCTCCTCGCCTGGCACAAGTACGGCGGGGGCAAGGAGCTCCTGGAGAAGATCTACCAGTCGATCGGCGCGAACGTGGTGTCCTTCCCCTACGCGCCGCTCTACACGCAGCCGCTCGGGTGGTTCAAGAAGGTCATGACCAAGCCGGACGACTTCAAGGGCCTGAAATACCGCACGGTCGGGATCTCGATCGACCTCTTCACCGCCATGGGCGCCGCGGTGAACGCGCTTCCCGGCGGCGAGATCGTGCCCGCCATCGACCGCGGGCTCCTCGACGCGGCCGAGTTCAACAACACCTCCTCGGACCGCGCGCTCGGCTTCGCGGACGTCTCCAAGATCTGCATGCTGCAGAGCTACCACCAGAACGCGGAGCAGCTCGAGATCTCGTTCAACAAGACGAAGTACGACTCGCTCCCGCCGAAGATGAAGGCGATCATCGCCAACGCCGTGGACGCGGCCTCCGCGAACATGATGTGGAAGGCGATCGACCGCAACTCCCAGGACTACATCACGCTCCAGTCCGTGGACAAGGTGAAGTTCTACAAGACGCCGGCCTCGATCCTCCAGAGGCAGCTGGAGCTCTACGACCAGGTGATCGAGAAGAAGTCCGCGGGCAACCCGCTCTTCCAGGAGATCGTCGCCTCGCAGAAGAAGTTCGCCGAGCGCGCGGTGAAGTGGGAGCAGGACGTCGTGGTGAACCGCGGCATGGCGTACAGCCACTACTTCGGCAAGGGCGCCGGCGCGAAGGGCGCCGCCCCGAAGAAGGCCTAGCGCCCGCGAAAGACCGAGGCACCATCCCCGCGCGGATGGTGCCTCGTTTTTCGTAGCGCCCTTTCCTCCCCGCGACCTTTCGGAGCGCCGCCCCCCGCCCCATGAAGATCCAGAGCATCCTCATCACCGCCGACCACATCAGCACGTGGACCGGCAAGGCCGTGGCTTGGCTCATCATGATCCTGATGTCCGTCGTCTGCATCGAGGTGTTCAAGCGCTACATCCTCAACGCGCCGACCGCCTGGATCTTCGACCTGGACAACATGCTCTACGGCACGCTCTTCATGATGGCCGGCGCCTACACGCTCTCCCAGGACGCGCACGTCCGGGGCGACTTCCTCTACGGTTCGATGAAGCCCCGCACCCAGGCTTCGCTCGACCTCGTGCTCTACATCCTCTTCTTCCTTCCCGGGATGATGGCGCTGATCTACGCGGGATACGACTACGCGGCGATCTCGTGGCGGATCGACGAGCACTCCAACGTGACCTCGAACGGGCCGCCCGTCTATCCGTTCAAGACGATCATCCCGATCGCGGGCGTGCTGGTCCTCATCCAGGGGATCGCGGAGATCCTGCGCTGCGTCGTGTGCCTGAGGACGGGCAGGTGGCCGGACCGGCTGAAGGACGCGGAGGAGATCGATGTGATCGAGCAGCAGCTGGCCGGCAGCACCCTCGTGGACGAGGAGTCGCGCAAGCGCGCCATCGAGGGCGCGCACGACATCGACGAGGCCGCCCACCAGCGCGTGGGCAGCCGGGGAGCCGAGCGTGAGTGATCCCGCCCTCGGCCTCACCATGCTGGCGCTCATCGTGGTGGTCATCATGATGGGCTTCCCCACCGCCTTCACGCTGATGGGCCTGGGCATGATGTTCGGCTTCATCGCGTTCTACGATCCCGCGCATTCCTGGACGGACAACAAGGTGTTCGACCTCATGGTCGAGCGCACCTACGGCGCGATGAACAACGACGTGCTGATCTCCATCCCGCTCTTCGTGCTCATGGGCTACGTGATGGAGCGCGGGGCGCTCGTGGACAAGATGTTCTACAGCATCCAGCTCGCGTTCCGCCGCGTGCCCGCCTCCCTCGCGGTGGCGACCCTCATCGTCTGCACGTTCTGGGGGATCGCGAGCGGCCTCGTGGGTGCGGTGGTGGTGCTGATGGGCGTGATCGCGTTCAACCCGATGCTGAAGGCCGGCTACGACACGCGCCTCGCCTCGGGCGTCATCACCGCGGGCGGCACGCTCGGGATCCTCATCCCGCCCTCGGTGATGATCATCGTCTACGCCGCGGTCGCGGGACAGTCGGTCGTGAAGCTCTACGCCTCGGCGATGTTCCCCGGGTTCTTCCTCTCGTTCCTGTACCTCGTCTACATCGTGGGCTGGGCGATGCTGAACCCCAAGATCGCCCCGCGGCTCCCGGAATCGCAGCAGAAGGTCCCGGTTCCCGCATGGATTCCGGCGTTCCAGAAGGCCTACTCCAAGAACATGCTGGCGGGGCTCGCGACCGCCGTGTTCCGGCCGGGCCCGGCGCGCGCGGTGACGATCGACGGGCGCGCGATGACCTACGGCCTCGTCTGGAAGAACTTCATGGCCGCGCTCTTCCCGCTGATCCTCGCCGTGGCGACGGTCTGGGGGATCTGGTGGTACGTGGTGATCCATCCGCAGGCGGACGTGCAGCCGCCGACCGCGGCGGCGGCGCAAGTGCAGGCGGCGCCCGCCGCAGCGCCCGCGAATCCGGACGAGCCGCAGGAGCTGGGGAGCGGCGTCTCGCCGGAGGCGGCCGCGCCGGCCGAGGCGAATGCCGACGCGGAGCAGGTCGGGACGCCGGAGCTCCTGAAGCAAGGCGGGCCCGCGCCCGTCGACGCCGGCCCGCCCACGGAGTTCTTCGTCTATTTCTGGCTCGTCGTCGCGGCGACGGGGCTCGTGCTCGCCTGGTACTACTGGAAGCTCGAGGGGGAATCGTTCGAGCTCCTGAAGCTCCTCACCAATTCCGTGATGCCGCTTGGCATCCTCACGATCGTGGTCCTCGCCGTGATCCTCTTCGGCATCACGACCGCGACCGAGTCGGCCGCGATCGGCGCGGCGGGCGCGTTCCTGCTCGCCCTGCAGGCGCGCACGTTCGACTGGGAGAGGCTCAAGCAGTCGGTCTTCCTCACGGCGAAGACGACGGCTATGGTGTGCTGGCTCTTCATCGGCTCGGCGCTCTTCTCGGGCGTCTTCGCGATCCTGGGCGGCCAGCAGCTGGTGGAGACCTGGGTGCTGGGCCTCAACATGTCGCCCATCCAGTTCATGATCCTCTCGCAGGCGATCATCTTCGTGCTGGGCTGGCCCCTGGAGTGGACGGAGATCATCGTGATCTTCGTGCCCATCTTCCTGCCGCTCCTCAAGCACTTCAACATCGACCCGATCCTCTGGGGCACGCTCGTCTTCGTGAACCTGCAGGCGGCTTTCCTCTCGCCGCCGGTCGCGATGTCCGCCTTCTACCTGAAAGGCGTGGCCCCGAAGCACGTGACGTTGAACCAGATCTTCGCGGGCATGATGCCCTACATGCTGATCGTGATCCTGTGCATGGTGATCATGTACCTGTGGCCGGGGATGACGCTCTGGCTCCCCAACTACCTGTACGGGAACGCGGGATAGGCGGCTACTTGCCGCAGATCCCCGCGAGCTGGCCCAGCCACTCGTCGCGCTTGGCGCGGCGGAACTGGAACCAGATCCGGTACTGCGCGAAGGCCGCGTCGGGCACGTCGACGGCGACCCAGTGGTGCGTGAGGCCGCCCGTCGATTCGTGCACCGGCTTCACCGCCAGCACGTCGCCGGGCGCCAGGACCTTCACGTGGGGCCAGTCGACGAGCACGAGGCGGTTCGCCGCCTTCTCGTAGCCCATGTAGGTGTCGCCCAGCCGGTAGGAGAGGTCGGGCTTGAAGCCGGCGGGGAGGAGCGAGGCCACCTTCTCGGCGTAGGTGTCGCCGCGCATGAAGAGCCGGTACGAGAACCAGATGCCGACGATGAACACCGCGAAGATGCCGACCCCGATGAACTTGTCCATGGCGAGCCCCCCTTTGCGCGCCATGGTAGCAGCATGGGCATAATACGCATCGCGCCGGCCCCCGCGGGCCGCCCGCCCCTTCCCGGACCATGCAGAAGATCCTGATCACGCGTGCCGTGTTTCCCGAGATCGCCGCGGCGCTCGCCCGCCGCTTCGACGTGGAGCACAACGCCGAGGACCGCCCCTGGCCGCCGGAGGAGCTGGCACGGCGCCTGCAGGCAAAGAGCGGCGCGATGGCGACCGTGATGGACCGCTTCGACGAGCCGCTCCTCGCGCAGTGCCCGGACCTCAGGGTGATCTCCAACATCGCCGTGGGCTACAACAACATCGACGTGGCCGCCTGCACGAAGCGCGGCATCCGCGTGACCAACACGCCGGGCGTGCTGGACGACACCACGGCGGACCTCGCGTGGGCGCTCCTCATGGCGGCCGCGCGCCGGATCGCCGAGGGCGACCAGTACGTGCGCGCGGGCGACTGGAAGATCGCCTTCGGGGTGCAGTACTTCCTGGGCCAGGACATCCACCACGCGACGCTGGGCATCGTCGGCATGGGCCGCATTGGCCAGGCGATCGCGCGGCGCGCGCGCGGCTTCGACATGCGCGTGGTCTACCACAACCGGAACCGCCTCTCCCCCGGGGATGAAGCGCGCCTCGGCGCCGAATGGGTGGAGCGCGAGCGCCTCCTCGCGGAAGCGGACTTCGTGGTGGTGATGGCGCCGTACTCTCCCGCGAACCACCACCTCATCGGCGCGGCGGAGATCGCGAAGATGAAGCCCACGGCGATCCTCGTGAACACCGCGCGGGGCGGCGTGGTCGACGATGCGGCGCTGGTCGAGGCGCTCCGGCACGGGCGCATCGCCGGCGCCGGGCTCGACGTATTCGAGGGGGAGCCGAAGCTCGATCCCGGCTTCCTCGAGTTGAAGAACGTCGTGATGACGCCGCACATCGGCAGCGCCTCGCGCGCGACGCGCATGACGATGTGCCGCACCGCGATGGAGAACATGGAGGCGGTCCTGGAGGGCCGGGAGCCGCCGAACCTGGTAAACGTCATTCCCGCCTCCTGACCGTCATTCCCGCCTCCTGACCGTCATTCCCGCGGAGGCGGGAATCCATGGGTCCCCGCCTTCGCGAGGACGACGAAAGTGACCGATGATGAATCGCCAAGGAGAAATGTCGTGACAATGAAAGTCGCATTCCTGGGTCTCGGCGTGATGGGATTTCCCATGGCCGGGCACCTGAAGGGCAAGGGCTACGACGTGACCGTGTACAACCGCACGGCGGCGAAGGCCCAGGCGTGGGTCGCGAAGCACGGCGGAAGCTCGGCGGCCACGCCCGCGGCGGCCGCGAGGGACTGCGACCTCGTGATGATGTGCGTCGGCAACGACCGCGACCTCCTCGAGGTGGCGCTGGGGCCGGACGGCGCGCTCTCCGGCATGAAGAAGGGCGCGATCCTCGTCGACCACACCACCGCGTCGGCCGACGCCGCGCGGCGCATCTTCCAGGCCGCGAAGGAGAAGGGCGTGCACTTCATCGACGCACCCGTCTCGGGCGGGCAGGCGGGCGCGGAGAACGGCAAGCTCACCGTGATGTGCGGGGGCGAATCCGGGCCCTTCGAGCGCGCGAAGCCGGCGATGGATTGCTACGGCCGGGCGGTGACGCTCATGGGCGCTCCGGGCGCGGGGCAGCTCACCAAGATGGTGAACCAGATCTGCATCGCGGGGCTCGTGCAGGGGCTCTCGGAGGGCATCGCCTTCGCGGAGAAGGCGGGGCTCGACGCCGACCTCGTGCTCGACGTGATCTCCAAGGGCGCCGCGCAGTCGTGGCAGATGGAGAACCGCGGCAAGACCATGCACCAGCGCAAGTTCGACTTCGGCTTCGCCA
>Ga0207695_10004823_pt1 | contig 18228 bp, 18 predicted proteins | sample KBSC54metaG_FD_184354 | JGI IMG/M metagenome (GOLD analysis project Ga0207695, IMG submission 184354) | Corn rhizosphere microbial communities from Kellogg Biological Station, Michigan, USA - KBS C5-4 metaG (SPAdes) (version 2) | ecosystem: Host-associated > Plants > Roots > Rhizosphere > Soil... | reverse complement strand
TCGCCCCACGGGATTCAAATTGTCCTTCAACTCGTCATTGGCAAACGGCTCAACGATCATCCACGTCCCGTCCTTGGACAACGACTGCCGGACGTGCGCAGCCGCCCCAGCCGGATCGCCCATATCCTGCAAGCAATCGAAGACAGCCACAAAGTCAAAGTCTTTGCCCGGAAAATCCTTCGCCTTTGCCACCTCGAATTTGCAGAGTGCGAAAGAGAAATTGGAGACGTTCCTTCGGACGGCACGGACGCCGGAGTTTCTGAGCGAGGCTCGCGGTTGGCTTGCGCACATCCATTTTCTACTTGGAGAACAGACGGCGGCGGGAAAGATCTACCTCGACGAATTGAATCGGAACGGTTCAAACCTTAGCCGCGAAACAGTATTGAATTCGCTGCGGATGACTTATGGATATGATGGCGGCCCGCAGCTTCTCGACGATCTGGAGAAATACTTCGATACACCCGAACACGCTGCATTCGCCATCCAGATGATAACCAATCCGCATTGGGACAGAGAGGAGCGGCAAGCTAAACGGAAGAGCGAGAGCGTCGATGAGGTCCAACGCTCCTATTTGCGCATCAAGCATCAGTTGGAAAGACATAGCCATCTCTTGAGGTCCGAAACGGGGGCCAACGCGCTGGCCTTGCTTGGAATGCGAACGGCACTAAGGATGGGCGATCCGCCCGCTGCACAGAAGATCGCCGCTATGGTCCCTGACGGCGCGGCGATTCGCGCGGAGCCCGACTTCGACTGGATGTTAGCTTCGGCTTACTTCCTGTCACGTGAATACGCTGCCGCCGAGGAACCTCTGCTGAAGCTTTTCCACTCGGCTCGCTCGTCCAGGAGCCAGAAGGCTGCGGCGGCATATGCTCTCTGCGGGGTGTATCAGAAGAATAGGAATGTCGTTCAACAAATCCGGTACGCGCTGTGGCTGCGCGCAGGAGGTGACGGGAACCCTTGGAATTTGACTTACTCAAGCGGTATTTTGGATCAGTCGGTGTACTTCTCATATTCCGGGTGGGATCTGGACGTTTTGCTCGATGCCGAGGCCTCCATCGATGAGCTACGGTCGTTCCTGAAGGAGTATCCGAATGTACGCGATGTCCGCATCGTGAAGTATTCTCTGGCCGTCCGGCTTGCGCGGGAAAACCTCTACGAAGAGGCGGCGCAGATCTATGAGTCGATTAATGTAAATCGGCGCGCGCTACGAATGCGGAAACTGGCGGCACTCTACCTGGAAACGAATCGAACCGGGTTGTCCGCTGAACAGGTACAGGAAGCCAAATACAGAATGGCGGAGTACATCAGTGCCAATCCGGACAGGATTTACTTCAATGACGCTATCTGGAACGGGTTTCAACGCTATGCGCTATCTGGGTCGAGCGACGTCCGGCTCACTCGCGTGGAACGTCAAACTCTGATGGAAAGCGAGCGGAAATTGAAGGACGACCAGGAAGAGCGCTGGCGAGCCTATTTGATTTTGCGCGAGGTCGTTCAGGAAGCCGGCAAGACAGATCTTGGCCGGAGAGCTGCACTATTGGCGGTCGAATGCCTGCGCGGAATTAATGATCGCTTTGAGCGGCAGGATGAGATCCACAAGGCAGATACCGAGCTATCGAATTGGCTCCGGATTCATTAGGCCAGTTATTCCAATCCGAAGATCACCGGTTTCGCGCGCGTTGTTTCCGTGGTGTCACCGGCGGGAAGATGCCGCGCCGCCTTGATTAGAGGCGCCAGGTTTTGGCCGAGCGGGCTGGCGGCAATCGGGCCGAACTTCTGCTGCAATTCGGCGGTTTCCATCGACGCTCTGGCCAGGACCATATTGCCTTTGAGCGCAGCGCCCGGGAAGGTGGCCGCCCACATCCCGATGGTGCTGGCGTCCGGCGCCTTGTTGAATTCGAAAGCCAGGTCGCTCGTGAGGCGGTCCTGGATCGAGATCGCGAGCGAGAATCCATTCACTCCCGCACTCACAGCTTGGGGACCGGCCAGCCCGCCCGACCCGACGGCCCAAAATTCGCTGCTCGCCCGGCGCTCTTCGGCCAGGTTCGTCAAACCAGCCGGCGGTTGCTCCGTGGCGATGCGCTGCACGGCCTCGTCTACCGCCTCGGTATGCCCGACAAGCACTGCGTTTGTGCCAACCGGCGCCGATTTCCAGCCCGGCTCGAGCACGGGAATCGAATCTGTCCCGCGCCCGCTAACCATGAACACGATCTGGTTTTCGTGGACCGAGAGCGCGATTTGATCCGCTCCGGTCAGCGCCCTGAAGATCCTCTGCATGTCGGATTCGGTAAGGCCTTGGTTGGCTCCCAACTGGGTGATCAGGCCGCTGGCTAGAGATGAGGACGAGAGTTTCCTGAAATTGAACCCGGCTAGCGCGTCCGCGAACGGATCCGCGAATCGCCAGTCGATGCCGTCGGCAACGATTACGGAGGGCCGCTTTGAGGCCCCACTTCCTTGGCCGGCACCGAGCGCTTGACCGCAACGTCGTGCCCAGGGCAATACGGAGCCCCAGGGTTCTTGAAGCATGCATCCTGCCAGCTAAAGCGGCGATGCTGGGCGCAAAAAATGGCCGCCCACACGAGGCCTAAGGCGAGTATGCGGATACTCATGTTTGATTCTGCGGTCGTCCGCGAGCGCTGTGGAATAAGGCGTATGCCTGAGCCTCCGCCGGCGGATCGCCTCACCAAGTTCGCGGGCCGTTCCACGAAATTATGCCCGGATGTGCGCGTGGGCCCTGCAACCGTAGGACGCGCCGGCCTGCCGATTCCTTCGACTCGATCGCGCGCACTATTTCTTCCAGCGCCTAGGGACGAGCGCGGGTTCCTGCCGCAAGATGCCGAGTAGTAAATGCTCTACGGTGACCCCGCTGCGCGAAAAACGAGATCGCTTCAAAACGCGAAAAGAAAATGCATCGCCGGGCGGGATCCGCCAGCGAACTGAAACGCGTGTCCGGTGTGCCCAAACAGCGGTCGCTTAACGGCCTCCCGCGTTTAGGAACGTGATGACGTCCGCCATCTGTTCCGTGGTGAATGTGGGCCACTCCGAATTGTTCTGCTTCAGGCGCGCGAGCATTTTCGGCCCGTGCGTCCACAAGGACGAGACTACCGAGACCACCGAAACTTTTCCGCGGCGATCCACCAAGGTGGGCGCGATTCCCGATCCGTTGTGGCAGGCCGCGCAGCGGGTGCCGAAGACCTCGCGGCCTGCTTCCACATCGCCCGCCGGCTCCAACACCTGTTGCGTCCACAATTGGTCCATGATCTGGCGCATTTCGTCTTGGCTCAATGAAGCTGTCTGTCGAATCTTCGCGTGGTTCCACATAGACGCGGCCACATCGTTCACCATTTTCGTTCGGAGTTTGCGCGCCAGGTCGTACTTCGCTTTGTGGCATCCGTTGCATCCCTTGGACTCGAGCAACGCCACGCCGTCGGAGATCTCGGTGTCCATCCTCAGCGGCGTCTTCGCCGTCTGCGGCAGGCCTCGCAGATACATGACAATGTCGGTGAGTTCCTGCCCCTTGAGTTGCGTTCGCCTCACATGATTCTCATCGAAGACGCCCGCGTTGGCCGAATGGTTCCAAATGGCCGCGGCAAATACGAGAGGTCGGCCTAACGACGACCACTGCGAAACGGGTTTAGCGGAGTTGCTGGTGGAATCCTCGATGCTGTGGCATCCGGAACACCGCTCGCGTTCGAAGAGCCGCCGGCCGCGGTCTACGTCCGCCGGCCTGTCGAAGAACCGGAGCGAGTAGAAGTATCCGAAGAGATCCGCCGCTGCCTGTTGGCCGAGGGGCTCGATCGCAAGCCCTTGTTCCGTCAATGCCGCCCACATGGTGGGCGCGTGATTCCACATTCGCGCGGCGATACCGGCAGGTGAGTATTCGCGCTTCAGCCTCTTGGCGAGGTCGGGACCCCTATTACCACCCTTTCCGTTGATGCTGTGGCAACGAACACAGGGCAGACTCTGAAATAGTTCCTCGCCACGCTGTGAATCGACGGATATCGCCTCGTTGGCCTGGGCTACAACTGCGAACAGTACAACCCCTGCCCAACCGCTACATCTGCGCATCTTGCCCCCGTTGGTCGTCTCGCGAAAAAGCCTTGCTTGTATCGTACTTCTATTTCACCAATCTTCACCGAGCAAATAGTACTGGGACTGCGCGATTATTTCACCCGCGTTTGTGCCGGCGTTGCGCCGGAGAAACCGCCTTGCGGTGGGTACCCTTGTTCTGGAAAGCGTTGGATAACAAATCGCGCCGGTTTCCTTTGGCAAGAGCGATAATTTGTGAGGGAGTAAGAGGAAAAGCCAATGAAGAAACCTCTTCTTTACTGTCTTGTGTTCACTGCGGTACTCATAGGGAGCTTCCTGTACTTGCACTCCAGACCTGTCGTTCATGCGCAAACTCCACTTACGCCAGCGCAAATACATGCGAACCTTGCCGCCGCAAGACCAGTGCCGTCCTACACCATCCACTATCAGGAATTCGTGAACAAGGGGGGTGATAAGGCGGACATTCTGGCGATGGAAAAAACGGTCGCACGACGCGCCGATGGGTCCAAGGCCATCCGCAAAACCAACTACGCGAAAGATCCGAAGGATCACTACACGGAAGGCCAATTATTCCTGGCGAACGATGTTTACGAAGTGTACATGGAGGAGGCCGGTGTTAGAAGTAGGGTGCAGATACCAGGTTTCTCAAGGGGCCAGGCGCTCAAAGCATTCGATCCTCTCTCAAAATGTGTTACGTCGTACAACGGGGGAGGGTCGGTGCAACCTACCACGGTTTCACCCAAGCAGGATATTGTTCTCGGCTATACCACATTCGTGTTGACGCAGGGTAAGAATGGTGATTTCGCCAGTATCACACAATGGAAAGCGCCGGATCTTGGTTGCGAGCTTCTGAAACAAGAAGTCACCTGGACTAACGGTCACGGTCCAAGCCGACTGTTCCCGGTGTCGATCATTATTGGTGAGCCTGATCCCGCTCTGCTGGATGAGAAACCGGGATACCCGAACCTGCCTCCGAGTTTGATGGACGCCGCCAAATTGGCGCAATTGCACGTTACGCTGAGCGGTACGCATACAGATCGCCTGGCTATGTTCAAGGACTCCGATGCCAGATTGCAAAAGTACCGTAATCCGTAAGTGACGTGCCGCTTTCGGGGCAAGGTGAGAATGGGCGGCGGGGCCTTGCGTGACAAAATTTGCCCTGGTAGCATAACCCCAGATACGCCTTTCCAGGGGCGCGGGTGAATCGTAAAAGGGTGCTGCTTTTCATGCATGATCCACGTAGAATCTGCGTCGCTCTTGCCGTGGTTGGAATCCTTCTCAGTGGAACGGCCTTTTCTCAGGCGGTTGACGGAACGATTGTGGGCACCGTTTACGACGCCACTGGCGGATTTGTCGCCAATGCAATCGTCACGCTCACGGAGACCAACACCAGGATCGTTCGGACTGGGCATGCCAACGAGACCGGTATGTACAGTTTTCCCGAATTGCCGCCCGGGGTCTACGACGTCGCGGTGTCGATGACGGGATTTAAGAAAGCGGTGAAGACGGGCGTGGTGCTGGAGGCGAATACCAGTCCGCGGGCTGATCTGACGCTGGAGCCTGGGCAGGTGAATCAGACAGTCGAAGTCAGCGCCAGTTCATCGGTTCTCCAGACCGAACGAGCCGATACAGGCCGTTCGATCAGTGCGCGAGTCATCGAAGAGATGCCTCTGGGGGTGAACCGCAACTTTCAGACTCTTCTCGACCTCGTGCCCGGAACGTCGGTTGAGACGTTCCAGCACTCGCCGTTTTTCAACGCGTCCAGCTCTCTGCAAACTAACGTAAACGGCCAGCCGCGCATGGGGAACAACTACCAGATCGAAGGCATTGACAACAACGAGCGGACGGGCCTGCTTCAAATCCTGATCACTCCGGCTGAGGCGATTCAACAGGTCAGCATTTCGACGACAAACCACGATCCGGAACTTGGACGCGCGACAGGGGCCGTTACGAATGTCATCATCAAGTCGGGCTCGAATGGGTTTCACGGCGCGGGTTACGAGTTTCTGCAGAATAGCGCGTTCGATGCGCGGTCGTACTTCAATCCCACGGTGGGCCATCTGGCGTACAACTATTTCGGCGGCAACATTGGCGGTCCGATCAGGAGGAATAAGATCTTTTTCTTCGCCAACTATCTGCGGACCATGGATCGCGAGGACAACACCAATCAGGAGAATATTCCAGACAATGCGTTTCGTACGGGCGACCTGAGCGGCGATCCAGGACACCAGGTTTACGATCCCTTGACGGGCGCGCAGGATGGAAGCGGATTAAACCGGACGCCGTTTCCAGGCAATATTATTCCGCCGAGCCGCATTAACCCGATATCGGCGAAGATACTTTCCTATCTCCCGCCCACCAACGAGGCATTCTCGCCTACGTCTCAGACAAACGACTACTTTGCTCTCCTCCCGGCACGGAAGACGAATGACCAGATTGACTCGAAGATCGATTGGAACATTTCGGATAAGGACCGCCTCAGCGGGCGATTTAGCTTCGCGCGCCCGCAGATCTACCAGGCTCCGATTTTCGGCGAGGCGGGAGGTCCGGCGCAGAGCGCGTTTGAAGGTTCGGGTACTCAGAAAACTTACAGCACGGGGCTAAACTATAACCGCACGATCAATCCGACGTTGTTGACCGAGGTCCGAATCGGCGTGGCTCACTATCACAACGAGGCCTACCAATCGGACTACGGAAAGAACGATTCCACGGCACTCGGCGTTCCGGGTGTCAATCTTGGGCCTTTCACCAGCGGCTTCGTTGGTGTGGTGGTTACGGGCTATTCCAGCCCGATGACCGGGTACTCGCCCAGTTTGCCTTGGAAACGGGCCGAGGCAAATATCGATATGGTCAACTCGTGGACCAAGATCCTTCACAATCATCAGATCAAATGGGGCGTGGACGTCCGGCGCATCCGTGATGATTTGTTAGAGGATCAGACTTACAGCCCGCGCGGTCTCATTACTTTTACGGCTCTTCAGACGGCCGCCGCAAAGTGCACCACGAACGCGACCGGCGCTCAGACTTGCTCGGCCACGTCAAACGGCTTGGCGAACGATATGGCCAGCTTCCTCCTCGACGTTCCAAGCAAAGAAGGGCGCGACGTGAATACGTACTTCCCAGCTTTGCGCCAAACACAATTTTTTGCATACGCAGCCGATAACTGGCAGGTGTCATCGAAACTTACGTTGAACCTTGGATTGCGGTGGGAGTTCTATTCCCCGCCGACGCCGCGATTTCCCGCTGGATTTTCCAACTATGACACCGCTAAAAATGAACTGGTGATCGCTGGTGTTGGCGGAAATCCGATGAACATGGGTCTGCGGGCGCAATACAAGTATTTTGCGCCTCGGCTCGGCGTGGCGTACCGATTGACGGAAAAGACTGTCATCCGCACGGGCTTCGGCATCAGTTACACTCCGTTTCCGGACAACACCTGGGCCTACAACTTTCCGGTGAGGTCGAACAATCAGTATGTGGCTCCGACCGGGGCTGATAACTACGCACCGGCCGTCCTGCCGAGCGGCCTTGCGCCGACTTTCTCGAATGGATTCCCGCCGCCAGATCCGGTGGTGGTACCGTCGAACGGTATTATCAGCGATCCCGATACGACCGCGGCGAAGACTGTGATCCCGCTCAATTACAAGAACGGCTATATCGAATCGTGGAATTTTGCCGTACAGCGGGAGTTGCCGTGGCACTTCAACATCGATGTGGCCTATGTTGGCAGTCATGGCGTAGATACACCGGCCGCGCCGAATCTGAACGCCGGACAGATTGTAGGCGCCGGCGCGGCAGGTCAGCCCTTCTTGTCGAAGTACGGGATCACGTCGGCGGTCACGCAATATTTCCAGGGATTTTCGTCGACTTATAACTCGCTGCAAGTGAAGTTCGACCGGGCGTTCAGCGGCGGCTTTCAGTTGACGACGGCATTCACGTGGCAGAAAGCGATGGATTTCCAGATCGGCGACGATGGCGCTTTGGACTTCTATGCGGGTCAGGGATTGTCGAGGAATTATGCCCGCGCCGATTTTGACCGGACGCTGAATTTTGTTCAAAGCTACATCTATGAACTGCCATTCGGAAAGGGCCGGGCGTTCCTGGCGAATCGCTTTGCCGGGAAGATTGTTGGCCGGTGGCAGATCTCGGGTATTCTTTCGGCTCGCACGGGCACTCCGCTTACCTTTACGGGTAGCAATAGTCTGAACCTGGGCAGCAACGGCACCACGACTTTGAACCAAGTCGCGCCCATCGAGGTTCTTGGTGGGATCAATAGCGGCAATCCGTGGTTTAGCGTTGCCAGTTTTGCAAAGGCGCCGACGAATGTTCAGGGGACGACCGGCCGGAATATCTTCGCCGGTCCCGGATTGGTTGCTCTCAATGCCACTCTTTCGCGGACCATTGTGTTTCGTGAAGCGGTGAAACTCCAACTTCGTTTGGAGAGTCTCAATGTGACGAATACGCCCCAATTCGCCAACCCCACTACTAGTTTTGGATCGAATTTTGGGTTTATTACGAAGACCCTGAGTTCGGGGACTGGGGTGAACGGCACTGGCGGCGGAAGGGTAGTGCAGTTGGGGGCGAAACTCACCTTTTGAGATTGGCCGCGAATAAACGCGAATAAACGCGAATAAAAACGAAATGCTAGATTGCTTCTAGTTCTTCCTCTAGAAGCTGCTTTTGATAAAGATCGGCGTAGTAGCCTCCTTGGCCGATTAGCTCCGAGTGGCTTCCTTCTTCTACTACCTCGCCTCTCTCCAGCACGAAGATGCTGTCGGCGTGGCGGACTGTGGATACGCGATGGGAGATGATGATTGTGGTTCTCCCTTGCATAATTTTGCGTAGGCCTTCCAGGATTTTTTCTTCTGTGATGGTGTCGACGCTGGAGAGTGCGTCGTCGAGGATCAGGATGCGCGGGTTTCGCAGGATGGCCCGTGCTATGGCGGTGCGTTGCTTTTGACCTCCTGATAACGTGATGCCTCGCTCGCCTACCATGGTTTCGAAACCTTGTGGGAATCCAGCGATATCAACGGATAGACCCGCCAGGTCGGCGGCTTTGCGAATTTCGTCCTCCGAGGCCTGCTTTGCTCCGAACGCGATGTTGCCCGCTAATGTCGCGCTAAATAGAAATGTTTCTTGCGGAACGAATCCGATTTGCCGGCGCAGATCTTCCGGATCGTATTCACGGACATCGTGGCCGTCTACCATAACCGATCCCGAGGTTGGGTCTATCAGTCGCGGGATCAGGTGCACCAGCGAACTCTTTCCGCTGCCCGTGTGTCCTACGATGGCGACGGTCGCTCCGGCTGGAATCTGGAGCGAGATATTTTTCAGCGTGTTGGCGGAGCCGTGTGTAAGGGTTATGTTCCGCAGTTCGATTTCGCCTCGCAGCCTCGCGATTGGCCTTGGCGCTGGGGGCGCGGCGATGTTTGGGCGCTCCTCAATCATTTGATAGATGCGCGCGAGGGACGCATTGCCTCGCTGCATCAGATTCACTACCCAACCCAGCGCGATCATGGGCCACACGAGCATGCCCATATACATGTAGAACATCATGAAGCCGCCTAACGAGATCTTGTGATCGAGGAGACGGCCTCCTCCTACCCACAGCACGATAAGAAACGAAATGCCTACCAGTGTTTGCAGCAGGGGCATGAACATTCCGGACGCCCGGGCGAGGCTGATGTTTTCCCTGATGTACTCCTGATTCAGTCGGTCGAAGCGGCGTAACTCGGCATCTTCCTGCACGTAGGCTCGCAGCACGCGGACGCCTGCCAGATTTTCCTGCACAGTGCTGCTGATATCGGAGAACATTTTTTGAATCCGCTCGAACCGCGTGTGAATCATGCGGCCGAACAGAATCACGACCGCGCTGACCACCGGGGCAGGGATAAGCGCCCAGAGCATAAGCCTCCAGTCCGCCCAACTCATCACGGCGATTGCGAAGAGAAAGGTGAACATCGTTTCCGTCCAGTACATGACGCCAGGCCCTAGCATCATACGGACTGCGTTCAGGTCGTTGGTGGCTCGGGACATGATGTCGCCCGTACGGTATCGATTATAGAAGTCGGAGGAAAGCGTGATGAGGTGGGCGAACAGATCGTTGCGCAGATCGAATTCAATGTCGCGCGACATGCCGATCAGGATTACGCGCATCCAGTATTGAAAGAGTCCTTTGATGAGCGAGATCCCGACGAGCAGGGCGGCGAACCAGAAGACCTTGGAGAGAGCGAAGCCGCGGGTGAGCGAGTCGATGCCCCATCCGAAGATTAGTGGTTGTATCGCCTGGAGAAGATCCTTGATAATGAGCGCGCCCATGCCCAGAAACAAGGCGCGCCGGTACCGCCACAGATGGGGCCACAACTTCTGGATAGACTTCTTCATGCTTTTCCCAGAGGTTCAGACGCCGAATACTTCCGCGATGGTTTTGCTCCATTCGAAGAAGAAAACCTTCTGACCTTCTCGATTGTGCCACCAACCGTCGGGCGAGAAAAAGCGGTCGGGTACGGCGATCATGCGAAACTCCACGTCGCTTCCCAGCGCCGCGCGAAAGAACTTGCTGGCGCGGCGGGTGTGAAAATCATTGGTTACGACCATCAGTTTATGGACGTTCCGGGCGCGTAACCAGGACGACGAAAAAGCGGCTTCGTCGCGAGTGGAGAAGGAGGTTGAGGGCATAACCTCGAAGTATTCGCGAGGATACCCGTGTTTCATAGCGAATTCAATGGCGAGTTCACCCTCGTTGATTCCATAGACGTAACCTGGTCCGCTGATGAAGGCGATCGGCGCGAACCCTTGCTTCACCAGTTCGGCGCCGCGCAGTACGCGGTCTCCGTTCCAATCGCCTGCCAGCACGATCACCGCGTCGGCGTGAAACGGCTCTTCGGATTTCACCAGAAATTCGCCTAACCAACGAAACCAGATGGAATGAGAGAGCGCAAGGACGACGGCTAGCAGGGCGACAATTGTAATCTTACGAAAAAACGCTTTGCGGAGCGCCAACTACTTCTCGTCGGACGCCTTGGGGTCGAGATGCCCCACGGTCTTCAGGCGCTGAAACATTCGTTCTACTTCGGCCTCGTCTTCGGATCGCAACAACTGATACTTGGGCGAGGGAAGTTGACGGCGTTCGATGCCTGGCGGGAGTAACTCGCCCCAGAACTGCTTATAAGGAATACCATCGATTAGGGCTTCGCGAGCGCAACGGCGGAGATGGCGAAGCAGACTCTTCCCGGCATCGATATCGCCTGGATAGAGGAGCGTCACACGCCGGTCGCCGGTGAGGGTCAGTTTGACGATAAGCGGCGAAACCCACGATGTGCGATCGAGGCGCAGGATCTCGGTCCAGGGGATGATCTTTTTCCCGATGGCGAGATGGTGCTCATAGACTTCGATCGGCGGTTGCGCCACCAGGAAGATCAATAAACCGGCAGAGGCGAAGAAAAGAAACGACGCAATAAACCATGGAGCCCAAAATTGCACGCCCACCCAGCCGCAGAATACGGCAAGAACAACCGCAACCAAGGCGAACGTTAAAAAATGCCTCGAAGACGAATAGCAGGTCATTCCAGCTCCCACACCATCTAGACTAACGCCACTAGGCCCCCGCGTCAATTAACGTGTTTCCTTTAGTTTTTAACTAAGAATCGCTCCACCTGAGTATCGGGGCTATGTAGGGGGGCGGAGTTAGTTCTAACGCCTAATCACCGCTGTTCGTTCAGTTTTTTCCGGACTCGCGGGTGGGGTCTTGCCCAGCCAGGTGTGGTGCCATCATAAAACGTCCCACCGGACTCTTTCCCAACGCGCGCCTGTTCAAAGCGCTATCTGGCCGGTACTTTGAACTAAAGAATCTCTCTTCCGGTGGGATCATGTCGCCCGAGGAGCACAAGGCGCACAATGGATTCTCAAACTCTAGTTGCCTGTACTCAATGTCCCCGATAAGCAATTCCTCCGGCTCAATTTTTTGCACTGGCGCCAATTTCCCCATCCTCCGTCCGAAAGCAGTGTGCATGTAAGGCGATGTGACGTTGATGTGCCGGTGGATATCGATCGTCGAGTAAATAATGGTTTTCGTTCGCTACCAGTAGTCTGCCCTGGTGATCGCGCCAAGGCACTTTCATAGGCCGGGAGAGTACTTTCCAGCGTAAGCCGCCGGCCTCTCCCCACTCCAAGATGCGCTCCCTCGTATAGATCCTGACCATGTGCTCGGGACAGATGCGCAAGCGAGATATCCTGTGTCAGGCCATTTCTCCCGTGTTCGGGTGGTATTGGGCCGAGCGGATGGGGCCACCACCGAAAGGCAAATGACGATACTCAAGGCGCCGCGGAGAACCAGTTCGCGTCAGGGCTGTTTCTTCTCTCCGATGCTTTTCCCCTGTAGGAATTGCAGTAGATAATCGGGTCCACCGGCTTTCGAGTCGGTACCGGACATGTTAAAGCCTCCGAACGGGTGCGCGCCCACCATAGCTCCAGTGCATTTGCGATTGATGTAGAGGTTCCCGACGTGGAATTGCTCGTTGGCTTTTTCGATCTTGGCGCGATTGTTCGTATACACTGCGCCGGTGAGCCCGTATTCGGTATCGTTGGCGAGTTTCATCGCGTGGTTGAAATCCGAGGCTTTGGTAACGGCCAGTACCGGTCCGAAAATCTCTTCCTGGAACAAGCGATCCTTTGATTCGATATCGGCGATTACGGTTGGCTGGATGAAGTACCCGTCTCCCGGCGCCGCGCTGCCGCCCGCGATCAACCGGCCTTCTTTCTTACCGGTTTCGATGTATTCGAGGATTGATTTTTTAGCGCTCTCGTTGATTACCGGACCCAAGTGATTGGCAGGATCGTCAGTTGTCCCGACCTTCAGCTCGGCGACTTTCGCGCGTAGTTTCTCGAGGAATTCGTCGTATATCTTCTCGTCGACGATGGCTCGCGAACAGGCGGAACACTTCTGGCCCTGGTATCCGAACGCTGCTTGGACGACTCCGTCGACGGCTGTGCCGACATCCGTCTCGCTGTCGACGACGATGGCATCCTTACCGCCCATTTCCGCCAGAACGCGTTTGATCCAGATTTGGCCTTTGCGCGGTTTGGCGGCCAGTTCATTGACGCGCAGGCCGACATCGCGGGACCCCGTGAACGCGATGAAGCGTGTTTTCGGATGCTCTACGAGGACGTCCCCGACCAGCGCTCCGCTTCCTACGAGTAGTGAAAAACTCTTGGCGGGAAAGCCCGCCTCTAGCAGCACTTCGGCGAACTTGTGCGCAACGGTGGGAGTATCGCTCGACGGCTTGATGACCGCCGTGTTGCCGGCCACTAGTGCGGCGCCGGTCATGCCAGCAAGAATGGCAAGGGCGAAGTTCCAGGGCGGAATAATAACTCCGGCTCCGAGCGGAATGTAGACGAAACGCGAGCTTTCGCCGGGCAACTGTACCGGCGGAGGCGGCGCGGCAAAGTGCAGCATCTGGCGCGCGTAGTATTCGCAGAAGTCGATCGCTTCGGCCGTTTCGCCCTCGGCTTCGGGCCAGGTTTTTCCCGCTTCTAGAGCCAGCCAGGCGTTGAACTCGAACTTTCGGTCACGCAGAATGCCGGCCGTGCGCACGAGCATGGCCGCACGTTCGGCTGCCGGAGTGCGAGCCCATTCAGGGAAGAAATTGTGAGCGGCTTCGATTGATCTGCGCGCCAGATCCGCGCTGGCTTTGTGATGGATGCCGATAATTTCCGATGGCCTGGACGGGTTCCGTGAAATCAGCTTGTCGCCGGTTTCGATGCGGTCGCCATCGATCAATAAGGGATATTCTCTGCCAAGTTCCCCTCGAACCTTTGCCAATGCCTTTTCCATAGCCGCACGATTCTGCGGCTTGGAAAAATCGGTATACGGCTCATTTTTGAACGCGGGGAGCGATCTGGTGTCTACCGTTGCGGCGGACATAACTCAGCCTCCGACGATCTTTTTGCCTTGCTCGAACATGTCGGCGGCATCGTCCACGAGCCGGCGACCCTTATCGTAAAGTTCGCGGCCCTTGGCCATCAGTTCTTCTCCCTGATCGGAGATGACTTCGCGGCCGACTTTGGCCTTTTTTCGGATGAAGCGGCGGGTGTCTTCGCCGGTTTTCGGTGCGTATAGCAGGGCGATCGCAGCACCCAGGGCTGCACCGGTCAAAAACCAAACTGCGCGCGGTCCACCATCGTCTCTCATTTTTGTTTACTCCTCCTGAAACCATTCTATCGGGAGTACGGGGCGCGCGCCAGAATGCCTTGTATCTTCATTAGAATACGACCGGGGTGGAGGAACAGAATGAAGAGCATTGTCCCTGCAGTGATCGCGCTCGCTGCGATTTCAGTGAGCGGAGCTGATTCCAGTCCGACGGCCGCTGTGACTGGCGGGCAGGTCCGAGGTGTGATGCTCGGTAAAGGTGGGGCTGTGTTCAAAGGCATTCCATTTGCGCGGCCTCCGGTGGGCGACCTCCGTTGGCGCGAACCGATACCGGTGGAGCCCTGGAAGGGTGTCCGCGGCGCGACGGCGTTTGGCGCTATTTGCGCTCAAAACCCCTACTTTGTGCCGAACGCGGCGGAGATCAGCAAGGAAGACTGCCTGTTCCTGAAATGTTTGGACACCGCAGTGGCCAACCCAATCGAGCAAGCCGGTAATTGTATGGATTCCCGGAGGGGGCAACTTCGGCAGCGGCAATGAGGGAACCTCCGAAGGCGAGAGTTTGATGTGGCACGGCGTGGTGGTAGTGACCATCAACTACAGACTCGGGCTGTTTGGTTTCTTCGCGCATCCGGCTCTGACGCGTGAGTCTGCGCATCATGCATCGGGCAACCAGGGAATTCTCGACCAGATCGCCCCACTCCAGTGGGTGTTCGCAATAACATCGCGAACTTCGGGGGCGACCCACGGAATGTGACCGTCTATGGCGAATCGGCTGGGTCGGTGGATGCTAGTGCGCTGATGACGTCGCCGTTGTCGAAAGGATTGTTCCAGCGCGTCATGGGAGAAGCGGAACGGTATTGGGATTGGGACCGCCGTTACGTTTGCAGCAAGCGGAAAATGAAGGCGAAGCGTTTACTGGACGGCTTAGACCAGGCTCAAGTTCTCTGAAAGATTGGCGTGCGGTTTCAGCGGCGGAAATTCTCAAACTTGAGCCTCCGTTTTTGAAGTCGATTCCAACCGCATTGGGTTTGGTGGTGGATGGTTACGTTTTCCGGACGCCGCCCGCGCAAAACTTTCTCCGACGGCCAGGAGCATCGCGTACCCATGCTGATCGGCAATACGGCGCGCGACAAGATTCCAGGGAGCCCTCCTCCAGCGGATTTGGAGAAGGTCATCAGAGATCAGTACGGGCCGATCGCCGAACGGGCCCTTGCGCCGTATACCGGAGCGCCCGACACGCTGTACGGTACGCCGGCGGCTCAGTGGGCCGGCGATACTTCCTTCCGATGTACCGCGGTCACCCAGTTGTTATGGCACGTCGCGGCGGGTAATCCGGCGTATGAGTACCAATTCGACCGGGCGGCTCTGGGCAGGGAACTGGTGGGGGCCAGGCACGCTACCGATATGCCCTACGTTTTCGGGACTTTCGAATTTGTGGTTTCTCTACCAGGGCAGACAGTCGCGTTCAATGACGTGGACCGCACGATTTCCTCGGTGATACAGCAGTATTGGACCAATTTTGCGAAGACCGGCGATCCCAATGACAGCAAGCTGCCGGCGTGGCGAAAGTTCGATTCCGCTTCCCGGGCTTACATGGAGTTCACGGATGCGGGTCCGGTGTCCAACGAAGGACTGCGCCGATCTTACTGCGATCTATTCATCGAGAACACGAAGCGGATAGGGCAGAAGTAATCTTCGTCCGAATTCTTTGTTCCGCACCCGTTATACTTTTTCCTCAGTGAGTACGAAACGATTTCTTGCGTGTGATCTTGGCGCCGAGAGTGGGCGCGTAATGCTTGGTACTATCGCTTCCGGCAAGTTGGCGATGGAAGAACTGCACCGGTTTCCGAATGAACCGGTTCGTCTGCCTACTGGTCTGTATTGGAATACGCTCGGCCTGTTCCAAGAGATTCTCAAAGGCCTGGCGGTGGCCGGACGAACCCGCAAACTGGCTATCGATGGTATCGGCATCGATACGTGGGGTGTCGATTTCGGACTTCTTGGACGAGATGGAGCGCTAATCGACAATCCGCGGCATTATCGGGATGCCCGCAACAATGGAATGGTCGAGCGGCTCCTTGCCGCGGTGCCGAAAAACGAGGTCTTCGCGAAGACCGGCACTCAGTTCATGCAGATTAATTCGCTGTGCCAACTCTATGCCATGAAACTTGGGCTGTCGCCGGGCCTGGAGATGGCTACGTCGCTGCTCATGATTCCCGATCTGTTGAACTATTGGCTGACGGGCGTGCAGAAGGCGGAGGTCACCATTGCCAGCACATCGCAGTTTTACGATCCCACCAGGAAGAATTGGTCGGAGAATCTGCTGCGTCAGCTAGGATTGCCGGCGTCGATCCTGCCTCCTCTCATCCAACCGGGTACGGGGCTGGGTCCGCTGCTTCCGGCAATTGCGGAACTGACGGGCCTATCGGGGGCCCAGGTGTTCGCTTCGGCTGGGCATGACACGGCCTCGGCGGTGGCGGCGGTTCCAGCGGGAGAGAAGCATTTCTGCTACATCAGTTCCGGGACGTGGTCGTTGATGGGGGTAGAACTGGATGCGCCTCTTATTACGCCGCAGGCACTGGCGCTGAATTTCACCAACGAGATCGGTGTTGGCGGCAAAGTACGGCTTTTGAAGAATATCGCGGGCCTGTGGATTCTGCAGGAATGCCGGCGGGCTTGGGCATTGCAAGGGAGCGATTACTCCTATGAAGATCTCATGGCGATGGCTGCGAAGGCGGAGCCGCACCCGGGCTATATCGACCCGGACAAGTTTCTCGAGCCCGGAAATATGCCGGAGAAGATCGCCGCTTACTGCACGTCGAAGGGACAACCGATCCCCAAGGGTCCGGGTGGGATGGCGCGGGCGATTCTGGAGGGATTGGCACAGCGATACAAAGAGGTTCTCATCAGTCTGGAGGCGCTGATTGGGCACCACATTCCGGTGATTCATATTGTCGGCGGTGGATCGCGGAACAAGCTGCTGAACCGGCTTGTGGCAGAGGCGACGGAGCGGCGAGTGATCGCTGGACCGGCGGAGGCCACGGCGATTGGAAATGTGCTGACGCAGGCGATTGGGGCGGGGGCGATTGCGGATTTGCGGAGTTCCCGGGAAATGGTTCGGGATTCGTTTGCTGTGGAGGAGATTTGAAAAACGTGGACAGGTTTTGGGCCGCGAATGAACGCGAATTCCACGTGAATAGAAAAAGCATTGGCGGCCGGGCGTCGAGGAATTGAAAGAGCTTGGAATGAGTGCCGCTGGGCAGATCGGTCAGTTTGTTGTTGTTCTTCTATAACACTTAGTGTCATACCTAATTTAGGGCGACGAACATTTCTGATGAGGGCAGGTACGGATATTCAAGAACAAGGCGTTCGTGCGCTTGCGAGAAAGGCCCGCATCGACGATTCCGCCCTGAGCGAAGGAATCTGGACGCTGAGCGGGCTTGTTCGCCGCAGATCTTGGAGGTGACGTCATCAAGCAGTGCGTCGCTCGTCCTGGTGAGGGGAAGTCCGGCTTTCGGATATTGATTGTATTCAGGGCAAGCACGCGGGCCTTCTTCGCTCATGGTTTCTCGAAGAACGAAAGGGACAATATAAGCAAGGACGAGTTGATCGCGTTCAAGAAGCTCGCGACCGCTTTGCTGGCGTATGGCGACGATGCGATCACGCGAGCAATCGAGTCGGGAACATTGGTCGAGGTGACATGCGATGAGCAAACAATGCAGTAGTCAATGCAGTAGTCTGTGATGGCATCGATCCACGAGACCGCCGAAGGCCTTCATTCAGCCGGCCTTATGGACAAGCGCACGATGAGTGAATTCGAATGCCTTGTGCCTTACACCGGTGCGGCCACTGAAGCCCAAGGAAATCCGCGCGCTTTAGCTTCGTGAGAGCGCGAGCCAGGCGGTTTTCGCCCGATATCTCAATGTGACTACGGGCTTAGTGAGTCAGCGGGAGCGAGGTGAAAAGCATCCGCAAGGAGATTCCTTAAAACTGGGTTCGTCAGAAGAATTCGTGGGCCGATTCCGGCTCGG
>Ga0207695_10004819_pt1 | contig 18246 bp, 15 predicted proteins | sample KBSC54metaG_FD_184354 | JGI IMG/M metagenome (GOLD analysis project Ga0207695, IMG submission 184354) | Corn rhizosphere microbial communities from Kellogg Biological Station, Michigan, USA - KBS C5-4 metaG (SPAdes) (version 2) | ecosystem: Host-associated > Plants > Roots > Rhizosphere > Soil... | reverse complement strand
GGGACAGCGGGTGATTGTTAGCCATGATCCGCTGAACATCCGCTTTGGAGACACGACTGACGGTCGAAACCAAACCAGCGCAAAGCTCTCCCTTAACGGCATCAGCCGATCGCGAATTCGTCAAAGGTTTGGGCCTTATCAGTTCGACCATGCTGGTGATGGGTTCCATGATCGGCTCCGGGATTTTTCTCGTCTCCGCAGAGATTTCCCGCGAAGTCGGTTCGCCTGCACTCCTGATCGGCGCGTGGCTGGTCACCGGATTTCTCACCATTGTCGCCGCGTTGAGTTATGGCGAACTCGCCGCTATGATGCCGCACGCTGGCGGTCAATATATTTACCTGCGCGAGGCGCTGGGCCCACTGTGGGGATTTCTTTACGGCTGGACATTATTCCTTGTCATTCAAACAGGCACCATAGCTGCGGTCGGCGTGGCCTTCGGAAAGTTTCTCGGCGTCTTTTTCCCATCGATTTCCTCGACCTACTGGCTGCTTCATCTGTTCAAGGTTCCGCCCATTCCCATTGGTCATTCGATTGTTCTTGGCAACATGGATGTCGGCATCAACACGCAAAATCTGATGGCCATCCTCATGGTCATTGCGCTCTCGGTGGTTAATATTTTCGGTGTGAAAACGGGCGCGCTCATCCAGAACGTATTTACCTTCGCGAAGGTCGCCGGATTGTTAGGACTTGTGATCGTCGGGCTTTTCATTGGACGGAACGCTGCCGCCCTAGCCGCAAATTTTGGCGCGAACTTCTGGCACGGTGTGGGAATCTTGCATTCGATTCAGGTCGGCGCGGGCGGTCCTCTAGTATTGGTTACCACGCTGACTATTCTCGCCGTTGCGCAAGTCGGTTCGCTATTTTCCGCCGACGCCTGGAACAATGTGACCTTCACTGCCGGTGAAGTCATTAATCCCAAGCGCAACCTTCCGCTTTCTCTGACCCTTGGCACCGGGGTGGTGATCGCGTTGTACCTTGCCTGCAATGTGATTTACCTGAACGTTCTGCCGCTGCATGGTTCGGCGGATGGAGCGACCATTCTGCAGCGTGGAATCCAGTACGCGACCGAAGACCGCGTCGCCACTGCGGCCCTGACCCAAATGTTCGGAGCTATCGGCGGCTATCTCATGGCCGCGGCGATAATGGTCTCCAGCTTCGGCTGCAACAACGGACTGATCCTCTCCGGCGCTCGCGTGTACTATGCCATGGCGAAGGATGGTTTGTTCTTTCGCGGCGCGGCCAAACTGCATCCCACATATAAGACTCCCGCGGTTTCGCTGATGGTGCAGATGGTCTGGATTTGCATCTTGTGCGTTTCCGGCAGCTATGGGCAGCTGCTGGATTACGTGGTCTTTGCGGTGCTCGTGTTTTACATTTTGACGATTGCGGGACTATTCGTTTTGCGCTTCAAGCGTCCCAGCGCCGAGCGGCCATATAGGGCGATCGGATATCCCGTGCTGCCGGCGATCTACATTGTGATGGCGATCTTCATTGATATCGTGCTATTGCTTTATAAACCGCAATTTACTTGGCCCGGACTGATCATCGTTTTACTCGGAATTCCGGTCTATTACATCTGGCGCTCACGTCGGCCCGTTGCCGAAGCGCCCGCTGTTTGAGGAGAACTTACACTAATGGGTAATCTGCTGGCCAGAAAACCGCTGGAACAATTAATGAGCGAGGCGCAGGAGACTGGCGAGCACAGTCTGAGACGCGCATTAGGACCGCTCAACCTCGTCACTCTCGGCATAGGCGCGATCATTGGCGCGGGTATCTTCGTCATCACTGGACAAGCCGCTGCTCAGTTTGCTGGCCCAGCGATCGTCATCTCATTCGTACTTGCAGGTACTGCTTGCGCGTTCGCTGGCTTGTGCTACTCCGAATTCGCGTCCATGATCCCCATCGCCGGCAGCGCTTACACATACTCCTACGCGACTCTCGGAGAACTGGTTGCCTGGATTATCGGCTGGGACTTGATTCTTGAATATGCTTTCGGCGCGGCTACGGTTGCGGTTGGCTGGAGCGGTCATTTGCGGGCCTTCATGCACGACCTCGGTCTGAACCTCCCCGCCATGCCCACCTCAAATTTTGTATTGTTCGGTTTACCCGTCCATTTGAAATACGACTACGTCGGTTTCCTCGTGATCCTGGTGATCACAACCATTCTGGTGATTGGAATCAAGGAATCTGCAAACTTCACGACTGCAATTGTGATTCTTAAAGTTGCGGTCGTCTGCATGTTCATTGCACTGGCGACCGCATTTTTGGTTTCGCACGGATGGAAGCCGAATTACTGGCATCCGTTCATTCCGCCGAATACCGGGGTGCGCGGGGAGTTCGGGTGGTCAGGGATTCTGCGCGGGGCGGGCGTCGTATTTTTCGCGTACATTGGATTCGATGCGGTTTCGACCGCCGCACAAGAAGCAAAGAACCCGAAGAAAGACATGCCACTGGGCATTCTCGGTTCATTAGTCATCTGCACTGTGCTTTACATCCTCGTCTCTGGTCTACTGACTCACCTAGTGCCCTACAACCAGCTCAATGTTCCTGATCCGGTTGTCATCGGCATCCGCACGACAGGGCACCCGTGGGCGACGTTCCTGGTCGAACTGGGAGCTCTCGCAGGATTGGCAACTGTGATGCTGGTGATGTTACTCGGCCAGTCGCGTGTCTTCTATTCCATGTCGCGCGATGGTTTGCTGTGGCCTTGGGCAAGTAAAGTCCATCCGCGCTTTCGCACTCCCTACCTGAGCTCCATTGTCGTAGGTGTTTTTGTGGCGCTGCTTGCGACCCTTATTCCGCTCAGCGTGCTGGATGAGATGACCAGCGTAGGAACGCTGCTGGCATTTATGTTGGTCAGCGCCGGAGTCTGGGTGATGCGGAGGACCCATCCTCACGTGAACCGCCCATTCAAAACCCCGATGGTACCCCTGGTTCCGATTCTCTCGATTCTCTTTTCAGGGGTACTGATCGTTTCCCTCTCGTATTGGACGCAACTTAGGCTAGTAGTTTGGTTAGTGATCGGCCTCATCATCTACTTCGCATACGGCCGCAAGCACAGCAAAGTGCAGATGTCGAACCGCGAACCGTCGCTTCCGAAACCCACGCCCACCATGGCCGATTGACGACACTGACGCAATTGCGCGGGCGAGGACGCCCGCGCCTTCGCAAGTGGTTTTTGAAATTCGCACGGATACGTCTTGGAAGGTACGGGCACCTTCGCCCGTACTAGGCTAAATCCATCCTCGGCCAACCTGGTTTAAGCTGATGTGTGTAGTCTGATGCAATAGCCGCCATGAAAATCGTTACCTCGGCCGAAATGCGCGTCATCGATCGCGTGACTAGCGAGCGTTTCGGCGTGGCTTCACTCACCCTGATGGAAAACGCGGGCTCGGCAGTAGCGGAGTTCGCGATCGCTACTTATCCTCATGCCAAAACATTTGGAATAATTTGCGGCAAAGGCAACAATGGCGGCGATGGCTTTGTGGCCGCACGCAAGTTGCAACAGGCGGGAAGGGAAGTGCGGCTGCTGCTTTTGGCCGATCCCGCCGAATTGCAGGGCGACGCTGCGGCAAATTTCGCCCGCCTGCAGAAGAATTCAGCTTCACGCGAAACTGCTCCCGAGAAGCCCAGTGGTGGTTCGCTCGCCATCTTCAATGCGTGGGGCGACCCGGCTTTCAGAGAGATTTTCAGTTCCGATGTGCTGATCGATGCAATTCTCGGCAGCGGGTTCCGACCACCAGTGGGCGGTTTATATGCGGAAGCCATCGCGAAAATCAACGCCGCTGTTGCACCCATCATCGCGGTGGATGTCCCTTCAGGGGCCGATGCTGATGTTATGGGCGATCAGACCGGGGCGGTGGCACGTGCTGATGCGATTGTGACTTTTACTGCACCCCGGCCGGCGCATGTTTTCGGAAACTTGACCCCAGGGCCAACTCTAATCGCGGCCATCGGCACGCCGCCCGAAGCAATCGAATCCTCGCTGAATCTGCAGGTGATCACGCCCAAAGAAATCTCGGAGCTGGTTGGGCCGCGTCCTCGTGATTCTAATAAAGGGATGTATGGCCATGTGCTCGTCGCCGGCGGCTCACTCGGCAAAACCGGCGCTGCCGCAATGGCCGGATTCTCGGCGCTCCGGTCCGGTGCCGGGCTCGTAACCGTTGCGACGCCTCGATCTGAGCTCGGAACAGTCGCCGCGTATCGTCCCGAGCTGATGACCGAGCCGCTCAGCGAAACGGACCAAGGCAGCATTTCTATAGAAGCGTTCGAAGAATTCAATCGCATTGCGGAAAACAAAAGTGTACTCGCGATCGGGCCGGGAATTTCCCGCCATCCCAGCACCGCGGAATTTGTTCGCGCAATCGTGACTAAATCGAGAACGCCCATCGTGCTCGATGCCGACGGGCTGAATGCATTTGAAAGTCAGGTCCAGGAACTGAACGGGCACGATCGAATTCTCGTGCTCACGCCACACCCCGGAGAAATGGCCCGGTTGACGGGGCTCGGTACCGCAGCCATCCAGCGCGACCGCGTCAATGTAGCACGCGCATTCGCGCAGGATCATCAGGTAATTCTGGTCCTTAAGGGCGATCGCACAATCATTGCCAACCCTGACGGCGAGGCTTGGGTAAACACCACCGGCAACCCCGGCATGGCTACGGGCGGAACTGGGGACATTCTCACTGGCATTGTTGCTGGAATGCTGGCACAAAATCCCAAGAGCGCTTTCCTGGCAGTGATCGCCGCAGTTTACCTGCACGGTCTGGCAGGCGACGTCGCCACGGAGTCGACTGGCGAGCAGTCGCTAGTGGCTACCGACCTCATTACCGCGCTGCCCGAGGCCTTCCGCCGACTTCGTGCACAAGCGGCAGAAAAGTGGGTAAAAATCGGAGATTGGCGAACCTTAGGCTGCGTGAAATTGGCCACTGCGCTTCAGTAATCTCGCGTGCTTTTCCCGTCGATGCAATAGTGGTGGTGATGACACACTATCCCCAGAGTAACCCTACTCACCGTGCAATCCGTATAAAACTCCAGACCACGCCAGCTTTAGTTAAGTTGAGCGACGGGGTCCGCGCCAAGGGCCGCCTTCAGGTCATTTCCGCAACCGGAGGGCTGTTGCAGTTGCCGGTAGCGATCTCCGAAGGCGATTTCGTCGAAGTCGAATTTCAAACCCATTCTGGCGGCGTCAACGGCATGGCCGAAATGCTGAATCCGCTGCATGCCGGCTCGGGCAGCGTCTTTCAGCCGTTCCGGTTTATTGCGCTTGAGGATGACGCTCAACAGCATTTGCGAATGATGGTGGAATCTGTCGGAGACCAGACCTTCGCTGGCTTGCGGTCCAGTCAGTGGAATTCGCTCAAATCATAAAATTCACGCGCCCGGCTATACTGATGATTCACCGGCAGCCGCATGGCGCGCGACTTCACCACAAACTCTCCTGAGGAAACGATTGCGCTCGGCCGGGAGCTGGCTTCTCAGCTGGCTCCGCCCAAAATTGTTGTGTTGCGTGGAGACCTTGGCGCCGGCAAAACCACGCTGGTAAAGGGAATCGCCGAAGGCTTTCACGCCACCTCTCAGGAAGATGTAACCAGTCCCACATTCACTTTGATCCACGAATATCGCGGGCCAGTAGCGACGCTTTACCACATCGACCTTTACCGCATCGACACCCCAGGCGAGCTGGACACGCTAGCCCTCGATGATCTTATGACCGACAACAGCGTGCTGCTGATCGAATGGGGAGAAAAGTTCCCACGCTTTCAGAGAGAAAGGGATGTGGAGATCGGGCTGGAGAGGGTTTCGGAGAACCAGAGGCAAATTAAAATCACATAAGTGGGTTACCTGATAGCACTTCCTTCCCGTTGTGGCCGATCAGATTTGACGACGCGAACAGCCTTTCCCAGAACTTGCTCCGCAGTTATGATTCCGAATTTTGGGTTGCGGCTGTCGTCGCTGTAGTCTCGATTATCCCCCATCACAAAAATAAATCCACTGGGAACTTTAACCTGGTTGAAAGTTCTTAGAAATGAAGTTTGTCCAGAAATTGAATTCTTTCCAGTGTGTTGAATGTAAGCTTCTCGCAAAGGTTTGCCGCTCAGGATAATTTGGAAGTCTCGCCCTTCCACGATATCGTCGGATATCGCAATTACTCTTTTTAGAATGAGCAGTCCATCGTGCTTAAATACGACTACATCACCACGCGACACGGCCCGACCGCGGTACGCGGTCGTATCCACCGCAAACTTCTCGCCTTCGAGTACAGTTGGTTCCATCGCGCTGTTCGGCTGGGTGAAGCGTCGCTCCTGCGAACACCCTAGCAGTGCCGAGAACAAGACTATGGGGTAGACAAGCAGCCGCGCTCGCATGGAAGAATTCATATTATCCAACTCTCGAATCACTTCCTGTTCTCAAAACCCCATAATGTTGTAGCCGCAATCCACGTAAATCACTTCGCCCGTGATCCCAGAACTCGCGTCCGACGCCAGGAACACTCCTGTCGAACCCACCTCGTTTACGTCCACATTGCGTTTCAGCGGCGCCCGGTCGGCGTGGGATTTCAGCATATCGCTTAAACCTGAGATTCCTCGTGCCGCCAGGGTTTTGATTGGGCCAGCTGAAATCGCATTCACCCGAATCTTTTTCGGTCCCAGATCGCTCGCGAGATACCGCACCGTACACTCCAGTGCGGCCTTCGCCACTGCCATCACGTTGTAGTGTGGCACAACCTTTTCCGCTCCGAAGTAGGTCATGGTGATTATGCTGCCGCCGTCTTCCATCAGCGGGGCGGCAGCGCGCGCAACCGCGATTAACGAATAAACGCTGACGTCGTGAGCAATGCGGAATCCCTCCCGGGATGTATTGATAAATTCACCTTTAAGTTCCTCGGCCGGGGCAAAGGCGACGCTGTGTACGGCAACGTGCAACTTTCCGTAGTGCCTCTTCAACTCTGCAAACACTCGCTCGATATCTGCGTCTTTGGATACGTCGCACATAAACGCTTCGGCGCCAGGAAGCGACAGAATCAGGTCCTTGGCTTCTTGCTCCAGGCGCTCGTTCTGATAGGTAATTGCGAGCTTGGCCCCGGCCTGATGCAGTCCCTGCGCGATTGACCAGGCAATGCTGCGCTTATTGGCCACTCCAAAAGACGACGGCCACCCGGCCGTCAAGGCTGAAAGACATGGGTCCTCCTTTGAGAACAAAGAGGATATCAGCGCCGCAGAGCAGATGCTAGGCGCGAGCAGAGTAGGTTTTCGGTGCGGTGGAAAAAACAAGCCCTAACCGGCCGCGCTGCTTGGGGCGTGCTCGGGTCGGCGGCCGGCGGGCATGTGTGCTACTGAAGAAATGGAACCCGGGGTCGCGGCAGGAGTTTCGGAGGCGATTGTGGAAATTTCAGCGGTGCAGACCCCTGGCCAGAGCAGAGCAATGTCATCGTCGAACGGTTACGCCACCAACGATTCCCAAATTGGCGTTACTTGCCAATCTTTGTGTTACCTCTACGAGAACCCCGGGTAGAATCTCGGAATGACTTCACGGTTGACTCAGGAAATCATTGGAGCGGCGATCAGATCCATCGCAAGTTGGGTCCCGGATTGCTCGAATCAGCTTACGAAGCGTGCCTTGCTCATGAATTGCAGAAACTCGGCAAGAGAGTCGATAGACAAAGGCCAGTTCCGCTGTTTTATGAAGATGTGAAGCTAGATTGTGGCTTTCGGGCAGATCTTATTGTCGACGACACAGTAGCGGTTGAGCTCAAGTGCAAAGAAGCCCTGCATCCTGTTGATGAGGCGCAACTCTTGTCCCATTTGCGGCTTCTGAATCTGCCACTGGGCCTCCTCATAAATTTCCATGTGATGTTGCTGAAAGACGGTATCAGGCGTCTAGCAAATAACTACCGCGAACCAGTCGAAGAATTATTAGTCCAAAGCAAAAGCTTTTAACCGCAGAGAGCGCCGAGATGAAAGCACAGGCCGCAGAGAAACCCAACCCAAGTAGTAGCTAGAATCCCCGAGCAACTGTGCAAACTTTGCTGTTAAAAGCTGTGAGATTTGTTCGGAAACGTCGAAAGGCAAAAGCATTTGACCAAAAGGTGCGCAGAGAAAAAACCGATGAGCAGAGAAAACAAAACCAACCCTCGCTGCCGCTAGCTGATTGCTCCTAAGTTGATTTTCTCTGCGTTCTCTGGCTTTTCTTTGCGATCTCCGCGGTTAAAAGCTTTTGCTTTTCTCCGCCGGAACTACGCCTGCAGACTCTGCAATCCCTACTCAGGAATCGCCACCGGCTTCATCTTCATCAACTCCGCAAATCGAGCGTCTTTGCGCAACTCCGCGAATTCCGGGTCGGTATAAACGTCTTTAACGTCCTTGTAGCCCTCTTCCATCGATTTGCGCAGAAACTCAAGCGAGTGGTCGGGGTCGCCCATCTTGGCATAAAGCTTGGCAAGGACGAAATCGTAGTGTGCGCGGTCCTCAGGCGAAGCCATCTGCGCTGAAATGCCGCTGTGAGAGGTGCGCTCGAAAATCGCTGGATCGAGCTGCACCGCTTTCGCATATGCCTCGGTCGCATGTTCAAATTCCTTACGAGCGAAGTAGGCCGCGCCTAAATTCGAATAGAACGACGCCGAATCCGGCTCAATCGCTAATGCCTTCTTATATTGTTTTATGGCTCCTCGATACTTTCGCCGCTCATAATCGATCACTCCCAGATTGTTATAAGCTTCGGGGAAGCTGTGGTTCGCCTTAAGGGCGCGTTCGAAGTCTTTTCCCGCCTCTTTGAATCGCTGCAGCATCAGCTCGGCAATGCCCAGTTTGTTGCAAACCGCCGCGTTCTGGGGATCTTTTGTCAGCGCGGCGTGGTAGTAATCAACCGCGTCCATATATTGCTTTCGAGCGCGCAGATCATCCCCTTGTTTCTCCAGTTCCGCAGCGGACGAGGTGCTTGAAGGGGGCGTAACCTGCCTCATGGGAGGCGCAATCTGTATTTGATCCAATGACGGGGTCTGCGCGAGCGTAAATGGAGTAAGGAAACCGAGAAGCGCCAAGGGTAGCGCTTGGCGGAAGGACGCCTGAAACATATCACCCCTCCTGAGCAGGAACTCCCACTTAATAGACACCGTACAGCCCACTCAAGTTCCCATCAAGGCTCTCGCGAGAATAACTCAATGAGGAGTGGCGGTCGCATCCGGTGGCTTAGGCGGAGGATCCGGCTTCTTGTCGTCTTTAAACATACCAGCGATTTTGCCCAAAAACCCCTTTTTCTTTTCGCCCGATTGGTCCGATGCCTGGGCTGGAGGAGGCTCCGGTTGAGGATTCCCCAAGCCCAAAATCTTCGACAGGATTCCGTGAATTCCGTTGCCCTGATCGCACGTGCTGGTTGGCTCGGTACCAACGATGAATGCTGCACTGTAGGTTTGCGGGCACGATGGCGTCGCCAGCAGGTTCGTGATCCGGTCGAGCTGCACGTCAACCACGCCGGTCGGTTGCGAGAAAGGCTTCATGTCGGAATAGCGCGGCAACTCGAAAGCCTTCTTCATCAACTCGGTCCAGATCGGTGCCGCCGTCTGCGCGCCGCTCAGCCGCAGATCACTGTAATCATCGAATCCGACCCAGACGATGCATAGAAGATTACTGGTGTAACCGGCGAACCATCCGTCATGTGAGCTGCCAGTTTTTCCGGCCGCCGGCTGCTGGAATCCGTGGACACGAACGGCTGAAAAACCCAGGCCGTTGTTGATTACGCCTTCCAGCATGTCGGTCATCACGTAGGCTACGCGAGGGTCGAGCACCTGCCGCGTCTCCGGGGAAAAACTCATCACCGGATCGCCTTCCGCTGAACGCACCGACTTCACCATCACCGGCGAAAGCCGCATGCCATTGTTTGAGAACACCGTGTAGGCGGCGGCCATATCCATCGGCGTGGCATCATACGCGCCCAAAGCCATGGCCGGAGTCGCTTTCACCGATGTGATCCCTGCCGCCTTCGCCAGATCAACCACTTTGTCGTAGCCCACTTCTTCTGCCATCTTGACGGTAGCATTGTTCAACGACATGGCCAGCGCATAACGCGCCGTGACATCGCCGTGGTATTCCTCTTTGTAATTGCGCGGCTCGTAGATCTGGTCACCATAAGAGAACGTGCTCGGCTCATCCGGCAGGATAGACGCCGGAGTGTAAACCGGATTGCTGCCGTCGATTGCCGTGTTCATGGCTGCGGCGTAGACGAACGGTTTAAAAATCGATCCCGTGGGTCGCTTGGCAACTGCATGATCGAGCTGGCTTAATCCGTAATTGCGTCCGCCCACCAGCGCCAGAACTTCGCCGGTATGCGGGTCCATAGCGATGAGTGCAACTTGCGCCTGCGGGCCGGGTGAGATTTGGGTTTCGTACTTTCCTTTGCCGATTTTTACCCGCTTGGTGCGGTGCTTGAGCACCTGATCATCGACCAGCTTGATGCCGCTCTCCACCGCCTGCGCGGCCGCCCGCTGCAGTTCAGGATCAAGAGTCGTATAAATCCGGTACGCCTGCTCGTTCATTTCGCGCTCAGGCAGTTTTGGAATCAGCGATTCTCGCACCAAGTCGACAAAATACGGCGCCTGACTGGCTTCCACATTTGGCGGAGCAAGCTTCAGAGGCGCGGCTTTGGCCTTGTCTGCTTGTTCCCGAGTAATGGCATGGGTTTCGACCATGCTGTCGAGCACCAAATTTCGGCGCTCCTGCGCGCGCTCAGGATGGCGATATGGCGATAGATAACTTGGCCGCTGGATAATTCCTGCCAGCAAAGCGGCTTCGGGCAGGGTTATGTCTTTAATGTCTTTATTGAAATAAGCATGTGCGGCTTCCGCGAACCCGCTAATCTCAAACGAACCACGCTGTCCGAGGTCTACCCAGTTGCCATAAAACTCGAATATCTCCTGCTTGCTGAACCTTTGCTCCAATTCCATCGCTATGAGCATTTCGGTCAGCTTGCGCTTGATCGTCTTCTCCGGGGTCAGGAAGAAGCCGCGGGCCAGCTGCATGGTGAGCGTTGATCCGCCTTGTTCGTGGCGTTGCCGGGTGAAGTCAATCCACGCGGCCTCGGCGAAGCGCAAAAAATTGACGCCATTATGCTGGAAAAAACGCCGGTCTTCGATCGCCAGCACAGCATCGACCAGCGTCTTGGGCATTTCGTTGTAGTGCACCACTTCGCGCTTCGAACGCTGCTCGCCAAATAAGGAAGTGATCATCTCGGGCTCTAATTCGTACGCTTCGAGTTGACCTCCCCCATTGCCGGTGATGCTTGTCACTTCTCCATCGCGCACGCGTATGGTGGCGGGCTCGGGGCTGTGATAGGAGTTCGGTCCAGGCTCGATCTGTATGCTGCCGGCGGTCAGGCGATAGCTGCCCATCGACGACTGGCCGCTCTTTTCCGTGTAGCCGGTGTGTCTTAAGGCAGCGGCAATTTCTTTAACGTCAGCCTTCTCGCCGATGCCGATCGAGACTGGCCGGGCATAGATCTTGGCCGAATTGGCGAACACCGATCCCTCAAAGCGATGAGCGATGATGCGCTCGTACTTGACGTAGTAATACGAGAAGAAAACCGCGAATATCACCGCCAGAATAAGAAACGTTCCCAACGCAAAACGCAGCAGGGGATCGCGGCCGGGTTTTCCCGACCGGTTTCTTCGACGCGGAATTCTGATTTTTATGGCCACGTTTTGGCGCAGTAACCCCTACGTTCAAACCAAATCATGTCACTGCTGGTGAGATGCGCGGCGCGAGCAATCATTACCAGAGCATGCCCGGCCGTGGGCCGGAGTAGTTCCCATTCTAATAGATGTTCGGATTCAAATCGATCACACGCTGGACGAACGTACCTCTACAGTACGCCCCTGTTTTCCGTGGATGCGTCAAAGTGCAGGTCCATGGCATATCCCGGAAGGTCCACGTGGACTACATACGGCGCACGAATGATGATGATCCCGCTGCCTTGCATTCCCTGGCGCTGCACATGGATCTGTTCTTCTGTGATCGGGATCTCGAGGTCTTGGGCCTTGCGAAAAACAGCCGTGCGAATATCGCTTTCGTTCTTGCTGGTGTAGGTATCCAGGGTGGCTTCGCTCTTCACCGCATCCTGGAATTGATAATTTTCGAAAAACGGGGGAATGATCTTTGCGCCGACGTAAACGCCGCCGCCGATCAAGAACAACGCCAAAAACATTTTTATGGTGCTCATCTGCCCGCTCCGCAGGAGGCAAGCACATTGGCACTATTTGTGCGCTTGCTCCAGAACTCCCTGAAAATACTCAACTATGGCGGCGATGCTAACATCCTGGGATTGGCGAGTCGAGCGTTGAACCACTTCTACCCTATCTTCGGTAACTTTTTTGCCTACATTTACCCGAAAGGGAATGCCCACTAGGTCAGCATCCTTGAACTTCACCCCCGGCCTTTCGTCCCTGTCGTCTAGTAACACGTCAAAACCGGCGGATTCCAGACGATTAGCGATCTCTTCCGCGGTGGTCTTGAGCTTCTCGTCGGAAACATTAGTCGGCGTAACTACGATGTCAAAAGGCGCGATCGACCGCGGCAACCAGAAGCCATTTTGATCATTACTCTGTTCGATGGCGGCCGTCAGAATGCGTTCGATTCCGATGCCATAACAGCCCATAATCGGCATGACTTCCTTGCCATTCTTATCGAGCACACGCGTTCCCATCGATTCCGAATACTTGTAGCCCAACTTGAAAATGTGTCCGATCTCAACCGCCGTGTCCATGCGTAGAGCCGAGCCGCAATTTGGGCAAGCATCGCCGGCCGCGACCGCGCGCAGATCAGCATAGGCGGTTGGTGCGAAATTTTTGCCGGGCGTAATGTTCTTGACGTGATAGTCCTGCTTGTTGGCGCCAGCGATAAGATTCGTCCGGCCTTCTAGCGCTTTATCGACGAGCAAAATCGGGCCTTTGTTGTCGGCAAGATTTTTCGCCCACTCTATTCCCAGCGGTCCCAAAAATCCGGCCGGCGATTTAAAAAGCTGTTGGATTTCTTCTTCGTCCATCGGTCGGGTCTCTTTTCCTGACAACGCCGTGGAAAGCTTTGCTTCATTCAGTTGGTGGTCGCCGCGCATAAGGACAACCACCGGACGGGAGCCGATATTGTTCGTGGATCCACCCTGGTTTTTGGGGGCACGGGCGTCCCCGGCCGTGCTTGAAGCAATCATCAACGCGAGGGTTTTGATTTTGTTCTTCGGTGAAACTCCGAGAAACTTCGCCACATCCTCGATGGTCTTCATTCCCGGAGTGTGCACTTCAAGCGGTTTGCCATCACCTTCGGGCCAAAGATCGGTTGTGGCCTCAAGCTTCGACGTCGCCTTTTCCAGGTTCGCCGCATAATTGCAGTTCGCGCAGCTGACCACCTGGTCTTCTCCAGCTGGCGTGTACACCATGAACTCTTCCGATTGCGATCCGCCCATCGCGCCCGAATGAGCGTCGATAATCAGATAATTCAACCCGCAACGGTCGAATATTCGCTGGTAAGTCACGCGATGTTTCTGATACGAAACATCCAGCCCCGCATCGTCGATGTCGAACGAATAAGAATCCTTCATCAGGAACTGCCGCACTCGCAGCAGACCGGCTTTCGGTCGGGGCTCGTCGCGAAACTTCGTCTGAATCTGATACCAGATTTGCGGAAGTTGCTTGTAGCTGCGCAACTCCTTGCGCGCGATCTCGGTCATGTTTTCTTCGTGAGTCATGGCCAGGCAGAGCTCGGCGCCCTTACGGTCTTTGAGGCGAAAAAGATTCTCCCCCATCACCGACCAGCGTCCGCTCACTTCCCACAATTCGCGGGGATGCAACGCCGGCAGATAAAACTCTTGTCCAATGCGGTCCATCTCTTCACGCACGATGCCGCTGATTTTGTTAAACGATCTCTGCCCGAGAAAGAGATAAGAATAGATTCCCGCCGCCAGTTGCCGCATATAACCGGCGCGGACCAAGAATTTATGGCTCGCGACCTCGGCATCGGCCGGGGCCTCGCGCAATGTGGGAATAAAAAGCTGTGACCAGCGATGCATGAATAGAGTCCTGGATGAAAGAGGAATTGAATATTGTACAGAACTTTCCCACAGATCATGGAGGCGCGGGCGCCCTCGCCCGTGCTACCCGATGTTCATCCGTCACAGACGACATCCGGCGTAGTGTGGAAAGATGTGCGAATGCAACGCAAATATGTTTATCGCCGAAAGCTTCCGCACTATCAATGGATTGATAAGACTTACTTCGTCACCTTTGCGACTCGGAACCGCGAGATTTTGCCATCACACGCACGAGACTGATCCAGGAAACATGCTTATTTGGCAATGGCAAGCGATACCAACTCGATGCGGTTGTTGTAATGCCGGACCACGTGCACCTGGTCCTGACCCCTTTAGAAGACGAAGACGGGCTAATTAGCCTTCCGGAGATATTGCAGGAAATCAAAGGCGTGTCGGCACATCGAGTCAATAAGTGTCTGGGACGCAAACGAAGCTTGTGGCAACAAGAATCATTTGATCGTGCGATGCGGGAAGTTGAGAACACTCTCGGAAAATTGGAGTATGTGTTAGGAAATCCTGTGCGTGCCGGATTGGTGAATGCCCCCTTCGATTATCCTTGGCTCTGGACCGCCAGCACGGGCGAGGGCGCCCGCGCCTCCAAAATCCTGGGTTAATTATTGAGCCATGGGCGCCGACCGTTATTTTCCTCTACGTCCTTCTCAACCGCGCCAGCCCCACTCCCGCGCCGATCAGCAACGATCCCGCTACTCGATTCGTTAACTTTTCAAATCGTGGACTGCGCGCCGTGCTTAACGCGCGCCCGGCAAGCTGTCCGTAGACAAACAGGATCACAAACTCTACCAAGATCGAACTGATCCCCAGCACCAGAATCTGAAGTGCAACGTTGTGATGAGCGTCGATGAACTGCGGCAGAATTGCCGTGAAGAATAAAATTGCCTTCGGATTCGCCGCCTGCAGGAAAAATCCGTCGCGAAGAATACGTGGCCCGCTGCGTAGATCACTGCTCGACTCGGGCAATGAGAGTACGGACGTCTTCGCCAGAAAACTGGCCAGGCCCAAATAGATGAGATACGCCGCCCCTAGCCACTTGATCAGAAAAAATAATCTGTAAGACGCGACGATCACCGCCCCCAGGCTGGTTGCCGAAAGCGTGAAGTACAGTGCGTTGGCGCTTAAAATTCCCCAGCTCGCCCAAACCGATTTCCCCGGGCCGCGCCGGATCGCCTGCGACAACACGTAAAGAACGGCCGGGCCAGGCGTGACGCTAAGAACTGCTTCGGTCATCACGAACAGCAGCCAGACTTGCCACGTCATAAAATGGTTGTTGGATGTTCGTCGTCAGCCGCAATTTCGATACCGCTATTCGCAATCTGAAATCTACAATCTGCCTTCTGACTTCTGACTTCTGACTTCCTTCCTACACCATCTCCGTTCCCCACAGATCATGCAGATGAACGATGCCTTCGAGCTTCATGCCTTCGTCAACCACCACCAGCGACGTAATCTTGCGTTCCTCCATAATGGCCAAGGCTGTGGCCGCAAACTCCTCGCCGGACACCGTCTTCGGATCACGGATCATACACTCCTCGGCGCTCATGTCCAACACGTCTTTTCCTTTGCGCTCGAGTAACCGCCGCAGATCTCCGTCGCTGATAATCCCCACCAGACGCTCGCCCTCCACCACCGCGGTCACGCCCAGCTTCTTCCGCGACATTTCGTAGATGACATCCGGCATTTTGGTCTTTGGCGAAACCCTGGGCACCGCGTCGCCCTTGTGCATCAGTGTTTCAACACGTGCAAGCCGCTTGCCCAACTTCCCGCCAGGATGCAGTCGCGCAAAGTCTTCTTCCTTGAATCCTTTTTTCTCGGCCACCGCGACGGCCAGTGCGTCGCCCAGCGCCAACATCGCTGTCGTCGAAGCCGTCGGCGCCAGTCCCATGGTGCATCCTTCTTCTGCCACCGCGCAGCTCAGAAATACTTCTGCTGCGGAAGCCAGCGTGGATTGCGTTGTGCCCGGCTTTTTTCGCGCATCACCGGCGATCTCGTCGCACGTAACCGCAATCAGAGGAAGCCGCAGTCGTTTTATCGTCGCTAGCAGTTGGAGGATCTCATCCGTCTCGCCGCTTGCCGAAAGCGCAATCACCACGTCTCCGCGCGCCAGCATTCCCAGATCGCCATGCAGTGCCTCTACCGGATGCATGAATAATGCGGGCGTTCCCGTCGAACTCAATGTGGCGGCGACTTTGCGCGCGATCAGCCCACTTTTACCCATGCCGGTGACTACTACCCGTCCGGGACAGCAATAGAGCAGCTCGACTCCCCGCTTGAACGCATCCGCCATGGGCCCGGCAATCCGGTCCGCAAGATCAGACAAGGCTTGCGCCTCAATGCGCACCACATTTTCGCCAATGTGATTCATGGTCAGAGCAGGGAAGAAAGGATGTTAGCAAAAAGCAGTGTTCAGTGGTCAGCCATCAGTGGCTAGTTGTCAGAAAAATCAAAGGCTGAGTGATTGGCGACCAATAATTTCTTGTTTGGGCCACGGATGGCCCCGCCCGTGTTGTGGTGTAAAAACAGTTGTGTGGAGGCACGGGCGCCCTCGCCCGTGCCTCGTCCAGCCACTAGCTATTGCTTTACCAGACCCGGCACGCGTTCTGGCTGACCATGGCATCCCCTGCTTTACAGCTGAACGCATGCTCGAAGTCATCCACATTCTGGACCACGCCATCCACTCTCCACTTTCCTGGCGAATGAGGGTTGGTGGTGACCATCGCGCGCACCAGCTCAGGCCGCCGCAGTTCGCACCAGATGCGTGCGTATCCAAGATAAAACCGCTGCTCAGGAGTGTAGCCGTCAATGGTTTGTGAGGCCTTGCCGGTCTTGTCATCCGCCATGTAATGATGTAGCGCCGCCAAGGCAATCCGCGCGCCACCATTGTCCGCCGTGTTCTCCCCGAGTGTGAGCCGGCCGTTTAGTTTGAGGTCATCGATCGCGGTAAATCCGCTGTACTCGTTGGCCACACAGCTGGCGCGCTCTTCGAATTTCTTTCCGTCTTCCGGTGTCCACCAGTCGCGCAAATTTCCCTGCGGATCGTACTTGCGTCCCTGATCGTCGAATCCGTGCGTCAGTTCGTGACCAATGACGACGCCGATGCTGCCAAAGTTGGTCGCGTCATCAGCGTTCTTATCGAAAAATGGAGGCTGCAGGATCCCTGCCGGAAATACGATTTCATTACGCGGTGGCGAATAATAGGCGTTCACCGTCGGCGGAGTCATGCCCCATTCCTTGCGGTCGAGCGGCTTGCCAATCTTATTGACGTCGCGCTTGGCCTCGAATTCATTCGCCCGCAGAAAATTTCCCAGCAGATCACCGCGCACAATTTTCACCGAACTGTAATCGCGCCACACATCGGGATATCCGATTTTGTTGCGGATGGCGCTCAACTTCACGTGCGCCTGCTTTTTGGTCTCATCCGACATCCAGGAGAGGTCCTGAATATCTTCTGACAGCGACTTCTCCAGCGCATCGACCATTTTCAACATGCGTTGCTTGCCTTCCGCTCCAAACGTCACATCTACATAACGCTGGCCGAGGGCCTCGCCCAGTTCGTCGTCGACGGCAGCCACACAACGTTTCCAGCGTGGTTTAATCTCGGACTGCCCGGTCAGCGCCTGCTCCATCTTGAAGTTGGCATCCACGAACGGCTTTGAAAGCCACGGCGCGGTTCCATCCAGCAGATGCCAGCTCACATACGTCCTCCACGCATCCAGCGATTCTGATTCAAGCAGCTGATTCACCTGTTTGAAAAAGTCGGGATTACTTACGTTCAACTCAGAGATCTTCGGCGCGTTTACATCGGCGAAGAATCTCGCCAGCTGGAAATTGGCCGCCAACTGCGACGCCTCGTCGCTATTCATCTTGTGGTCCCGGGTCTTTGGGTCGCGTCGCGCCGTGCGGTCCATTGCGGCCTTGGCCAGTGCCGTTTCAATACGCAGCACGGTCTTTGCTGACTCCGCGGCCTGTTCCGGCGTCTGCCCGGCTAGAGTGAATAACTGCGTCGCATACTCCACATATTGCCCACGAATCTTGGTCATGTGGGCATCGTCTTTCAAGTAATAATCGCGATCGGGAAGCGTGAGCCCGCCCTGGTCAATGTAGGCGATGACCATATCCGCATTGTGAAGGTCAGGCTGGCTGTAAAAACTAAACAAAGGA
>Ga0207695_10004815_pt1 | contig 18258 bp, 13 predicted proteins | sample KBSC54metaG_FD_184354 | JGI IMG/M metagenome (GOLD analysis project Ga0207695, IMG submission 184354) | Corn rhizosphere microbial communities from Kellogg Biological Station, Michigan, USA - KBS C5-4 metaG (SPAdes) (version 2) | ecosystem: Host-associated > Plants > Roots > Rhizosphere > Soil... | reverse complement strand
GTCCATGCAGGCGGCGTTCACCGGCACGTACGAGCTCGACGACCGCAGCGCGCCATGGATCGAGGGCTACGCCGTCCTCGCCCCGGGCGTGTCGCGGGCCGCGGCGCAGGCATCGATAACGGTCGCCGCGGCGCGACTGGCGCAGACGTTCCCCGACGTCGAACGCGGACGCGCGATTCGGGTGCTTCCGCTGTGGGAGACGCCGTTCAACGCAGCACGAGAGCTCGCGCCCATGCTGCGTGTGGCCGTCGTGGTGGTGTTGTTCGTACTGCTGGTCGCGTGCGCCAACGTGGCGAACCTCCTCCTCGTCCGATCCGTTGCGCGACGTCACGAGATGGCGGTGCGTCTCGCCATTGGTGCGGGGCGCGCCCGACTGCTCCGCCAGCTGGTGACCGAGGCACTGCTCCTCGGCGCCATCGCGACCGTAGTCGGTCTCGCGATCGCATTCGCCTGCCGGAACGCGCTCTCCTTGTTCTTTGCCCCGCGCTCCGGTGCGAGTATCGTCCTCAACAGCAACTTCGATTGGCGCGTGCTGACGCTCAGCCTGGGCGTCGGTCTCGTGTTCACGCTGGTGTTTGCGTTAGTCCCCGCCCTTCGCGCCAGCGACATCGACGTGACCGGCGCGCTCAAGGCCGTCGCGCCGAGCCTCGCGGGCGGACAACGCGGTGCACGCCTGCGGTCGGCGATGGTCATGCTGCAGGTCGCCATGAGCTTCGTGTTGCTCGTCGGCGGCGGCCTGCTGTTCGTCAGCCTGCAGCACATGCGGAACATCGATACCGGCTTCGCGCTCGATCGGAGCTATACCACGTACGTCAACCTGCTCGCCGCGCGATACGACAACACGCGCGCGCGTCTGTACGCCGACCGTCTCGTCACCAGCCTGGGTGGGCTCGCCGGCGCACGAGCCGTCGGACTCTCCACGAGCCGGCCGCTCGATCCCGGCGCGCCGTACGAATCCGTGCCCATCGAGGTGGACGGCTACCGGCATGCGGCGGACGAAACACCGACGGCGAGGTCCACGAGCATCACACCCGGCTACTTCGCTGCGTTAGGCATTCAGCTCGTCCGCGGCCGCGACTTCCGCCGTACGGACAGCGATACGACGCTGCCGGTTTCGATCGTGAGCGAAACCATGGCCGCGCGGTTCTGGCCCGGCGCCGATCCCGTCGGCAAGCGCTTGCGCGCCGGAGCACGGTGGACGCACGTGATCGGCGTGGCGCGAGATATCCGCTTCGAGTCGCTCCTCGATCCCCCGGCGCCACTCTTCTACGTGCCGCTCAGCCAGAACTTCGCGCCGGGGTTCAGTGCCTTCATCAATTCGTCCAGGCCGTTGGCCGAGGTCGGCCCGGCGGTCAGGCGTGCGATCCGTTCGCTGGACCCGAGTCTTGCCGCCTACAACGTCTTGCCGATGCGGGACGTGGCGCAGCGGTCCACGTCACCACAGCGGATCGCCGTCACGCTCATTGGCATCTGTGGAGCGCTCGCCGTCCTGCTGGCGGCCATCGGGCTCTACGGCGCCATGTCGTATGTCGTCTCGCAGAGCACTCGCGAGTTGGGCCTGCGCATGGCGTTGGGCGCGGTGCCCGCCGCTGTGCTGCGACTGGTTGTCCGCCGTGGCTTGATCGTCACGACGGCCGGTCTCGCCGCCGGCGCGGCGGCGGCGTTAGGCACGACGCGCTTGTTGGGCGACCTGCTCTACGGCGTGGGCCCGCGCGACCCCGGCGCGTTTGTCGCGGCACTCCTCGTGATGCTCGGCACGACGCTGGCCGCGTGCCTCGTGCCGGGCGTGCGCGCCGCGCGCACCGACATCGTCAAGGCGCTCCGCGTCTAACGCGACGGCGTGCACGCGAATGACAAGCTCGGCGCGATGCGAAGAGGCGAGTCACGGTTGTTCCAAAACAGGCGGTGGTCGTCACTCTGAAAATGCGCAAGGCGCTGCTCGCGACGACGGCGGCGCGCAGAGCCGTAGCGTCGCACGGTCGTAGCCGAGCGTTCGCAGTAACCGACTCGAATTCCCAAATGTATCCAGCCCGCTTCGCAAGCGGCGCGTCGGCGATACGGCAATGTCTCCAAGGATGCCGAGACACGCCGTAGCGCAAGCCGGGTCGACTAGGAACCACGGAGATTGTCGCACGAGCAAGTGCATTGCCGTCGCGCTTGGTAGGGCACGCAAGACGGTTGGCAAGCGCGGGTCGACACTCGTAAATATTGTGCCGGCCAACATCGCCGAACGCTGCCAGACACCGTCGCCAAGAGAATCCGGATCCACAGGTGCTCGGAGCCCCGTGGGTGCGCCGCGCTTCCACCCGCTATCCAAGTGAAAAACACGCCTCCACCCCTCCACCCGCAGTTGGGTACCGCCGCGCTCTCGGTAAACGATCACCTGGTCATCGGCGCAGTAGTTCCACCCGGCCGCGATTAGCGTCGCGCATACGGACGATTTCCCGGTGCGACTATCCCCGACGACCAGCCACGCTCTCCCGTCGGGGGCAACGACGGCTGCGGCGTGCATCAGCACCGCCCCGTGCCGTGCGAGGAGCAGGGCGGCACTCAAGGTGAGGGCCGTGTGGATTGCCCGCAAAGATTCCGGCGCCGGATCACGCACGACGCGAATTTCGGCAATCCGCCAGCGCAAGTCCAACCAGCCCAGGCACACTGAGCTTTCAACGACGACGCGGCTCGAATCGTGATCTAACCATGCGCGTGTCGGACCGAGACTCAGCGTGTGCGGCCGCATGCCCGCTTGGTGCGTCGAGTACTCACGGGACGAAAGAGCAATCAACATTGCGGGCTTGCGCCCTTCAGCCGGCACTCGGTCTCGGGGTACCCAGCCTTGTACAGTCGACGCCAGGCCAGACGGTGCGCTCAAATCAAGCGCCTGCGACATGCTTACTCGCCAGCACACATCGGTACCGCGGCTCGATTGCTCGGCGCGCGCACTTTGCACCGGCGAAGCCAACGCAGTCGTCATGGGCCGAAGGCCTCGAGTACCGCAAAACCAACATCTGCGCACTCGCTTTCTGCCTCGACGTGCTCGAGCGCTCGACCGACCCACGCGTGCGCGACGATACCTCGAACTGGTGGTCGTGCGGCGCGAACACCCAACCGCACGACCGCGACTTCACCGTAGTAACGGTGCACGAGGCATTCCGACACACACCGATAGAGACACGTCGTTCGCCACGGAGAGTTGGGCAGTCGCGACAGCGTTCGCAAGACAAGATGTGCTGCCCACATGGCATCGGCGTGTTCGCGACCTTCTCGACACCGTTGCTTCGGAGCAACGAGAAGCCAGGAGAAGCAGCGACTGTTAACGACTAGCGGGCTGAGGAACGCCGCCGCCGTACCGACGAAGCGCTCGTTCACCCTCATCCTCACTGAAGTGAATCCAGCTCGACAAGCAATCCCCTGCCGACGCTCTCGGAGATAAACCGGCCGATTTCCGACGTCACGACATCCGAAGGCACGTCGAACACGTCGCGCACGTGTTCAACCAGTGCACGGCCACTGTGATGCGCCTCGATGCCGGTCCAGATTCGAGCCGCCGACTCGTTCAGACGGAAGTACGTGCGCGTGCTGCAATCAAAAACTACAGCCTCCCCATCAAGGTGCGCCGTCAAGACGGATTTACTCACGGTAACATTGGATGAATGGCTCATGGCTTCCTGTCCTTGGTGCCTAACGCACAGGTGACGGGTGCTCGGGAGATCCACCACCGATATCGATCGTGTGGACTGCGAGGGGCGCTGCCGGGTCAAGCCACTTCATGTGAACGTTGGACCCGTCTCGCGAGACGTATACAAGACGACCGTCCGAGACCCAAGACGGCTCGACATCTACGCTGCTGCCCTCTGTCAGCTGCCGAACTGCACCACTTGATGAGTCCAACAGATATAGGCTTGTCGTCTCATTACGCGTCGACGAGAATGCGATAAAACGCCCGTCGGGACTCCACGCCGGTTGAAATGCCGGCGGGGAGCCGGTATTCAGCGCTTGCGCAGTCGACGTGGGTGGGATGCCAATCTCGAACAGCAGCGCGGTCCCCGACGCAGTCGACATGTAAACCACTTTGTCGCTCGTCGGATTCCAGCTCGGCGAAGCCTCGATCTCCAGGGCGTCGCTGCTTCCTTGCGACACGGCATGTGCATCCGAGCCGTCTGGCGCTGATGTCCAGACTTTGGGAACGCCGGCCGCATCGTTAGTAAAAACAAGCCGCCGTGCATCTGGCGACAGCGATGGGTCAGTCTTGTTGCCTGCGGACACCGTAATGCGGCGTTGCGGCCCTCCGGTGAGCGTCATCGCATACAGTTCTGCGTGCCCCGTTCTGTAGCTCGTGAAGATGACCTGACTTCCAACCGCGGTAGGCGTTTCGTCGGTACCGGCGTCGGCCGTGAGCTTGAGTGTATCGCGGCCATCGAGCGCGGAGCGATAAATGGCCTTGACTCCGTCGCGCTCCAGATCGTATACGATTGTCGGCGGCCGAGCGACGTCGAGCGTCAACGATGTCGAATCGCCGCGTGCCCGTGCCCACAGCCTTACTTGGCCGGACTTGCCGAATGCTGCCACACCGTTAGGCGAGTATCGAACCGAATCCGATGGTGCCGAGTTCCAAGTGACCTCTGCGCTGGGAATCGTGTCAGGTCCGTCGAGAAGCGCAACGCGCACGGATAGCCCGCGTTCCACGCGGCCGGATACGGCGATCTTTAGCACGGGCCGACCGATGCCGGTTGGCGCTACTCCGCTCGCGCCGCAGGCGAAGACAAGCGCGCCGAAAAGCGGAGTCAGTATGTTCCGCAACCAACCGGGGATGCTCAAAGCAATCTTGAACATGGAGGCAGGACCTCAGTAGCTACCGGGATCCATAGACGCGCTGCGGGGTCGGCGTGCGATTCGGGTTGTTCGGGGAATTGATCCCGAGTTCGCCGTCTCCATTGAATCCCCAGCAGAACACCGGACCAGCCACGGAAACACCGCAACCCAAGTCTTGCGCTATGCTGACCTGCTTGAACTTGAGGCCGCCGGAGATCGGAGTAGGCGTGGCCACGCAGAGAAACTGCCCACAGGCAACGCCGCCAGCTGAGCCGAGAGTAAAGGCGTCGCCGTTGTTTCCCCAGCAGTAGCCGGTAGCGTCCTTTGCCACGCCGCAGAAGGAACCCTCTCCTGCCCCTCCATCACTCGCCAGCGAAGAGAATGTGACAGGGCTGGCGATCGCTGCGGGAGTGACATGGTCCGGTCGTTGCCCGTTAGGCAATAGCGCATCGATCTGCCCGTTCCCCAACTGCCCTTGATCATTGGCGCCCCAGCACCAGGCTTGTCCCACGAGATCGAGTGCACATGTCGAGATAAAACTCGCCGCTATTGTCGCGAACTGCTGCCCGTTCGCGACCAGTTGCGGCTGAGAACAAACGTGATCGATGTAACAGGCGTGTGGATTGAACTGGCTCGGGTCGGTCGGGACAACGGCACCGGAGCCTAGCGCACCTGCTGTATTATCGCCCCAGCAGTACGCCTTCCCTTCGGCCGTGAGCCCGCAAAAGTGGTCTATGCCGCCCGTAATTGAAACAAACGCTGGACTGTTGAGCACCGGCGTAGGTGAGGCGATGAAGTCGACAGAATCGCCGGTCCCGAGCGGATCTTCGCTGCCGGGTGAGTTGCCACCAAAACAATAGGCAGTTCCGGACTGGCTCAGCGCACAAGCGGAGCTTTGTGAAAGCGCGACGTCCGTGAACTTGGTGCTCGCGCCGATGTGGATGGCCGGTGAGAAGTTCCCAATCAGCGAGGATGACAGAGCCGCCACGAATCCAATCCCCCAACAGTACAGATCGCCACCGTTAGTCAGGCCGCAACTGACGCCGTTTCCGGCGCGCAATACTCTGAACGAGGGCGTCCCCGGGACTAAGTTAGGCACGCCCAACTCTGCCTCGAGGAGCGTCTCAAGTCCCTGCGACTGGACGTGCCTGGTTCCCAGAAGACCCCAACAGTAGGCTGCCCCCGCGGCACTCCGGGCGCACGCTGCCAACGCCCCGACACTGACATCAATAAGACTATCCGAGCTCGCCAACTGCCCTTCCGCCTCGAAGGGGGCCTGCACGAAGACCTGAAAGGTGAAGCTTTGCACGGTCGTCGGTACGGTCCACTCCCACCGTTTAGCGGCCGGACCGCCAGGAACCACGTTCGAGGAATCTTGGGGATCCAGCAGCGACGGGTACTGAAAGAACGGTTGATTCGGGCCGGTAAACGTCCCGACTCCGTCCGCATTGCTCACCGTCACTATCCCAGTGCCGGAAGTGACTGTCGGCCCACTGTGAAAGAAGACTTTGAAGCCGAGCGTGGTCAAATCGTCTGTTGTCCCCATCGGATGCGCCGTGAGGTTTTGGACATTCACAAACGTAGAGAAGATCTGCGAGGCAGGATCGTACGAGGTTCCAGATGACGTTAGGCGTACGGACAGGCCCGGGTCGCCCCCGCCTATGATCACGTCTCCGTTGACTCCTCTCGCTCCGGCCGCTGGCGGCGAGGACGACTCACACGTGACCGTTCGAGAAGGCACGTTCGCGTCACAAGTCATGAGAAAATTCGATAGCGAAGCACCTGGACCACTCGCGGGGCCGCGGACAAGTGGCGATGTCGCTTGACGCTCGGAACACGAGATCGCGCCCGCTATGAACGGTACAGCTGCCGCCATACGTAGGACTCGCGTTATGCCACTCATGCGCGTGCTCCGTTACGTGGATAGTGGAAGGTGACGACCGCTTGGCCCCGGAACGAGCGAGCTATGACGCGCCGCTGAATTCCAGGCACTTCCCGGAAACGCGTCGAGCCAGTGGAGTTTGTGCGAGACGCGAGCACAACGAATGCATGGAAGACGGTCGAACTCGTCGGCGGGCTCGACTCCCCAAGTAGCTTCGCGCAGCGTGGCGAGGCGGGCCTGGCACTTGACCCATGCACTGTCGAGAGTTTCCTGTTTGAGATCGGCGACCACATCGGTACTGGTGAACCCGTATTCCGACAGCTGGCAGCACACACTCAGCTGACCGCGTGCGTTCACGTAGAGTCGTTCCAAGCGCATCGCTTCGCACAAGTGCTCATCGCCGTCGAATGGCGCCCCGTAGTCCAGCGTGATGCGCAAACGAGGAATCGCTCCCGACGCTAACCGCTCCACTTCCCGCCGCACCTCGTACCAGTCGTGTGGCGCAAGGTCGCTTCCTCGCGCGATGCTTGATGGCACCGGTTGCGGTAGGATGAATTGCAGGCGAGGCACGCCGAGCGATGCTGCGAGGTCGACGGCCGTGCCAAGTTGATCTCGGTCTCGTTTATCGACTACCAGCGAGAGTGCGACGAACACGCGGCGGCTCGTCAGAATCGCGACGGCCTCCAGAACACGGCGAAAACTTCCTCTACCGCGTTCAGCGTCATGCACGACTGCTGTCGCTCCCGATAGACTGAGACGCACGGCCTGCGGGGCGTGTTCATTGAGAAGCCGCGCGATGCGGCGCATATGCCACCCGTTGCTGACGAAACGGTACCCAATGCCGCGCTCCGCCAGTTCGCGGACGATGTCGTCGAATTTCGGATGAATGAGAGGCTCGCCGCCCGTTAGACTCACAGTCACTTCGGGAAAGATGGCGAGCGCCTGGTCGAGTACAGACGTCACGAATGACACGTCCAGAGACCGGACGGTCGTCACGTCATCCCGGATGCAGTGCGGGCATCGCAGGTTGCAGTGTTCGGTTATCGCAAATCCAAGGAGCATCTGTCGAGCGGATGAAAGGAGATGCTAAAAAACAGTGCTGCCGTTTCCACCGATGATGCTTCCGCCCCCACCCACCGGATTTCCGAATGGCGGTGGCGCGCTTCCTCCGCTGAAGAGCGTGAGGTCGGTGAGTTTGGGCAGCTCCTCGATGAGCGGCGCCGTCCATGTCTTCCGCTCCGCGGGTGTGCGAGCCAAGTCGATAGGTTCCGGGCCGTGCATGTGACCTCCCGCTTGTCAAGATTGGTTGCGTGAGACGGGGCGCGATAATGCGCGGCGCGCCAGCGGTCGAGCGGTCGAGCGCCGGCGGAGGATCGCCTAACGGAGCTGGAAGAACGCGTGATGTGCCGACCCGTCTGCGAGTGTGACCACAAACGCTCGACACGTCCCCGACCAGGCCTTGTCGGTCTTCCACACGTAGGTGTAGGTGCCCGTCCCCGCGTCATACTGCAGACTGCTGCCGCCGGCCGTCACCGTCGCGGTGAGATCGCTGACGATGCTCGACGCATCGCACGTGACCTGCCCCGACGCCGGAGAGTTCGTCGCGAAAATCAAGAGTCCGTGGTCGCCGCCGAGCGAGAACTTGACAGGTATGGCTGATCCGGCCTGCACGACATTGACGGTGTCCGGGTTGTCCACCGGCGCGTAGAATCCGGCAAACGCGTAGAGGACTCCGAAGCTTTGTGTCGCTTCCGGTGCAGGCAGGAAACTCGCGTTGCCGGCTTGGTCGGCCGCGATCGTGCACGTGCCGACGGCGATAAAGGTGACTGTGCTTCCTGACAGGCTGCACGTCCCGGGTGTTAGGCCGCTGAGCGTCACCGGCAGGCCGGACGTCGACACCGCGCTGACGGAATACGAACCGCCGAGCGTTGCGGGATTGGGCGGGCTGGACGTGAACGAGATCGTCTGAGCCGCTTGGACGATCAGGTTGAGTCCCGCGGGAACATCGATCTGGCCGAAATTGTCGGCTCCCCAACAGACGATTGTACCGTCGCTCTTGAGCGCACAGACGTGCGCGGCTCCCGCGCTGATCTGAACGACGTTGGTTAGGCCGGCAGGAACGTTTGCCTCGCCATCAAAGTCGAATCCCCAGCACGCCACCGTTCCGTCGCTCTTGAGCGCGCATGTGGTCAACCCAAAGATGCTGACCTGGGTCACTCCGCTGAGGCCGCTCGGCGGTGTGTCCTCGCTGTAGAGGTTCAACCCCCAGCAGACGACCGTTCCGTCGGTCTTGCGGGCGCAGGCATCATACTGGCCGGCACTGATCTGTGTGACTCCGGAAAGCCCACTCGGCACATCGGTCTGTCCATTCCCATCGTAGCCCCAGCAGACCACTGTCCCTTGCACCGTTAGGGCGCAGGTGAACCCACCACCGGTGACTGCTTCCGTCACAGGCTGCAATCCGGCGGGAATCGTGGTCTCGCCACTCGAGTTGTCTCCCCAGCAAAAAGGCACGCCGCCAGCGTTGACAACGCAATCGTGCGTGTAGTCCGTGGCGTTGAGAAAGGTTTCGTTCGCAAGCCCGCTCGGCGCGGGATCGAACCAGCACAGCACGCTTCCGTCGAACCTCAGCGCGCAGGTCTGGAACGAGCCAGCGCTGAGCTGCGTGACTCCAGTTAGGCCACTCGGTACGGCCGACTGACCTTGAACGTTGGATCCCCAGCACACGACCGTACCGTCACTCTTGAGTGCGCAGGTGTGCGATCCGCCGGCGCTGACCATGGGAGTCACAGTCTGTGGCGCGGCGACGTCCCCGTGCAGGCGCGTTGGAACGTCGAATCTCGGTGCCGCAGGGCCGGGTTCGCACCCGGACAGCGCGAGGAAGGCGACGACGAGGGCCGCAGCCGATCGGGCGACAGCTGTGCGGCGAGACTGGGAGCGCTCGCGTGAGGAACTCATGGGCGTCGACCTCCACTTTTTCACGAGTCGCGAGGTGCGGGTCATCAGACGGTTAACCATTAGATGGACGCGCGTCGCGCTATTCTCGGGTGCGAGGCGCTGAGAGTTGTAATCTTCGGAACTCGCCCAGCGCCTGGTGGCGAGTAGTTTGCTAGAATCGAAGTTCACGTGCGCAGGCTATGCTGCGGCCATTGCCGCTTGCCGCAAGGCTTTTGGGTTAGGCAGGCGCTCGCAGACGCGTGTGCCTTGACGGCTGGTTTCGCGGTGAGATTCATGGCTTCCCGCCCTGGTGCAACGCCGTCCTTGCCGCCCGCACCGTGACTGGCACGTTGTCGCTCGACGCCGACACTCCAGGTGGCAACAGAATCGGCGCGGGCGTGAAGCGACCCGTCGTCGTACCGTCTCCCAACTGGCCATACGTGTTGTCCCCCCAACAATAGATCACCCCACTCGGGGACAGGCCGCAGGAGGAATAGTTGCTGTTGGAAATCGTCGCGAGAATGTGATTCCCTGCCACCGCGACTGGAGTTGTGGAGCAACGAAACGGTCCGACACTAGCATTACATACCGGAACCGACGTTGAATCGACGCCGAGCTGGTCATGGTCGTCCGTGCCCCAGCAATAGGCGCGGCCAGCTTTCGTCACGGCGCACGCATGTGAGAAATTGAGGGCAATGTCGACGAACTGCGAGGTCGTGGCGACTCGCGCCGGGAGGCGCATCGTCAAGTCAGGCGACGAGCCGTCCCCAATTTGACCATGGCTATCATCGCCCCAACAATAGACGTCGCCATCGACCGTTAGGCCGCACGTCGTCTCCCGATAGGTAGCGATCTTGGCGAATTTATGTCCGCCGGCCACCAGTTGCGGTGCAAACACGGGTGTAATGCCTGAGCTGGTTTGCCCATTGCCGAGTTGCCCGTCGTTGCGTCCCCAGCAGTACGCGTCGCCATGCAACCCAATCGCGCAGATCTGGTAGAATGCTTCGGTCAGCGCTGCAAAGGCCGAGTCTCCCGCGACAACGCTCGGCCTTTGCGGATTGGTCGCGTTTGAGTCGACATACCAGGCGAGATAGCCCCAGCACTGAATATGCTTGTCCGTGCCAAGGGCACACGACTCGTCACTGCCGGCAGTGATGTCCGTGAAGGCACTCGTCAGGGCAACAGCCGCTGGGCTGCCGAGAAAGTGCGCGCTCGTATCGGCACCGGACATGCCAAGGCCATTGTTTCCCCAACACAGCGCGGACCCATCCGTTGCTTGCCCACACACGTGATCAGTGCTCGCGCTCAGCGTCGTGAATGCGTGACCGCCGAGAACGGCTTGTGGCGTATTATAGGAGAGCACCGAATTGAAGCCCGGCGCGACCCCGTTGCCCAACTCGCCGACGTTGTCGCGGCCCCAGCAGAACGCGGCCCTTGCCTTCGAAAGCGCGCAGGCGGATTGCGCTCCGTTAGTCACCTGCATCCAGCTTCCGGTTGGCGACACATCGAGCGTAGTGGCAATGTTCACGGATCCTGAAACGCTTCCGCTGCTGGCCGTGATACGCGCCGCGCCAACCGCGACGCCAGTCACTACACCGGTGGCGTTCACCCTCGCGACCGTCGAGTCAGTCGTTTGCCAAATTACGGGCGGCCGTGCCAGCGTGTCCCCAAAAGCGTCGAGAACGACCGCTCCGAGCGCCAACGAGTCGCCGACGGTTACGGTCGACGCCGGCGCGACAACGTTCACGCTCGACGGCGGAGGAATGATTCCGACACCGAAGAAGCTGAATTGCGATGTCGTTGCGGACACCGTCTTGGCGCTGGTGTCCACGGAACTCGCGCCGAGCAGGGTCCAGTGATTTGTTTCGGCGCTGTAGAGTGTCAGGTTGGCTGGCCCAGTACCGTTAGGCAAGGTGGCGTTGCGGTACGACAGTGCGACGGTAACGGGCGATCTGAACGTGGTTCCGTGCGGGCCGACCTCAACGACAGCGGCGCCGAGGAGTCGCGCATCGCTTGGCGCTCCAAGAGCTGGAGCAACACTCACCTGGATTGGCGCTGACAGCGCGCCTTGTGGAACAGTGATGACAACCCGGCCGCTGTCAGCGGTCACGACGCCACCGCTTACACCCATGGTGCCAGAATCTGCAACCTGAGCGACGGCCGAGTCTTGGAGGGCGCCCGACTTTGCCGTGATGGTCGTTAGGCCAAAGATGTGAGCCGAGATGGTGCCATCAGTCGCTACTGATGCAATGCCAGGCGATGCGCTCGACCAGGTGACGGTCTGCCCAGTGATCACGTGACCGGACGCGTCCCGTGCAGTCGCGGAGAGATGGGCCGTGCCACCAACGACAAGGCGTACCGTGTCCGGGGCGATCGTGAGCAGCTTCACCTGAGGTGCGGTTGGCGAATCAGAGCCGCAACTCGAGTTGGCGAGGATGAACGCAGGCGCTAACGCCCACAGTAGAGCGGCACGAAGTTTGGTGGTCGATTCTAACATTGGGTGTGCCTCGCGAGGTGGTCTCACCTGATGGTCCGCCCATCAGCCAGCATTGATCCCAACTGCGCACCAAGGCATGCGCCGGAGGAGCCGGTCGTTGGCGCGCCTACAGCAACAGCTCTGTTGCACGTGTGGTTGGCCTATACGTGTGGATGGACGCGCGAAGAAAATTCCCGAATTGGCTGCGATGCCCCGAGGGGTTGCGGCGGTCGAACACGCACATGCTCGGTCGCAGGGTTACGCGAAGGAGTCGTCAACCCGAGAAGCGCGTCGGGCGGATTTCTGATCAGCGTTGCTGTGGGTTCAGCAGTAACTGCTTCGACGTTAGTTGCGGCTCGCTAAGGCAGAGTACCTTGAGATGCACCTTAGTTGACGGACCGCCCTCAACAGTGCGTGAATTCAGAGTGCGAGGGCGGCCGGCCCCGCCGGTCTGATTTGCCCGTCACTTCGCGTCGCGCTACGTTTGCGGACGATGCTTCTCCCACCGCTTGGCAAACTCGTCAAGTCGCAAGAGGCTTTTGTCGATCGGCATAGCACGACGTTCGGGTGACCCTCGTGTTCAACGCCCCCCGCGCTCAACGGCACCTCTCGGAATCGTCCCCTCGCCTGCTCGCTGTGGTGGGAGCACTGCTTCTTCTGCAGTGCGGTTCGCCGCAACGACAGCCGGACTTGCGCCAGGACAGCCTCACGACGCGCATCCAAGACTTGCGCCTCGAGATTCCGTTCGGCGTCAGATTCGCAGAGTGGACGGGTCGGCCCTGTGACTTTCAGCCTGTAACTGTCGCCGTGGTGAGAGATCTGCGTTGCACCGATCATCAGCTCACCGCCTCGCAATCACCCGCTCTCCTAACGTCGGCGTCGATCGTTGGCCGAGAGATCGAGGAGCGCCCGACTGCTGACGCGTTGCACGCCGGCGCCCTACTCGAAATGTCCCAGCCGGACACTACCACGGCTTCGCTGTCGCGGCCCGTGGCGTACCTCGATGCGGCGGTTCGTCTCGGCGACACTTCCAGTGCAACGCTCACGGACTTGGCCGGCGCGCTCCTCGCGCGCGCCGGACACTCGCACGACGCCGCGGATGTTGTCCAGGCGTTGAATGCGGGCGCCAGAGCCGTCGCCGCTGATTCACACGCGAAAGCGGCGCGATTCGACGTTGCGCTTGCACTCTCGAACCTGGGCCTTATAGAGCAAGCGAACATCGCTTGGTCCAACTACCTCAATCTCGACTCGACATCACTATGGTCTCAGACCGCACGACGATATCTCGCTGCGGTACGCTCGGCTCTGCGCGCTGCGCCTAACGTACGTCACGAAGGGGTAGGCTGGGCCGACACACTCGCCAGAGTCGACGCGCAACGAGCACGTACCTTCGGCTGGGACAGCTTGCTGGCCGCTTGGGCAATCACCTCGCTCCGGCACGACAGCATGGCCGCAGGCAGGAACATCCGCCAGGCTGAGGAGTTAGGCCGCTCGCTGATCGCCGATGGCGACGATGCGTCGCTCGCACAAGCGACCACGGAGATCGAGATTGGTATGGGTGATTCAGCGGCGACTACCACCCTCGCTCGGGCACACCTCGCCTACGCCGCTGGGTCGGAGCGTTATCAGCAAGGAGACTACGCCGCGGCCGAGCGCGAATTTGCCGCTGCGCTCGGCCGGGCGCGTGGTTCTCGGGCGCTTTCCGAGTGGTCCCGGCTCTTTCACGGCGCTTCTCTAATCTATCTTGGGCGCACGCGACGGGGCTTACGCGAACTCCACGCTGCCATGGCGACGCGCGACACAGCGGAGGATCTAGCGCTACTCGGCCGCGGGCACTGGATGCTCGGAACCACACTGCTGAGATCGGACCGCGTCAATGACGCCGAAGTCCAGTTTTCGCTGGCAGAGCATGCGTTCGCTCGGGTACACGAGCGCGAGAATCTCGGCGCCGTGCAGTGCATGCTCGCCGACGCCGAGTTCCGAATCGGCAGTCCGAAGCGCTACGAGTCAATGCAACACGCGATGCAGTCGCTCCTGCCGTATCGACACTCGGTGTGGCTACACGATCTCCTGTACACAGCGTCTCGCGGCGCCGCTGCGGACGGCTTCACGGATGCGGCGCTGTACGTGCAGCGTGAGGGCGTCGCGGTGGCGAGCACAAGCAGCGAGCCAATGTCCATAGTCGAGGCGCGCTTGTCGCTCGCCCGACTGCTCCTGCAAGCCGGGCAGCGATTGGATGGCCAACGTGAAATACTACGTTCGGTTAGGGCCCTCGACTCACTGCCGCCATCGTTTGCACGTGATTGGCTTCGCGCCGATCTCCACCTCACGCAAGTCGCCGCCGGCGTGGCGTGGACCGACCCTGGAGGCCTCGATTCGGCCGTAGAGTTCTTCTCGAGCCACCGCGTCGAACTGCGCTTCGTACCGACGCTAGTCGCGCGCGCACAACTTCGACTCGCACGTAGGGATTCAACCGCGGCGCGCGACGACTTGCGGCGCGCAGCGTCTCTAATTTACGCCATGGCTGGACGCGTCAGCGACGATGCCGATCGCGCAGCATTACTCGCGATATCACGCCCCGTTTTCGATGAGCTCACGAAGTTAGCCATCGCCCGAAGCCACGTCGAGGAGGCACTTGCGTATCAAGAGTTAGGCGAAGCGTACTTTCATCCTAGGCATGCTTCGCCTTCGGCCGAACGCGTCTCACGTTCGAAGGCCGTGCAAGTCGAATTTGGCCTTCTTGGTGACTCTGTGTATGCCTGGATTGACTCGAAACACGGCGTGGAGTTCCGCCGCTGGCGCCTCGCCCACGATCGGCTTCAGGCCGATGAGGAGCAGTTCGTCACCGGTGTGTCGCTGCGCGCCAACGAATCAACGTTGCGTGTGCCGCTTGGGCGTCTCTACGACGATCTCGTGCGACCGATTGACGGTATGCTGCCGCGCAGCGGCGAGCGAATTGAAATCGTCGAGAATCACGGCTTGGCAGCCGTACCGTTTGCGGCGCTGTGGGACACGGCCACGAACCGCTACCTCGTGCAAGATCGAACAGTCCAACTCGTCCTTCCTCGAGCCAAGGGCACGCCGCCTCCGATGCGGGCATCGAAGCGCGTCCGAACCTTTGTCGTAGCCGATCCGTTATTCGACACTCGGGCTTACCCGAACCTGCGCCCGCTTCCCGCAAGCCGGGATGAACTGCGAGCGTTAACGCGGATCTATCCGGGCGCTCGAACAGTTACTGCGGCTGATGCGGATCGAACGGCCGTCGTCGCAGGCCTGCGCTGGAGTGAGATCTTCCACTTTGCCGGACACGTCGAGTACGACGACGGGGAGCCTGAGGGATCTCGGTTAGTGCTGGCTCGCGGCGGCGCCAGCGAGCTATCGGCGGACTTGACTGCGAGCGACATTGGCGCGATGAACTTGCACGGGCTTCGTCTCGTCGTGCTCTCCTCGTGCCGGGCTCTTCCCAGCATGGCGCCGGAGGGTCAGGGACTAACGGGCCTCACGAGCGCCTTTCTCGAGGCAGGCGCTCGGGGCGTTGTCGCAAGCGGCTGGGACCTGGGAGATGCGCCCGCAGCCCGAATGATGACGACGTTTCACGAATTTTACGTTCGATCCGGAGTTGCGGCGGTGGCACTCCGAGAGATGCAATTAGCTATGCTCCACGCGACGTCGCCGGACCTTCACTCGCCAGGCACGTGGGCTGCCTTTCGCTATGTCGAACGTTGAGAGCATCGGGTGAGCGCTGCTCAGCCGCCGATTTCGCGAAGCAAATCAGTCAGCCGATGAAGCTCCCGATCCCAGTCGACCGGGCCACCAGTGCGTGCTCTCTCCTCCAACGCTGTCACAGCCGTGCGCGCAACGGCGACTAACGAATCGCCGCCCGCGGCCGCGCGAAGTGAGCGGCCTGCCGCACCCGATCGCAAGAACCGCGCATCCCGGCGTGATACCGCAAGGCGCGCCGCCTCGAGCCCTGCGCCTGCATTCACGAAGGCCGTCGAAGCCTGAGTCGTGGCACCTGTGGCCGCAGCCGTATACAGCGATTCGGCCGCGGTTTGCGTAAGTCCCGCTTCACCAGCGAGCCTCCTGACGGGCGGCACCACGACCGAGCCCGTCGGATACGACGCCAACAGACGGACCAAGTCGCCCGCGAGGCGTGTACGTGATGAATCTCCCGGCACCAGTGTTAGGCGAAGATCGACGAGGAGCGCTCCGATCCGCACCGCCTTGGCGGATTCCGATAATGACACATCCGGTCCGCGCGTGACGTCCCACACCTCATCGCTCCACGGTGTCGGCGGACCTACAGTTTGTGTGATCGCCAGCGCAAGGGAGCTCGGCACATCGAACGCATTCGAAGTGCGATGCTCGTGTCCATACGTCCAAACCCCGATGGCAACAAGCACTGCTGCTGCGGCAAGCATCGCGGCGCGTCCACGAAATCGGAACGCGAGGTTGCGCTTCGCCGACGCGTTGGAGCGATCCGACAAATCGGGAGCGAGTTCCGCCAATGCCGCTGACGCATCAGCAAGGACCTCGCGGGCGTCATCCGACGCAGCGAGGTGCGACAACACGGCCGATCGCTCCACAGGCGACAGCCGGCCGTCGAGCAGCTTCGCCAGTTGCGCGTGATCGAGGTCTTGTTCGGCCATCAGTTTGCCTCGCATAACGCTTCGAGCCGGCGTTGAGCGCCTAACTCGTCGCATGCGCCTCGGTCGTCCACGTGAGTATCTCCCGCACCATCACGTCCGATATTCCATTCGCTGCGAGATAATCTCTCAATGTACTAGTCGTTCGTTCGAGCCGGCGGTAGAGCGGCTTCTGCGGTACGCGCAGCGCGCGTGCGATGTCAGAGACGCCGAGTCCTTCCCAATACCTCAAGCGAAGGATCACTTGGTCTTCGCTAGACAACCTCCCGATCGCCTGGTCGAGCGCCCGCAAAGCGGTCAACCGAGCAGCGTCCATCTCGTCGGCCTCGACGATCTCACCGGCACCGCTGGGATCAGCTGTCAAGTCGAGCGCCTCAGATCCAACCTCAACCGGCCTTGCAGCGCGTCGTGGCAGTCTCATCAACAACTGGCCTAACTCGCGGTTAGTGAGCGCGGTTTCGCCTGCCGAGCGCAGCAATTCGCCTGCCTCGACAAGCGAGTGATGATCGCGCATGATAAGCGTCTCGAGTCGCACTGCGACGCGCCCGGCGCGCCGCGCTTCCGCACTTGGACGCCACCGTCCCCACTTGGCGACCCGGTAATCTCGAAAGAACGATGCAATGACGACGGCGAGAAATGTACGAATGGAGCTCTCGCCTCTGAACTTTCGCAATACCGCATAGTCGTTCTCTATCAAGCGAAGCCGCACGGCGGACACGAACTCGGATGCCTCTTCTGACGCGACGCCGCTACGCTTACAGATGGACGCGCCAACTCGCTCGATCCAGTCTAGCTGTTCAAGCAGGACGTGCTCGGGTTGCTCGGCTATCGCCATTGGGCGCGCGGAACATGAGGGCGAGAGACAGATATGCGAAGCTTACGGTTAGTACGCAATCGGCCCCAATGCTCGAACGAGAAAGGGATTAAGTGCGTCCATCCAACGTGAAGAGGAGACTGTCCGCTGCCTCATACGAGTCCGCAGTGTAGGCGCAGGTTAACCGGGGAACAGCCGCGGGGCGCTCGCACTGCAAGATGAGACGCAGGCCACATCACTTCGGCTTCGCCACCGACCGGCCCAAAAATATCGGAGGATCGATGATCGATAGATCGAACGACTTGAACGTGCTCGTACGGATAACCGGGCTCTGTCTGCTTGTTCCCGATCCAAGAAACGCCGTCCTGGACGTCCTCCTCCTAACGCGTGGGGACGACGACAACACCAGACACAATCCCCGACTCTATGTGGAGACCAATTACATCCAAGCTGCACAGGGCACACCTGCACCTAACCCGATTCCCGAAACCAAACTGAGCTATGTGGATCTCACCGGCCGCTGCATAGACCTGAGTAATCTTGTGTATTCTCCGCCTGCGAGCAGTCAGGTCAAACCATCCAATTTCGTGGCGGATATCTCGCGTCTGATGAACCTGCCGGTCGATCCCACGTGTCTCACCCCACCCGATCCCAGAGTTGGGGCGCGGCTCAAACTTCCACCGGCGATGTTCGC
>Ga0207695_10004814_pt1 | contig 18262 bp, 21 predicted proteins | sample KBSC54metaG_FD_184354 | JGI IMG/M metagenome (GOLD analysis project Ga0207695, IMG submission 184354) | Corn rhizosphere microbial communities from Kellogg Biological Station, Michigan, USA - KBS C5-4 metaG (SPAdes) (version 2) | ecosystem: Host-associated > Plants > Roots > Rhizosphere > Soil... | reverse complement strand
ATGCCCGGCAGGGCATAGTTACCCTCATGGCAGGCATATTCGTAGATCTGCCCCTTCAGGGTGTAGAACTCGTACTCGCCGCCCCACGGCTTTGCCCAGACGGTGGGGTCCTCCAGGGTGTACTGGTAGAGGACCCGGTTGGCCCCGTCGCGGGTGAAGCGTTCGGTGACCTTCAGGTCCTTCCAAGAGCCGCGGTAGGCCTGGCTGCGCGGGATGTTGGTGGTCTCCACCACCAGGGTGTCGCCCTCCCAGTGGCCGACGCTGTCGCCCATCCAGGGGCGCACCCCGTCGGTGCGGTGCGGCTGGTTCAGGCGCACCACGCGGGTGTCGTGGACCATCTCCACCTCGATGACGAAGGCGTCCTTGGTCTGCATGAACTGGTAGTTGTTGTTGTAGAAGCCGTTGGGCAGCATCGGCGGGCCGGCGTTGCGGCCAAAGCCCAGGATGCAGCGCTCGCCGAGGGAACGGACCTCGGGGTTGTCGAAGGAACCTATGCCGCCGCGGCCGCCGCCGAAGCCCGGCTGCGGGGCGGCGGTGGGCAGGCGGGCCGGCGGCTGGCCGTCCGGGGTGGTGAGGAAGGAGGTGCGCGGCTCGCCGTGCACCCGCATCACCGCCGAGCCCGGGTCGAGCCAGCCGCGGTTGTAGCCGCCCACGTCGCCGCCGGCCGCGGCGAACTCGGGCCGGAGCTTCTTGGGGTCTTCCTTGCCGCCCTCGGCGCCGGAATTGGGGTCGGTGGGCTTGTTGCCTTCCTCGACCTCCTGGGCGACCGCGCCCTCCATCTTCTTCACCTCTTCGGGGCTGTAGGTGGAGCGGGTCCCGAGCCTGGCCGGGCGCTGCTCGGGGGTGAGGGTGGCGTTGGACCAGAAGCCCGAGAGGTCCGGGTGGCCGTCGGCGGCGACCGGCGCCTTCCAGGCGGCGGCCGGCGCGGCGGCCGCGGCGAGGCCGGCGAGCGCCATCGGCGCGGCGCAGAGGGCGAGGATGAGGGCGCGGTTCACGGGCGGGCTCCGGGTGGCTCGGGTTGGGGGCGTTCGCATAGCAACTCAGGGTCCCAGCGCCTCCGGGGCAATGAGTCCCAGGGGCATGGCCTTTTGTCGCGGCGCCCCTGTGCGCCCCGTTCGTTGCGGAACTGTTTCAGGATGGCCGGGCGCGGGGCCGATTTTGCCCAGAGCGGGCCTAAGGCTGACTAGAGCCCCCGACGCCGAACTCTCCCGCGCCGGGGGCTCCGCCGGCGCCGCGACCAGCGGCTGCCGAGCGCCCGGCGCGGAAAGGCACGCGACCGCGCAGGGCCCTGCCTTCCTGGGCCGGTGGGCGTGACCCGGGGATGAACCATGGCGGCGCTTGGGCCTGTCAGACTGGCGGGTCCTCAGGCGTCTCGCTGGGCGGCGCGTCCGGTGTGGGGGCGGCCGGGTCAGCCTCCGTCGCTGCGGCGTCCGCGGCGGCGAGCGGCGCGGCCGGGGCCGCAACCGCGGGGGCGGCGGGGGCGGCGGCGGCGTTGGCGTCGTCGTCGGCGGCGGCCTTGGGATGGTGTGCGCGGGAGGGCGGCTCGGCCACGGCCAGTTGCATGTCCGGCGCCGGCGTCGCCTCGGGGATGGCCTGCGCGCGGGCCTGCAGCCTCTGCGCGGGGCCGGCCGGGAAGTAGGCGGGGCCGTTGAAGCCCATCTGGTGGTGAAGTCCCATGCCGAAAGCGCCCAGCGCCACCAGGCTCAACCCCGCCACGGCGTAGCCGGTGACGCGGCGCGAGTGCGGCTTGATGGAAAGCCCGGGCATGCAGACGCAACTCGGCTCGCGCCGCATCGTTCCGCCGCCCCCGCCTCGGGGCGGGAGACCCTAGAGCACGATGGGTTTTGATGGAACCATCAAAACCCTGAATCGTGCTCGCAAGTTTAGGCGACGACCCTGTTCTTCCCGTTTTGATTGATTCAATCAAAACGGGACAGGGTCTAGCCCAGGTAGGGGTCAGGCGGTTCCGGCGGCTCGGGGGGAATTGGCGGCGGGCCGGGGTCGTAGACGCGGGCGCTCACCGGGGCGCCATAGGCGTCGACATAGGCCGGCGCGCCGGCGTCGGCGAAGGCCTGGCGCACCTGGCTCATGGCGTCGCGGACGGCGTAGTCCTGGCAGGTCCTGCCCATGTTGGCCGGATTGCGGCCTTCCTGGTTGAGCTGGGTGCAGAGGCGGCGCGCGACGGTGTTGACCCGCCGCAGCAGCCGCGCGCGGTCCCCGGCGTAGGCGAGGTCGAGGTCGGCGTAGCTGACCGCCTGGCTGAGGCTCCGGGCGTGGGCGCCGTCCAGGCGGCCGGTGACGGTGAGCTCCTCGACGGTCTGGGCGGCGGCAGGGGTCGCGCAGGCGAGCGCGGCGGCGGCGGCGCCCAGGGTGGCGAGGGTGGCGAGCGCTACGGTGCGCATGATCGCGGTCTCCTTCGTGGAGCCGAAGCAACCGCGCAGGCAAGGCTCGGGTTCCCGCGTTATGCGGGCGCGCCGCCCCCGGGAAGGGCTTAGGCGTCCTTGCCGGCGGTGATCGCCTTGGGGACGAAGGGGATGACCAGCAGGATCGCGGCGTAGACCGCGATGGTCGCCCAGAGGGCTGCGTTGAAGCCGCCGTGGTGCTGGTAGAGGTCCGCGCCCCACAGGTCGCCGAAACGCTGGGAGATCCAGAAGAGCGCCAGGAACAGCATCATCATGGTGCCCTCCAGGCCCCGCGGGCTGGAGCGGATGGTGAGGTCGGTGAAGGCGGCCTGGCCGATGCCCCCCAGGAGACCCATGGGCACGGCGGCCCAGAGCGCGCCCGCCGGCGAGTGGATGAACAGCAGGCTGACCATCTGCGGCACCGCCAGGACGCCGCCGATCCACACCAGCGGACGCAGCGAGATGTGCTGGGCCAGCCAGGCGTAGAGGCCGTACATCGGGATGAAGCCGCCGTAGAAGATGGCGTAGAAAAGCCCCACCTGGGTGTCGCTGGCGTGGATGTCGCTGCTGAGGTGGAACTGAAGGGCGATGCCGGCGCCAGGCGCGAACTGCCAGAGCAGCTGGATCAGCAGCGCCGGATAGATCGGCCAGTACTTCAGGAGCCGTACGAAGTCCTGCCCCGGCGAGATCGCCTCGGGTTCGATCCGACCGTCCTTGAACATCCGGCGGGGGCCGAAGACGCCGAAGGCGCCGATCAGCACGGTCAGCGCCGCGCCGATCAGGAAGACCGGCCTCAGCGCCCGGCCGGCGGGGACGCCTTCGATGGCGTCCGACAGCAGGCCGCCCAGCCAGCCGCAGGCCACCGCCGGGACGATGATGGCGGTGTTCATCGCCGTCGACATCTGGCCGGACATGGCGTGGCGGCGGCCGATGGCGGTGGCGATGCCGCTGGCCGCGCCGCCGACGAACTGCAGAAGGGTCGCCACCACCAGGCTGCCGGCCACCAGCACCGCGTAGCTGGGCGGGACGAAGGCCAGCGCGCCGTAGGCCGCCGCGCAGCCCAGGCCGAAGACCGCCAGGTGCGCGCGGTCGCCGCCGCCAAACGGGCTCCAGCGGTCGCGGATGAAGCCGAAGAGCCCACCGACATAGGTCGGACTGGTGGCGATGAGCGCGAACAGCGCCACCTGGCTCGGGGTCTGGTGCAGGCGGTTCTTCAGGAAGAACACCAGCGGCAGCCAGATCAGCTGCAGGTAGGGCGCGGCGAAGTTGAAGATCAGGACCGGGACCGCGACCCAGAGCAGCAGTCGGGTGCGGTCCCCCGCCGGCAGCGGCGTCGCCGCGACGCCGGGAATCTCCTCGACCGTGGCCGGGGCGGAGGTCACGCCCGGGCGCCCGGCTCTGGATTGGCGATCGGCATTGTGGGACCCCCGATATGCCTAAGGCGTAGCGCGCCATTTCCGTTCGCGGAAGGGCCTTGGGAAGCCGGCGGGCGGTGCTAGGGTCAAGGCCAAGGTTTCCATTCGGAGGGAGAAGGGCGATGCGACGGGCTGCGGCGGTTTCGGTATCGGTTCTGATGGCGGCCCTGGCAGCGGGCGTCGCGCTCGCCGCGGGCGCGCCCGCCAACATCACCGCCGCGCTCGGCGACAAGGCCCGGCCGCCCGCCGACAGCGCCCGCGATATGGCCCGCAAGCCCGCCGAAGTCCTCGCGCTGGCCGAGGTGAAGCCCGGCCAGAAGGTCGCCGACTTCATGATGGGCGGCGGCTATTTCACCCGCATCCTGTCGCCGGCCGTGGGGCCGAAGGGGCGCGTCTACGCCTATCAGTCGGCGGAGTTCATCAAGTTCCGCGCCGCCTACGGGACCGAGCAGAGCACCGTGGCCGCCGACTACAAGAACGTGACGCCGCTGACCGCGCCGCTGGCCCAGGCCGGGCTGCCCGACGGGCTCGACCTGGTGCTGACGGTGCAGAACTACCATGACCTGCACCTGATGGCCTTCCCCGCCGGAACCGCCGATACGGTCAACAGGGAAATCTTCAAGGCCCTGAAGCCGGGCGGGATCTACCTGGTCGTCGACCACGCCGCCGCGCCGGGCGCGCCGGTGGCCGCGACCGCCGAAAAGCTGCACCGCATCGACGAGGCGGCGGTGAAGAAGGAAGTGGAGGCGGCGGGATTCAAGCTGGCCGCCGAGGACGACAAGCTGTTGGCCAACCCGGCCGACGACCACACCGCCAACGTCTTCAACCCCGCTATCCGCGGCAAGACCGACCAGTTCGTGCTGAAGTTCCGGAAGCCGAAGTAGGACCACCACCACCCGATGGTCCTTGGCGTCCAGGGTGAGCGGCGCGAGCTAGGCCGAGATGGCGTCGATGAGTTTTGGCAGGCAACGCCGGCTCACCGGAGCGACGGACTGGTCCGAAAGCGTGACGCTGCTCCTGCGCCCTCTTCGAAAGCTCTCGAGATGGGCGAGATTCACGGCGTGCGAGCGATGCACCCGCACGAAAGCGGCGGGCAGACGGTCCAGGAGCTTGTGGAGGGGCTCCGGATGCAGGACCGACGGCGCACCGGCGATGAAGATTTCGGTATAGTCGTCGGCGGCGGCCAGCCGCACAATCCGCTCAGACGCCACCAGCCGGCGCATCGGCCCGCTCCCGAGCCACAACGGGCCGGGTGTGGATGAGTTCGCGGCGGGGTCCTGCCGGGCCTCGCGAAATCCTCGTGTCTCCTGGAACAGCAGCACCCCAAACAGCAGAAGAACCCAGACGTAGAAGCTCCGGTCGAGGAAGGTCGCGCGCGCGCCGAGCCCGAGAAACAGGCCGGCGCCGAGCATCAGGGCGAGCGGAAGCGCACCGGATTTCCCCCGCCGAATGGCCATGCCGCAAACCGCCATGCCCAACGCGGAGTTCGACAGGATGACCCAGCCGGTCTTCTCGTCGAGCCCGGGCGGCAGCAGCACCGCCAACCCGATCAACCCGGCCTGCGCCGCCAGCATCAACCTGCGGTTCCCGGCGCCGAACCGTTCCGACAGGTAGGCCACGAGCAGCAGGGCGAAGCCGCAGGAACACAGGAGGACGAGTTCGAGCCTCAGGACCTGAACCGGGTAGAGCAGCGGCACGAAGGCCCGCGACGATTCCGCCACGAGCTGCGCCGTGGCGAAGAGCGCCGCGCCGATGAGATATTTCAGTGGGCCCATCCGGCCCTCCCTGCCGCCCAGGAGCGCCAGGCACAGGATGGCGACCAACATCCCGCCGGCGGTGAGCAGGGCCGGAAAGTAGTTGCGCAAGGCAGGTTCGAGGGGCTCCTCGAACGGGGCCACCCTGACGCTCAGGACCGAGGCGGCAAGCCGCAGCGGTGCGTGCATGGTCGACATCTGGAGCTGCAGCCGATGGAGCCCGGGCCGGCTGAGATCGGACGGTATCGGGACCACCGCGTCCCTGAGGCCTGGCGCCTCGCGGGCCGCGCTCGCGGCCGGCCAGCCATTGCGGCCGATCAGCCGACCGTCCCAGTAAACCGCCGACGCGGCGAACGCCTTGATGAAGACCCCCATAGGCTCTTCGGTCCCGCTTCCGATGCGGACCGGTGCGCTCAGCCAGATCATTCGATCCTGGGAATTCGCCTTCCAGAGCGGAACGACCGGGCAGGGACCGCGTGCGGCCGCCGAGGCGCTCGTGCACACCGAGACCCTCTCCACCTCCGCCGCAAGAGCAGCGGCCGCGACGGCGCCGGAGGTGGCGGCGAGCGCCAAGGCAAGGATCAAGCTGGCCAAAGGAACGCGCGCGAACGAGCCCACTTAAGCGTTCCCCCTTGGCGACCGCCCACCGGTGAAAGCCGACCGCTCGCCGACTAGCCCCTTCTAGCGATTCTGACGCGGATGTAGGCCTTTGAGCAAGCGGCTGAGAGGATTGTCACTTGCTGAGTATTTTCCGTGGCGTCTGCGTGGGCGTTCTGATCCTGGCCTGGTCCCCCGCCCTCGCAGCCGCGGGCGAGTGCGCGGCGTCCGGTGAGCAGCTGATCGGAGCCATCCGCGCCGTCCAGGAGAAGCAGGGCAATGTCGGCGTCCAGGCGGCGATCCGGCTGAACGGCAAGCTGGCCTTCTCGACGGCGCTGGGCCTGGCCGACCGCGAACGGAACATAGCGGTCACCCGAAACACCCGCTTTCCCCTCGCGAGCCTCACGAAGGCCTACACGGGCGTCGCGACCTTGAAGGCCGTGGCGTCAGGCAAGCTCGATCTGGATGCGCCGATCCAGAAATACGTCCCGGAATTCCCGGTGAAGCCCGAACTCGCCATCACGCCGCGCCGGCTCGCCGCGCACCGGGCGGGCATCCACCACTGGGGCCCCGAGCGCGAGGCCCTCTACGACCGGCATTTTACGCGCCTGGCCGACATCGTGGCCCTCTTCAAGAACGACCCGCTCCTGCCCAACGCGGGGAAGGACTATCAATATTCCAGCTACGGCTACAATCTGCTGGCCCTTGCGGTGGAGCGCGCCACCGGCGTGGAATTCACGCAATTTGTGAAGCGCGAGGTCCTGGGGCCGCTCGGGCTCTCAAAGACGCACTTCGATGACGCCAGAAAGCCCTTCCCGAACACGACCGAGCTCTACAGCATCTATGACCTGAAGACCTACGCGGAGCTGAAGGGGCCGCCGCGCCGCGTGCCTCCCCGCGACTATTCCCACAACCTGGCGGCCGGAAACATGAGTTCGACCGCCGAAGACGTCACGAAGTTCGGCTCCGCCCTGCTGGCTCCGGGACTCCTGCCACGAGCCCAGTACGAGCTCCTGTTCGAGCAGCCCAGGTTCGGCGGAGAGCCAAGCGCCATGAGCTTCGGGTTCTTCGCCCCCAAATCCGGGGCGGAGCCGAAGCTGTCGATCAGCGGCGCCAATCCTGGCGTCCAGACGGGGCTCGCCATCTATCCCGATCGCGGCCTCGCCGTCGCAGTCCTGGCCAACACCTGGGGGACCGACTCGCGATCGGGCGAGATGGCCGTGGACCTGCCGCGGCGGCTGGCCGACCTTTGCAGGCGCTAGAGCACGATGGGTTTTGATGGAACCATCAAAACCCTGAATCGTGCTCGCAAGTTTAGGCGACGACCCTGTTCTTCCCGTTTTGATTGATTCAATCAAAACGGGACAGGGTCTAGTCGCCGGTCTTGGCCTTGGCCGCCTGCTCGGCGTGGCGGGCGCCGGCCAGGATCGAGGGCAGGGCGTAGTTGCCCTCGTGGCAGGCGTATTCGTAGATGACGCCCTTCAGGGGCGAGAACTCGTATTCGCCGCCCCAGGGCTTGTCCCAGGTCTGCGGGTCCTCGACCTGGAAGCGGTAGAGGATGCGAGTGGGGGAGATGCGGGTGAACCACTCGGTCACCTTCAGGGTCTTCCACGAGCCGTAGAAATTCTGCGCCTGCGGGATGTTGGTGGTGTCGACCACCAGGGTGTCGCCCTCCCAATGGCCGATGGAGTCGCCCATCCAGGGCCGAACCCCGTCGGTGCGGTGCTGGCTGTTCAGGCGGATGATGCGGGTGTCGTGGATCATCTCAACGTCGATGGCGACGGCGTTCGGCGTCTGCACGATCTCGTAGTTGTTGTTGTAGAAGCCGTTGGGCAGCATCGGCGGGCCGGCGTTGCGGCCGAAGCCGATGATGCAGCGCTCGCCCAGCCCGCGGTTCTCCGGATTGTCGAACGAGCCCAGGCCGCCGCGCCGGAAGCCGCCGGTCCCGCCGCCGCCCTTGCGCTTCGGCGGCTGGCCGTCGGGGGTGGTGAGCAGCGAGGTGTGGTACTCGCCGTTGACCCGCATCAGGTGCGCGCCGGGATCGAGCCAGAAGGCGTTGTAGCCGCCCACGTCCCCGCCGGCGGCGGCGAAGTCGGGGCGGATCTGCAGGAGCTTGTCCTCGTTGGCCTTGGCGTCCGTCGTCTTCTCGTTCGGGTCGGTGGGCGCGTCGGCCTTGGCCAGCGCGGTGGCGAAGGCGGCCTCCATCTGGTGGGCCTGGGCGTCGGGCAGCACCAGCTTGTCGCTGAGCTTCGGGTTGCGGACGGTGGGCGTCAGCGTGGCGTTGGACCAGTAGCCGGAGAGGTCGGGCTGGCCGAACTCGTTGCGCGGCGTCTTCCAGTTCGGCGCACGCACCGTCGGGTCGGCGGCGGGGGGCGTCTTCGCCGCGTTGGCGGCGGGCGCCGCCCTGGCCGGCGCTGCGGGGGCGGCCGCCAGAGCCGGCGCGGCGCCAAGCGCGGTTCCAAGGGCAAGGACCAGGGCGAAACGCATGCTGCAAACTCCAATGCTCATCAAAATAATGGCGGCATAATACACCCTTTCGCGCCCCGAGCGGGAGCGTCTGTGGATCACCAATGGCGCCGGGCCGGAGCGGGCCTTTAGGGCGTGGCGTGCGGGCGTTCCTCGCCGGGACGGCGGGTGTGGCCCGCGGCGCCCACGAAGCGGCCGCCCTGCCAGAGCTCGGCGCGGACGTCGGCGCGGGCCGGGGGCGTGAGCCGGCCGACGGCCTCCGCGTCGGTCTTGCAGTAGAAGCTCTCGGCCGGCTCCAGGCGCCCGTCGTCGTGGACCCGGTAGATTCGGTAGACGGCCATGTCGGACTCCCTCTCACGCCCCGTCAGTTTTATTAACCTCGCAAGGCGACGAGGGTATGTCGGATGCACGACGGCGCGGTCATGCGCGCGCCTTAGTTATGGCGGAGCTTGATCGCGGCCGATACCACCCTAGGTTTCGGTCAAGCTTCGTTGGGGAGGATCGACGTCATGTTCCGAACCGTGGCCCAGGCGTTCACCAATCCGGTCGCCGGGCCGGTGGGTTTCGCCCTGGCGATCGCCATGTGCGGCCTCCTGTGGGCGACCAGCTACTCCGCCCAGCGCAATGAGGCGGCGCTGCGCGAGCGGATCGCGGCGCTGAGCGCGGAGAACCAGCGCAACGGCCTGGCCCTGCATGCCCGCCTGGCGGCTTGCGAGGGCGGCCCGGCCGACGTGGCGCGCCAGCGGCTGGCCGACGCCAAGCTGACGCCGGAGGAGCGCGCCCAGCGGCTGGCGGCCAACGAGCCGGTGGGCTTCGACGTCTGCGCGCGGATGGAAAGCGCCGACCGCGCCGTGCTCGAAACCCTGAAATGAGCCGGCGGGCCTGGCGATCGGCGGGCGTGGCGGCGGCCCTGGCGCTGGCGCTGGGCGCCTGCGCGAGCCTGAGGCCAAAGCCGCCCCCGCCTGCGCCGCAGGCCCCGCCGCCGCCGGCCCCCGCGCCAGCGCCGAAACCTCCGCCGGTGATCGTCAGGGCGCCGGAGCCGGTGAAGGAGGCCTGCGTGCCCAAGACCCTGCCGCGCGCCCCGAAGTATCCCGACAGCGACGCGGCCCTGCGCGACGCCGGCGGCGCGGCCGACCGCTACCAGCTGATGGCCGCCGGCCGCCTCTTGCGTGAGCGCCGGCTCGCGGAGCTGGAGAAGGTGGTCGAGGGCTGCCGATAAGGCTACCGCTCATCCCGGCGAAGGCCGGGACCCAGATGGACGAGCCATGCGTGGGCTCGAAGAGCTCAGAGTGAATCCAATCTCCCGCTGCGTTCAGCGATCTGGGTCCCGGCCTTCGCCGGGATGAGCGGGCAATTTGCCTACTTCCCCCCGCCGGACGCCGCGGCCTTGGCGGCCGCGAGGGCTTCCTTCTCCTCGTTGCGGGCGCCGGCCAGGATGCCGGGGAGCGCGTAGTTGCCCTCGTGGCAGGCGTATTCGTAGAGCGGGCCCTTGGTGGCGTTCAGCGCCACCTCGCCGGTGTAGGGGGCGGTGTAGACCTGCGGGTCGTCGACGGTGAAGCTGTACTTGATCTGGGTCGGGCTGACGCGGGTGAAGCGCTCGACGATCTTCGAGCCCACCGAGGCGCCGCGGAAGTTCTGCTCGGGGCGCATGTTGGTGGTCTCCACCACCAGGGTGTCGCCCTCCCAGTGGCCGATCGAGTCGCCCATCCAGAGCTTGATGTTGGCCGGCGGATGGGCGCCGGCCAGGCGGATGTGGCGCAGGTCGTGGACCATCTCCACCTCGATGGCGACCTCGTCCCTGGTCTGCACGATCTGGTAGTTGTTGTTGTAGAGCAGCGGCAGCATCGGCGGCCCGGCGCTGGAGCCGAACGACAGGATGCAGCGCTCGCCGAGCGACCGGTTCTCGGGATTGTCGAAGTTGCCCCGGCGCAGGGTGGCGAAGCGGGCCTGCATGCGGGCGGCGGCCTCCTTGGTCATCGGCGGCAGGCGCCCGTCGGCCGGCGAGACGATGATCGAGTCCCGCTTCACGCCGCCCATGTCGATGATCCTGGTGCCGGGATCCACCCAGGCGGAGTTGTAGCCGCAGTCGACGCCGGTGAAGCCGCGGCCGCAGTTGGTGGGCAGGTCGGTGACCTTGGCGTTGGGGTCGGTGGGCTTGTTTCCCTCGGCCACCAGGGCGGCGTTGTCGCCCTCCAAGACCTTCACTTCGGCGTCGGTGAGCGCCAGGCGGTCGCCGTATTTCTTGTCCCGCTCAAAGGGGGTGATGGTGGCGTTCGTCCAGTTCCCCTGCAGGTCCGGCTGGCCGAAGGCGTTGCGCGGCGCGTGGTATGCCGCTTGCGCCGGGGCGGCTTGGGCCGCGCAGGCGGCGCCCAGCGAGACGAGGGCCGTGGTCGCCAGCGCGACGGTGATGTCTTGCAGCTTCATGTCAGCGCCTCCCCGCGCCCGCATCGGCATGGGGTCCCTTGTTCGCGGGACGCTCACGATACCGACCTTACGAATATACGCCTTACCCTAGGGCGCCGCCAAGGGGCGGGCGGGGCAAAGCGCGCTCTTGAACGGGGCGGCGGCCTGTGCGAGGCGGACGGCCATGAGCGACAGCACCTCCGAGCGGCCCGCCCTTCCGGATAGACTGGCCACCGACCCCGACAGCCCGTTCTACGACGCCGATATCCTGGCGATGAACGTCGGCGTCCGCTTCAAGGGCGAGGACAAGACCAACGTCGACGAATACTGCGTCTCCGAAGGCTGGGTGAAGCTGGCGGTGGGCAAGACCACCGACCGGCGCGGCAAGCAGCTGACCATCAAGCTGCAGGGGCCGGTGGAGCCCTATTTCCGCGACGAGGGCTGAGACCCGGTGACCGACGCCCCGGCCACCGTCTGGCGGGTGGGCGAGAGCGTCCCCTGGTCGGTGGCCTGGAGCGGCGAGCAGGAGTTCCGCCTGCAGCCCTCGGCGACCTTCCCGGGCATGATCGAGGTGTCCCAGGCCGAGCGGCCCGGCGTGGGCGTGCCGGTGTTCGGCGCGGTGCACGTCGATCGCCAGCGCCGGGGCCTGGCTGGCCACCTGTGCCACGTCTGCGGCGAGCCGACGGAGCCCCGCGACCGCTGGATCTTCCCGGCGGCCTCCGGCGGCATGGTGGACATGGGCGACGGGACCGAACGCTACGGCTGCAACGTGGCCCCGGTGCACGGCGCCTGCGCCCGGCGCGCCCAGCGGCAGTGCCCGCACCTGAAGGCGGCCTTCGCCCGGCCCGTGGCCTGCCCCGCCGACGAGGGCCGGCTGATCTGGCGCACCGACATCGTGCCGGGGATGGAGAAGCTCGCCCAGTCGTTTCCGCCGGGCGTCGAGCCGGTGGTGGCCTGCTACCGGCTCTACGGCGAGGCCTTCTCGCGCAAGGTGGCCCGCCTGCGCCGCGAGGAAGCCGCCAAGGGCCGCCGGCTCGCGCCTTAGGCTGCGACGCGTTCGTGGGCGCCTTAACACTCCGGTGAGGGGCCCTGTGGCCTAATGCCTGCGGGCTGCGACCATCGGACATCCTCAAAGGTCCGATGTTCGATGAAATAAGGCGATCCGGGGGCAGGAGAGCGCGATGTTCGATCTCAGCGTTGTGGCGTTCGACGGGCGCTGGCTGCTGGTGGACGAAGCCGAGGGCGAACTCGGCGCGTTCGACACCAAGGACGAGGCCCTGAAGGCCGCCGGCGACTTCGCCGTGCTCGACAAGGAGCCGCGCCACGTCCTGATCCTCGACGACGGCGGCGAGTGGGACGAGACCGTCGTGGAGCCCCCCGCGCTGCACTAGAGCACGATGGGTTTTGATGGAACCATCAAAACCCTGAATCGTGCTCGCAAGTTTAGGCGACGACCCTGTTCTTCCCGTTCTTGATTGATTCAATCAAAACGGGACAGGGTCTAGCGGCGCATTTTCTAACCACGGAAAACACGGAAAGAGCACGGAACGGGGATCCGGTCTCCGCCGCGCCTGAATGAAGGATCGCGCCTGCGGCGCGATCGAGATCAAGCTGCGTTGGCGGGCTTGGCCCGCGTTTCCGTGCTCTTTCCGTGCTTTCCGTGGTTTCAAGAAATCCTGACACCCGCGCCCGCGCTTCGTTGCGGGCGCCGGCCAGGCTGTAACAGAGGCGCCCGACTGAGGCCGCGATGGTGGGCGAGGAAGGCAGCCGCCGCATCCGGCCAGCCTCCGGTGGAGAGACCGCCTTGCCCAGTTTCCTCTGGCCCAGCCTGAAGCGACGCGATGTGGGTGCGGCCGGCGCCTTCGGCCGCCTGCTGCACTGGACCGGGGTCATCCTGGCGGGGCTCTGCGCTCTGCTGGCCATCGAGCTGGCGGTGGAGGGCTGGGCGACGCACCTTTCCCGCGGCCTGCTGATCGCGGCCCTGGCGCTGGCCTTCGGGACCCGGGGCCTGCGCTACGTGCTGGCCCGCGAGTAGCTTGCCAAGCGCCGGACGCAGGCGTCTGTTTCGCGGCCATGAGCGGCGGCCCTGAAACCCCTCCCGACGGCTGGAAGCACAGCGGCGTGCGCGTGGTCCCTGGCGACCAGCTGGACGATTCCACGCCCCAGACGCCCGGCATGCACCGCGCCGCGGCGATCGACCGGGCCCGCATGGGCGCCCAGAAGCTCTGGGCCGGCACGGTGCACATCCACGCCGGCGCCAAGACCGGGGCGCACCATCACGGGCCGCTGGAGAGTGTGATCTACGTGGTCTCCGGCCGCGCGCGGATGCGCTGGGGCGAGGCGCTGGAGTTCGTGGCCGAGGCCGGCCCCGGCGACTTCATCTATGTGCCGCCCTTTGTGCCGCACCAGGAGATCAACGCCTCCTCCGACGAGACCCTCTCCTGCGTTCTGGTGCGCAGCGATTCCGACGCGGTGGTCGTGAACCTGGAGATCGAGCCCGCCGAGAAGCCCGAGGGCGTCAAGTGGATCGACCCGATCCATAAGGCGTAGGCTCTTTCCCGGCGTCGCCGGGCGAGGCGTTAGTCGCGCGAAAGGCGGACCCAATGGCTGAACACCCCGCCGTTGCGGGCGCCGTCGTCCTGCCAGGTGGTCGCGGCGCCGCGCAGCCGCCCGGCGGTGTCGGGGTAGAGCTCGAGGCCGATCCGGTAGGGTCTACGCCGCTCGGTCTCCGGCGTGCCGATGTCGCCATGGGCGCCCAGCACGAGCCCGCCGGCGCCATAGAGCCGCGCCTTGCGCTCGGGCTTGAAGGGCGCGCCGGCGATACTGGCCTGTGTGGTTCCGTCCGGCGCGACCCGGAATGCGACCGCCACCGGCCCCTTCCAGGTCATGATGGCTCCCCGCCAGGTTCCGGCGAAGGCGGCGAGCCCCGGATCGGGCGCGCTGACGGCAGGCGGCGGCTGCGGGGCGGGGGCAGGCGCCGGCTTGCGCAGATCGGCGGCGTAGCGGGGCAGCAGGGCCCCGGCGATCGCGTCGGCGATGTCGGAGAGCCGGGGGTTGCCGGCGTTGCCGAGCACGGTGATGGCGATGTCCTCGCTGGGGAAGAGGTAGAGCAGGGCGCCGGAATCGGCCGTGCCGCCGCTGCCGTAGATCACCTTGTAGCCATGCAGGTCGGGGTTCAGCCACCAGCCGAGGCCGTAGCGCAAAGGCGCGTCGTCGGCGGCGACGGCGTCATGCATCGCCGACAGCGCCGACGGCGACAGCAGCGGTCGCCCGGCCGGCTTGACCTCGCCAAGCTGGAACATTCCGAACCGTAGGAGGGCGTCGGCGCTGCAGGCCATGCCCGAAGCGCCCTGCGCCAGCGCGACTTGGTCCGGCGCCCGAACGCCGCCGGCGTAATGCGGCGCCACGCGGGCGGTGCGGTCGAGGGCGCACTCCTCGATCGCCAGCGGCCCCAGCAGGTCCAGCCGCAGGGCTTCGGCGTAGGGCGCGCCGCGCACCTCGGCGATGGCCTGGCTGAGGACGCCATAGCCCAGGTTCGAGTAGTCGAAGCGGGTCCCGGGCTTCCAGAAGACGATGCCATACCGGGCGATCATGTCCGGCAGCGAGCGGTCGCAGTCGCGTTCGTCGGCGTAGCAGATGGCGTCGAAGCTGGTGAGACCGGCGGTGTGCGTCGCAACCCGCCGGACCGTGGCCTCGTCGGCGTTCCCATCCGGGCTCGAGAGCCGCGCGGCGCCCAGGTAGCGGTTCATCGGCTTGTCGAGATCGATGCGACCGCGCTCGGCCAGCAGGGCGATCTCCGTGCCGGTGAATGACTTGGTCACCGAAGCCAGGCCGAACAGGGTGTGCGGCGTGGCCGGGACGCGCGCCTCCTTGTCCGCCCAGCCGAAGCCCTGCTCCCAGATGATCTGGCCATGCTGCGCGACCGCGACCGCAAGGCCAGGCGCCTTGGCCTCGTTCAGGACCTGCGACACCAGAGGCGGGACGGCGGCGAACCTTGGCGGCGACTGCGCGGGCTGGGCCAGCGCCGAAACGGGAAACAGCAGCACGAACGCGAAGGCCAGAAACCGCACGGCAAATCTCTCACTGATCGTGCGAGGTCAGTCCGCGAGCCAGGCGGCGTCCAGTTAACTTTCGGACAGGGCGGCGACGCCCCGGCCGGCCGAGGCCGTCCTCGAGCCAGCCTCGGCGGAAGCGCCGCTGCCCATCGAGGGGAAGGGAAAAAAAGCGGCCGCCGCTGTCGGGGCCGGGCGGCGGGCCGCGTCCTTGGGGAAGCCTTGAAGCGAGGAGCACCCCATGCGCTATCTGTCGATCTACCGTCCGGAAGCCGGCGTCGAGGGCGGCGACCCGTCGCCGGAGCACATGGCCGCGATGATGCGGCTGATCGAGGACTGGACCGCCAAGGGGGCGCTGATCTCCACCGAGCCGCTGACGCCGCGCGATCGCTGCGCCCGCGTGCGGCTGGATGGGAACGGCCAGTTCAGCGTCGCCGAGGAGACCGTGCGGGCGGGCGGGTTCGCCTTCCTCAACGCCGATTCCAAGGAAGAGGCCGTCGAGCTCTGCAATACGTTCCTGAAGGTCGCCGGCCCCGGGACCTGCGAGTTGCGCCAGATCCTGGAATTCGCCCCGCATCCCGCCTAGCGGGACTTGTGGAGGGTCCCGTTGGCGATGGGGCGGACCGCGCCGCCAGGCAGGACCATGGCGAAGTCGACACCGAGGTCGCCGGGCGCCTTCAGTTCGTAGGCGAGCCGGAAGCTGGGGACCCCAGGCTGAACCGCCCCGTTGAAGACGACGGATCGGCCGGGCGTCACGGTGGCTGAGACGTAGTGGATCACGTGGCCCTCGCCGTCGCCGTAGTCGGCGTGCAGGGTCCCGCCCTCCGGATAGATCAGCATGATCTGGTGGAAGGCGCCGGTGCGCTTGCCCTGGGCGTCGAAGGTCTCGGTGTGGTCCTGGCGCAGGAGCGCGCCGCCATCAGCCTCGATGGTGATCCTGGACCCGCCGCGGTCGGTCTCGCCGGTGTCGGCCACCTTGCCTGTCCCGCTCGACCAGTCGCCGACCAGGAAGCCCACGTCGGCCAGCGCTCCCTTCAGGGCCGGCGCCTCACCTGGAACGGGGGCGGCCGCCGCTGAGCCGGCCGCGAGGACAAGCGCGAGGGCGAGCGTCTTCATCGGTTGGTCTCCGCTAAGGCTGGCCCAGGTAGTGGTCGAACCAGCCGAGGATGCGCTTCTTGAGGTCTTCCTTGTGCTCGGCCTCGCGGATGCCGTGGCCCTCGCCGGCGTAGATCACCAGGCTGTTGGGCACGCCCATGGCGTCGAGGCCGGAGTGGAATTGCAGGGACTGGTCGGCCGGGCATTCCACGTCGCGCTCGCCCACATAGATGAAGGTCGGGGTCCTGGCGGCCTGGATATAGCGGATCGGCGAGAACCTGTCGTAGGCCGCCGGGTCCTTGTAGGCGGTGGTTCCGAAGAACGGGACCATCCACTGGTTGATGCCGTTCTCGCCGTAGTAGCTGACCCAGTCGGCGATGCCGGCGCCGGCCACGCCCGCCTTGAAGCGGTTGGAGTGGGTGACCGTCCACATGGTCATGAAGCCGCCGTAGGAGTGGCCGTAGACGCCCAGGCGCCGGTCGTCGACGGGGGCTGCCTTCTCCACCGCGTCGACGCCCGCCAGGATGTCGCGCAGGTCGCCGCCGCCGAAGTCCTTGACGTTGGCCTTGGTGAAGGCCTCCCCCTGGCCGAAGGAGCCGCGCGGGTTGGCCTGGAAGACGAAGAAGCCGTGCTGGACGAGGTCGTTGGTCGTCCCCTTCCACATGAAGGTGGGCTGCACCGCCGAGGACGGGCCGCCATGCACCAGCACGATCATCGGGTACTTCTTGCCCGGCTCCACATGCAGCGGACCGGTCAGCCAGCCCTGGACGTCGAAGCCCTCGTTCTTCCAGGTGATCGAGCGCGCGGTGACCTGGCCGCCGATGGCGTCGTTGTCATGGGTGATCTTCCGTGGCTTGCCAACCGGCCCGGCGGCGATGTGCTGCGGGGTGGTGAAATCCTCCGAGGCGCTGGCCAGGAGCCGGCCGTCGCGGCTCAAGGAGACGCGGCCGTCGCCGGCGGAGTAGCTCACCGGGCCGGAGAGCAGGGTCTTGGTCGCTCCGCCGACGGGATCGACGGTGAGCACGGCGTTGTGGTCGCCGACGATGGCGGTGGCGAAGAGGCCGCTTGGCCGCCAGATCAGCGACGAGAGGCTGCCCTTGTAGTCGGGGGTCACGTCCATGGCGATGCCGCCCGCGAAGGGCACGGTCCAGAGGTCGCCGCCGGTGGGGCCGAAGTCGGAATGCAGGCCGCCGATGAAGGCCACGGTCTTCCCGTCCGGCGAGACGCGGGGGTACTTCATCTGCACCGGCGGGGCGGCGATCTCGCGGAACGAGCCGTCGACGCCGACGGCGGCCAGGCGCGCGATCCACCAGTTGTTGTCGCCGTCGCCTTTGGCCTCGGTGACCGCGAAGCCGCGGCCGTCGGGGGTCCAGTCGTATTCGTAGACGAAGGTGTCGGCCGGCGAGAGGAACTTCAGCGGGCCGCCGACACCTGGGAGGATGGCGACGCGCTGCTCGTCGGTGGCGCCGCCGATCTCGCCCACGATCGGGGCGCCGGCCTGGGTGGCGCCGGTCTGCTTGCGCGGCCGGTCGGTGGCCAGCACCGCCAGCGTCTGGCCGTCGGGCGACCAACGGGGTTCCGACAGCAGGCCCGCGAAGGACAGCGCCACCGAGGCCTTCCCGTCGCGGACCATCTGCAGGGTGGCGGTCCTGGCCTTGCGGTCGGACGAGACGAAGACCAAGGCCTTGCCGTCCGGCGACCAGGCGGCGCCGGAATAGAAGCAGGTCTTGCAGGGGTCGTACTGCGCCAGGACCTTGCCGTCGGTCCGCGCGCGGACCACCACCACCGGGTGCGGCTCGGCCTCCGACTGGGCGAGGTCGTCGGCCTCGATGGCCGCGATCCGATCGCCCTGCGGCGAGATCATAATGTCATGGTAGACGTGCACCTGGGCCGGTGGCCCCGCCGCGGCCGGCGTAGCAGCCAGGGCCAGGGCCATCATCATTGCCGGCATGCCGGTCTCCCCGAAAAACGCGTCAGAGCCGACCTATGGGTCAAGCCGCCGGGGGCATCAAGCCCTCCGCCCAGGGCGTCCGCTCGCCCCCTCCGTCCCGGCGCTCCGCGCCGATCCACCTCCCCCG
>Ga0207695_10004811_pt1 | contig 18272 bp, 21 predicted proteins | sample KBSC54metaG_FD_184354 | JGI IMG/M metagenome (GOLD analysis project Ga0207695, IMG submission 184354) | Corn rhizosphere microbial communities from Kellogg Biological Station, Michigan, USA - KBS C5-4 metaG (SPAdes) (version 2) | ecosystem: Host-associated > Plants > Roots > Rhizosphere > Soil... | reverse complement strand
GTGGGCGCAGAACGCGATCGTTGGGCAGCCGCGGTTCCGGCGCCGAACACGAGCGATGCGCAGACCGCGAGACAGGCGCGAAGTCGGAAGTGCATCACGGGGAGGTAGGGACCGAGGGTGGCGCGGCGGCGTCGCGAACGAGCTCGCGCTCGCCCAACTTGTCCAGGTACTCGAGCACGTCGGCCCGCACGTCGGCCCCGTAGCGCTCGCCCAACGCCGCGGCGATCGCGTCGATCGTCCGCTCACCGTCGCACAGCGCGAGGATCTCGGCCGCCGTGTCGTTGAGCAGGATCGCCCCCTCGGGATAGAGCAGCACGCGACGCTGGCGCACCGGGTCGAAGTCGACGCGGGCGAACCGCCAGAGCCTGGGCCGCGTGCCGCCGCCGAATCGCACGGCTATTCCTCGCGGTAGGCGTGGTGGATCGTGTCGATCATGGCCCACAGCATCTCGATCTTGAACCGCAGCGCCTCGAACGCGCGCTGCTGCGTTTCGACGGTGGTGCAGTACCGGGTCACGATCGCCAGCCCTTCGGCGCTGTCGCGCGGCGCCTGCGTCAGGCGGCTCTCGAAGTACGCGTACGCCTCGGGCTTGATCCACGGATAGTTCTTCGGCATCGACGCGAGGCGGCGGCGCATGATGTCCGGCGCGAACAGCTCCGTCAACGACGCGGCCACCGCATCGACCCACGGCTTGGTCTTGCAGAACGTGACGTACGCCTCGGTGGCGAAGCGGACGCCGGGCAGGACGTAGCGCTCGTCGTCCATCTCCTCGCGCGAGAGGCCCAGTCCGATGCCTAACTGGATCCATTTCTCGATGCCGCCTTCGCCCTCGCGCGTTCCGTCGTGGTCGATGAGGCGCTGGATCCACTGCCGGCGGACCGCGGGGACCGGGCAGTTCGAGAGAATCGCCCCGTCCTTGCGCGGCACCGCCCGCTGATAGCACAGGCGGTTGGCGACCCACCCTTGCAGCTGCCGCTGCGTCAGCTGGCCGTCGTGCATCAACTGATGGAACGGGTGCTCGACGTAATACGACGAGTGGAAGGCGCGCAGCGCGTCGGCCAGCTCGTTAGGCAGGAGCGGCCGCTCCAGCCGCGGGATCGGCGGCGGCGGCGGAGCCGACATGGTGGTGAATGACGAAGCGGCCATGGTCAGATCTGAAATGTCATCCCGTCAGCTCCCACGACGACGCCCGCGCGCTCCACGGTGCGGCGTTCCGGAGAATCTTCGATCAGGATCGGGTTCGTATTGTTGATGTGCGTGTACACCTTGTGACGGCAAGGGAGCCCCCCGAAGCGGCCCAGGGTACCCGCGGTCCCGCTGATGGGCGCGTGACCCATCTGCACGGCGGTGCGGTCGCCCAGGCCAACGCGTTGCGGCTCGTCGTCGGTGAAAAAGGTGCCGTCGAGGAGCGCAACGTCCGCGCCTGCGAGACGGCCGGCGAGGGCGTCGTCGAGGGCTGCCGACCCTGGGACGAACGCGCAGGTCCCGCCGGTGGTGCCATCGTGAACGAGGAGGCCCACCGTGTGACCGGGCTCGTTCGAGGACGCGAAGCGCGGCGGGTCGCCTGCCACCTCGACGGCCTCGAGCGAGAGGCCGCTCGCCGTCCCGTCGCGGTAGCGGAGCGCCGCCGGCATCCCGTTCGCCTCGAGGACGGTGACATCGACGCAGGCAAAGGCGCGCGTGACGGGGAGAATGCGGGAGTCGCGCTCGAGCGTGCCTAACACGGAAGCCGTCGCGTAGAGGTGCAGCGCGCGCCCCTCGCGCAACAGCTCGATGCCTAACGTGTGGTCGAGCTCGGCGTCGGTGAGGGCGATGCCATCGATCGGCACATAGCGCGTTTCGGTGGTCCGCGCGGTGGGCAGCATCGCAATCTGCTCGCGCACGTCGGGCGAGGCGTCCAGCAAGAACCAGCGTGCACCGTCCGCGCTGACCGCGATCGAGGATTGCGTGCGAGCGCGTGCTCGCTCAGGCGCCTCGCGAGCCGTGCGGCAGGACGGACACCAGCAATTCCATTGCGGGAATCCGCCGCCGGCTGCGGTCCCCAACAGCGTCACGTGCACAAATCACCGGAGCGGAGAAAAGAAAAGAGCCCGGGGTCACCGGGCTCTTGCTGCCGCGTTGGTTAGCGCCGCGCGACGTATGCCGTGACTTCCATCGTCACTTCGACGACCTCGAACTCTGGTTTCGTCCACCGCATGCGATTGCCTCTCGAGAGAAGTGAATGTCCGGCGCGGCCGCACCGGTCCCACTTGGGAAGGTCAGCCACGAATCCCTGACCCTCTCATGGTCACTATAGCACTCCGCGGACGCGACACGCAAGCCGACGCTAAGGACGGGTCCAGCATCAAGGCAGACGCGCGGCCAGTCCCGGAGCAGATGTGGTGGTGCACTTCTGCGCGTTGGAGAACGGATTGAACGGGTGACAGCACGGATCGCTCGGCTGCGCGGCGCCGGTCCATCGGAAGCGGGTGAGGGTCGATCCCTTGTTTGCCTCAAAGAAAGATGGTCAACGACTGCTCACACGAGGCCAGCGTCCCTGATTCCGAGGCGGACGACAGCGATGCGATGGTGACACTTAACTCTTTCGGGCGCAATCGTTTGACTACTCTCGTCTTTTGACGAAATTGTAACGCCGAACCACGGCACAGACGGGAACCGCTCGTGTATACGCGGTCATCAGTTGGTATCGCTGCCGGAGTCAACAAGCCCACGACGGTGGTGGGAAACTCACGAGGCCCTTCATGGATGGAACGCTGACCGCCGCTGAGTCGCACCGCGTCGACTCGAGACGCTTTGAGGTTGAAGCGTTGCCCTGGCTGGACGATGTGTACCGGTTCGCGCTCTCGATGACGCGCGATGAATCCGATGCCGACGACGTCGTCCAGGAGACCTTTCTCCGCGCGTACCGCTCGTGGCACACCTTCGAGCCCGGCAGCGAATGTCGGAAGTGGCTCTTCACGATCTGCCGGAACGTTTTTCTCAGGCTTCGGGAACGAGAACGGCGTCGTGTGGATTACGGCGGTGATGATGCGCAGCTCGAAGCGCTTGCATCGGGGCAGGAGATCGTGGGGTCGATCGGCGAGCACGCCGACATCCTCAGCCACGTGGATCTCGCGCCGGCGCTCGAGCGCGCGATTGGAGACTTGCCGGAGGTATTCCGCTCTGCCGTCGTGCTGGTTGACGTCGAAGGGATGGCATACAATGAAGCAGCGTCCGTGCTCGGCGTCCCGGTCGGAACGATCCGATCGCGCCTGTTTCGCGGACGGCGGTTGTTGCAGGAGTCGCTCGTGATGTTCGCGCGAGACGCGGGACTGCCCACGCGCGCTGCATGCGAGGTCTAACGTGTTCCTCACCGAGACCGAGATCGTCGCCATGGACTGTACCGACGTCGTTCGCCAACTCTGGGATTACCTGGACGGCGAGCTCACGGACGAGTCGATGGATGCCATTCGGGGGCACCTCGCCGAGTGCCGGCAGTGCTATCCGCAGTTCGACTTCGAGCGCACGTTTCTCGAGGCGGTGGCAGCGACGCGGCGCGAGCATCCGGCGCCCAACATGGTGCGGCGCAAGGTGCTGGCCAAGCTGCGGAAGGCGGGCCTCGAGTTCTAACGGAGCCTGCGCCTAACGCTGGGCTCGCGCGTCGCGCACGTCAGGACGCGGCGCGGTCCGGTTCCGCAAACAACGTTGTCGACAGGTACCGCGCCCCGGAGTCCGGCGCGATCATCGCGACGCGTTTCCCGGGACCCAGTTCCCGCGCGATGCGCAGCGCCCAGAACGCGATGGCGCCGCTCGACATGCCGACGAACAATCCTTCCTCGCGTGCGAGCCGGCGCGCCAACGGGAACGCGTCTTCCTCCCACGCGGTGACGACGCGATCGATGACGGAACGATCGAGGTTGTCCGGGATGAAGCCAGGTCCCATGCCCTGAAAACGATGCTCGCCGCGCGCTCCTCCACTCAGCACGGCCGAGCGTGCGGGTTCGACGGTGATCACCTGGATGCGGGAGTCGCGCTCCTTGAGAAAACGGCCGACGCCGCTGATCGTGCCGCCGGTGCCCGATCCGTACACGAACGCGTCGACGCGGCCGGCCATCTGCTCCCAGATCTCCGGGCCCGTGGTGTCATAGTGCACGCGCGGATTGGCCGGGTTGGAGAACTGGTTAGGCATCCAGGCGCCGGTGGTGTCGCGGATGTGCTCGGCTTCCTCGATGGCGGCGAGCATGCGCCGTTCGGGATCGGTGAGCACGAGCTCGGCGCCGTACGCGAGGAGCGTGCGTTTGCGCTCTTCGCTCATCTGCGCCGGAAGGCAGAGGATGAGCCGGTAGCCGCGGGCCGCGGCCACCTGCGCGAGCCCCACGCCGGTGTTGCCCGATGTCGGTTCGACGATCGTGCCGCCCGGGTGGAGGAGGCCGCGCTGCTCGGCGTCGACCACCATGCCTAACGCAGTCCGGTCCTTGATCGAGCCCCCGGGATTCATCCCCTCCATTTTGACCCACACTTCGGCCATGTCCGGCTCCACGACGCGCTCGAGGCGGATCATCGGCGTGCGGCCGATGGCGGAGGAGACCGTGGGATGGACGATCGTCGACATGGCAGCGGACCGGCTCAGTGCAGTTCCACCTCCCACTCGACCGGAATGTCGCGGTCGAGCGACGAGCGCACCGAGCAGTATTTCTCCACCGACAACTGCACGGCGCGCTCGGCGTTCTCGCGATCGAGGCCCTGGGCGGTGATGTGGAAACGGAGGAGCACGTGGGACAAACGGCGCGGAATCGTCTCGACGCGCGTGCCCACGACTTCGACGCGCAGCGCCTGGATGGGCGTGCGTCGCTTGGCGAGAATGTCGATCACATCCACGGATGCGCAGCCGGCCAGCGAAGAAAGCATCGTGTCCACCGGCCCGGGCGCCGTGATGCCGTCACCATCGATCGGCAGCGTTGGGCCGCCCGGCCGGCCGGCCGTGAAGCGATGCTCCGCGTGCCACACGAGCTCGACGCGGTTAGGCTTGTGCTTCACGACGGCCGCCGGTGCGGCTCCGCTCGTCGGATCGGTCACGCGGTCGCCCCTTTCTCGATCGGGAGGCGCACGGAATTGCCCCACTCGGTCCAACTCCCGTCGTAGTTGCGCACTTTGTCGTAGCCTAACAGATACGTGAGCACGAACCAGGTGTGCGACGAACGCTCGCCGATGCGGCAATACGCGATCACATCGTCGCTCGGCTTGAGGCCCGCTTCCTTCTCGTAGATGCTGCGCAACTCGTCGGCGCTCTTGAAGGTGCCGTCGGGATTCGCGGCGCGCGCCCACGGAACGTTCTTGGCGCCCGGAATGTGTCCGCCGCGCAGCACGCCTTCCTGCGGATATTCGGGCATGTGCGTTTTCTTACCGCTGAATTCGTCCGGCGAGCGGACGTCGATCAGCGGCAGCTCCGCCTTCGCGTGGCTGAGCGTCTCCTCGCGAAACGCGCGAATGGGCGCGTCCTTGCGTTCGGGCGCGGTGTAGTTGCTGCGCTGAAAGTGCGGCACATCGGCGATCAACCGGCGCCCCTCCTGCTCCCACTTCACGCGTCCGCCATCCAACACGCGCGCGTTCTCGAATCCGAAGAGACGGAACACCCAGAGCGCGTAGCAGGCCCACCAGTTGTTCTTGTCGCCGTAGAAGACGACCGTTTTCGAATCGTCGATGCCGCGCGAGCGGAGCAGCTCCTGGAAGTGCTCGCGGTCGACGTAGTCGCGCACGATCGGATCGTTGAGGTCGGCGTGCCAATCGACTTTCTGTGCGTTCGGAATGTGGCCCATGTCGTAGAGCAGCACATCTTCGTCGCTCTCAATGATGCGGATGGATGGATTGTCGAGATTGGCCGCCAACCATTCGGTGGAGACGAGCAGTTCCGGATGGGTGTATCCCTTGGCCAGAATCGTCTTGTCCGGCGCGGCGGCGGGTGTGGTCGCGGTTGCCATGGGTCGGTCCTCGTGCTCGAGTGAGAGGTGCAGGTGACGAACGCCGACGCGCAGGAAATGGTTCGCGTTGGGCTCGACGGAGACAAAAAAGCCGGCCGCTGCTTTCAGCGACCGGCCGGAATGCGCGTTGCGACGATGATGTCAGCAGCGACGACGCGCGGATCCGCCCGGCCACCGATGGGCGGCCCGGCAACATGCGCACATGGATTGATCCTTACGCGACTGCATCATCACCATGAATCAACAAGTATCCGGCAGCCGCGTCCGTGTCAAGGATGTTCGGGTTCGAGTACGGTGCTAGCCGATGCGCGTGCCGTCGTCGACGGCGCGATCGACGCAGAGCAGAATGACCTCGCGTTCCGTCGGCATGGCGCCGAGCACCAGCACGTCGCTTTCGAAGCCGGCGATGCGACGAGAAGGAAAATTCACGACGGCCACGACCTGCCGTCCCACGAGTTGCTCCGGTGTATAATGGACCGTGAGTTGGGCGCTCGATCGTTTCACGCCCAACGCAGGCCCGAAATCGATGCGCAGTTTGATCGCGGGTTTTCGCGCTTCGGGAAACGGCTCGGCCGCGACGACGGTGCCGACGCGGATGTCGAGCGTGAGGAAGTCATCGACGGTGGCCATGGCGGACAACCTCGCGCCGCGTGACGTTCGCGGCAACCCCGGCCACGCGGGATGCGGCGTGTAATGATGTCCAACGACAACCCGTTGGCGGCGAGCGAGTCGTTCCTTGGCGGCACGGACGTCGCCGCGTGGTTGGATCGCGCGATGCCATGGCTCATCGCGGCGTACGTCCTCGCGGCAACGCTCGCGTGGTTCACGCGGACGTTCACGCTGCACCATCACTGGACGTATCCCGTCTTCCGGCAATCGTTCTATCACTTGCTTGCGCATCGCAATCTGTACGCGAGCGATCCGGCGCAGGGATACGATTTCTTCAAGTACAGTCCGACGTTCGCGCTCCTGTTCGCGCCGTTCGCGCTGCTGCCGTCGTCGGTTGGGCTGCTCGTGTGGGACATCGCGAACGCGGTGGCCGTGCTCGCCGCGGTGGCGATGGTGTTGCCGCGGCGCCAGGCGGCGATTGCCGCGATCGTCGTGCTGCCGGAAGTGTTCGTGTCTGCGCAGGCATCGCAGTCGAACGGGCTCGTGGCCGCGCTCATTGTGTGTGCGTTCGTGGCGCTCGAGCGCTCGCGATTGACGGCGGCGGCCATCGCCGTCGCCGTCGGTACGGCGATCAAGATTTTCCCGCTCGCTGCGGTGACCTTCGCGCTGCCGCGGTCGACGCGCTGGAGGTTCGGCTGGTGGATCGTGGTGGCGGGCGCCGTGCTGGCCGCGCTTCCGTTAGGCGTCATCTCCTGGCCGCTGCTGCGGCAGCAGTACCAGTGGTGGGCGAACATCGAGGCGGTGGATGCGCTGGCCCGGGGCGCCTCGGCGATGGGATTGTTGGCCGGCGTCGTGCCCGGCTCGTGGCCTAACTGGCCGGTGCAGCTCGCGGGCACCCTCGTCCTGCTGGCGCCGCTCGTCCTGCGCCCGGGCCAGTGGAACGACGCGAGATTTCTGCGACTCTATCTCTGCTCGCTGCTCGTGTACGTGGTGTTGTTCAACCATCAGGCGGAGCGACCGTCGTACGTGATTGCCGTGACGGGCGTGGCGCTCTGGTACGCGATGTCGCCGCGCACGCTGTGGCGCACCCTGCTCGTGCTTCTCACGCTCGTTGGCTTGCGAGAAGCGCCGTGTCTGCTGGTCTGGATCGTGATCCAATACGACCTGTGGACATTTCGCACTGCCGAGCCCGCTGTAAGTGACGCAGTGGCCGCTGGTTCCGGGTGATGTCGAAATGCGGGTTGCTGGTTCGACGTGATGATGAAGGCACGAATCACCACGACTCGAACCGGAGAACGCCATGACTGCCATTTCGCTTTCGCCCCGCGCTGAAATTCGCTCGAGCCATCGGTCCGTGACGCGCGCGATCGGTCGCCGGCTGCCGCTCGTTTCCCGCTCCCTGCTCGGCTCGATCTTCGTGTTCGCGGGCTTGAACGGCTTCCTGAATTTCATGCCGCAGCCGACGTCACTGCCGAAAGGCGCAGCGGCGTTCGCGCTTGCCTTGTTCCAGAGCGGCTACATGATGCAGTTGATCGCGGGAACCCAGTTGCTTTCCGGCGCGCTGCTCCTGGCGAACCGGTACGTTCCGCTCGCGCTGGCGCTGCTGGCGCCGGTGATCGTGAACATCGTCGCCTTCCACACGTTCCTGCTGCCGTCGGGCCTCGTGATGGCGGCGATCGTGTTCGGGCTCGAGCTCCACCTGGCGATCACGTACCGCGCGGCGTACCGCTCGATGCTCAGGGCCCGGGTATCGCCCGAGGCACGCTAGCGGAGTGGTTTCACGGCGCATCGGAGAGTTTTTGCCTACACAGTAGGTAACAATTCCCCGATGGCCGCGGGCGGTCCCGATGTTGCGCGCGGACTCCCGCCCAGACTGTCGGCCGGACACACACACACACACACACACACACTCGAACTCGAGAAAACGGAGACATGCCATGCGGTTCATGATCCTTGTGAAGGCCAACGCTGAGAGCGAGGCCGGCAAGCTGCCGACCGCGCAAGATCTGGCCGAGATGACGAAGTTCAACGAGGAGTTGGCTAAGGCGGGCGTCATGCTCGCCGGCGAAGGACTTCACTCCAGTGCGAGGGGCGTGCGGGTTCGCTTTGGCGAGGGCAAGCCGAAAGTCATCGATGGTCCGTTCACGGAAACCAAGGAGCTCATCGCCGGCTTCTGGATCTGGAACGTGAAGTCGAAGGAAGAGGCGATCGAATGGCTCAAGCGCGCGCCGTTCAAGGAAGGCGAGGTCGAGATCCGGCAGGTTTTCGAGGCCGACGACTTCGGCTCGAATCTCACGCCGGAAACGAAAGCACGTGAGGAGCGCATTCGCGCCGAAGTATCGAAGCGGCACGGACGCTGATCACCGAATTCGAGACGAGGTTCCGGAAGGCTAGTGGCGGACATCAACCGAACTATCGATGCGGTGTGGCGGATCGAGTCGGCGAAGCTCATTGCCAGCTTGACCCGCCTCACGCGCGACGTAGGCCTTGCCGAGGACCTGGCGCAGGACGCGCTGGTGGCGGCGATGGAGCGGTGGCCGGAGACGGGAATCCCCGACAACCCGGGCGCGTGGCTCATGGCGACCGCCAAGCACCGCGCGATCGACCACGCGCGACGCGGCAAGATGCTGGACCGGACGCACCAGCAGTTAGGCGCGGAGCGCGACGACGAACAGGACACTCCCGAGTCGGCCCTGGTGGAATCGATGGACGACGAGATCGGAGACGAGCTGCTGCGCCTGGTGTTCATCGCCTGCCACCCGGTGCTGCCGATGGAGGCGCGGGTGGCGCTCACGCTGCGCCTGTTAGGCGGGCTCGCGACCGAGGAGATCGCGCGCGCATTCCTGGTGCCCGTCGCCACGATGGCGCAGCGGATCGTGCGCGCCAAGCGCACGTTGTCGGAAGCGCGCGTGCCGTTCGACGTGCCGCGCGGCCCCGATCTCAAGGCGCGGCTGGCGTCGGTGCTGCAGGTGATCTATCTGATCTTCAACGAAGGCTATACGGCGACGGCCGGCGACGACTGGATTCGCCCGTCCCTGTGCGAGGAAGCGATGCGGCTCGGCCGCATCGTGGGCGGGCTCATGCCTGAGGAATCGGAAGTCTTCGGTCTCGTCGCGCTGATGGAGATCCAGGCGTCGCGGCTGCGCGCCCGCGTAGGGCCGGCGGGCGAGCCCATCTTGCTGCTCGACCAGAACCGCGCGCTCTGGGACCACGTGCTGATCCGTCATGCGCTCGGCTGTCTCGAGCACGCCGAAGGGTTGGGCGGAACGTTAGGCCCGTACGCGCTGCAGGCCGAGATCGCGGCGTGTCATGCCCGCGCGCGCACGGGAGCGGAGACGGATTGGCCGCGCATCGCGGCGTTGTACGACGCGCTCGCGCAGCTGGCGCCGTCGCCGGTGGTCGAGCTCAATCGCGCCGTCGCGGTCTCGATGGCGTTTGGACCAGCGGCGGGCCTCGAGATCGTGAATGAGTTGCGCGATGAGAAAGCGCTCGCGAGCTACCATCTCCTGCCGGCGGTGCGGGGCGACCTGCTTGCGAAGCTGGGCCGTCACGCCGAGGCGCGGGAGGAATTCGAGCGCGCGGCCAAGCTCACGCAGAACGCGCGCGAGCGCGAGCTGCTGCTCGCGTGCGCGCAGGCGTCAGGCGCGCCGCCCGACGACGGCCCAACGGCTGCCTAACGCAAACCGCGCACGGCCTTGCCGGTGGCGATCGCCTGGCCGACATGCCGCTGCGTGTGCTCGGCCACGTGGAACAGCAGGCCCAGCACCGTCGACGGCAGCTGCTGCTTGCCGACCCCGCGCGGGTCGAGCAGCGTGGCGTGCTCGGTCGCCCGAAACTGCTCGATGGCGCCCGCGATCGCCGCGCGTGCGCGCGCGATGAGCGCTGCGGCGTCTCCCGGCGCGTTGCCCTCGGCCGATTCAGTGACGAGCGCGCGGCGCTGCGCATCCGAGAGCGCGGCGCCGCGCGCATACGTGAGCAGCCGCTCGATGCTGCCGGCGATGTGTCGCAGGTGAAAGGCCACCGACGCGGCGCCGCCCGGACGCGTTGCCAGCTCGTCGGGCGACAAGTCGCCTGCGGCGCGCTCGAGGTCTTCGGACGCCATGAGCAGCGCGTGCGCCGCCGGCTGCAGGTACGGGTCGACGCCAGGCACAGGGCCTCGAAGCCAGGGCTCGACAGTGGTCTTCGGTGTTGGGGTGGGTGACATGCGCGAAAGCTGTCATGGTGCGAGGGCGACGGCGAGGGCCGGGAATGCCCTGGGTGCAACGCCGGTCTATCTTCAATCATGGGTCAATACAAACATCACGTCTTCGTATGCACGTCCGGCAACACGTGTCCCACGCAAGGATCCGATGCCGTGCACGCGACGCTCAAGCGCGGCGCCGCGGCGGCGGGGCTCAAGGGCATCGTCAGGGTGAATCATGCCGGATGCATGAACCAATGCGGACATGGCCCGATGGTGGTCGTGTATCCCGACGACGTGTGGTACGCGGGCGTGGATGTGCACGGCGCGGAACGCATCGTGCGCGAGCACCTGCTGGGCGGCCGCGTCGTGGAAGCATACCGGCATCGTGCGCCGCCGGGCGACAACAAGCTCGTGGACTGACGCGATGGGACGTCGTTCGGCGTGAACGTGCTGGCGTTGAATTGCGGCAGCTCGTCGGTCAAGCTGCAGCTCGTGGACGCCGAGCCCGGCGCGGGCGACCACGCGCCGCTCGCCGTGCTGGCGCGGGGCGCGGTGCACAACGTGTCATCGCCTAACGCGACCTGGTCGGTGGATGTGGGCGACCGGCGCGTCGAAGGCGAGCTCCACCTGCGCGATCACTCCGTCGCCGCGCAGGAGCTGCTGACGCGGTTCCGGGACGCGTACGGCGGCGCGATCGACGCCGTTGGGCATCGCATCGTGCACGGCGGGGCGCGGTACCGCGAGGCGACGGTCATCGACCAGGCCGTCATCGACTCGCTCACCGAGCTCGAGGACCTGGCGCCGCTGCACAACGGACCGTGCGTCGCCGGCGTGCGGGCCGCGCGCGCTGCGTTAGGCGACGCCGTGCCGATGACCGCGTCGTTCGACACGACGTTTCATCGCGACCTGCCGCCGGTCGCATCGCAGTACGCGATTCCCGGCGCCATCGCCGAGCGGTGCGGCATTCGTCGCTACGGCTTTCACGGCTTGTCGTACCGGAGCGTGCTCGCGCGGTACTGCCACCTCACCGACACGCCGTCCGAGCACGCGACACTCATTGTACTACACCTCGGCAGCGGATGCTCGGCGGCCGCCATCCGCGACGGTCGGTCGGCGGACACGAGCATGGGCTTCACGCCGCTCGAAGGCCTGATGATGAGCACGCGCAGCGGCGACCTCGATCCGGCCATCGTGGCGTTTCTCGCCCAACACGACCACGTCAGCGCGACGACGGTAGAGCAGTGGCTCAATACCCGGTCCGGTCTGCTCGGCGTGTCGCGCTCGACGGCGGACATGCGCGAGTTGTTGGCGGTCGAGCGCGACGACGAGCACGCCCGGTTGGCCATCGAGATGTTCGCGTATCGTGCGCGCAAATACGTGGGCGCGTATCTCGCCGCGTTGGGCGGCGCCGCGGCGGTCGTGTTCACCGGTGGAATCGGCGAAAACTCGCCGGTGGTGCGAACGCGCATCCTCGATGGGATGGAATGGCTCGGCATCCGACTGGATCCGGCGTGCAACAGTTCGTGTGTCGGCGCGCCGGCTCGCCTGAGCACTGACGATTCGCGCGTGGCGGTATACTCCATCCCGACGGACGAAGAGGGTGTGATCGCGCGCGACGCGGTACGGCTGCTGAACACGCCTGCGTGAGGCGAGCTCGAGCATTGGCGGCAGCCTCGCGATCGGCTATAGTGTGTGAGACCTGAACTCCTGTGTCGTTCGAACCCATTCCTCCACGCCGTGCTCTCATGGGTGCGGCCAAGCGATTCCTTCTCGCACGAGCCGAAGCGAGCATCAAGCCGCCGGCCGAGATCGAGCCGCCCCGTCTCATCCTTCGAGCCCTCGAGGCAATCCGTATGTCCCGTTCGCGCGATCGCATCCTGTCCAACCTCGACGAGATGTACCGCGAGGCGTTCGAGCGTGCCAAGTCGACGCAAGATCAGGCGCAGATGTCGACGCTCGATTTCGCCTATCGGCGCGAGCAGTTGTACTTCGAGATTCTGTTGGACATTCGCGACGCGATGGAGCGTCGCTGAGTGCGCGCGCCGTTGATCGCGCTCGCGCTCCTGTCCCTGCTCGTGACCACGCCCCCGCACACCGCATCGTCGCCGGTGACGATGGTCGTCGTGAACGCGCGCGTGTGGACGGGCGACTCGACGCGTCCCTGGGCGGACGCGATCGCGGTGAGCGGCGACACGCTCGCTGCGGTGGGATCGAGCGCCGAAGTACGAAAGATGGCCGGACCGGACACGCGCATCATCGACGCGCACGGCGCGATGCTGGTGCCGGGATTCATCGACGCCCACGTGCATTTCCTCGATGGCGGCTTCGCGCTGTCGTCGGTGCAGCTGCGCGACGCGAAGACGCCGGCCGCGTTCGTTAGGCGCATTAAGGAGTACGCCGCGACGCTGCCCAAGGGCGCCTGGATACTGGGCGGCGATTGGGATCACACCTTGTGGGGCGGCGAGCTGCCGCGTCGCGACTGGATCGACTCGGTGACAGGCGACCATCCGGTATGGGTCGGTCGTCTCGATGGTCACATGGGTCTGGCGAACACGGCTGCCTTGCGCGCCGCCGGCGTGAGCCGTGCGACGCCGGATGTGGATGGCGGCACCATCGTGCGCGACGCGAGCGGCGAGCCCACCGGCGTGCTCAAGGACAACGCGATGGGTCTGGTGACGAAGGCGATCCCCGATGCGCCGCCCGAGGTGGAAGATCGCGCGTTCGACGCGGCGATGGCCTACGTGGTCGCGCAGGGCGTGACGCAGGTCGATCACATGGGGACGTGGCACGACCTGGCGGTGTTCGAGCGCGCGCACAAGGCGGGTCGGATGAAAGCGCGCATCTCGGCGGCCGTTCCGTTAGCCACGTGGCAGCGGCTGCGCGATACGATTGCCGCGCGCGGGCGCGGCGACGCATGGCTGCACATCGGCGGCCTCAAGGGATTCGTGGATGGATCGTTAGGCTCGCATACGGCGGCGATGCTCGCGCCGTTCACCGATGCGCCGAAGGACAGCGGGCTGCTCGTGAACACGCCCGAAGACCTGTACGCGTGGACGAGCGGCGCCGACAAGGCCGGCTTGCAGGTGATCTGCCACGCGATCGGCGACCGGGCGATCCGGCTCCAGTTGGACATCTATCAGCGCGTCGAGCGTGAAGACGGCCCCCGCGACCGACGGTTCCGCATCGAGCACGCGCAGCACGTGGCGCCGGCTGACATCCCGCGATTCGCCCAGTTAGGCGTAATCGCGAGCATGCAGCCGTATCATGCGATCGATGATGGCCGTTGGGCGGAAGCCGTGATCGGGCACGAGCGGAGCAAGACGACGTACGCGTTCCGGTCGTTTCTCGATGCGGGGACGCACCTGGCGTTCGGGTCCGACTGGGACGTGGCGCCGCCGACGCCCATCGAAGGGATTTACGCGGCGGTCACGCGGCGGACGCTGGACGGCAAGCATCCCGGCGGTTGGATTCCGGAGCAGAAGATCACGGTGGAAGAAGCGCTGCGCGCGTACACGATCGGAGCGGCGTACGCGTCGTTCGATGAGCAGCGGAAGGGGTCGTTGGTGCGGGGGAAGCTGGCGGATTTCGTGATCATCGATCGCGACCTCACGAAGATTCCCCCTGAGCAGATCCGCGACGCGAAGGTGCAGATGACCGTGGTGGGCGGCCGCGTCGTGTACTCGCATATGTCAGACTAACGACGATGACGCTCGCGAGGGGGGCGCGGCTTCAGGGTGGCGCTCTTTGCGGCGTTCTGCGTTCTGCTCGTTCAAACGCCACGCGCCCGCTCGCAGTCAACGCGCGTACTGCGCGGCGCCCGATGGGCAGCAGCTGTTGCTGACGGGTAAGCAGTGGCCGGTGCTGTTCCGCGCCCGGTTGCACACGACGCGCCCCACGTCTAGATAGGCATGTATTTCGTGGCAGTTCGATGATTGCGATCGCGCAAATCACGCCGGGCAACATCGCCACATTCAAGGAGGTCCGTCTGCGCGCACTGCGCGACGCGCCGAGCGCGTTCGGCTCGACGTACGCGACGGAGAGCGCGATGAGCGACGTCGAATGGATGCAGCGGGCCGTTCGGTGGAACGGCGAGCGAGGCATCGGGTTTCTCGCGATCGACGACGGGATCGCTTGCGGTATCGTGGGCTCGATGCTCGATGAGGACGATGCGACGCGGGCGACGCTGGTATCGATGTGGACTGCCCCGACCCATCGCCGTCGTGGCATCGCGCGTCTGTTGGTGAATGAGGTTGTCGGGTGGGCGCGCGCGAGAGAGGTCGCCGCGATCCGGTTGATGGTCACCTCGAGCAATGCCGCTGCGCGTTCGTTCTACGAGCAGTTAGGCTTCGCCTGCACGGGTCGCACCGAACCGTATCCGAACGACGCCGCTCTGATCGAGTGGGAGATGATGCGGCGGCTGTCGCCGCACGGCGAGGAGCGGACACGGCCGAAACGGCGCTCCTGGCCGCTGCGTTAGTCCGTTCTCCGGTGTCGACTTCGTCGCGTTTCGCCCATGACGAACGGGCAGCGACGACTCACGGACAGGGGTGCCAGTAGCCGGGTGTGCCGGGCGTACCCGGGATCATCGTGGCAGGCGTACCAGGCGTCCCTGGCATGTCGCCCACCGGGGGCGTGCCGGGCGTTCCCGGAATGGTGATGTCGGGCGTTCCAGGCGTGCCGGGCGTGAAGCAGCTCTTGTTCTCGTGGTGTTGCACGGTTGACGGCGTTCGCGCGGCGTCGGCCGTGCGCGCCGCGTCGAGCACGATCGGTCCCTGGGAGCGCAGCTCCAACGGGAAGCCGGGGCCCAGGTCGTAGTCGCTGTGCGCCGCGGCGACGAGGAACGTCACGAATCCGGCGGCGGTGCCGATCGCTCCGCCTAACAAGCCGTCGTACCTGCCGCCTGTCGCCGCTCCGATGGCGTAACCGGCCAACGGCGCGACCCCGCCGGCCACCATCAGGGCCACCGGACGCCGGCCGGGGCCTAACTGAGACGCGTCCCGGGGCTGCGCGTGCGCTGCCTCCCGAACCGTGGCGACGTAGCCGTTCGTGAATACCATCGATGCCACGTGCAACTGGAACGCGATGCTGCGGTGGATCCAGCCGACGCGTGACACGGTATCGATCGTCGCCAACACGTACGTACCGGCGGGGATCACCACCGCATTCCCCACCGTGACCGGAAACGTTACCTGCATGTAGACGCTGTCGCCGGCCTCGGCCGTCCGGGTGGACAGCGGCCGCTGCAGTTGCGCGAAGATCTGTGTGCCGGCGGGCACAGTAACGGAGGAATCGGCGCCCCATGGCGCGACGGAGTAGGCGGCGAACGAGGCAGGGCCCTGTCCGTGCGCGGCGGATCCGACGGCCAACAGCATCGCTGGGACTGCGAACGCTTTGCGCATCCTCCACCCCTCGTGTTCAATGTGGCAACGGTCATGAACGACGCTACCCAATGAAGTTCGCGTGCACGCGCGAAGTTCCGTGCGATCGCCGGCAGCTGTTGGGCACCTTCGGTGAGGCATTCACCCCACGCTTGCGGGTCGTGCGGCACCGGAGCGACTCTCATGGTGGCCACCCGGCAGATCCATCCGTGGACGGGTGCCGCCCAACGCTAGACGGTCGCCCGGAGGGGATGCGATACGTACGGTCACGATCATCGACAACCTGCGACAGGACTTTGCATAGGCGCCACGGAGTCTGCGCCGTTCACCCGGGTTGGCGGCCATCGTTGTGGGTGCGCGGTCATCTCACTTCCGTTAGGCGGTCTGGTTGCGTCGATGCTCTACGGCACGTCTCCGCGCGATCTGGCGGTGCTGGGTGTCGCGGCGCTCGTGCTCACCGCTGGGAGCGTGCTCGCGAGCGTGGTTCCTGCCAGCGCGCGGCGCGCACCGACCCGGTCGCCGCCCTGCGCGCCGACTAACCGCGACGAGACGAACTCCGGGGCACAACTGGGGCCTTGCGCCGAACGCATCGACGACGCCTCTTTGTGCACCATCCGTCACCCGCGTCTTGATCTCCTGCGCAGAAACAATGCGGCGCGGCAGCAGTGGAGCCTCTCGTGAAATACGCCCTCATGTACGAAGCGACACCCGATTTCTTGACAAAGGTGCCCGCACATATCGCGGCGCATCGCGCACTCTGGCACTTGTTTCATGCCGATGGCCGCCTGCTCATGATCGGGCCATTCGCCGACGAACCAGCCGGCGGCGCCATGGGTATCTTTTCGACGCGGGCGGCCGCCGAACAGTTCGTGCGCGAAGATCCGTTCGTGGCCAACGGCATCGTCGCGCACTGGACCATTCGGGAATGGAACGAAGTGCTCGTGCCGGACCGATGACCACCCGGCGTTCTCGCCGATTCACCCGCACTCGATCATCTCATGTCATCCCATTTGCCGCCTAACGCATTGGTCCGCGTCCTCGTCGCCGGCGTGCTCGCGGCGTGCATCGTCGCGGGCGGGCGTGCCGCGGCGCAGACGCCCACGCTTCCCAGCGAGACGCCCGCCAAGTTCAAACCCGAGACCTCGACCTTCGATTACGAGCGCCGCGACGTCATGATCCCGATGCGCGACGGCGTGAAGCTGCACACCGTCATCCTCGTGCCCAAAGGCGCACACCGCGCGCCGATCCTGCTCACGCGCACGCCGTACGACGCCACCGCAACCACGTCCTACGCCCAGAGCGCGCACCTCGCGCCGGAGCTCAACGGCTACGACAACGCGCTCCAGGTGATCATTCCCGGCGGCTACATTCGCGTCGTCCAGGACATCCGCGGCAAGTACGGCTCCGAGGGCGACTACGTGATGAACCGCCCGTTAGTCGGCCCGCTCAATCCGACCACGGTCGATGAATCGACCGATACCTACGACACCATCGATTGGCTCATCAAGCACGTCCCCGAGACCAACGGCAACGTCGGCGAGCTCGGCATCTCATACGATGGGTTCGAGCCGCTGATGGGCCTCGTGCACCCGCATCCCGCGCTCAAAGTCTCGGTGCCGATGAACCCGATGGTCGACGGATGGATGGGCGACGACTGGTTCCACAACGGCGCGTTCCGCGAGCAGAACATGCCGTACATCCTCGAGCAGGAAGCGACGCGCGATAACAGCGCCAAGTGGTGGACCGACCACGTCGACGACTACGACGTCTACATGCAATCGGGCTCGGCTGGCGAGTTAGGCAAGCGGCACGGGCTCGAGCAGGTGGGCTTCTGGAACAAGATCCTCGCGCACCCGAGCTACGACGCGTGGTGGCAGCAGCAGGCGATGGACAAGATCCTCGCGGCGCAGCCGATCACCGTGCCGGTGATGCTCGTGCACAGTTTATGGGATCAGGAGGACATCTACGGCGCCATCGCCGTGTACAAGGCCATCAAGTCGAAGGACGCGGCCGGCGACAAGGTCTTTCTGGTGATCGGGCCGTGGCACCACGGCCAGGAAATCGAGAACGGCAGCGCGTTAGGCGCGATCGACTTTCAGGCCAACAGCTCGGAGTACTTTCAACGGAATATTCTCGGGCCTTTTC
>Ga0207695_10004810_pt1 | contig 18275 bp, 12 predicted proteins | sample KBSC54metaG_FD_184354 | JGI IMG/M metagenome (GOLD analysis project Ga0207695, IMG submission 184354) | Corn rhizosphere microbial communities from Kellogg Biological Station, Michigan, USA - KBS C5-4 metaG (SPAdes) (version 2) | ecosystem: Host-associated > Plants > Roots > Rhizosphere > Soil... | reverse complement strand
GATCTCCGCTGCCCCACCGTCGCAGGTCACCTCGGTCACCGGCGTCGCCTCATGGTACGGACCCGGCTTCCACGGCCATCGCACTTCGAGCGGCGCGGTTTACGATCAGGAGGACCTCACCGCCGCCTCGACGCTGTTTCCGCTCGGGACGCATCTGCTGGTGACCAATCTCGCCAACGGACGCGCGGTCGAAGTGACCGTCAACGATCACGGCCCTTACGTCGAGGGTCGTCAAATCGACCTCTCGCACAAGGCCGCGCGTGTACTCGGCATGATTGGCCCCGGCACCGCCCACGTCCGCATGGACGTGCTGGCGACTCCCGCCGGCGGTCCCGCGATCGGCGAGCGCTTCTTCGTTCAGGTCGGTTCCTTCGCCGATGCCGGCAACGCTCGTCGCGTGCAACAGCGCCTCGCCACCGCCTATCCCGACGTTCATATCGAGACCACAGAGGCCGGTACCAATCGCTATTACCGGGTGCGGATGGGCGCCTTCATGAACCGGCAGCAGGCCGAGAACCGTGCCGTACGCGTCGCCGGCTATGGCTATTCCGCCGTCATCATTACTGAGTAGTTGCGCCGCGACTGAGTATTGCCGTCGCGACCCCTTGCGAGGACGCTTGCGGCTGACAAGCGCCGGACGCTATCTTGCCCGCACCGAACGCGCGAGCTTGCGCTGCGCAGCCGGCTCCATTCTGACTATTCGACGATGGCTATACTGAATATACTTCGCGCCGTCTCGCGGCGCCTGCAAATCGTCGCGCTCTTGACGCTGGCACTCTGCGGATGCGCCTATACGCTGGTTCACGATGGCGCGGTCAATCGCTCCAAGGCGCAGGAAATCGAGGCGGGCCTCGAGCGTTTTCGCGGCCTCAATTTTACCGCACCCGTCCCACTCGTGCTCAAGACGCGCGACCAGGCGCTCGCGATGATGCAGGCGGAAATCGAACGCGATCACACCGAGGATCAGATGCGCATCGGCAGCATGACCGGTGCGATGACCGGGGTTTATCCCTCCGGGATGGACCTCAAGGCCGAGACCCTGAAGCTGATGCATAGCCAGGTCGCCGGCTTTTACGATCCGCATTCCAGGCAGATGGTGCTGGTCGAAGGCGCCATCGATATCGGCTTTTGGAACAGCGCCGCCGGCTTCGTCACGCGCCGCGACCTGGTCGGCGAAATGCTCCTTGCGCACGAACTCACGCACGCTCTGCAGGGCCAGCATTTTCACATCGAGCAGATGATCGACAAGGTCAAGGACAACGACGATCGCGACCTCGCGCTCAAAGCGGTGGCCGAGGGTGACGCGACGCTCGCCGGCTACGGCTACGTGGTCGGCAATCTCAACGACGCTGCGATCGATGCGATCGTCGATCGCATGAATGCGCTGCCGCAGACGATGGCGGCGCAATCCGGCGACGCGCCGTTGGGACTAACCGCGCCGATGATTTTCCAGTATGCCGACGGCGTGCGCTTCGTCGCCGAGGCTTACCGCCGCGGCGGATGGGCCGCCGTCAACGCGCTTTACGCCGACCCGCCGCAGGCGACCCTGCAAATTATGAATCCGGAGTTGTATTTCGATCGGCATGCGCAACTCGTCGACATCAACCTGACCGGCTATCAGGACGTGCTCGACGGCTGGAGCAAGGCCGACGACGATACTTACGGCGCGATGCTGCTCAAGGTGATCATCCAGCGCAACCTCGCGATGACGGCGCCCGAAATCGCGCTCGTCGAGCACTGGTCCGGCGATCGCATGATCGTGCTGCAAAAGAGCCGCGCCTTGACCGTGCTCTGGATCGTCAGCTTCCGCGACGGCGAAACCGCCAAACGCTTTGGCGACGTCTATGGCTCAATCCTCGACCGGATTTCCGGACCCGAAATGCCGCATCGGGTCGAGATCAAGATCCCCAACGTCTTGATTGCGATCGGCGACGGCGCCCGCCGGTTCGATCGGCTGGCCCCGGCAATCTGGCGCGCAAGCACCATCACGCGCGCGATTCCTGCGCATGCTGTGACCGCCGACAACCGCGCCCTGCGCGCCTCTTTCACCAAGTGACGCTCGGAAAATTACCGGATTTTCTCTGGCTAGCGCGCCAGTATCGTGCGCGCCTTTACGATTAGATCGCGTTCACTCTTGTGGCTGGCGCGATCGATTGCCTGGTCGATCCTGAGCCACGCCACTTCGTCGATCTCTCCGTCGTGCGCCGAGGGATCGCCGCCAACACATTTCATTAAATAGAAATGGACGCGCTTGAAGATCTTGATCGAAGCATCAGCCGGCCCTTCGCGCCATGAATAGACATAGGAAACTTCGCCCAGCGGGTCGCCGGCAACGACCTCGAGCCCGCTCTCCTCCGTCGCCTCGCGTGCGGCTGCTTCGATCACGCCTTCACCGGGTTCCAGATGGCCCTTTGGCAACACCCAGGTCTGCTTGCCCGCCGGACGCACCAGCACGACCTCGACGTGCCCTTCGTGCTGCCGCCATATCAGTCCGCCGGCCGATACTTCCCGGCGCACCGTGACTTTTCCTTTCGGCTTCGAGCCGTCCGCCCTCGCTCCCATGCCCAATCGTTCGTCGCCCCGCTCGGTCGCTTCGCGGGCTGTCGATTCTCATCGATCTCGCCTCGCCAGTCTCTAGCCTATATCGCCGAGGCTGAAACCGGAATCCAATATTCGCTTGAGCGCCGCGCGCGCACCCGCCGACGCCGGATTTTCCAGCTTGGGATCGCGATCGAGCCATCGCTCAGCCAGGTCCGCGACGGTCTCGATCATTCTCCAATCACGGATAAAGCGCGCGAATCTGAGTGGCAATGCACCCGTTTGTCGCGCACCGAAAAGATCGCCGGGCCCGCGCAGGCGCAAATCCGCGTGCGCCACTTCCGCCCCGTCCGCACTTCGTGCCAGCACTTCCAGCCGCTCCAGCGCCGGGCCGCGAGCGCCGTTCGATACGATCAGGCAGCAGCGCGACGCCGCCGCGCCGCGTCCCACGCGCCCGCGCAACTGATGCAACTGCGCCATGCCGTAACGATCCGCCGCCACGATTACCATCACCGTCGCTTCCGCCACGTCGATCCCGACCTCGACCACCGTCGTCGATACCAGCACGTCGATTGCGCCGTCGCGAAACTCGCGCATCGCCCGTTCCTTTTCCGCCGGCCGCATGCGCCCGTGCAACATGCCCACGCGCGCGCCCGCGAGCGTTGCACTCAGCCGCTTCGCCATCGCCACGACCGACGCGCGCTCGTCACCCTCCTCATCGTCGGAACCATCGATCAATGGCAATACGTAGTAGGCGCGCATTCCTTTGGCGATTTCGCCGCGCACGATCGCGTCCACTTCGGCCATCGCGCGTTCGCTGAAAATTTCGGTCGTGATCGGCGTCCGTCCGGGCGGCATCTCGTCCAAGGCCGAAACGTTCAGGTTGCGAAACAGCGTCTGCGCAAGGCTGCGCGGTATCGGCGTTGCCGTCATCAGCAGGACGTTGGCCTGCGACCCAAGGGCGATCAGCCGTGCGCGATCGAAAACGCCAAAGCGATGTTGCTCGTCGATCACGGCAAGCCCCAGCTTGCTCATCCGCACGCCTTCCTGAATCAAGGCCTGGGTACCGAACACCACGCTGAAATCGCCGCGTTCGATCGCGCGCAGCGTCCGCGCCCGTTCGTTGCCCACACTTCTGCCGGTCAGCAGCGTGCTCATCAGACCCAGTCGCCCGCACAGCCGCTCAAAATTGCGATAGTGTTGCTCGGCGAGCAGTTCGGTCGGCGCCATGATCGCGGTTTGATAGCCCGCTTCGGCCGCGCGCAGCGCCGCCCAGAACGCGACGACCGTTTTGCCGCTGCCGACGTCGCCGATCAGCAGGCGATTCATCTGTGTCGGCGCCGCGAGGTCGATCGCGATTTCGTCGATCGAGCGCATCTGCGCACTGGTCGGCGCAAATGGAAGCGCGTCCTTAAATGCCTCCGTCAGCCGCCCCTCCCCCGCTATTGCCGCACCCGATCGTCGCCGATGGCGCGCGCGCTCCCGGCAAAGCGCGAGCTGAAACACGAACATCTCGTCCAGCGCCAGCGCGTGATGTGCCGCCGTGTCGCCCTCATTGAGTTGCTCGATATTCGCGTCGGCCGGCGGCCGATGGAGATAGCGCAACGCCTCGCTTACCGGGTGCGTACCCGCGTCGCCGCCGAGTTCCAACGGTAACGCGCCGATTTCCACGTCGCCGTCGCCGTCTTTCAGTTTCGCCAGCGCATCGCCGACCACCGACGCAAACAGGCGCTGCGGCACCTCCTCCGGCAGGCTGTACACCGGGCGAATCGGCGGCAGATCAACACTCGCTATCCGATGGACTTCCGGATGAACGATCTCCAGCGTGCCGTCAGTCGCGCTGCCAACTTTGCCGTATAGAAGGACCGGTTCGCCCGTCGGAAACTGCGTATAGGCCGGCAGATTGAACCACACCACCCGGATTCGGCGATTGCTCGCATCTACCAGGCGCGCGGAACTCGCGCTGCGGAAATTGCCGTACCTTCGCGGGCGTATCGACAGGCCGTCGAGGCGCCCTTCCAACAGCGCATCCATGCCGAGTTGCAGATTCGCAATAGTGTGGCGCTCGCGCATATCGACGTAGCGATATGGCAAGTGCAAAACTGCATCGACGAAGGTCTCGATCCGGCGTTCGCGCAGCGCGGCCGCTCTTTTCGGCCCAATTCCTCGCGCGGACGCGATGCTCGTCTGCAACGCGCCCTCGCGCACCGGATGCTTTGCCGCCGGATTGACGCCGCTCGGCGAGACCTCGTGCGCGCTCGGGGGCGTGGGATGTCGCGGAGATGCCACAGTCGCCGTCGTTCGTCGGCGTCAGCTCGAGTGATAATCCTGCAAAGCGCGAATCCCCAGCGGCTCCGCCTTCAACGACGCGATCGCCTCGACCGCTGCGCCCGCCCCCGCTATCGTCGTGAAAAACGGCAGGCGTAATTCGAGCGCCGTGCGCCGAATCGAGAACGAGTCGTTGGTGCCCGCCTGGTCCGGCGTATTTATCACCATCGCCACCCGACCCTGCCGCATCAGATCGACCACGTGCGGACTGCCCTGCGCGACCTTGTTTACCGCTTCGCACTTGATGCCGAGGCGATTGATCCACCGCGCGGTGCCGCCCGTCGCCACCAGCTCGAAGCCCATCGACGCGAGTCCGCGTGCGATCGGCTCCAGCGATTCCTTGTCGGCGTCGCGAACGCTCAGAAAGACCAGTCCCGCTGTCGGCAGGTCGGTGGACGCCGCCAGTTCCGCCTTGGCGAAGGCCGCGGCGAATGACACGTCGATGCCCATCACCTCGCCGGTCGATTTCATTTCGGGTCCGAGAATCGTATCGACGCCCGGAAAGCGGACGAACGGAAAGACCGATTCCTTCACCGCGACGTGCGCCGGAATCCGTTCGGTGGTAAAGCCGAGCTCGCTGAGTTTCTTGCCCGCCATCACGCGCGCGGCGAGCTTCGCCAGCGGCACACCGATCGTCTTGCTCACAAAGGGAATCGTCCGCGACGCGCGCGGATTAACTTCGAGAATGTAAATCTCGTCCTCGTAAATCGCATACTGCACGTTGATCAGGCCGATCACGCCGAGCTCGCGCGCGAGCGTGCGGGTCTGCTCGATCAACTGTTGTTGAACGGCTCCGCTCAAAGTGCGCGGCGGCAGCACGCAGGCACTGTCGCCCGAATGAATGCCCGCGTGTTCGATATGCTCCATCACGCCGCCGATCACCACGTGCTCACCGTCGGAAATCGCGTCCACATCCACTTCGATCGCACCGTCGAGGTAGCGATCAACCAATAGCGGCCGCTGGTCGGAAGCATGCAGCGCCTGCTCCAGGTAGCGCCGGAGTCCGGTTTCGTCCGCGATAATTTCCATCGCGCGTCCGCCCAGCACGTAGGAGGGACGGATCAGCACCGGGTAGCCAATTTGCGCCGCCCCGCTGATCGCCTCGACCGCACTGCGCGCGAGAATTCCCCGCGGCTGGCGGAGCCCGAGTTTCTCGACCAGTTGGTTGAAGCGCTCGCGATCCTCGGCGCGATCGATCGCGTCGGGCGGCGTCCCCAGAATCGGCACTCCGGCGCGCGCAAGCGGCACCGCCAGCTTGAGCGGCGTCTGCCCGCCAAACTGAACGATCACGCCGGCGGGCTGCTCACGCTCGACGATCGCGAATACGTCCTCGAAGGTCAGCGGCTCGAAGTACAGCCGATCCGAAATGTCGTAATCGGTCGAGACCGTTTCCGGATTGCAGTTGACCATGATGGTCTCGAAACCGTCGTCCTTGAGGGCCAGGCTCGCGTGCACACAGCAGTAGTCGAACTCGATGCCCTGCCCGATCCGGTTCGGGCCGCCGCCCAGAATAATGATTTTGCGCCGCTGGTCGGGCGCGGCTTCATCCTCGCCCTCATAAGTCGAATAAAGGTATGGCGTGAACGCCTGAAATTCCGCGCCGCACGTATCGACCGCCTTGTACACCGGACGCACCCCGAATTCGCGCCGGCGCTCGGCGATCTCGTTCTCCGTGGTTCCGCGAATTTCCGCGATCCGCCGGTCCGAAAAGCCCATCGCCTTGATCTCCTGGAACAGGTCGGGCTCCAGCGGCAGCGCCGCAATCTTCGATTCGGTGGCGACGATTTCGGCAATCGCGTTGATAAACCACGGGTCGATTTTCGTCAGCCGATGGACCTCGGCCGGCGCCACTCCGATGCGCAAGGCGTCTGCCAGGTAATGCAGGCGATGGCTGTTGGGCACCATCAGCCGCGCTTGCAACGTCGAGAAAACCTGCTCGCGCGTGAGACCCAGCACGCGGCTTTCCAGCCCGTAGGAGCCCAGTTCGAGCGATCGCAGCGCCTTTTGCAACGACTCCTTGAAGGTGCGCCCAATCGCCATCACCTCGCCCACCGACTTCATCTGCGGCCCCAATTCATCGACGGCGCCGCGAAATTTCTCGAACGTGAAACGCGGTATTTTCGTGACGACGTAATCGATCGTCGGTTCGAAACAGGCCGGCGTCATTTTCGTGATGTCGTTGGGAATCTCGTCGAGGCGATACCCGACGGCCAGCCGCGCGGCGATTTTCGCGATCGGAAATCCGGTGGCCTTCGAGGCCAGCGCGGAACTGCGCGAAACGCGCGGGTTCATCTCGATAATGACCATCCGCCCGCTCGCCGGATCGATCGCGAACTGGATGTTCGATCCGCCGGTATCGACCCCGATTTCCCGGATGATGCGCAGCGCCGCGTCACGCATGATCTGGTATTCCTTGTCGGTCAGCGTCTGCGCGGGCGCCACCGTAATCGAGTCGCCGGTATGCACGCCCATCGGATCGAGATTTTCGATCGAGCAGATGATCACGACGTTGTCCGCGGTGTCGCGCATCACCTCGAGTTCGAATTCCTTCCAGCCCTCGACTGATTGCTCGATCAGCACCTCGTGATTCGGCGACATCTCGAGGCCCCAGCGCACCTTGGCGCGAAAATCCTCGGGCTCACGCGCAATCGATCCACCGGTGCCGCCTAGCGTGCGCGACGGCCGGATGATCAGTGGCAGCCCGATCCGCGCCCGGATATGCTCGGCCTCCTCCTCCGAATGTGCGACGTCGGAGACCGGCACTTCGAGTCCGATCTTGATCATCGCGCGCTTGAAGAGATCGCGATCCTCCGCCTTCTTGATCGCGTCGAGCTTCGCCCCGATCAGCTCCACGCCGAACTTTTCGAGCACGCCCGCTTCGGCCAGTTCGATCGCCAGGTTGAGTGCGGTCTGTCCGCCGACCGTCGGCAGCAGCGCGTCGGGACGCTCCCGCTCGATAATTTTCGCGATCGTCACCGCCGTCATCGGCTCGATATAGGTGCGGTCGGCCAACTCCGGGTCGGTCATGATCGTCGCCGGATTGGAGTTCACCAGGATCAGCCGCAGCCCTTCCTCGCGCAGCGCCTTGAGCGCCTGGGTTCCCGAATAATCGAATTCGCAGGCCTGCCCGATAACGATCGGGCCGGAGCCAATCAGCAGTACGGATTTGAGATCTTTACGCAGCGGCACGTCAGTTACTTTGACACTCGTGTGGATTCAGTTTTTCGCGATAGCGCGTTCATCAGGATGCGCCGCCGTGGCCGCCCTCTTCCGCCAGCACGCGGTCCAAAGCCTCGTTGCCGTATCGCGGAAAATGGTTCACCAGGCGCTTGAAGCGGGCGAACAGGTAATTGGAATCGTGCGGACCGGGCGACGCCTCGGGATGATACTGCACGGAAAAAAACGGGGCGCCGATACCGCGCAGGCCCTCGACGGTTTGGTCGTTGAGATTCAGATGCGAGAGCTCGGCCTTGCCCGCGAGCGACTCCGCGTCAACCGCGAAGCCGTGGTTCTGCGACGTGATTTCAACGCGCCGCGTGCGCAAATCCATCACCGGATGGTTCGCCCCATGATGTCCGAAGCCAAGTTTGTAGGTTCGCCCGCCCAACGCCAAACCCATCAACTGATGACCGAGGCATATTCCAAAAATTGGTTTCTTGCCGAGCAGGCCGCGCACGGTCTCGGCCGCGTAGGGTACCGCGGCGGGATCCGCGGGCCCGTTGGAGAGAAAAATCCCGGCGGGATTTAGCGCGAGAACCTGCTCGGAGGTCGCGGACGCGGGCATCACCGTGACGCGAAATCCCGTCGCGACCAGCCGCCGCAAAATGTTGCGCTTGATTCCGTAATCGATCGCGACCACCAACGGCGCGTCGCGCATCTCTTCTTTCGAGAGCGTGCGGTATCCATTTGCGAGGTCCCATTCCGCCGCGTCCCAATCGTAGGCCGCCGCGGTCGTAACTTCCTTCACGAGGTCGCAACCTTCCAGACCGGGTGCCGCCCTCGCCTTCGCGACGAGCTCCTCGGCGTTGCGAGTGACGCTCGAAATCACCGCCTGCTGCGCACCCGCCGTGCGAATGTGGCGCACCAGCGCGCGCGTATCGATACCCTCGATACCGACCACGCCCGCCCGCTCCAGGTACTCGCCGAGCGCCATCTCGGCCCGCCAGTTCGACGGCTGCGCGATATATTCGCGCACGATAAAGCCCTCGACGTAAACGCGCGCCGACTCCTCGTCATCGGCGTTGATTCCCACGTTGCCGATCTCAGGGCACGTCATGCAGACCATCTGGCCCTTGTACGAAGGGTCGGTCAGGACCTCCTGGTAGCCGGTCATCGCGGTATTAAAAACGACCTCGGCGATGCTTTCGCCGATCGCGCCAAAGGCCCGGCCGCGAAAAACCCTGCCGTCGGCCAGCGCCAGAATTGCTTCTTTGGATGCGTGCATCGTCGCCTTGCTTCAGGTCCTGTTCAATTCCGCCAATGGGCGCGTCGCGTGAACGATTTCACCCGCAACGATAGTGTATGCGGCGTTGCCTTTCAGCCGCCTGCCGCTAAAGGGCGTGTTGCGGCTCATCGAGATGAACCGCGCCGGGTCAACCGTCCACTCGGCCTTCGGATCGATCACCGTGATATCGCCACACGCGCCGGGCGCCAGCGTGCCTTGCGCATCGAGACGAAGCAACCGCGCGGGATTCGCCGCCATCAGCGCAACCATCCGCGCGGCGTCGATCACGCCCCTATCAACCAGTTCGAGCGCGAGTCCGAGCGAGGTTTCGAGCCCGACGATTCCATTGGCGGCCGACGCGAGGATTTCCGCGTCATCTGATGACAGGCGCGCCGCGTCGCGATCGCCGGGAAACAACGACGCCAGCCGGTCCATATGTTTCGACACGGGATCGTGCGGCGCGTGATCGCTCGCGATGACGTCGATGGTGCCGTCGGCCAGCGCCGCATGCAGTGCCGCAACGTCCTCGCGCGAGCGCAACGGCGGTGCCATTTTCGCATTGGGGCCGTAGCGCGCGAACGCGCCGTCGTCGAGCATGAAGTGATGCGGCGTCGCCTCGCAGGTAACGTTGGCGCCCCGCTTGCGCGCCGCCCGCACCAGCTCGATACTTTCCGCGGTCGAGACGTGCGCGATATGCACCGGCGCTCCCGCGCCAACCGCAATCGCCAGGTCGCGCCGCACGCGACGCGCTTCCGCCGCCACCGGAATCCCCGCGACGCCGAGGCGCTTCGCGACCTCGCCTGCATGACACGCGCCGTGCCCGGTGAGCGCGCGATCCTCTTCGTGCAGCGAGATCGCGAAGTTGACGCGCACGGCCGCGCGAAACGCCTCCACCAGGATCGCTTCGTCGTCGATCGGGATACCGTCGTCGGAGTAGAGGCGCGCGCCCGCCTCGGCCATCGCGGCAAAGTCCACCAGTTCACGGCCGACGAGCCCTTTGGTCACGGCGGAAACCGGGATCAGGCGCGTGGCGCGGGCCGCCTGTGCCTGCTCGAGCATGTAGCGCGCGATCGCCGGCGTATCGTCCACCGGCGACGTATTCGCCATCGCCGCCACCGTCGTAAAGCCACCGGCGGCGGCCGCGCGCAATCCGCTCCGGATGGTTTCCTTTTGCGGGAATCCGGGGTCGCGCAGATGTACGTGAACGTCGATCAGGCCGGGCACCACCCAGAGTCCCGCGCAGCCGATCACAACCGCGTCTGCGGGCGGTTTGAGTATGCCGGACGGCTCGAGCGCCTCGACTTCCCCGTCGATTACCAGCACGTCGTAAGCGCCATCGATTTCGAAGGCCGGATCGATCACGCGTCCGCCGCGCAACATCAAGGGCCTCATTGCGGGCCCGCCGCTTCCTTGATCGATTCGACCATCGTGTAGAGCACGACGCGGTCCGAGGACTTGCGCGTTTCCGTATCGGCGGCCATCGGTCCGAGCCGCACCTGCACGCGATCCGCGCGGGCCGACGGGATACTCTTGCCAACGTAGTTGGGCCGAATCGGCAACGCCCGATGGCCGCGATCGATCAGCACCGCGAGCTTCACCGTCGCCGGACGCCCGCGCTGCCAGAGCGTGGTCATGGCCCGCTGCACCGTCCATCCCGAATTGATCACGTCATCAACGAGTACGATCGTGCGGCCGTCAACGTCGAAGTCGGGTCCCTCGATCGATTGAATGGCCGCGTCACCCGCATAGACGTCGAGCGCCGCGCACGGGGTGCGCACTCCAGTTTGCGCCTCGATCAGGTTGCGCAGCCGCAACGCGAGCATCGCACCGCGCGAGACCACGCCGACGAAGGCGATCCCGGTCGGGTCCGCGAAGTCGCCGATAATCTGTGCCGCGATCGCACTGCAAGCCACCGCGATCTCCGCGGCGTTCATGATTTCGCGTTGTGGCCCGCGCCGATACGGCTCGTAGCCGCCCTCCTCGGCCTGCTTGACGGTTTCAAATACCGCGAGCGTCCCTTCTTCGATCCATTGGCGCACGTAGCCGTAAAGGTTTTCGTCGAAGCGATAAAAGCGATGCGAGCTGGCGTGACCGACAAATTCCACCGGCAATTCGCGCTCGCAGTATTCGCAGCGCAGCATCAGTAACGCGCGGTTGGTGGTGCGCGCCAGGCGAAAACGCGGATGCAGATATGCGCCTTCGTTGCGCGTGATGCAGGTCGCATTGAGACAGCGTGGCGCCGGTTGACCCTTGAACTTGATCGGCGGGTCGGCCGCCGGCGGACGCGCAACCGCATGCCCGCGTTCGAGCATCCACGCGATCAGCGCCATTCGCACCGGTACGCCTGCTGCGGCCTGCTCGAAATAGACCGCCCGCGGATCGGAATCGAGTTCGTACGCGAGTTCGTCAGTGCGCGGCAACGGATGCATCACGACCGCGTCATGCGCACGACTGCTGCGCAGTGCGCGCGCGTCGAAATGCGCATAGCCGGCCTGCGCCCGATCTTTCTCGGCGAGCCGCTCGCGCTGCAAGCGGGTGACGTAAAACGCATCGAGCGCCGCCGGCGGTCGCACGCTCGGGACCGTCTCCAGCGGCATCTCGCCGGTAAAGAGCGCCATCTGATGCGGCGCGTTGGGCGTCAGATAGAGCGCGTCGAGCCCGCCCGCCTGCGACTTGAGTTCGTCGATCGAAATCGTCGAAAAGCTGTAGTTGCGCTCCGCCGCCACGCGTTCCAACACGTATTCGGGAACGTCCATGCCGCCATAGGGCACCGCGACGATATTCGCGCCGAAGCGCGCGAGCGCGTAGATCAGCGAATGTACCGTGCGGCCAAATTTCAGGTCGCCGCAAAGCGCGACGGTGAGTCCCTTCAGCCGTCCTTTTTTGCGCCGCAATATATAAAGGTCGCAGAGCGTCTGCGTCGGATGTTCGCGACTGCCGTCGCCCGCATTGATCACCGGTACCGTCGCGTACTCGGCGGCCACCCGCGCCGCGCCGTCAAAGGGATGGCGCACGACGATCAAGTCCGCGTAGGCGGAAACCACCCGGGCAGTGTCGGCGAGACTCTCGCCCTTGGACGCCGAACTCGCATGCATGTCGGCCGAACTGATCACCGCGCCGCCCAGCCGATGCATCGCGGATTCAAAACTGAGGCGCGTGCGTGTCGATGGTTCGTAAAACAGGGTCGCCATGATCAGGCCCGCCGCGCTGGTGCACGCGACTCCGTTGCCGATCCCCTCTGCGAAAGTATCGGCGATCTTGAAGATCCGTTCGATCTCATCGATCTCCAGGTCTTCAATCGACACGATGTCGTATTTCGCAAGCCGCGCCATCGCCGTTACGGTTTTCCGCCGCCGATCACGACCGCATCGGCGCCGTCAATTTCGCTGAGCCGCACGTACACGCGCTGATCGGGCGGCGCGGCGATATTCTTGCCCACGTGGTCCGCGCGAATCGGCAACTCACGCTGGCCGCGATCGACCAGCACCGCGAGTTCGATCGATTCGGGCCGTCCGAGTTCGCCCAGCGCCGTCAACGCCGCGCGCACCGTGCGACCCGTGTACAGCACGTCGTCAACCAGGATGACGCGCGCGCCGTCGATTGAAAAAGGGATGTCGCGGCCGATCAGCCGAGGGTCGCCCGGCTCACCGCGACCGTCGTCGCGATACGACGAAATGTCGATCGTGCCAACGGGAGTATCGGGCGCGCCGTTCGCGCGCAGTTCCGCCGCGAGCCGTTCCGCCAGGCTCACTCCGCGCCGGACGATTCCGATCAACGCGAGCTTTCCCGCATGGCCCTCGCCATGTTCCGTAATTTCGTGCGCGATCCGTTTGATGCAGCGCGCGATCGCGTCGGCGTCGAGCGCCAGCGTGGGCTTCGGCGTCATCGGGTTCTCCCGCTGCGCCCGCCCGCTCGAGGTTTCGGAGCGTGGGTCGCGCCGTGGGTTTTTTCGCGAAAAAATACCGGCCTATACGGGTGGCCGGCTGAAAGATTCGGATGGGGCATTTTATCCACCTTTTCGCCCTCGCAGGAGCGATTTAAAGGCAATTTGAGGTTAGCCGTGAGGAGGCGTGCAGTCAACGCGTCGGTGTGCCCGGTTTGGCGCAATCGCGGGTGAAGAAGCTCTTGCGGAGAGAAATCGTCCGGCCTATACAGGGCTGGAATCACGAGTCAAAACGAAAATTTCCGCTAAGTTTGCGTATGGAGAACGATGCCGCGTCCCGAAGCAAAGAGTCTTCGCCGTCCAGAGCAGGTCCGGCGTTTTCCAAACGGCCGGATTGAAACCGTCTCCCATCACGATACGACCGTTGGACGGTTCTCTCTGGAACCTGGCTGGCGCTGGTCGCGCGATGTAGGGCCGATCGTTCACACGCATTCTTGCCAAATCCATCACCTGGGAGTCGTTCTCAAGGGTTGCCTTCGCATCGAAACTGATGCCGGTGAAGTGTGCGAATTCAGAGTGGACGATGTTTACGATATTCCTCCGGGTCACGATGCAGCGGTCGTGAGCGATGAGACGTTTGAAGCGATAGAATTTGCCTCAGCCCGGATATTTGCGATACCGGGCGACAACGATCGCGTCCTCGCAGCGGTACTTTGCACCGATATAGTCGATTCAACGGCACATCTCGGGAGGCTTGGCGATTCCGCCTGGCGCGAACTGCTTACGGAGCACAATCAGAAGACGCGTATCGAGCTTAACCGGTTTCGCGGGCGTGAGATCCAGACGACCGGCGATGGCTTCCTTGCCATATTCGATGGGCCCGCCAGGGCGGTTCGATGCGCGCAGGCAATCGGATCGTCAGTCTGCAACCTCGGCATCGCGATCCGAGCGGGAATTCACACCGGCGAAGTCGAATTAGTCGGCACCGACGTCCGCGGCCTGACGGTACACGAGGCCGCACGCGTCGCGGGCGCCGCGACGGCCGGCGAAGTCCTCGTCTCTGCGACGACAAGACTTTTGCTCACGGGTTCGGGACTCCCGTTCGAATCGGCGGGTATCCATCAGCTCAAAGGCTTTAGCGAGGCGCGCGAGCTATTCAGGCTGCTCGGGCCCGGGTGAGCATTGCCGCAAACCCGAATCATTTGTGGTCGTCGGGGATCAGGTTGAGCTTGCCTTGCCGCACGCCCGGCTTGGCTTTCGCCGCGACCGGTGATGCTGGCGCCCCGCCGCTCGCCGTACGCCGGCCGCGCGGTGGTCCTTGCGAAGTTTGATCGCCGACGCCCTTGGGCTGACGCCGGTCGAGCCGCCCATGCGGCGCGTCATTATCGTGACGATGCGCGGCTCCCGGTGGTGACGCGGGCGGCGCCGGCCGCTGCGAATCCATCCCGAACATGTGCCGCTCGAGCCGCTTGATCTGATCGCGCAGTTCCGCGGCCCGCTCGTAATCCAGCTTTTCCGCCGCCTCCATCATCTGGTGCCGCAACTCGCTGATGCGGTCGGGCAACTCGTGCGCCGGGATCAGCTCGTCCTTCTCCGCCTTCTTCGGCTCGTCGATTTCGGGCACCACCGCCCATTCCGGCGAGTACATCTCGACCAGCGACGCGTCGATCGCCTTCACGATGGTCGCCGGCGTGATGCCGTGCTCTTCGTTGTAGGTGACCTGTTTCGCGCGCCGTCGATCGGTCTCGCCCATCGCCGTGCGCATCGAATCGGTGATCGTGTCGGCGTACATGATTACCCTGCCGTTCAGGTTGCGCGCGGCGCGTCCGATGGTCTGAATCAGCGAGCGTGCCGATCGCAAAAAGCCTTCCTTGTCCGCGTCTAGAATCGCGACCAGCGAGACCTCCGGCAGGTCGAGTCCCTCGCGCAGCAGGTTGATTCCGACCAGCACGTCGAAGTCGCCCTTGCGCAAGCTGCGGATAATCTCGACGCGCTCGATGGTCTCGATGTCCGAATGGAGGTAGCGCACGCGCACGCCGAGGTCGTGGTAATAATCGGTCAGGTCCTCGGCCATCTTCTTGGTCAGGCACGTGACCAGGATGCGTTCGTTGGCGGCGACGCGCTGGCGGATCTGGTCGAGCAGATCGTCCACCTGCGTGCCCGCCTTGCGCACCTCGATCTGCGGATCGATAAGCCCCGTCGGGCGAATCAACTGCTCGACCACCAGGCCGCCCGATTTGCGCATTTCGTAGTCGCCCGGCGTCGCCGAAACGTACACCACCTGCTTGACCAGGCCTTCCCACTCCTCGAAATTGAGCGGGCGGTTGTCCAGCGCCGAGGGCAGCCGAAAGCCGAAATCGACCAGCGTTTCCTTGCGCGACCGGTCGCCGCGATACATGCCGCCGAGCTGCGGAATGGTCACGTGGCTTTCATCGACGAAGCACAAGAAATTTTTCGCGAAGTAATCGAGCAGGGTCGGCGGCGCCTGCCCCGGTGCGCGTCCCGTCAGATGGCGCGAGTAGTTTTCGATTCCCGGGCAGAAACCCATCTCGGCCAGCAATTCGAGGTCGTACATCGTGCGCTGTTCCAGCCGCTGCGCTTCGAGCAGCCGGTTCTCGCGCCGATAATGCTCCAGGCGCTCTTTCAGCTCCTCGCGGATATTGGTGACCGCCGTGTCCATCCGATCGGAGGTCGTCACATAATGCGACGCCGGATAGATCGCGACGCTCTGCAGCTTGCGGATCACCTTGCCGCGCAACGGATCGATTTCGTAGAGCGCCTCGACTTCGTCGCCGAAGAACTCGACCCGCACCGCGCGGTTTTCTTCGTAGGCCGGAAAAACTTCGACCGTATCGCCGCGCACGCGAAACGTCCCGCGATGGAAATCGTAATCGTTGCGCTGGTACTGGATGTCCACCAGCTTGCGCAGCACGCGATCCCGATCGATGCGCTGCGATTCTTCGAGGAACACCACCTGCTCGAAGTAAACCTCGGGCTCGCCCAGGCCGTAGATGCACGAGACCGACGCGACGATCAGCACGTCGTTGCGCTCGAGCAACGCCTTGGTCGCGGAATGGCGCAGCTTGTCGATCTCATCGTTGATGCTGGCGTCCTTCTCGATAAAGGTATCGGTCGAAGGGACGTAGGCCTCGGGCTGGTAGTAGTCGTAATACGAAACGAAGTAGCGGACGGCGTTCTCGGGAAACAGGCTCTTGAATTCGTTGTAGAGCTGCGCTGCCAGCGTCTTGTTCGGTGCGATCACCAGCGCCGGCCGATTGAGCTTCGCGATGACGTTGGCCATCGTGAAGGTCTTGCCCGAACCGGTGACGCCGAGCAGCACCTGATGAGTCACGCCATCGGTCAGGTTGCGCGAGATCGCCTCGATCGCAGCCGGCTGGTCACCCTCCGGCCGGTACCCCGAGACGAGCTTGAACTCGCCGTCCTTGCCACGCGCCAATGAAAGCATAGGTGGCCGTGATTGTAGCAGTTCGCGCCATCGCCGCCGAATCCGGGGTGAATTATCCGGTCGCGCGACGATGTATCGTCCGCGGCATCGGCGCGGCTCGACGCCGGTTGATCGCATAGTGGCGTCGCGATTTACTGGCGCCGGCGGCTGCGGCCGCTGCGGGGCGTGAGTGCGGACGCACCAATGGAGGGGTGGACCAATGAACCTGATCGAAACGCTTTCGACCGTGGCCCAGGCGATAATCGTCGTGCTGGTCTTCTCGGGACTGACTGTCGCCGGTCTCTATCTCGTTCGCCGTCATGTCTCCCCGGAGCGGCTCAAGGAAGATCACGACGTGGCCGGCTTTACCTTCAGCGTCGTCGGCGCCTTCTATGGCGTCATTCTCGCCTTCGTCATCGTCGCGGTATGGCAGCGTTTCGAGCGCGCCAACGAAAGGGCCGAGGATGAAAGCCTCGCGCTCTCCAACCTCTACAACCTTTCCAGGGGCTTCGATCAGCCCGAACGCGGCGAACTTGAGACGGCCCTGCACGATTACGCAACCAAGGTGATCGAGCGCGAATTCAAGCAGATGTCGCAGTACACCTACACGCTGAACATGCACGACGAAAACGTCCTGTGGCAGCTTCTCCTCAAGTATTCGCCACCCGCCGGCGCGCAGCAGATACTGCTCGACAAGAGCCTCGATCAAATGGCGGCGCTCAGCGACGCCCGCCGCCTGCGCTACGTTTACTACAGCGAGGACCTGCCGACGGTTATCTGGGTCGTCATCTATGTCGGCTGCGTCATTACGCTCGGCTTCAGCTATTTCTTCAGTACACGCCTGTTCCGGTCGCAGGCGATAATGTCCGCCACCTTTGCCGCCTTGATCGGACTTACAATTCTCGCAATCAGCGAATTGGCTACTCCCTATCAGGGGGCCATCGTGGTCTCGGACGAGGGCTTCAGGTTCCTGATCGCGTCGATGAACGGCGAACACGCTCAGCCCGGCGCTCATGCAGTTGCAGCCCCGGGAACCGCCTCGAGTCCATGAAGCGAGCCGGCGGACCCGTTACACACGTCGCCCTTCGTATCAAGCGGGCGATCCCGGCGACCATTCGGATCATTAGCGTTACTAAATTGCCTTCGCTCTGGTCTGCTGACGCGGGAATAGGCTCGAACACACCGATGCACGAAAAAGTGCTCATTAAGTGTGAGTTCTTCGAGAATAAGGAGCAAATACAGCCCAACACTCGCGGTGAGCTAAAGTAACGTCGGGATGTTGCAACGTGCCGGAAAGAACAAGTATAGTGTCACGCGGTTGCGGTGGTGTCTGATGGATGACGCGGTTTCTTACTGCTTGAATGCCCTGGCGATCGAATCCGATGCGACAGCGCTGGTCACAAAATCCCTGCCCACTAATCAATTTGGCCTTAATTCGAGTTTTGGATATTTGGGAGTTTTCGCAGCCCACTACCGGGTTTGATCTGTAGTGGCCAGCAAGCAAGGAAGGTTTAAGGTGCTAAGAAAACTAGGAACGTACCTGATGTGGGCGGCCATCGTAGGGATGGTCTCGGCGTGCGGGTTCACCGACGAACAGCGGGAGTACACGCTGGTGGGAGCCGCGACGGGCGCGGCGC
>Ga0207695_10004809_pt1 | contig 18280 bp, 13 predicted proteins | sample KBSC54metaG_FD_184354 | JGI IMG/M metagenome (GOLD analysis project Ga0207695, IMG submission 184354) | Corn rhizosphere microbial communities from Kellogg Biological Station, Michigan, USA - KBS C5-4 metaG (SPAdes) (version 2) | ecosystem: Host-associated > Plants > Roots > Rhizosphere > Soil... | reverse complement strand
GTCCGATTCATGAATCTTGAATTTCGAGCGGACCGAGACGTCACCAACGCCGAACGATGATCCGTCGACGTCTCGCGACGCCGAGAGCACGGGATTCGCGGGCGTCCCGGCGAAGAAGTGCGCCGCCGTCGGACCGCCGAAGGGGATGATCTGCGCGAAACTCTCGCCGTGCAGGTGCGATGAGACCAGCGGCACGACCACGCCGACGTCGAGGCGATCGGTAAGCCCGTACGTCGCGTAAAGGTTCGTCACCGTAATGTTGAGATCCAGGTTCAGGCGGAACTGCATGATGTCATTCTCGAGGTTGGGAATCCCCATCTTCGAGCAGTCGCCACCTTGCGCCGCGCTGCAACCCGGGAACGTCGCGTCAGTCACGTTCTCATGCGTGAAGATCAACTCGATGTCGTCGAGCGGAACGCCGCGCAGGGACGTGAAGTGAAAGCTGTTCTGCCCAATGCCGACGATCGTTCGTCCCTGCCCCAGCGTCTGCGCGCGCTCGGCGAAGATCGGGCCGGCCGACGTCGACGTCTTCACGGGCACACCGCCCTCGAACCGGAAGGTCGTGCCGCCCGACGTGGCGCCGATCGGCAGATTGCCGACGCTCGTTGCGATCGCGCCGGTGATGAACCCGATCAAGCTGCCGTTCGCGCTCACCGCCGACGGCACGAAGTGGGCACCGTGCGCTTGGATTGACGCCGGGTTGCTGGGGTCGGCCGACCCAGCCAGAAAGAGTGGGTCTTCTCCCGAGCCGAAGATGAAGAGCTGCGAGATCTTGCCGCGCAGCGATTGATCGGTTTGGGCGCGGGCGACACACGGCAGGACGAGCATTGCGGAGCAGAACGCGAACGCGAGCGAGCAGCCGGCACGAAGTCGCATGAAGCACCGTGGTGAGAGAGAGCGATATCGTTTGAACGCGGGTTGACTCATGCTGCCAGCACCTCGACGTCGTAGAGCCGAAACGCGCGGTCGCCTGTGAGGATCGGCAGGTTCTCCAGTTGCGCCTGCGCAACGAGGAGTCGGTCGAACGGATCACGGTGATGTGCCGGGAGCGACACCATCCGCAACGCCGTGCCGGTGCTGGCTCAGTACCGAGAGGCCGGGCGTCGTCCGGCCGGGTGAGCGGAACCAAGCGCGCCACAGGGACGCCCGCCTTGGCGATCACGACGTCTTCACCGTGCGCCGGGCGCTCGAGCGCGCAGGCAAGTGCGTCTTGGCTTCATGCACGTTGTAGGTCGTCGGCCTGCGGAGCCTCATGACTCGACGTTAGCTAAGTCATAGGACTAAATCAATAAATTCGCCGGGCGATGCAATGACGACGACGACCGAATCCATCGCGCCGAACTGACTGGGGCCGCCGCGGATCGCCGCCGGAACAAAGAGAGTGAGACGAGTCGGTTGGGCGGTACGGCGAGAGGGAGTCATGCGATCCGCCTCACGATCCAGGTTGCGAGATGCGTCCAGGCTGGTGTGGACAGGAAGCGCCAGATGAACGGCAGGTCGAACGTGGCGAGCAGCAACGCGGCGCCGACCAGCATTGCAAACACGATGGTCGGCGCGGCGAGACGGCGGCGATTGAATCGAGAGATCTCCGCCAGCTATTGTGGCGTCACCCGATATCGCACAGCCATCCCTTCCTCATTATGGAACGAGACGTGGCAATGAAAGAGCCACGTGCCCACGTCGTCCGGGATCATGTCCGCCGTCGCCATCTGCATCATCGACAATTGGGCGACGTCGGTGCGCATCCCATTGAGGATGACCGTATTGCCGTGCCAGTGAGGCGCGTGAAAATCGAAATCATTGGTCGAGGACATGAGATACCAACGCACACGCTCGCCCTTCCGGAGCGTGAGCGCCGAGAGCGGCATGCTGCCGTGCACAAACCCGTTGATGGTGAACTTCACGAACCACGGATACCCGTCCTGTCGGAGCGACGGGTTCGGCTTCGGTCCTAGACTCAACAGGGAATCTGGCGACGGTCGGAAGTTGTCTTTCGCGAGCCAGCTGTCCTGCTCCTCCACCTGCATGAACGACGCGACGATCTCGCGGTCGACATCGTTGGGCGAACCGTCAGCCCGCGCTTTGCCGCGCGCCGTGATGAGCATAGGACCGAAAAGGCCGCTGTTGATATCGCGGACTTCATCGACGTGGGAATGGTACATCCACATCACCGAGCTGCCGTCCATCGGACCCGGCCCGGCGCGCTCGGGAACAGCCCATACGTAGACGTGCGTTCCGCGCGGCGGCACGCCGTCATCCGCCTTGTCCTTGCCGCTTGTGCCATCGTTGTAGGGCACGCCCTCTGAGCTTTTCTCATAGAGGACTCCATGCGGATGCACGCTGTACGGCCGGTTTCCGTTGTTTCGGAAGACCACCCGAATGGTGTCGCCGACCACCGCACGGATCAGCGGACCAAGAAAGCCGAGGTGCTGCCACTCGGGCGGGCGCGGCTTGAGAGTTCTGAAGGTGCTGTCCGTGTACTCTCGATACAGCATTTTCTTGTAGACGGTGCTCATGGGCCGCGGTTTCGCCTTGGCGAAGAACGCCGTATCCGTGTACGGCGCACCCACTATCTCGTCTCGCCCGCCCGGAACGTAGTCCCACGGGACTTCATCGGCGGCGATGAAATAGGTTCGCGTACGAGGACCAGGTGCAGCCTGTCGTGTCTGCATCGAAGGCGCCCCGGCGGCGGTGAGCAACAGGACGCCGGCTAGGCTCGTCATCGTTAGTGTCATCGAGTGTTGTCCCCACGTCAGAGGTCGACCTGAATGGTCGACAGTGTATGCAGGGTGCGTCGCTCCACCGTGGCTTCGCCGTTTGTTGCTGGGAGACGACGCGGGAAATAGCTTCAAACGTCTGATGATCGAGCTCACTCTACTGGGGCCTCACGCCCTCCGTGGCTCGGACGGCCGGGAGCTCACGTCGTTGCCGGCGCAGCCCAAGCGGTTCGCGCTGCTCGCATACCTGGCTCTCGGTAGCGGTGGCTACCATCGCCGTGACACCCTGGCGGCGATGTTCTGGCCCGATATGGACCAGTTCGCAGCTCGGCGCGCGCTCAGAAACACCCTCTACCATCTGCGCGAAGCGCTCGGCGAGGGGCCAATCGTCACCCGCGGCGACGACGCGGTATCGATCGATCCCGCCACGCTCATCTGCGACGTGACCCGGCTCAGCGCCGCGGTCGACGCCGGTGACTACGAAGCAGCGATCGATTACTATCGCGGCGAATTGCTCGCGGGGATTCACTTCGCCAATGCCGGCGAGGCGTTCGAGGACTGGCTCGCGGGCGAACGGCTGCGCGTTACCGACCTGGTCATGCGGGCACTCCGCGCGCTAGTCGAGCGCGAAGAACGCGCCGGCAATATTGAAGCGGCCGCGTACTGGGCGCAGCGAGCCTGCAACCTTGCGCCGGCCGATGAGACCTGGACGCGGCGCGCCATGGTGCTGCTCGACCAGGCCAACGATGTCGGTAGTGCCCTTCGTCTTTACGAGACTCATGTGCGCCGCCTCCACGTGGATTTCGCGGCAGCGCCGAGTGCGGAGACGCGGGCTCTGGCGGCACGGATTCGCGATGGCAGCCAGAGACCACCGACGAACGGCGAGCCCGTTGTGCCGGCGATGCCGCCAGCCGCCTCGCCTCGCGCCGATAGATCCGCGGCGATGGTCGAGTCATCGCAGCCGATTGAAGTTGCGGCCGTGCCGACCGGCATCGACATCGCCACCGCGAACACTGTCCGGCCTTGGCGCCGGCCGCGCTGGCGACCCGCGATGATCGGGGCAACTCTGTTTCTTGGTGTCGCGACGGCCGGTCTGCTGGCCGCACGCGCGGCGAACGAAGGGCGAGCCCACACCGCCGCGCGAAAGCGGGTGCTCGTTGTCGGATTCGACAATCGAACGGGAGACTCCGCGCTGCAGTCGCTCGGAAGAATGACGCAGGATTGGCTCGCGCAGGGAATCTTGCGCACGAATCTCGTCGACGTCGTGGATCCCCGAGCGGTATTCGTGCAGGGCCGCACGACCGCAGGTCCCACAGTCGACCCGGTCACGCTCGCGCATCGCACTGGGGCCGCACTGGTAATTTCAGGGAACTACTATCGCGCTCGCGATACGCTCTTCTTTCAAGCCGGCGTGACGGATGTGCGCACCGGCCAACTCGTGCGCGCCGTGGGGCCGATCCGTTCGAGTGACGGCAATCCAGTCGGAGCACTCGACGAGCTCCGGTCGCGCGTGATGGCGGCACTGGCCTCCGTCGTCGACGCGCACGCCGCGCAGAACTTCGATGTCCGCCGTGAGGTCCCGACCTTCGATGCCTACCGGAACTACGTGGATGGGTGGGACGCATACTGGAACGGCGATAGCCCGCGCGCCAAGGCGCTCTTCCGTGAGGCCGCGCACCGCGATACCTCATTCGCCGCCGCGGCTCTCGCCGTTGCGGTCGCCGCGGCGAATTCCAACGATTGTCGTCTCGTCGATTCGGTTACCCACGAATTCGATGCACGCCCACGGCAGCTTGACCGGATAGATCGCCTGACGCTGCAAATCGCGACGGCGCGTTGCCGCGGTCGTAATGAAGAGATGCTGCGCCTCACACTAGAGCGCGCCGATCTCGACCCCGGCAACCCCAGCGAGCAGATGTCGGCCGCTGCCGCTGCCAGCTGGGCCAACCGCCCACAACGGGCGATCGAGTTGCTCGAACGAGTCAACCCCGCCGTTGATCTAGCATGGAACACGGACACAACTCACTTCGTCTATTGGGGCGGCCTCACCGAAGCTCTTCATCGCCTGGGCCACTACCGCGAGGAACTGGCCGTCGCCAATCGAATGCCGCCTGGCGCGCCACTGAGTCGGATTTGGCTGCAAGGCACGGCACTCGCCGGCCTGTCACGCCCGGCGGCGGCCTTGGCGCTGCTCGATAGCGCGCTCGCGCTTCCGGTCGAGACGGTGGGCGATATCGGACTCGCTCCGTTCAGTGAAGGGCGGCCGCAGTACACGGAGACGCCAGCGTGGGTCGCCAACTGGATCTCGCGCGAATTCGCGGTGCATGGTGATACGGTGGCGGCGCGACAGGCTGCCGCGCGCGCCGTGGCGTGGTACCGTAGCCGGACGCCCGACGAACGCTCGACGTACGAGGAGCGGCTGGTCGCTGCATGGTCGCTAGAGATGCTTGGTGCCTATGCCGACGCCAGCCGCCTTGCGCGGCAACTGGTTGCAGAAGACTCGACCAACGTCGATTTTCGAGGCGAGCTCGCCGGACTCGCAGCCGAACGTGGCGACACCGCGCTAGCCGATTCGCTCGACCGCTGGCTGGCCGCACAGTCCGTGGCACGCGTCGGCTGGGCGGCGAGCGTGTATCGCGCGCGCGTCGCGGCACTCTTGGGCCGCCGCGACAGCGCGGTCGCACGCACGCGCGAAGCTCTCGATGAAGGAGCCTGGCCAGGCTGGTTTCACCAGGAGCCCGCCCTCGCCCTGCTGCGCGACCGTGCCGATTTCCGAGCTCTGATGGCTCCTCGCGACTGAGTTGAACGCGGCTCTCGAACCGCTACTCAGTCCGCCCGAATCGCCGCCAGCGGATCGACCCGCGCGGCACGCCGTGCAGGGACATACGCCGCCGCCAGTGCCGCAGCGCCGAGCACGATGGTCACGCCGGCAAATGTGACACCGTCCGTCGGGGCGATGCCATACAGCAACCCGGCCACCAATCGTGACCCGACGTATGACGCACCGAGGCCGATGAGAATTCCTATGACGACCGGGATCATGCCCGACCGCAGAAACATCGTCACGACCGAGCGCGCCGGTGCGCCGAGCGCCAAACGAATGCCGATCTCGGATCGGCGCTGGGTAACACCATACGCAATCACGCTATAGATGCCGACGCTCGCGAGCACCAGAGCGAGTCCGCCAAAGGTGCTGAGCAGCCACGCGTTGAAGCGCGGACGCACAATGGATTCAGCAACCATCGACTCGAGCGCGATTGGAGCCCGTGCCGAAAACGCGGGATCGACCCTACGGATCGCGCCCCGCACCGGTCCGGCGAGTTCACTCGCATTGCGGCCTGACCGAATCGCGATCCACATGCCGGGGAAGGTCTGTTGCGCGAACGGAACGTAGATCACCGGCTGCATCGGAGCACCGACGCCCTCGTACACGGCATCACCGACCACGCCGACGATCGTTCGCGTCACGCCGTCGACATCGATTTCCTGACCGATGGGGTCGACGTTCGTGAAGTGACGCCGCACAAGCTCCTCACTTACCACGGCCGTGAGCGGAGCGGACGAACCATCACGTTGATCAAACGCGCGGCCGCGCCTGACTGGGATGTGCAACGCCTCGACGAACCCGGGCGTCGCCGGAATGTAGATGGCCATGCGTTCGTGCCCCGGTTGTGCGCGCGGCTTGCCCGTGAATTCGAACGCGGTGGCCTCTTGCATTCTCGACGGCGGCATGCTCGTGCTCGCACCAACGGCCGTTACGCCTGGCATCGTGCGGAGATTCTCCAACACACTCTCGAGCGCCCGGATCTTCGCGCCGTCGGATTGATAGCGCGGGCCGATCATCGTGAGCTGAGCAACCGTGACGCCCTCGGGCTGGATGCCGAGCGATGTGGACGTGAGCGTCGTGAAGCTGCGCAACATGAGTCCCGCGCCGATCAGGAGCACGACCGCAAACGCAACCTCGAGTGTCGTGAGCGTAGCACGCGTGCGGCCGCCGTGAATACCAGAAGCAGCGCCCTTCCCTTGCGCGCGCAAAGCATCGTGCACGCCGCCACCCCAGCCGAGCAGGGCGGGCGCGACGCCGAACAACAATCCGGTAACCAGAGAAATGAGCAACGCGAACGCGAGTGTCTGACCGTCGATCGCGACGTTCTCGAGACGCGGAATGTCGCCAGGACTGAATCGCATCAGCGCGCGCATCGCGACAAACGCCACCGCGATGCCCACCGCGCCACCGATCAACGCGAGCAGTACGCTCTCGGTCGCCAGCTGTCGCATGACGCGTCCGCGGTGCGCGCCCAGTGCGCGGCGTACCGAAAGCTCACGGCCGCGCGAGGCCAGACGGACGAGCAGCAGATGCGCGACGTTCACGCACGACAGCAGAAGAATCAGGCTCGCGGCGCCGAAGACAGTCCATAAGGCGCGCTGCACTTTGCCGACGGTGTCGTCGCGCAACGACTGGAGATGGATGTCGATCCCAGAATCGATCGTGGGGTACGTTTGGCCAAGCCGGTGCTCGACTTGGTTCATCGCGCGTTCCGCCTGCGTCATCGTCACATTCGGCGCGAGTCTCGCGACCACACGATACCCGCGCAGCGAGCGGCTCGTGACCCAGGGGAGCTCGCCTTTCGCATCGGGCAGCGACGTGATGGAATACAGCGTCGTCCACACATCGAAGTCCGGCGACGGAAAGTGGAATCCGCGCGGCATCACGCCGACGATCGTGTACGGCTGCCCGTTCATCTCGAGCATCCGCCCGACCACGCTCGGCGACCCTGCATACTGTTCTTGCCAGACGCGGTAGCTGATCGCCACGACCGGCAATCGCTCCTCGTCCATGCGCGGCAGACGTCCAATCACCGGCTTGGCGCCGAGTACCTCATAGAGATTTCCAGTGCCGAGTACGCCGCGAACTTGGATCGGGCCCCCGGGGCCATCGGCGTCGAAGCGGTCGAACGCAAAGCCGGCGAGACCTGAGAAGACCGGAGCCTGCTGCTGCCAGTCGCGGATATCCGGAAGTGACGTGGGGTTGCGATCGCTCGGGGTACCCGAGGGCGCCGTCCACACTGACACGAGACGGCTCGGATCGGCGTACGGAAGCTCGCGAAGCAGAACGGTGTTCACGATGCTGAACACCGCGGTGTTCGCGCCGATGCCGAGTGCAAGCGTCAGGACGACGGCGGCGGTGAATCCAGTATCGCGTCGCAGCACGCGCGCGGCGTACCGTACGTCGTGCAGCAGGTCGTCGACGAGTCCCAAGCTCCACATGGCCCGAGTCTCCTCTCTATAGTAGGTGACGTTGCCCAGCGATCGGCGACTGCCGGCGTTGTTTCGTCCGAGCAAGTCGTGGTGATGCCGCAGCTCTTCATCGAGCTCCGCGGAGAGTTGGTCGCGGCGCAGCCGGTCGCGCAGTCTCGCGGCCAATTCGCGAATGCGCATGGTTACACGGAGCGCATCACGCGCTGAATGGCGTTGAACAACTGGGAGAAGCCTTGCTCTTCGACGCCGAGCCTTCGTCGATCTGAATGACGTCACGCGACCATTCCTTGACCGACATCGCGATGCCGTATCCGTGCAGCGGCGCGGCGGACAGCGTCTTGAGGATAAGGAGGTCGAGCGTGCCGGAAAGCAGGTTCTGCTTTTGCTGGGCCATAGAGTCGCCATGGGATAGGCAGTCTATGGCATAGACACTTTCGAGCCGGAAAGGGTTGGATCGCTTCTGCGTGAGCGAGACTCCGGGTCAGCGAGCCGCCGGCTTGTCGACAAACCGCGCCGGATCGAGATGGTATCGCCGCAACACTGCCTCGAACCGCGGTCCCGACGCCATGTTGCCGACGAGCCGCATGAAGTTCGCGTACAACGGAAACGCGTCGCCGTCGCCGGCGCTGGCGTGCTCCATCGCGTCGAGCGCACGCGTCGTGTCACCGAGACCTGAATACGCCTCTGCCAATCCTGTCCACCGGTTCCATGTATCCGAAGGCATCGCCTCCAGCCGTTTGACGATCGCTTGAGCCTCGGCGGTCGCGCCCGACCGCGCGAGTACAAAGGCGGCGACACCAAGTCGCGCGGGACTCGACGAGATGGCGAGCAGCCGGTGCGCGTACAGCTTGCTCGAATCCGGAAGCCCGGCTCGCACGAAGCCGAGGCCGATCGTGGAGAGGACCGTCACGCTGGTCGGCTCGAGCGCCAGTGCGCGCCGCTGCTCAGCGAGTCCCTCCGCCGCGCGACCCGACTCGGCCTCGGCCCATCCGAGATAGACGGCAGTGATGAAGTAGAGTGGATCGCGCGCGACTGCTAGCTGCAACACCGGAATCGCTTCCGCGGGCCGTCCTTGATTCATGAGTGTGTACCCGAGCCGATAGCGTGGCTCGGCGGCGCTCGGATCGAGCTCGATCGCGCGGCGCAGCTCCGCTTCCGCTTCCGGCCATTCGAAGGACTCGGCATGCACGTAGCCCAGTGCGAGATGCGCATCGGACAATGTCGAGTCGAGCCGCACGGCACGTTCGGCCGCGATCTTCGCGCGCGGAAGCACGTCGCCGTCGCGCATCAGTGTATACGACGGCGCGACTGTGAGCGCGTTGGAGAGGGCTGCCCACGCGCGCGCAAAGTTGCTGTCCCGCACCGTCGCTTGCTCGAACGCGCCGATCGCCTCGGTGATCTGCGGACCGCGACGGCGGTAGAGGTACATCCCTTTCAGGTACAGATCGTACGCCGCGGCGTCGTTCGTTCCATGCACCGACCCGCGTCCCGCACCGGCGAGTGTCACCTGCAACTGACCGGCGATCGCGCGCGCAATCTCATCTTGTACGGCGAAGAGATTGCTCGCGGCCTGGTCGTAGCTTTCGTGCCAGACGACAACACCATCGCTCACATTCGAGAGCTCGACCGACACGCGAATGCGATCGCCAGAGCGTTGCACCGTGCCGTCGAGCACGGATCCTACGTTCAGTGCTCGGCCGACGTCCTGCGCCGTTGCACTCTTGCCGGCGAAGCGCGCCGACGAGCTCCGACCCGCGATGCGGAGCCCTGGCACCTGCGCCAGCGTGTTCGTGACCTCGTCCGCGATTCCTTCGGCGAGATAGGCGTTGGTCGTGTCGCTCGATGACGACGCGAACGGAATCACCGCGAGCGACTTGTCGGGGTCGGCTGCGGTTGTTGCACCGGCGGTCCTGCGCTTCGCGATCATGACGACCGCTACCGATGCAATTGCCAGGGCGGCGATCGCGACCACCGCGCGCCGCCCTGCTTTCTTCTCAGGTGCAGTTGGCGGAACCGTTCCCGAGCCGGTGCTCACCGCCTGATCGAGCGATGTCAGCAGCTCGCTCGCCGTCATCGGGCGCCGATTGGGATCCTTTTCGAGACACCGCTGCACCAACGTGCTGAGGGCGAGCGGCACGTCTCGTCGCACAGACGCAAGCGGTGCTGGAATTTCGGTGAGCTGCGCCGTAACCATCGCGTGCAGCGATGTCTTATTGGAGAATGCGTGCCGTCCCGCGAGTAGCTCCCAGGCTATCATTCCCCAGGCGTAGATGTCCGCGCGATGATCGGTGCTGGGGTCGCCCGCCGCCTGCTCGGGCGACATGTACGCCGGAGTGCCGAGTGAGCTGCCGGCCTGCGTCAGCGTGACGTTCGCGGCCCCGCGTTCGCCGTCCTGTGTCCGAGACAGGTCGATCGCCTTCGCGATACCAAAATCGGTGACAACCGCCGCGCCGCCGGAGAGCAACACGTTCTCCGGTTTAATGTCGCGATGAACGATGCCTTCGCCATGCGCGTACGCGAGTGCGCGCGCGATATCGCGGAGAATGTGGATCGCGTCGGCGACGGACGTGGGAGCACCAGCGGTGAGACGCACCCGAAGCGATTCGCCGCGCACGAACGGCATGGTGTAATACGGAAGACCGTTCGCGTCGCCCGCGGCGAGCACGGGGACGATGTTCGCCTGCTGAAGCCGCGCCGCGAGACGCACCTCGCGCGCGAATCGCTCGGCGCTCATTCCCTCGAGGAGATCGGGCGCGATCACCTTGATGACGACGCTGCGGTTGAGCGACGTGTCCGTCGCGACGAAGACGCGCGACATTCCGCCGCCGCCCAACTCTCGCTCGAGCGCGTAGGCGGCACCGAGGCCCAGTTGCAGTTGGTCGCGGATGTCGCTCACGTCCGCGAGGCGCGGCAAAAGCCTGTAGTCAAATGATCCTGTGGCGGATGACGGGAAGGTAAATAGAACTCCGCGCCATCGATGCCGCCATCAGGGCGTGATCGTTCCAGTTAGCGTTCGTCCGGCCCGCCCTGCGCGGTTCGTGTCCCTTCAGGTGTCGCCGGGCCCTTGAGAATCCACTCGAAACCGACGGCGATGATCGCACCCAATAACGGACCTACTATATAGATCCACGTCGTCGCAGGATCACCTCGCACCAGGTCCGGCGCGAGCGAACGCGCCGGATTCATCGAAGCTCCGCTGATCGGTGCTGCCCATAACCCTGCGAGGCTTGACAGCGCGCCGGAGTGCACTAGTGTACTAGCTGACTAGTACACTGGCCTTCAGCATGGCTCTCATCGCGATCGACTCTGCCGACCCACGCCCCATCTACGTCCAGATCGTGGATGAGGTGCGGCGTGCGGTTGTCGTGGGATCGTTGAAGCCCAACGAACCGATTCCATCCGTGCGACAGCTTGCTAGCGAGCTCGGTGTCAATCCCAATACCGTGAAGCAGGCGTACCAGGAGCTCGAGCGGCTCGGTGTGACGTACGTGGAACGCGGCAACGGGACCTATGTCGCGGCCGGACGCTCCATACGAGACGAGCGCGTGTCCTTGGCGACCGCCGTCGCGGAGCGTGCACTGCGCGACGCGACTCGGAACGGCCTGGCGGTCGAGGAGCTCATCGACGCACTCGAGCGCGTTGCTCAACGAAATGGGCGGAGGAGGAAACCATGAGCATCTTGCCGACGTCCGTCGCCGGCGCCACGGCAATTCGCGCGATCGCCGTTACCAAACGATATGGAAAGCTGACCGCGCTGGATTCGCTCGACCTCGCGGTGCCGGACGGGTCGATTTACCTCCTGGCCGGCCAGAACGGCGCCGGGAAAAGCACCGCGCTTCGACACATTCTTCACCTCGAGGAGCCGGACGCGGGAACGATCACAGTTCTCGGATACGACATCCTCCGTGATGCGGCACGCGCGCGCGCAGAAGTCGGATACGTTGCCGACGGCGAGCTTTCGCCGTATGGATGGCTGAGAGTCGGTGCACTCATCGCGCATCATGCGTCCTACTTTCCGACCTGGGATGCGGCGTATGCCGCGCGCCTGATCGCGGAGCTCCAGATCGACCTGACACCGCGCGTGCGCACGCTGTCCCGTGGCCAAGCTCGGCGCGTTGCGTTCGTGCTTGCCTTGGCGCACCGGCCCAAGTTGCTCCTGCTGGACGAACCGACCGACGGACTCGATCCGGTCGTTCGCGAGCGTGTCCTCCATTTGCTCGCCGGACACGCGGCAGAGTGGCCGACGACGATGCTCGTCTCGACGCATCTCGTGCAAGAAGTCGAACGTCTCGCCGATCATGTGGGAATCATCAAACAGGGACGGCTGATTGGACAAATGCCACGGGACTATCTCCGTGGAACGCTCAATCGATTCCGTTTCGTCGCCGCGGAATCGTGGCGCGTTCCGAACGAGGCGCCGGTTGTCGTCGTGGAGAGATCGGAGTCGGGCCATGAGCAAGAGTGGACGATCTGGGGCGAGCCCGGCGTCGTCCGCGAGATCTTCGATGGCCCGGATGTCGATCTGCGGTCGGTCACGCCGTTGACACTGACCGATGCTGTCGTCGCGCTGCTCTCGATCGAGGAGGCTGCATGACATCGGTCTCATTTCCCGCCAAGCCACAAGCGCGGCTGTCGTGGCTGCACCTGGTCAGCATTCAGTTTGGGCTCATCGCTCGGAGCGGACGGTGGATCGAGCTGATTGGGGGAGCAGCTGTCCTATACGTGGTCGCGGAGTTCGGTCCCGCCATGGGCAATAGCGGCGCCGAAGGCAGAGCTTGGGGACAATGGGCGATTTATTGCCTGCTGTTGGTTGCGGTCTGGCCGTCCCTGCTCTGGCGCGGCGAGCCGGTTGGGCGGCGATACTATCACTGGTCGCTGCCGGTTCCTCGAGGCACGCACGATCTCGCACGAATCGCGGCGGGCGGACTATGGGTGCTCGTCGTCGTGGGGATGCTCGCGTTGAGCGCCCGCGTCTCACTGTGGCCGCTTGCGATGAGGGCAAATTCAGAACCGCTGTTCGAGATCGTCGAATACGGAGTGGGGGTGCTGACGCTCTACGCCGTCGCGTCGGTCCTCACGCTCGTCACGGCTCATCCGGCGCGATGGTTCTTCGGCACGCTTGCTGTCTACCTCCTCCTCTGGGCGCCGATGAGTATTGCCCCGGTACCGCGCTGGTTGTTCCGCGCCTGGGGCGCGCCCGTCGTCGGACGATACGGCTTGTTTTGGGCGACTCTAGGCGCCGGATCGAGCGGAGACATCCATACGGAGGAAAGTCCAAACGCAGAGACGACCTGGGGTGGTGACAAGTACGTCGTGACGGTGACGGGCGTGGAGACATCCGACTCGACCGGCAGACCCGGGTCACCGACAACTGAACGCACCATCGAGCAAATCGAGTTTCCAGCTCCGCATTGGAGGTGGGCGGCATCCGTCGCGTGGCTCGCCGGGTCCATTGGCGCCATGCTGCTGATCTCAGCGCGACGGCGCGAACGATGACATCCCGGCATCGGAACGGGGACAGTCAACAGGAGGGCATGGTCTCCGGCGGGGCCAATCCCTAGCGCGCTTGCCTCGCGGGCCTTGCGGCGACACATTCGCGCATGATCATGATTCTAGAAATCCGCGCGTTGCGCCGAGCAGCGCTAGTCCTCGTCAGCTTGTCAGCCGGAGTCCGCATTGGTCGCGCGCAAACCGCCGCGCCATCCCCAGTGCTCGCGACCATGTATGACGAGCTGTCGCGAAACTTCTCAGCGCTCAAGTCGCAGCCAACGCCGCCGTACTTTCTCAGCTACGAAATTACCGACACACGTTCGGCCACCGTGTCCAGCACATTCGGCGCACTCGAGTCGAGCGGTGAGCGGCACTCTCGTCAACTCGACATCGCGTTGCGCGTGGGCAGCTATCGATTCGACAACACGCACGCCGTGCGTGGTAACTTCGCCCGCGCGGACGCGCAGCTCGATCGGTTCGGCGGCACGTCGGTGATTCCGGTTGACGACGATCCATCGGCGATCCGCAATGCGCTCTGGTACCAGACCGACCGGCATTACAAGGCTGCTGTGCAGCAGCTTTCGAGCGCGCGGACCAACGCTCGCGTCGCGATTGCCGCCGAGGACACGTCGGGCGACTATTCGCCGGAGCCACCGGCCTCCTTCGCGGAGCCGGTCGTGAAATTCCAGTTGGACCGAGCGAGTTGGGAGAAGCGGCTCCGCACGTATACCTCGCCGTTTGCGCGTTGGGACGATCTCTACGGCGCCACAGCCAGTCTCGAAGCGAAAGTCGAGACGCGATGGTACGTCAACAGCGAAGGCGCCCGGATCCAGGTGTCGGAGCCCGGCTACCGCCTGTTCGTGTATGCCTTCTCGAAAGCGGCCGACGGCATGGAACTGCCGCGCTACGAAACATTCTTCTCCACGACGCTCGCGGGCCTTCCGTCGGATGACGTGGTGCTCAAAGCGGTCGACGTGATGATCAAGGACTTGCACGCTCTGCGCACCGCTCCGGTGGTCGACCCGTATTCGGGCCCGGCGATTCTCTCGGGGCGAGCGGCGGCGGTGTTTTTTCATGAGATCTTTGGCCACCGGGTCGAAGGCCAGCGTCAGAAGAACGAGGATGAGGCGCAGACGTTCAAGAAGCGGGTCAACGAGAAGATTCTGCCCGACAATTTCACCGTCGTATCCGATCCGACCCTGCGGCGGCTGGGCGCGGTGGAGCTCATGGGAGCGTACCGCTACGATAATGAAGGTGTCGCGGCACGCCCGGTGACCGTCGTCGACAACGGTGTCCTCAAGAGTTTTCTCATGTCGCGCACGCCGATCGAGGGATTTCCGGAATCCAACGGACACGGCCGCAAGCAGCCTGGATTCGCCGCGGCAGGGCGCCAGTCGAACCTCGTCGTTCGCGTGGCACACCCGGTCACCCACGCGCAGCTCAAGCAAATGCTCATCGATCAGATCAAACGCGAGAACAAGCCGTTCGGCTTGATCTTCGATGACATAGAAGGCGGGTTCACGATCACGCAGCGATTCATTCCGAATGCGTTCAACGTGTTGCCGATCATGGTGTATCGAGTGTTCCCGGACGGCCGGCAAGAGCTCGTGCGGGGCGTCGATTTGATCGGCACGCCGCTCACGACGTTCAGCAAGATCGCGGGAGCCGACGACCAAGTGGCGATCTTCAATGGGATCTGCGGCGCCGAATCGGGCGCAGTGCCGGTGTCCGCGTCGTCGCCCGCACTCTTCATCTCGCAAGTCGAGGTGCAAAAGAAGAGCAAGTCACAGGAACGACCGCCCATTTTGCCAGCGCCCCTGTCGCAGCCGGCCCGGCCCGCGACTCCGCATCACGTGGAACGAGGAGGCGGCCGATGAACGGGGCGTCGATGCGCCACTCGACCTTTCTCGTCGCGCTGGGCCTCTCGTGTTTCGGTGCGACGCGTGGCGCCAGCGGGCAAAGCAGCGCACCGGCGCCAAAGAATGATGTCGTGCTGCGGGCCATGCGCGACGAGCTCGCGCGGTCGATACAGCAACTGCGCCTGGACACACTTCCGAAGCCGTATTTCATCGCGTACCGCGTGACCGAAGGCCAGGGCGCCGGGGCGAACGGCCGGTTGGGCAGCCTCCTCGCCGCCAGTGATGGACGCGGGAGCCGCGTGCTGCAGGTGGAGGTCCGGGTGGGCGACTACGCATTCGACAACACGAACTATTTCGGCGCGGGATTTCTGCCCACGCAATTCGTGGGATTCGGTACACTGCCGGTGGACGACGACTATCAAGAGCTTCGCCGTCAGATCTGGTTGGCAACGGATCGCGCATACAAACAAGCCTTGGAGGCATTGTCGCAAAAACGAGCCGCTCTGGAAACGCGCTCGCGAAGCGACGACTTGGCCGACTTCACCCACGAACCCGTGACGAATACGGTCGACGAGACGCCGGCTCCGGCCGCGCCGCCGGATCGCCAAATGATGGAGGCACTCGCCCGCGCGCTGTCGGCCACGTTCCGTTCGGCGTCAGAGATCTATAATTCGAGCGTCGGTGTGCAAACATCCTGGTCTCGGACCATTTATGTGAACAGCGAAGGTACGTCCTACATCCGCGCGAGACCGCACGCCTCGGTGACCGCCCAGGCTTCGACTCAAGCAGTGGACGGGACGGCCCTGTCGATGTCGTATGGCGTGCAAGCGGCCACGCTCGCCGAATTACCAAGCCGAGACTCGCTCATGAATGGGGTGCGCGGGTTAGCCGCTCGGCTCACGGAGCAGCGCCACGTGCCGCTCGCGGACGCGTACGACGGCCCTGTGTTGTTCGAGGGCGTCGCCGCCGCGGAGTTGTTCAATCAGGTACTGGCGGGCAAACTGGTGGGAACGAGAACGCCGGTCACTAGCCCAACGTTTGCGCGGATGCTTGCCGGAGGCGGAAACGACTGGGAAGACCTGATCGGGTCATTGGTGCTGCCACGTTGGATGAGCGTGGTAGACGATCCTTCGCTCCGAGTCATGGATGGCCATCCCGTGGAGAGCTATGTGGTGGACGAGGATGGAGTGAAGACGCACGCGACGACCGTGATCGATCACGGAACGCTCAAGGCGCTACTCACGAGCCGAACCCCGGTCCCCGGCGTCGAGCACAGCACGGGCAACCGATTCGGCGGCGGCGCCCGCCTCGTACACATCGTCGTGAATGCCGACAGCGGCCTCTCGGACCCGGATATGCGTCGCAAATTGATCGCGCTGGCTGCGGCCCAAGGCCGGCCGTACGGCGTCGTGGTGCGGCAGCTCGCGGGCGGCGGAGCCGGGGACGACCCCGAGTCCATGGTCGCGCTCATCATGGGCCAACAGGGTAGGAACGGCCCGCCAGCCGTACGCGGCATGCGAGCGGCCAAGATCTACGCCGACGGTCACGAGGAGCCGATGCGCGGCGCCGAAATCTCGGGCTTGAGCGCGAGCAGCTTCAAGGATATCGCGTCCGCGTCCCAGACACGCACAATGCACACTGAGACATTCACATCCGGCGCAAATTTCCTTGCCGCCAGCGCCGGCAATGGCCCAGTGACGTACTTGATCCCCTCGTTGTTGTTCCCGAATCTCTCGATCCGCAAACCCCGGGGAACGACGCCGCGACTGCCCGTGGTAGCGCCGCCCCCACCGCAGTAGTGCGTTGCGCGATTCGATGACTTGGGAGCAAGGCGCGCCTACCGTTCGTCCGGCGCTCCCTGCGCGCCCTGCGCGGTGCGTGTGCCTTCAGGCGTCGCCGGTCCTTTGAGGATCCACTCGAACCCGACCGCGACGATCGCACCCAATAACGGACCTACTATATAGATCCACGTCGTCGCAAAATCACCTCGCACCAGGTCCGGCGCGAGCGAGCGCGCTGGATTCATCGAAGCGCCACTGATCGGCGCCGCCCACAATCCGGCGAGCACGATGTAACCACCAACGGCGATCGCACCGTTCGTTCCGATGTTGCGCGCGCCGGATGCGGTGCCGAGGATCGTGTTGACGAGCCCTGTGCTCAACAGCACTTCAATGACGAGTGCCTGCGCATTGGTAATGTGATCGCCCGGCACGGTCGCGCCGAGCTTCCCGACCGTGCCGAAAATCGCGTGCAACACGAGTGTCGCCAGCGTGCCGCCGACGAATTGCGCCGCGAGATAACCGGGCACGCGGACCCACGGAAAATTGCGGCGTAGCGCGAAGGCAATCGTCACCGCGGGGTTGAGGTGCGCGCCAGACACCGTCCCCATGAAATAGATCACGGCCATGACGGTGAGCCCGGGCGCCGTCGCCGCCATGGCTACGCTGATCTTACCAGTGAGCGCGCCGACAACGCCCGCGCCGGCGGCGGCGAGCACCAACAAGAAGGTGCCCCACGCCTCGGAGAACAGGCGTCGCCACTCGCGGCGCGGATTCGAGAACTCGTGAATTCCCGGTTCTTGCACCGGCTTCAACGCTTCGCGTCGCTCACTCGGGCCGCGTACACCCGGGCGCTGTCCGCCTTCCCCGCTCGCTCGAACGCGCGCACCATCAGCTCGTCGAGGTCCGCTCGCGTGACGTATCGTCCCATGGCATCGAGTGGGCTCTTGTACGCATCACGCAGCAACGCCACGGCGGCGTCCCCATCGCCGTGAGCGATCCGGATCCGCGCAAGCCAGGCAATCGTCGCAGTCCAACCAGCCACGCCGTACCTGGCGGCTGTGAGTTCGCGCTCCGCCGTCGCCGTATCACGCCGCGACAACGCCAGCAACCCATTCAGATGATGATACAACACCCAATCCCGCCCGTAGTAACTCCGCGCCACGACCACTCGCAC
>Ga0207695_10004806_pt1 | contig 18283 bp, 9 predicted proteins | sample KBSC54metaG_FD_184354 | JGI IMG/M metagenome (GOLD analysis project Ga0207695, IMG submission 184354) | Corn rhizosphere microbial communities from Kellogg Biological Station, Michigan, USA - KBS C5-4 metaG (SPAdes) (version 2) | ecosystem: Host-associated > Plants > Roots > Rhizosphere > Soil... | reverse complement strand
TGTTGAAGTATACGCCATGTCTGGCAGGCTGCACGCCCGTCACGATGGTAGTGTGATTGGGATAGGTCATGGTTGGAAAGACGCTTCTTACACCATCCGAATAAGCTCCTTCTTTCATCATCCAATGCAGGTTCTTTGTATCCCAGGATGGGTCCAGATAAAGATTGGGCCGGAACCCATCGACAGTGATCAGGACGACATGTTCTACCCGCTGCGCATGGACGGCTGTGGTCCAAAGAAGGGACAGCAATAATGCTGCCCCTATTCTAGTCAGAAACCTATGTGAACGTTTTTTCATAGTACTATTTTTAATTCCATCCGGGATTCTGTCCCAAATTAGCATTAAGTTGAAGGTCATTATAGGGTATGGGATAGATAGCTCTCCATTCGTTCCACACGGCGCCGGGATTACCGTTCACCAACCACAGTATATTTCCATAGGTACCATGTTCCAGCGTTTGCGGATTAACGGTGCTGCCGATGGTCGTAGCCACATTGATATAAGTGACCCCGCTGACATTACCTGGCTTTGTACCCTGGTAGAAACATACATCGGGCGTACCGTTCTGATCCAGGTCCATCAGCTGATTCAGGGCAGGCACATAAAATCCATTCCAGGGTCTCAGGAGCAGCTTGCCCATTCCCCAACGCAGCAGATCGGAAAAACGCAGACCCTCCAACACGAGCTCGATGCTCCTCTCGCGATAGATCTCCAGGAGGACGGGGTCAGCAAGCCCCCCGTTCCATCGCTGAAAATAGGTCTGGATATAGGGGTCAGCAACGGCAGGCATAGTATTCGCATTAGCGATGCCGGCACGCGAACGCAACGCACCGATGGTCTTTGTCCAGTCGGACGCGGACAGCAATCCCAGCTCCTGTTGAGCTTCCGCGTAATTTAGCAATATCTCGGCATAACGCATCTGGCTGACGGAATTGGTGTTTAGCGTACCGTTATCATAATAGGTGTCGTCCAGGCACCATTTGATAGGCTGGTAGCCTGTATAGGAATAGTTAAAGGCGGGGGGACCGGCAATCACCGATCCGCTGCTGATACGGGTATAGCCCGGTGTGCGGATGGTCTGTTGCAAACGCTTGTCCCTGCCCTGTGTCTCCTGCCAGAAGGTCAGGGTGTCATGACCGGGGATATCCGTGAATGCCGAGCCGTCGAGGTTGAGGTACATATTGATGAAGTCCCTGGTAAAATTCAGACGTACGCCATAGGTGCTGCTGGTATAATACCAGTTGGCATCGTTGAGAACGGCCAGCGAGCTGCTGGTGACGCTGGAGAGCATGATCTCATTGGTCACAGGTGCGGTGCTGATGAATAGATTGCGGTAAGAGAGGTCCAGACCGTTGGAATTGTTCAGGCTGAATCCGGCGCTGTCCATTACCGCCTTGGCTGCGGTGGCGGCATCCTGGAGCCATTGGTTGGCGGTAGCTTTCACCGTTGCATCGCTGGAAGTCGCTGAATCATACTTTCTGTACGTCCCCTCAAAAAGACAGACGCGGGATTTCATGCCATAGGCCACCCATTTAGTGATCTGACTGCGGCTGGCGTCGGCGGACAGGGAGAGATGTCCGATAGCATAGTTCAGATCAGCCAGGACAGAGTCCATCACCTTTTCGCGGGGATCACGCTTTCCATAAAGCAAGGCGGTGTCGGTGACGCTCAGTGGCTTGCTGATCCAGGGCACATCCCCAAACTTCTGCACCATATTATAGTAAAAGTAAGCGCGGAAGAACCTGGCCAACGCCGTGTAATTATCCCGTACATTCTGAGCGATCTTGGTGTTGGTGTTATTGGAGATGAAATAGTTGATATTGCGCAATGCGGTCCAGGTCCAGCCGGAGCTCTGGCGTGAATTGTAAAATCCTGCGCGGATATAGTCGGGCACGGCATTGCGTGCGCCATAATCGCTCATGTTGGCGTCCGTCCGGAAAACATCGTTGATACCGGGCAGTACATCATAAAATGAATTGGCATACAGCTGAAGACCGTCCGCGCTGCTGAATATGACATCCTTATTGGCAGTGGACTGAGGCTGCTGATCGAGGTTCTTGGCACAGCTGACGAACAAAAGACCTATCGACAGCCAGATCAGATATTTTTTATTTCGAAGCATAATCTGTTTTTTAGAGTGTAATATTCAATCCCAGTGTCAGGCTCTTTAATATCGGATAGTTGTTACCATTACCATTGTTAGTGGTACCCGTCAGGATAATATCCGACTTACCAATGCTCTCAGGGTCGATATTCTTTGTGATCTTGAACATGGGTGAATATGTCCAGAGGTTCTCGCCGGATACATATATCCGTATACCCGTCAGCTTCAGACGCTGTACCATTGCAGCCGGCAGATTGTATCCGACCTGCACGTTCTTCAGCCGTATATAAGCTACATTCTGCAGATATCTTGTCTGGGCATTATACAGCTCACCCTGGCTGTTCTGCGCAGTATAACCACGGTAGCGGGGGAAATATGTATTGGGATTTTGCGGGCTCCAGATCTTGCCTTCCTGATATTTGAAGAGGAAGTTATAGGGACGATTGAGCTGGCCCCAGAATACATCCGCCTCGCTGCCGGGCCACCAGTTCTGCTTGCCGACACCTTGGAGGAAGGCGCCGAAGAAGAAGCCGCCATAATCTGCATTCAGGCTGATACCATATGTATAGCGCGGTGTGCTGTTGCCGATGATACGCATGTCGCCGGGATTGGTAGCGGTGTTGTTACCGTTGTTGACCACACCGTCGGGCTTACCGTCGGAGCCACCGCCGATGTCCTTGAACTTAAGGTCGCCGGGCAGCCATTTACCGGTATTAGAAGCCTTGAATATAGGCTGGAACGTAGGTCCGTTGACTGCCGGATTGTCCGCCTCTGTCCAGAAACCATCGTTGGTATAACCCCAGATCTCACCCAGCTTCTGACCCGTATAGTAGTCGGTAAGCAGCTTGGTAGCATTGTTGTAACGCGTGATCGTAGACTGGTAGTCGGACATCCAGACGCCAATACTGTAATGCAGTGGCTTGCCGGCGATGTTGAACTGATCCCGCCAGTTGATGGAAGCTTCCCATCCATTTGTCTTCATATCGGCGTAGTTGCCCTTGGGCACAGTTGTGCCAAATACAGCGGGCAGCGTCTTTCCGACAGTGAACATGTTGGTGGTGATGCGGGTATAAATATCGCCCGTAAAGGTCAGCCTGTTGTTGAGCGTGGAAATATCCAGGCCAAGGTCTTTGGTAGTAGCCTTTTCCCAGGTGAGGCCATCGGGGAGCACATTGGGCTGTGACGTAGTCTGTGGGCGTACGCCATTGATGACCCTACCCGACTGAGAGATCTTGAACAGCTCCTGGAAAGCATAGGAAGCGATGCTACCATTACCCAGACTGCCATAAGAGCCGCGGATCTTGATATCGGAGATGGTATTGGGATCTACATTCCAGAACGCCTCCTTGGTAAGACGCCAGCCTGCCGACACAGAGGGGAAGAAAGCATAGCGCTGATTGGAGGGGAATTTGGAAGATCCGTCATAGCGACCGTCGAACTCCACCAGGTATCTATCCTTATAAGCATAGTTCAATCTTCCAAAGCCACCCAGGATGGCCCATTTTTCATAGCCGCCGTTCGTGGTAATATTCTGGCCCAATGCCAGGCTGAGGTCTGTCGCATTGGCATAGACCAGGCCATTTCGCTGCGCATTGAAATTGTTGAATACGGATTGCTCGTAGTTGTATCCGACCAATGCTTTGAAATAATGGTCGCTTGCAAATGTATTCTCGTATTCGGCGTAGATATTCGTCGCCAGATACTGTGTCTTGCCGTTGCCCATGAGCAGGTCATTGGTAGTTGTACCCACATAGGCGATCACGCCGGGCGTAACACTATAGGGCACCTGTACACGTATCTGCTTAATGGCTGAATCCGTATTCTGATAAGTGATGTCGCCCTTGATACGAAGGTGGTTATCCATGAACTTCGCGACAAACCCTGTCGTATTGCGGAAGACCTGGTTTTTCAGGTTGATGCCGTTCTTGCCATAGAAGAGGTCGCCCACGGTATAGGCAGCTGAAAAGGTCAGCGTTCCATCCGGGTTCAGCAACATGGAAGAGGGATGCGCCTCATCAGCCATATTGCGCCAGATACCACCGCCCTCGCCAACGTTCAGGGGGTTGTGATAATCACGGGATGTGTATTGTGTATAGTTATAGATCTGCAACCAGGGCAGGACTTCAATATTACCTTTTGCAGTGAGGTTGTACATGTGATAGTCATCGGAATTATATCTGAATATCCCATCCTGTCCGTAGTAACGGCCAGTCACATAGAAGCTGGCCTTGCCACTGCTGCCGGAGATGGACAGGTTCTGATCGATGGCGGCATTGTGCTTTTTATACAGCATGGCATACCAGTCCGTATTGCCGTAGTAAACATAGTTTCCATTCGAACCCACATCAACTTTCGGCAGACTGGGGTCGGCATCACGTTTGGCATATTCAGTCAGATAGGCCTGACTGAAAGGCTGGGTCTTGTTGACGCCGGCGGGTATCTGCGAATAATCGTTCCAGCCTGTCCAGGCGGAGTCGAACATCATCATATACTTGTAGCCATTGGACTCGATCTGGGGAACATACGTAGGCGACTTGATGGAATAGTTGGAGCTGTAGGTGATGGTGGACTTGCCTTTGCTTGGCGTCTTGGTAGTGATCAGCACTACGCCAAAGGCGGCCCTGGCGCCATATATAGCGGCAGATGCAGCATCCTTCAGCACGGTGACGCTTGCCACATCGTTGGGGTTCAGGAGGGCGGGATCACCTTGTACACCGTCGATCAGCACGAGGGCGTTACCACCCTGTCCGATGGAAGTCCCTCCGCGAATATTATAGGTAGCGGATGAAACGGGCTTGCCGTCTGTAGAGATCAGGTTGAGGTTGGGGATCATACCCTGCAAACCTTGTGTCATATTGGGAATGCTCCTCCTGTCCAGGACATCGCCACTGACCTGCGCAACGGCACCTGTAAGATTAGCCCTTTTTTGCGTACCATAACCTACGACCACGACTTCGCTCAATGCCCCGGCCTGGTTCTTCATGCGCACGAGGATGGAAGTGGATGCATCGGCCTTGAGCTCATACCCCGTAAGGGTCTGCTGCTGATAGCTTACACCGCTGAAGGTGAAGCTGTATCTGCCTTTGACAGGTAGCTTGGTAAAATGGAAAATGCCCGAAGAGTCTGTCTGCGTGCCGGATGAAAGTCCCGTCTCACTATTGGATGCCAGCACGGTGACGCCGGGCAGAGGGTCGCCCATGTCATTACGGACAATGCCGGTGACGCTACCCGTCCGATCCTGCGCATGAAGCGTGTATCCAAGGCACACTAATAAGAGCCATGTAAGTAGCTTTTTACTCATAATATAATTTGAAAAGTTTTTGTTGCGGATTAAGGCTTGCCTTTCTTGATAATATACCTGCCGTTGGAGGTGGTCACGGATAAATGGTTCAATATTGTGATGTCTCGTATGATCTCGTTCAATGAATCTCTCTTTTCCAACTTCCCAATGAAATACATGTCCCTGATCTCGCTATGGGAATACTCTATGTCTACATTGTAAATGGCCGACAGCTGGTCAAATACATCCGCGAGGCTCTGGTTGTTAAACATATACCAGTTGGAGATCGTATCTGCTTTTAAACTATGCGATCGGGCTATATGATCCTCCGTATGTTTTACAGGTCCGTTGATGGCTATATTGCGGCTGCTCTTGGTAAAGATCAGCTCCTCTCCGGGCTGCAGGTAATAATTCCTTCCGCCTGTCGAATCGTCCAGTGAGACACGCACCTTCCCCGTAAATAATTTTACGCTGACCTTGTCACTATACGGATTGGCATTGACATAGAAAGATGTTCCTAAAACGCTGGTCTGAAGCCCCTCGCTGTAAAGGGTAAAAGGTCTTTGTTCATTTTTCGCTACGTCAAAGAAAGCTTTCCCGGACACCTGTACATCTCTATTCGCAGTGGCGCCGAAACCTTTGCGATACCGCATCACTGCTCCGGGGGCCAACCGGACCTTCGAGCTATCCGGCAATGTTATCAGCAGCTCTTTTTTCCCGGAATTATTCTTTGTGATCCATTCTGCCTTCGGCGCCTCGTATGAAGCCAGGTGTTCACCGGAGACCTTCATGGCCGGCTGGTCCAGCATCGTCATTTTGAAGATGACCAGTATGACTGCGGCAGCGGCAGCATACCATAAGTAGTTCAGACGTCTGACCTTCTTTTCCACCAGCACACCCCTATCGGATATTCTCACATCGCTGGTCCCTTCTATTACATTCGTCCGCTCTGTGATATAGGTCAGCATCTCTTCTTTATAGTTTTCGGGTAAAGGAGTTTCTCCATCCGCCTGCTCGAATTCCTTCAGTAGATAGGACTCATCCGGATGCTTACGTAAATAGTTCCAGACAAGTGCAACCTCTTCCTTAGTGCAATTCCCACTTAAAAATTTCTCTATCAATTCGTCGGGTAATTTCTGCATGCAGTCGGTCAATTCGATATAATTATGTACAGCTGACGGGAGTGTTTACCCCTGCCGGGGTAAAAATATTTTTTATGGGAGGGAGCCCAGCACGATGAGCAATAAGGTGATCCCTATCTGCCGGATGTGGCGGAATGCTTTACTGACGTGGTCTTCCACCGTCTTGATGGAGATACTCATCTGGGAGGCTATTTCCTTGTTGGAGCAGCCATAGAAGGCTTTTAGCATCAGGATCTTTTTCCGGACGGGGGGCAGGGTATCGATGGCCGCGCTCACTTCACTGGATACCTCAAAATGTATGGCCGGTGAGGGTTGAATTTTTTCTTCCAGGGTCTGATCATGCACCAGTTGCAGTCTCCGGCGAGTGGTCTCTTTCTTGATATGATTGATCAGCAGACTACGTGCGATGATAAAGATCTGTTTCTCCAGGGGATGTTCTTCCGATAAGGTCTGCCGGAACTGCCATAGGCGAATGAAGCATTGCTGTGTGAGGTCCTTGGCATTGTCGGGGAGATGAACGCGTTTGAGAAAGAAACGGAATATCTTGATATGTAATATATTATATACTTCAAGGAAGGCAGCATGGTCGCCATCCTTAATAGAGATCAGTTTTGGTAAATCAGCAGCCTGCGACAAATTTTTCATATCAGCATGCAAATTGCATAAAACAAGCTCATCGACGACCTGAAGGTAGGAAACTTAACCGAAAGATAAAATCGGATTCCTACGACATGCTTTTATAAACAAAGTAAGGATCGCCCTTAAACTTCTTCCAATCCTCCAGCAACTGCACCTTCACCCCATCGAATATCGCATGTTCCTTTGCCGACAGCTGTATACTCTTCCGTTCCTCCGGCAGGGACGTCTCACTCTTTATCGTCTGTTCCAGGTCCAGCACATATTCCAACAGCTTGGCGCAGGTGGTAAATTGTCCACAGGCCACTACCTTCATCATCCTCTTCTCCGCTGAGTCTTTTTTATCGTACCACAACGTAGTCCCCATATTCCGGGCATCTTCCGCAACGGCATTTATCTCCAGGCATCCATCCAACAGGAGTGACTGGGCTTCCTGATTATCCGGGAATTTTTTCTTTAGAGACCTTTCCCGGCTGGCTTTGTTATAAGTACTCAATTCATAAATGACGTCAAAGGCGCGGCGATTCTCCCACACATCCTGTCCATAAAAATTACCAAAGAATATATCGAATATCAGCCGGCGTGTCTGTTTGAGATTTATATCCATTACCATGCTCAGCGTAGAGTTGACCCTTGTCTTTAGCATCTGCTCCAGCACGCTGAACCGGGATTTTTTCAAATACTTTATCAACGAACCCAGCGCACTGTCGGATAAGACATTCACTGAGGGCAACTGTTCCTTCAGGGATTCCTGAAAGGATCTTTCCGACGAGTTCAAAAATTCCGACAGCTGCCCTATCTGGGGGATGGACCGCCGCGCGATCAACGCAGCTATCCACAACAATAAAAGTATGATGGCAGGCGACAGCAGGAAGAACCCGATATTCCTCCATGGTCCCTCATCATGCTGCACCAGCAACCCCACCGACCCGGCCAGCAGGATAAGTCCGAGCCAGAAGAATAGTTTTATACTATTGCTGACCTTTCTCATTGCACTTCCCAGCCCTTTCAATATGTCTTCCGTGTTCTTCTTCCTCCAGGAACCTTTGGTCACAGGCACGCAAGGTATATATGGATCCATAAAGTAACTTGCAACATCCGATATGATGATGAGATCAAACCCGTCGTCCGTCGGATCTTTTCTCCGCCGTGTGTCGGCCAGGATGGCGCTGTACAGCCCCTGGTTATCATCCACACCGCCATCCATCAGTCCAATAGAGCCATCCAGTATGCGGGGCTGATTGTCATAGTCCGTAACGATCATCGCCTGCTGTAATCTGTCGCTGCTGAGCCCTCCGCCCCTCTCTTTCCCATCCCGGCTGGCAGGATAGCTAAAATCTTCCGGATATACTATTGGTTCGAACCCACCGGGGAAACAAGAGGACGAAGCCATGATATCCCCCAGCTTGATATCCTTCAGCACCTCCAGGTGAGATGGGGTCCGCTTGTCCATGTAGATATAGTTATTACCCGTATATCCGCTTTTAGTCTGCCACCGAAAAGAAAGACCACGGGTAAATTCTGTGGAATTGAAGCAAACCTCTATATCCCTGCCAGTCCCGTCGCCCCAATACACACCGAATGTCTCGCCTTTGAATAGGCGTTGATCATAGGTCCTTGCAAATGCATTGATCAGGTTACGGTTCTTAACTTCTCCTTCCCAGGCCGCGTCATCATCCAGGAGCTTCAACACATCTTCCAGCAGCCCTTCCCCATCCATAAATGTCAGCATGTCCTTATACACCGTCCCGAAGGGGATACCCTTCTTTGTATAGACGGAATATAGGATGGCCGGGAAGGTCCCTCCCGAAGCGGAGGAGATGAATTCCACGTTGTCCAAAAGATTTCTGCTGTCGTCGTACTTCACTTTGTTCAGATAGCTCATGGCGCCGATGCTAAAGCTGGCGGCACGAAATCCACCACCGGACAATGCCATGGCTATTTTCCGGAAAGGCGTGGTAAGGGGCGTGGGCGCGAGTTGAAATTGTTCTTCCATATAGAAAGGTTTATAGTGGGCTCCAGCCCGTCGAGTCCTAAATATATAAAAATTTACACTATATTCGAATTTCAACCTTACAGGCACCTATGAGTCATCCATTCACACACAAAAAGCCTCCTTTTCGCAAGCTGAGGGGATACGCCTTCGACCCCAGCCTTTCGCTAAAAATAGATACGGTCGCCATCAATGACATTGTTTACAAAGTACCGTGGGAAAGGCTCGACCCGGGCCCTTCGGGGGAGTATGTCGAAGTCATCGACTACGACCCAACGGTGCAAAAGTTCTACAAGGCGGTGGACCTCTGCGACGACTATATCCTGGCACAGGATGGGCTGGACCCCAGCGAGAGCGACCCGCAGTTCCATCAGCAGTTCGTCTATGCCGTAGCGATGACCACTATACGTAATTTCGAGAAAGCGCTGGGCCGCAAGGTCATCTGGGAGCCGCGCCTCATTGCACAGGAAGGTAAATACGAGGAGTATGTACCCAAACTGCGTTTATACCCCCACGCTATGCGGGAGGCCAATGCATATTACAGTCCGCTGAAAAAAGCCATCCTCTTTGGCTATTTCTCTTCCACGCCAGCTGACGAGACCTTGCATATGCCCGACTCGCTGGTATTCACCTGTCTCAGCCATGACATCATCGCACACGAGACGACGCATGCTATCCTCGATGGTATTCATAATTATTACAACGAGGCTACCAACCCGGATGTACTGGCCTTTCACGAGGCGTTTGCAGATATTGTCGCACTCTTCCAGCATTTCACTTTTCCGGAAGTGCTGAAACACCAGATAGCCAAGACGCGGGGAGACCTTGGTGCGCAAAATCTTCTGGGGCAGCTGGCGCAGGAGTTCGGAACAGCCATCGGCGATTATGGCAGTCTGCGGGATGCCATCGGGGAGATAGACGAAACCACTAAGAAGTGGAAACCCAAAGAGCCCAACCCCAACGACTATCGTTCTGTGATGGAACCCCATGCAAGAGGTAGTATACTCGTGGCGGCTGTATTCGAAGCCTTTCTTAATATCTATAAGGCCCGGGTAGCGGACCTGCTGCGTATTGCTTCCAATGGATCGGGGATACTGCCACAAGGGGAGCTGCATCCCGACCTGGTAGATCGTCTGGCGGGTGAGGCCTCCAAGGCCGCAGGCCATGTGCTCAATATGTGTATCCGTGCGCTGGATTATTGTCCGCCGGTGGACCTGACCTTCGGAGACTATCTGCGGGCCATCATCACGGCAGATGCCGATGCAATACGGGAGGATCAGCGGGATTACAGACTGGCATTCATCGATGCATTCCGCAGACGGGGTATCTATCCGGAAGGGATAAAGACCCTCAGCGTAGAAAGCCTTCGACATCCCATCCTGAACATCGGCTATATCACGGACAGCAAAGGCCGGGTCACACATATCGCTTCGGCGGAGAACAATGATCTGAACGTCAGTCCGGATACAAAACAGCTTTTAGGCGTCATCAATGCCTTTCTCCGGGATTATGGCAACGATATCAAATATGTCAATCACAGGAAAGATATCTACGATCTTACAAGAGCTTACATCGGAGGAGCCTATGGCATTCCGGATAAGAAGATCGTCGGACTCCACAGGAGGCTAAATGTAAAATTCTCCAACTCCATCGATTTTGCAAGGATCACCGGGCTGGCCTTTGTGGATGGCTATCGCACCCTGGGCATTGCGGCATCCTCGAAATACAAGGGCCCTTCTTACCAGATCACCAAGATGCGGCTGGTATCGAGGGTAGGACCTACGGGGGCACAGCTCAACCAGGTGATCATCTCGATGGTACAGCGGTGTGGAGTAAAGTTTGTCGATGGCAGGTATCAGCCCTACACACCGGCCCGTGCGCCCTTTTCAAAGGTAGACGCTGACGGCAAGCCTATCCCGGAAGACTCTTTTGAATTCAGGGGAGGATGCACCCTGATCTTCGACCTGGATACGCAGATGTTGAAATACGCTATCAACAAACCCATTTTGGATATGGACGATCTGCGGCAGGGCCGACATCCTGCTATCAATCTCCGCCGGGTGGAGTCGATGCATAAATATTTGCAGGGCGACTGCGACACGGGCAAAAACGAATTTACCGCCCTCTATGGCAGCGGCCTCCACAAGCTGACCGAACCATTCGCCTTCTTACATCAAATCTGATCTCATCATGGCAACAACATCACCTATCGATAATGTCACCGTCCGCATGTATTGCCTGGGTACGGGTGACTGCTTCCTTATAAAGTTCCGCAGCGGCACACACGAAGTCTTCACCATGATGATCGATTGCGGCAGCTGCCGGGGTGACAAAAAAGACTTTGCTCCTTATATAAAAAATCTGGCGGACAGTCTCACCGACAACACCATCGATCTGCTGGTCGTAACACATGAACACAACGATCATGTCAATGGGTTCGACAAATGTTATGATACTTTCAAAAAGCTCACCATAAAAGAAGCCTGGTTTGCATGGACAGAAGACCCCGCCGACCCTACGGGTGCGGCGGCCGGGCTGAAGAATAAGCAGCAGAAAATGAAGGAAGGTCTTCGCAATGCCATGTCGGCTATCAAAAAGAATCAGAAAACTTTCAATGCCGGCAAAGTTCACAACGCCTATAAAACCCCCATCGAGGACAATCATGCTGCCTTCCTCACCGGACTGGACACCCTGGCGGCTATCAATCTGTCCGACACGGAAAATGAGAATGCGGATAAGGCGCCCCTGCCCGGCATGCGGAAAATAAAAGAGCTCTTAAAAGAGAAAGGCGTAAGGACACGCTATCTGAGTCCCGGTGACTGCTTCCCCCTGCCGCCACTGCCAGGCATCGTCTTTTATGTATTGGGGCCTCCTGCCAACAAGGAGTATATCTATAAGGACGGGAAAATGGGTACGGATGTTTATAACAAAAGTCTGGGGCTTAACAACAGCACGCTGTCCGTCAATGCCTTTATGGGTCTGACCAAAGGATGTACCCACAACGACATGCCCTTTGCCAGCGTATATATCGACGAGCCCCCCGCCAGTCAGGCCGGTAAGAAGGAGCGGGGTTCATCCTTCCGCAGTCCCAACGCCGTCAGCCAGGCGGAGACGGCCGCCGCTCCTGTAGGCAAGGGAAGTGACTCCGTCATGGATACCTATTATGATAAAAAGAACGACTGGCGCAGGATAGACGACGACTGGCTCAACAGCGCGGGAGCGCTGGCCCTGCGGCTAAACAGTCATATCAACAACACCAGTCTGGTGCTGGCTATCGAGTTCACCGGCTCGGACAAGGTCCTGCTTTTCCCCGGCGATGCGGAATTCGGCAGCTGGGAAAGCTGGCATCTCATCGAAGAATGGATGACCAAGGGCAAAAGCGCGGCGCCGTGGGCGGAAGATCTGCTGAACCGCACGGTATTCTATAAGGTTGGTCACCATCTCAGCTATAATGGTACCGCGCTGGAAAAAGGTATCCTTATGATGAAGGACCCGCGGCTGGCAGCCATGGCCACCCTGGACAGGCGTCGTATCGCAAAAGGATGGACGAGCACGATGCCCAATAAATATCTCTTGCAGGAATTGATAAGAAGGACTCAGGGCAAGCTCTTTATCATGGATGAGTTCGAAGTCCCGGGGCCTCCCTCTGCCAAACTCGATCCGGCAACACTTGGGGAAGATATTTACATCGAATATACCGCCTTGTCGAAGACCCTTTATAAACAATACACCATCACCGGGCTATGACCATCACTCTGTCCTTAAGCTTTTCACCGGATTGGCCAGCGACGCCCTTATGGTCAGTATACTGATCGTACCCAATGCAATGGCCAGCGCCGTCACACCCGCCAGCGGGAATATCCACCAGCTGAGCGTGATCCTGTATGGGAAATCCGTCAACCATTTATTGAGATAGTACCAGGCAATAGGCGTAGCTATCAGAAAGGCCAGGGCCACCAGTCTGAGGAATTCTTTCGACAGCAGTCCCGTGATCCCCGTCACCGACGCACCCAATACCTTGCGGACCCCGATCTCCTTACGACGCCGCCCGATCACCAGCGAGACGATAGCGAAAAGTCCGAGACAGGATAGCACGATGGCAATTGCAGCTGCAGTGCAGAAGAGAGTGGACAGCCTTTCTTCCTTGGCATACCAGCGATAAGTATTTTCCGTCAGATAGGAAGGGTTGGTTGAATTGTCGGGTTCGATGGTCTTATAAGTGTCGCGGACAATGGCCATTGCCTGGCGGGGATTGTTCGTACGCACTTTCACCATAATATATCCCAACGATGTATGCTCCTTGGCCATCTGCAGGGTCAGGGCGCCCATCTTGTCATGCAGACTGTGCAGATGAATGTCGGGTATTACTCCGATGATATTCCATTTCGGTGCGGCGCTGTCAGAGTAAAACGACAGACCTACTATATTCTTCTCGGAGAATTGTCTGGCCATGCTCTCCGAAACGATGACATTCCGGATATTGGTAGCCGTGTCGGCAGGGTATTCACGACTGAAGTTGCGACCGGCCAGCAGGTTGACGCCGATGGTCTCCAGGAAATCATAATCCACGACCAGCATCTCCGTCATAATGCCTTTCCCATTATAGGTGAACCCGATGCCCCAGGTACTTTGGCTGTGGTCTTCACCGATGCCGATGTTGGCGGAGCTACCCGTAACGCTGACGACCTGTGGTTGAGAAGCGAGCTGCTGACGCAATTGCCGGATCAGTCGAAGGGAATTCTCTTCGTTCTTGACAGGTATGCTGATCACAGACTCCTGCTCGAAACCCAACGGGGCTGTGCGCATATACTGGAACTGACGGTAGATAACGATGGTGCTGCATATCAACAGACAGGCCATAACGAATTGGAAGGTAATGAGCCCGTTGCGTACCAGCGAGCTCCGCCCTACGGAGATCTTACCCTTCAACACTTCTACGGTCCTGAACCTCGCCACCAGCCAGGCGGGATATCCACCGGCCATAAATGACACCAATAACATACCCGCCAGCACAGAGAGGACCACCAATGGTTGAGCCAGGGCCCGCATGCTCAGCTTTTCGACAAAGAGCCTGTTAAACGGATCCAGCAGGAGTACGGCCAGCCCCAATGCCATGATCAGCGCAATGGTGAACAACAGAAGGCTTTCGATCCACAGCTGGAAAAATATCTGGGTCTTGCCGGCGCCGATGGTCTTACGCACGCCTACCTCTCTGGCACGGGTGAAGGCGCGTGCGACATTCAGATTGATAAAATTAAAGCAGGCAATGACCAACACTACTATTGCGATAAGGATCAGGATAAACAAATAGTTCTTGTTCACCGCTCCGCGCCCCAGCTCGTCGTCGAAGTGAAGAGAGGCATAAGGGGCCAGCCGGAGGGCGAACATGTCTCCGTTGGCATCCTTTCGATAGCCTTTCCCCTTCATATAATCGTCGTCAGCCAGATGCCGTTTTTTGACCAGCTCCCTTAGGTTTGACTCAACCCGCTGCTGGGTGATGTTGGGCGCCAATTGTACATATACGGGATGATGCTGGTGATTCCATTCATTCTTATCGGTAGCATAATCATTGTTGAGCTCGATACGCGCCAGTACATTGAATTGTAACGTCGAATTCTCCGGCGGGTCCTGGGTGACGGCCGTCACTATGAGATCCTTCCACGCTCCACCCAGCTTTACTTTTATCGACTTGCCGATGGGGTCTTCTTTGCCAAATACGGCCGTGGCCGCAGGTTGAGTGAGCACGGCGCTGCCCAATTCAGCCAGGGGAGATGTTTTATTTCCCTCTACTATCGGGAAGCTGAACATGTCCAGGAAGTCGGGGCTCACCAGGGTGATACTCTTATCTATCTCCTTGTCCTTATAACGGATGCCCCTTCCTGCGTTCATGAAGTCAGTAGTCCTTATGATGCCGGGCACTTCGCTCTTAAAGGCGGGCGCTGCGGGATAGCCGAATGCGGAGCCTTTCTCATCTCCATCCGCCGTATGGCTCAGGTTGTAGGCCATGTACAGGGTATTCACATTCTTCTGCCATTTGTCGAAGGAAAATTCAAAATGCACCATCAGGAAAAGCAGGATACAGACCGTGAAGGCTATGGTCAGTCCGGCTATGTTGATGATGGCGTTGAGGCGGTGTGTCTTCAGGTTTCTCCAGGCAGTCAGAAAATAGTTGCGTATCATTGGTCATCATTTTGTCCCTGTAATTTTACAAAAACGCCTCCATTTTTATAATAACTTTATTACCAATCTAATAAACGTTGTTTAACCTTAAATACTGTCCGATTTTGATACAGCGATTGTATGGTTCTGTCGTGGCGGTCGTGCTGCTGGCTGGCCCTTGTCTTTGCCAGGATTCCGCCTGGGTGAGGGTCGGCCCCGGGGGAGGGGGCGCTACTTTTCTTCCTTGTTTTTCCTATCGTCATCCGGACGAATTCCTGTTGCGGTGCGATATGACGGGTACCTATCATACGCGGGACGGCGGAAAGAGCTATCGGCAGGTGAATATTCCCAATGGGGCCCATAGTTTCGCGTTCGACCCCGCCGATGAGAAGGTGATCTATCTTGGTTCATCCGCCTTGTATCGCTCGTCTGACGGAGGCGATCACTGGGAGCAACTCTATCCAAAACCTGATCAGGTGCTCGGACGAAGCTATTTGGGAGATCATGCGGAATTGAGCATGGAGGTGGCGAGGAATGTACCTTATTGGCCTGCGGATCAGGAGATCAATTCCATTCGGGTTGATAGCTCCAACATATATTTTACGGTGGGGCATTCGATCTTTTATTCTCGTGACAGGGGCGAGTCCTGGGTAACAAGGGACCTGCATGTACCTCTTCTGAATCTGTATATAGCCCATGGAGCCGTCTATATATTTTCTGCCGACTCGATCTTTTGCCTGGATAAGGGGAAGATCGCGGCCTCGGCGCTACCATCCGGGATGCAACCGGCTGTCCATTTTGCGGCAGGCAGGACAAAGCAGACGGGTTCGTTCATCTTTTATGCGTTGAGCGCCCATGCGGGAGTTTGGATGTCGCATGATCTGGGCAAGACCTGGAGGCGGTCGGCTGAAGCCCCGGTAGGCGCGAATACAACGGCCATTGCCTGTGCCGAATACGATGCTGCCAGAGCCTATGTAGTGGTGGATAGGTTGAAGGACGATGCAAAGCGTATATGGTACGGGGTATTGCGGACCGGCGACAGCGGTGGCCATTGGGATTGGGTCTGGAAAGCCGGTGGTGGAACGGGTCAGTATGGTGTTCCGGATGCACGGAATGCCGGCAATCTGCGCGATGGCTGGGCAGGCAGGGCTTTCGGCAAAGAATTCGTGGAGATGCTGGATGTGGGAGTATCCCCGTACAACGGCGATATGGCTGTGATCACCGATTGGTACAGGGTCATGAAAACTGCCGATGGCGGCAAGAGCTGGGAAGGTATTTATAGTCATGCCTATGCTGACGGAAGAGCCGCCAGTACGGGTCTGGACGTGACCACCACCTATGGAGTACATTTCGATCCCTATGATCATAAGCATATAGCCATGAGCTGTACGGACATTGGTTATCATCATTCATTCGATGGCGGGAAAACCTGGATCCGGTCTGTGGCGGGAGTGCCGGCCGACTGGGTAAATACCTGTTACTGGGTTGTGTTCGATCCGACAGATACAGGAAAGCTTTGGTCGGCATGGTCGGGGATGCACGATCTGCCAAGGAACAAAATGACACGCGATCCTCAGTGGAAGACACATTGCAGAGGTGGTGTTTGTGTTTCGACAGATGGCGGCAGGTCCTGGACCCCATTGGAGAAAGGGATGGATCCCAATTCCTCTGTCACCTGTATTGTAATGGATGCACGATCTCCCGCAGGCAATCGTATCCTGTATGCGACGGTATACAATAAGGGAGTGTTCAAGTCGGTGGATGATGGGAAGACCTGGGTGTTGAAGGATCAAGGCATTGGCGACAATACACGTGCGTTCCGGATGGCCATTGCCGGTAATGGCGATCTTTACCTCGTTACTTCCCCCGGCGCCGTTTACAAATCTACCGATGGAGCTGACAGCTGGTCGAAACTGACATTGTCGGAAGGCGACGCATTCTTTCCTTCGGGAGTAACGGTCGATCCGTCAGATCCGCAACGCGTGTATGTGGCGTGCTGGGCAGGAGGTATCTTTTTGTCTGAGGACGGCGGTCAGCGCTGGACATCCGTTTTTGATAAGAAGAACTATGTGTATGATGTGACGGTGGACCCGCATCATCCGGGAAGGGTCTATTGCAATACCTTCACCGGAGCGGCGTGGCGGAGCGATGATCATGGGCGGAACTGGCGTAAGATACAGGGCTATGATTTCCACTGGGGGCATAGGGTTATAGTGGACGATAACGATCCGGAAAAGGTATATCTAACAACTTATGGATCAGGGGTGTGGCTTGGATATCCGAGATAAAAACCTTATGTTTATATCAAAACAATGCCCCTATTACTCATGATCCTACCCTTCCTTCTTCATACAGGTGCCCCAGCCCGTCCGGGCTATGATAGCTACCCCATCTATCAGGGCAGGGATCTGGGTCTTCGATACACATCCACCGCCAGCCATTTCCGCATCTGGAGTCCACCGGCCGCAGCCGCGCAGCTATTACTATACCGGAGTGCCGGTGATGTCACAGCCTACAAGATCATCGACCTGCAAAAAGGTGAGGCCGGTACCTGGTTCACGCAGCTGGACGGCGATCAAAAGGGTATCTGGTATAATTTCAGGGTCAACATCGACGGTCAATGGAACCAGCCAGTACCCGACCCGTATGCCAGGGCGGTTGGCGTCAATGGCAAAAAGGCACTGATCTTCGATCCCAGGGAAACCAATCCTGAAGGTTGGGCAGCGGATAAAGGCAACCATTTCCCGGGCCGTCCCACCGACGCCATCATTTATGAATTACATATCCGCGACGCCAGTATCGATCCTTCGTCGGGCATCACGCACAAAGGCAAGTTCCTGGGTCTGGCGGAGGAAGATACTCATAGCCCGGAAGGTCTCTCCACAGGTCTGTCACATCTGAAAGAGCTGGGTGTTACCCATATTCATCTGTTACCTTTTTTTGATTATAATTCCGTAGATGAGAGCCG
>Ga0207695_10004805_pt1 | contig 18284 bp, 18 predicted proteins | sample KBSC54metaG_FD_184354 | JGI IMG/M metagenome (GOLD analysis project Ga0207695, IMG submission 184354) | Corn rhizosphere microbial communities from Kellogg Biological Station, Michigan, USA - KBS C5-4 metaG (SPAdes) (version 2) | ecosystem: Host-associated > Plants > Roots > Rhizosphere > Soil... | reverse complement strand
CGTTGGCGTAAACGCGTGACGGCGTCAGAGTGGCCATCGCGACGATGGGGTTGCCCAGGGACGGTGTGGTGGATTGCGGTATCAGGGTTCCCGGATCCACATAACGAGCGCTGATGATACCGTCGAAGGGTGCCCTGACGATTTCATACTGTTGCAACGCAAGCTACTGCTCATAGTAGCGCGCGCCTGCAACATCATCGCGTGCTGCGTGTCGGCTTCCTGCTGTGCGATGACCTCGTTCTTGAGCAAATACTCGTCGCGGTGATCGGTGATCAGTTGCAGGTGATAGTTGGCGAGCGCGTCCGCCACCTGCTTGTCGGTTTCGGGTGATTCGACGACCGCGATGATCTCGCCGCGGTGTACGTGATCGCCCTTATCGACCGGGATGCTTTTCATGTAGCCAGCGACCTTGGCGTAAACGGGGGCCTCGATGTAACCGTGAATGCTGGCGGGAAGTTGGAGTACGCGCGCCGGGCTGCCGCTTGAGATCGGGACGACCAGCACGCGTGGCCCCTGCGCCATCACAGCCTGCAGTTGATCGGTCTGATGCGCGATGCGCGTCTGGTGGGCAAAGACGAATCCGGCCGAGGCGACGAAGACGGCGACCACGGCGATAATCCAGCCAAGCAAAAAGGAGCAGACCGGTTTGCTTTTCAGTTCGGTTTGCGAAGCCATGATAGAGCTCCTTGAATTACGCTCCGGGCATCGAGACCGCGTCGATACGCGCGTCGCGTTGATGCTTGCCGATGAGTTTGCGGCTGAAGATCGAATAGACCGCAGGGACGGTGAACAACGTCATGAGCGTCGCCGCCAACAGTCCGCCGATGACCGCGCGGCCGAGCGGGGCGTTTTACTCGGAGCCTGAGCCCAGCGCCATCGGCAGCATGCCCAGGATCATCGCGAGCGCGGTCATAATGATGGGGCGAAAGCGGATCGAGCCCGCCTCAAGCGCCGCTTCGACGGGTCCCATGCCCTGCTCGCGCATATCGTTGGCAAAGGTGATGAGCAAGTTGCCGTTGGCGACGCCGACGCCAACCGCCATGATCGCCGGAAGCCCGAAGTTGAGCACCTGGTTAACGATGTCCGCCGCCTGAAAATAGCCAGTGACTGTGGGATAATCCGTATGCAACATTTGCCGGATGCGCTGCTCGTAGAGGTCAGTCGGACGATGACCGGGACTGAGCTGGATCAGGATTTCGGCGTCCTGCGCACCGATATTGTCGGTAGGGTAAAACGCGAGATCATAAGAGATGGGCAAGCCGATGTTGTCGCTAATGCCCTCAATCTCGTTGGCCGGAATGATCCGGCGGATCGAGCGTTCGACGTCGTCGGTGATCAGTTCGGTGCGTTCGATGCGAGTCCCCGTCGGCGCACGAACGTGCAGCTTCATCAGTCCGGCGTCAACCGTGGGCAAGAAATCTTCACCGACTACGAAGAGCAGCGGAAGTGTGCCGACGATGAGCAGCGTCACCGCCACGGGCGAGAGCGCGCGGTGCGCGATGAAGGTCTCGAGTGCGCCGCCGTAGCCCCGTCGCATGCGTGAACCCGGCCTCAAAGCGGCGTAAAAAACGGCCCCACAGGCCGTTACCGGGATCTTCGAGCTGCTGGTCCGGGAGCAGGTAGGACGCCATCGTCGGCACCAGCGTGCGCGAGAGCAGATACGAAGTCAGCATCGCGAAGACGACTGCCAATGCGAGCGGCGTGAACAAGAAGCGAGCGACCCCGCTCAACAGCACAACCGGAAAAAACACGATGCAGATGGACAGCGTGCCGACCAGGGTGGGCGTCGCGATTTGATAGGCACCGTCGAGAATCGCGGCCAGCAACGGTTTATGCATCGCGTGGTTGCGATGGATGTTTTCGATTTCGACCGTGGCGTCGTCAACCAGCATTCCGACGGCGAGCGCGATTCCGCCGAGCGTCATGATATTGATGGTTTGGCCGGTGAGCTTGAGTGCGACGATCGCAGTAAGGATCGAGAGTGGGATCGACGTGATCACGATGAACATGCTGCGCGGCGAACCGACAAACACCAGTACCATCAGCGCGACCAATGCGGCCGCGGTTAGCGCCTCGCGTACGACTTCCCATAACGAAGCGCGCACGAACGCCGATTGGTCGAAGGTCAGCGAAATCTTCATCCCTTTCGGCGCGATGGCCCGCATATCCGGCAAGCGGGCGCGTACCGCGCCAACCACGCTCAAGGTCGAAGCGGCCGCGTGCTTGATCACCAGCAGAAAGGTTCCCGGACGTCCGTCAACGCGCACCACATTAGTTTGCGGCTAATGGGTGTCGCTCACGGGGGCGACGTCTCCGATGAAAATCGGCGCACCATTGACGAACCGGATCGGCAGGCGGTTGAAGTCGGCGACCTCGGTCGGACTCATGTTGAGATCGACGTTGTACTCGTAGTTCCCCATGCGGGCGGTGCCTGAGAGAATCACGACGTTGGCGGTGGCGAGCGCGTTGCCGACATCAACCGGCGAAAGATTGTCGGCACACAGCGCCTTTGGGTCGAGGTTAACCACCACCGCGCGCTGCAAGCCACCGAGCGGCGCGGGCGAGGAAAATCCGGGAATCGTAAAGAGCTGCAAGCGCGCGAAGTTGAGGCCGTAATCGAACAACTGCTGTCCGGAAAGCGTGTCACTGAAGAGGTTCAGTTGAGCGACCGGAACATTGGCGGCGTTATACGAGATGATCTGCGGCGGGGTCGTTCCCTGCGGAGCCTGGCGCAGGATAGTTTCCGAAACCGCATTGATCTGCGCGATCGCGCTGGCAAGGTGCTGACCGATCGGATCGCTGACGGCACCTACCCGGCGGGCACGCGACTGGTCGAGATGCAGATCGCGCGTGAGCTTAACCTCAGCCAGGCCCCGGTGCGCGAGGCGCTCTGCGCGCTCGAGGCGGCCCGCTTTGTCGAAACCGAACCGTATCGCGGCACGCGAGTGCGGCGGATTGGGGAACGTGAATGCCGCGAGGCCTATCAAGTGCGTGCGGTGCTGGAGGAACTGGCAGCGCAGCTCGGCAACGGCAACCTGCAGGCACGTTTGCGCGAATCGCGCGCTGAAGCCGATGCGACACTGGCGGCGGCCAAACGGGGCGATGTCATGCGCTACCTTCATCACAACATCCGCTTCCACCAGATGATTGTTGAGGCCGCGGAAAATGAAGTGTTGCAGCAGACCTGGGAGTCCCTGGGCTTTACGGTGGGCGCCCGCGTGCGGGCCTCACGCGCGTCGGGCGATATGATCGCGGTCGCAAAAGAGCATCGGGAAATCGTCGAAGCGGTGGCGCGCGGCGAAGCCAAGGCGGCGGGACGTCTGCTGCGCCGCCATGCCGAAGTGCTCGTCGAAGGCAAGGCCTAGGCCGCCACGATTTCAGCTCCGTGCTACGCGCCGGTACTGCACCGCGGGATGTGGTTCGCGCAGACGCGCGCGCCCGGGGCCCATCAGCTTCTCGCGTAGCGTGCCGTCCTGATATTCGGTTTGCATCAGCCCCTGCCGCTGCAAAACAGGGACGACCCCGTCGACGAAGTCCACGAATGAACCGGGCGTTATCATGTAAGCCAGGTTGAACCCGTCCACGCCCGCTTGTACCAATTCCCGAAAGGTCTCTGCGAGCTGTTCCGGCGTACCCTTCAGCAGCAGCCCGCCGCCGCTCAGCCCCACCAGCTTTATCAGCTCGCGCAAGGTCCAGCGGTGTTCCGACTCTGACCGGATAAATCCCTGCATGAGCGTTCGCACCGCATTGGTCTCTACGTATTCGAGCGGTTTATCCAGTTCGTACTGACTAAAGTCGATACCGGCCCACCCGCTGAGCAGCGCCAGCGCCCCTTCGTCTCGAACGCTGCTCAGGTACTCATCGTATTTGCGCTGCACGCCAGCTTCAGTGTCGGCGGTAATTACCTTTGCGTAGAGGAAAAACAGCATGTCGTCCGGATTCCGGCCGGCCCGGCGCGCCTGTTCGCGCGTATCCTGGATCGAATGGCCGATTTTTGCGGGATTGAGACCGGAGACAAATACACACTCCGCGTGACGCGCCGCAAACTCGCGGCCGCGCGGTGATCCGCCCGCCTGATACAGCACCGGTGTTCGTTGCGGGGACGGTTCCGACAGATGGCACCCGTGAGCGCTGAAATACTTGCCATGGTGATCGACGTCCCAGACCTTGGCGGGATCCGCGTAAATTCCCCGCTCGCGATCCTTGACCACCGCGTCATCCTGCCAGCTTCCTTCCCACAACTTGTAACAGACCTCGAGATATTCCTCCGCCATATCGTAGCGTTCATCATGCGGCAGCAGGCCCGGCAGGCCAATACTGTGCGCGCCGCTCTCCAGATACGAGGTCACGATATTCCATGCGACCCGCCCTTTGGTCAGATGATCGAGCGTCGAGACGAGGCGCGCGAAGATAAACGGATGATATTGCAGAATCGAACTGGTAAAGGCGAAACCGAGATGCCTGGTCGCATACGCCATCGCGGGAATCAGCAGCGCCGGATCATTCACCGGCACCTGAGCCGCCTGCGTGAGCGCCGCAACGCGATTCCCCCGGTAAACATCGTACACGCCGACCACGTCCGCCAGGAAAAGCGCGTCGAAACGGCCGCGCTCCAGCAGCTTGGCCAATTCCACCCACGAATCGAGATCGGTGTAATCGCACATCCGATCATCGGCGCGAACCCACAGCCCGGGCGACTGGTGAACCACGCAATTCATGTGGAACGCATTGAAATAGATGCGTTTGTTCACTTCACCGCCTCTTTACTAAATAGTCAGTTGGAATATCAGTTGAAGGTCAGAACAGTGCGCGTGACCTCGCCGGCTTCCATCGCGCGAAATGCTTCGTTGACGTCTTCGAGACGTCCGCGGCGGCTGATCATGTCGTCGAGGTTAAGCCGCCTCTGGCGGTAGAGATCGAGATACTTCGGCATGTCGAGATGAAACCGGTTAGAGCCCATGTAGCAACCCTGTATCCGCTTTTCGACGAACAGATGACCGGACTTGAATTCAACTTTCTGGTCCGGCGGGATCGCGCCGACCAGCGTGGCGAGACCACGCGGGGCGAGGCAATAGACACATTGCTCCAAAACGCGCGGATTACCGATCGCGTCAAAAGAATATTCGACGCCGCCACCGCTCAGCCGTTTGATCTCACGCACCGCATCGGCCTCCGCTCCGTTGATCGCGTCGGTCGCGCCGAAATGCTTCGCGATTTCGAGTTTGCTCTCACGAATGTCCACCGCGATGATCTGCCGCGCCCCGGCGATCCGCGCCCCCTGAATTACCGAAATCCCTACGCCGCCCGCGCCGAATACCGCGACCGTCGAACCGGGCGCCACCTGTGCCGTGTTCAGCGCCGCGCCGACTCCGGTCGTAACCGCGCATCCGAGCAACGCCGCCCGATCGAGCGGGATGTCGTCGGCGATTTTCAGGACGGCACGCTCGTGCAACAGCATCTGCTCCGCGAACGCGCCGAGGTCGGCAAATTGAGTGAGGCGCGCGCCCTTCTGGGAGAGTCGCGGGCGCTCATCGCGAGGCCGCTGGCAGTCCGCGCGCCCGACGCACAGATGCGGACGCCCCAGCAGGCACTGGGTGCAATTGCCACAATAGATCGAGGTGCACGCGATTACATGGTCACCCGGCTTGAGCGCAGCGACCTCGCTGCCGACCGCCTCGATAATACCCGCCGGCTCATGCCCGAGGATCGCCGGCGTCTTCGTCGGCAGCGTGCCGTGCAGGCAATGCAAATCGCTATGACACACGCCGCTCGCGACCGTACGGATCAAAACTTCGTGCGGACCGGGACGGTCGATATCCACCTCTTCGACGGTGAGCGGCTTTTCAAGTTCGCGAAAGATCGCGGCTTTCATTTTTCGATTCTCCGGGTTGCGGCGTAGGTTCCGACTTCAGAGCTTTCCTTATAGCTTGGGCCTGCCCGCGCGCCAACTCCGGACCGTACGCGTCTCGCTGAATCCGCTCCGATCGCGAAAGGCGTAATCCATCACAACTATCGCATTGCGAAAGAGTTCGACGCCGGAGGTCGCAGGAATCAGCGTCTTCAAGCGCGATTCGGAGCGACATCCGGACAACCGAATGCGCCTGCGCCGCCCGAGTCAAAATTATGGGCGGCGCGGAAAAGCATGCGAATGCCTGTGATCGGAAGACGATCCCACGCCCGCAAGCGTCAAATAGCAACTTACAAACGCGGTATAACGGATTCGCCAAAAGCGCGAATTGCGTTAAGTGCCTTAGCGTGCGAGGGTCCTCCGGGCTGCCGGATTCTAAGTATCAGATAGTCGGGGCTGATCGCCTCTTTCCACATCAGGAGCTGATCGAGACAATCTTTCGGAGAGCCGACGATCAATCGATCCTTCGCCGCTATTTTGAACGTGAAGTCGTCCGGATGTTTCACGTCCTTTACGTAATCGTCGGGAACATAGGCGCCGTATTTGTAGTAAAAGCGATGTGTTACCATCGTCGGTTCGCTTTCCACTTCGGCCGCGGCCATGCTGTCGGCGATCACCGCGTCGCGCATCAGGCAGATGAAGGGTTTGCGACCGAGTTTTGCGCATTCGGCGCGATAGCGATCGGCGAAGCCCTTAATCACCGGCAGGGATTGCACCGGGTCCGCGATCCATCCGTCGGCGAGGCGAGCAGCGCGGCGCAATCCGGGCGGCGTCCATGAAGCCATCCAGACCGGCGGTCCGGCTGATTGAAAAGGCGGCGGCGTAACCAGGGTGTCTTCGAGCTTGAAGTGGGTGCCTGCGAAGGAGAAGCGGTCGCCTTGCCAGCTTCGCCGTAAAACTTCGAGCGCCTCTTCCGTGCGCCGAGCGCGGGTTTCGATCGGAACCTCGAAAGCATCGAAGTCGTGCTGCTGATAACCAACTCCGATGCTGAGGATGAGCCGTCCTTTGGTGGCCTGATCGACGACCGCGCAATCCTCCGCGACCCGCACCGGATGATACAGCGGGAGCAGCAAGACGCAGGTCCCGACCTTGATTCGCTGGGTCTTCATGCCAATGAGTCCGGCCATCAGCAGCGGGTTCGGCAAATAGCCGTCCTCCTGCTGGTGATGCTCGGTGAGGAAGCACCCATCCCACCCATTGGCTTCGGCGGCCTGGGCCTCGGCAACCATTTCGTCGATCACGCGCGCCATGTTTTTTCCGGCGGGCGGGTCCTGAGTACACGGCAGATATCCAACAGGGAGCATGGGCGTCTCCGAAGTGCTTCACTCATTAAGCATGAATTGCTGGCAGTAGCGCTAGCGCAAATGTGCAGTGGCGTCCATCGCGGCGAATACTTGCGGCAGCGGCGGCGCCGCCGGATCGAATCACCCTCGACCCAGCATCGCCGCCGCTTAGAATCGCAAGCCAACTCACGCGCGAGCTTACGCGAAGATTTCTTCGAAGAAGGATTTCATCGCGATCCACGAGCGCTCATCGACCAATTTGTTGTAGCTGAGCGCCGGATTGCCGAGGAGGTCTGCGTCCGGATTAGTGAAGCTGTGCTTGGCGCCACCATAGTTGATGATTTGCCAATCGGCTCCGGCCTTGGTGAATTCTTCGGCAGCGCCATTGACCATAGCCGGCGGCACGAACGGATCGTCGGCGCCGTTGCAAATCAGAATCCTTGCCTTGACCTGACCGGCGGCGGCCGGAAGCTGCGTCCCGAGGCCACCATGAAACGAAACGATTCCGCGCAGCGGAGCGCCGTCGCGCGCGAGCTCGAGCGAAAACGTTCCGCCCATGCAATAGCCAATCATCGCGAGGCGGCTCGAATCGACCTGCGGCAGCGCGGCGAGAGTGTCAAGGGCGACACGCGCCCGGCGGCGGAAGTTCACCGGTTTTTCCATCAATGCGGTGGCCAGCTTGATCGCTTCTGGCAGATCATTGAGCTCGATTCCATCGCCATACGGGTCGGCGCCCAATGCTACGTAGCCCAACTGCGCGAGCCGCTCCGCGCGGCTCTTGGCATTCTTACCGAGGCCGAACGCCTCAGGCATCACGAGAACTCCCGGGCGCTTGCCGCCCTTTTGTTCATCGTAGGCGAGATATCCGCGAAGGGTTACGTCGCCGTCTTTGTAATTCAAAGTCTCAGTCTTCATCTCGAAACTCCTTTCTGGTTGCGTGTGCCACAGAGCATCGTCAGTTCCGCGGATTTGTCAATATCCGGTTGACCTTGCACCGTCGCGGCGCGCCGTACTATATGGAGTCAGTCGGGACACTCACAGCATCTGCGAATAAGGAGTGCGTCATGGCAGTCAATTGCGAAAAAATCGTTAGTGATCTCTTCGCGGCCTGGACTCGTCTGAACGTTGACGAGGTGATGACTTATTTCACCGAGGATGCGGTATGGGACAACGTACCGATGAGTCCTGCCAAAGGACACGCCGCCATCCGCGAAATGACGCACGGATTCATGAAGGATGCGAGCGCCTTTACCGCGAAGATTCTGAAGTCCGCGCACGATGGCAATGTTGTGTTCAACGAGCGGGTCGACACGATCGTGATGAAGAACGGCAAGAAGGCTGATATCCCGGTGGCCGGAATGTTTGAGCTTACCGACGGCGGCAAGATCAAAGTTTGGCGTGATTACTTCGACCTCGGGACCTTTACCAAGCAGATCTCGTAGCAGGCGGCGGGTGCGCAAGCTCAAGTAAGGGTTTGATCGGCGCAGCGGGATCGATTCCAAGGTCCACGTGCGGGCTATCGCACCAGAATAGCCAACGCCGATCGTTAGTTTCGAGCGGCGCGCGTGGCGCTCATGGACGAATCAATTGGATATCCGCGATCTACGGCGCGTTTGGCGAGCCTGTCATCAAAGAATGCAAAGCGTTCGCGAGCCGCAGCGGCGTGAGTTGCAACGCATCGGCAAAGTCAGCTCGTCACGCATCGGCGACAGGGTAGCCCCGGTCAGCGCGCTTTCGGCTGCGAAGCTGCTCACAATCTCAATAGTCACTTCGCGATGTGATCAAAATCGAACCACCGGCGCGATTCAGGCGCTTTTTCGCCGCCCTGCCATAGAAGAACTTCGGCGAGACCACGACGCTCACGTCCGTCTTGCTCATGCACTTGCACTTGTCTTCGTGCAGAAGCCGGATTTTGGACCTGGCGATACCGTTCCGCGAGCATCCAGCCTAAAAAGAACAAAATGCCCTTAAGGTAGCGCGGCTCGCCGAGTCCCGATTCCTGCGCGCCGAGGACCAGCATCGGAATCATGATCAGGAAGAAAAGAGGCTTTAGTTCCCAGGCGTCCCTGTCGCCACGCATCAGGCATATCCAGGGCCAACTCACTATTACCAACAATGCGAGGAGCGCTGGAACGCCGCACCCGATTGCCACCGACAAATAGCTATTATGCAGGGGTGTATTCGCGCCCCCATCCCAAAATGTTTCCCAGTTCTGAAAGTAGCGGTCTTGAAATATCTCTCCCTCCAAATCGAACCCATAACCGAGCAAGGGCGCCTGCTTCAGCTTAATTATCTCAAAGTTCCACGCCTCGGTGCGCCCGGTCATCGTGGTAATATCGCGATCCAGATATGCAGGTGCGAGCCTCGTCAGCAATACTAGTAGAACGCAAACCGAGATAAGCGCCGCTATCGCACCGATAGCTCGATATTTCCATACGCAATAAGCGACGAGGCCAACCGTAATCGCGATAAATACGGTGCGCGAATCCGCCATCGCACCCAACATCACTGCCACCGCGATACAAATGCCGAGCAGCAGCCGTCGCATGCCACTGGTGGCGCTCCAATGAGCGATGCCAGCGAGGATCGTGACCATCGAGAGCGCGCCTAATTCGTTAGCAGAGCCAAAGACCCCAGCAAAACGGAGCAACCCCTCTTCTTCAAACCAACTACTAGAGGCAGGGAGCACTAGCCAGGCGATCACGACGATGATCTGAAGCAGGGCACATCCTAGTATGAAACGGCCGAGCAGTTTCTGCACGTCGGCCGCTGACTTCACGCTTTCAACGACGACCAGCAGTGCCGTGAAGATTAGGATTATTGGTATCAGACGCCCCAGCGAGACTGTGAGAACCTCGGAATACGCGACAGTTACGGCGCACCAGACAAGAAAGGCGGCGTAGCCCTTGAACCATCCACGAATCACACCGGTTCGAATGGCACTCCAGACAGTCGGGATGGTTAGCGGTAACAGTAACGGATACCGGACGACCCATCGCGCATTAGGATCGAGCGGGATTATATTCAAGTAAGGCAGGACTTCTTCAAGTACAAGCGCGAATAAAAGCCACGAAGGGACACGAACGCATAGCCGGATTGCGAAGAACGAAACGATTACCGCCAGCAGTCCGAGGGCAACCAACAACAATTGGTCGGAGCCGCAGAGCGCGAACAAAACGGTCAGGGCCAGAATTACGCCGCCGAGGATAGTCCAGAGCCTTGAATCCGATACCAGGCTGCGGCGATCGACTTGGCCGAAAAGAGTTTCCGCGTTTTTTGTCTGTTGCGGATACACTCGTGCCGTTTGCAAACCGCTTTGACCAAACGCAAGGCATCCGGCGAAAGTGGGTTCCTAACCTTACCTGTGAGCAAGGATTGTTCCGGTTCGATCGATTCTCTGAACCGGAAGCCGCAAGACTTCATAAGGCAACGGTTGTCCAGTAACGTACTATGTAATTCCTGACGGCTTCATTAGTCGGGCATAGCAGTCAGCGCATCACAGAGGTCTAATTGTACCTCGATACTTCATGTAATATCTTCACGGTTCCCGGAACCCAGCGTAAATCAAGGCGACAAGCGAAGGCGGCCGCATGGCGTGGCACTTGCACGTTCAGACAATCGACGGTCGGAGAGTCAGAGCGGACTGACACGCCCAGCGGGGTCAAGGCAGGCGCGTCAATCCGAACTATCATTTAATACGCTCCCATGTCGTTATTACCTGGCGTGAGACCGACCAGACCGGCTCCTATACATGGGCTTGCGGAGTTTAGTTGTAGATTCAAGGCACCGGCATTAACGTACATTGGATTCACACCGTTCATATCATGCGATCCAACGGGGCCACCTACCTTACCTTGCGAAGCGCCGTCGTCATTGTAGTCCCAACTGGGGGTCGTACAGCTATGACCGTTGTAGTAGGTATCGGTAGTATCGAGAATATTATTTCGAACGTCTAGAGTGACATTACCGCAGGTCGGATCGCCGCCGGTAACAATAGCACTTTGAGTGCCTAAATAGACCGTATTGTTAATGATATGACAAGTCGTGGAAACTCCGGTGCCTGCGCCACCCCACTCGCATTCGAACCCGTTGGGTGCGTTGTAAATAACATTTTCTTGAAAAGTCACATCGGCCGCGGGGATCTGGGTATTCTCCACATAAAAAGCTGAACCAGCAGAGGCGCTAGCACCATTCACGATATTTTTCTGCACCAGAGCGCCAGTAACCGCCTTGAGGTCGATGCAGTTATGATTCCAGGGGCCGATACAATCGCTACCCGAGATAATGGGAGCACCGGTATCCAGTTGGATTTCGATGCAGTTATGGCCACCGCACGAAGCTACTGTATCATTCAGAAAGCGAACGCCGTCGGGCTTCGCATTCTCGTCAAGGAACATTAGCTGATTGCGATAATTACCATCGTCTACCAAAGGTCCAGTGTTGTGAATATTCATGTTCTGGACGACGATCCCGGGCATGCCGAAACTTCCACCCTGGTTTTGATAGAACAACACCCCATACTGTGTGCTATTGCGACATTCGAAACCGTCGATAGTAATGTATGACCACAGCGGACTGGTCGAGTTACCGGTTCCGCGAGCGTAAAAGCAGGCTATCGCCGAACCGTTACCGTTAATAACGGGGAGCGCCCCTGAACCGTAATTACCGATTACGATTGGATTACCCGAGGCTCCATTGACGTGCGACGGCATAGTGATTCCACCGCTCCAACTGCCGCCTCGTGCAAATAATACGTGCGTTCCGGGCTTGGCGCTCGCGATCATGGTCTGCGCTTTCGCGAGACTCTGGCAAGGTGAACTCTGGCTGCATTGAGTGGAGGAATCAGAGCCCGAAGGCGCAAAGTAGTACGATACCGCCGGAGTGGGCGTTGATGTTGGAATTGGAGTTGGGGTCGGAGAGGGCGTCGAAGTTGGAGAGGGTGAAGGCAGCGCGTTCTTGACGTCAACATTAACGGCGGAAGTCGCGAGCAGTGCACCATTACTGGAGAAGCCCTTGACTGAGACGATGTGTTGACCGTTCGCCGTCGCGCTGCTGTTCCAGGTGTCCGTATAGGGCGGCGACGATGCGATCCAACTGCTGTCAACATAGAAGTTGACCCAGCTCACCGTAGCGTTGGCTAGCACCGCGATTGGTACTGAGCCGGAGACCGTTGCGCCGCTCTTCGGTGATGTAATCGCGACCTGAGTTGATTTGGTCCTGAGGCCCTTCGCCGCTCCAGCGGGAGTCGGTTCTCCAAGCAGCAAACAACCGCATACTGCCAACAGGAATCCGATGAGATAGCTAGTTCGACAATGACTCTTTTTCATGAACATGAGCCCTCCCCCTGGGCATGTCCGCTAAAGTGGCCGGTCTCTGCGCCGGGCTGAATTGGCGATACTCAGCCTCCGCCGGAGATATCGGCGCGAAAGCCCGCAAACCAAGATGCGCGTGCTATTTGCTATTCGCGCAGCGTGATCTTTATGAGCGCGTACGTTCTTCGATCAGGCCCAACCGCGACATCATCTCGCCCGCCCTTCCGCAGCTCAGGACTCTGAGAATCTGCCCTTGCGCTTCAATGAACCGAACTGTCCTCAAACAGCTCGGCAATCATCCGAAGCGAAATAAAGCATTGGTCTGTGCTTTCGGACCTGAACGACTTCTGCGGTGCAACGACTCACCGCCGCGAAATAATTAGCAAAGGGGCTGACGCGGATCAACTACTCAATCGGTGACCGCCATCTAGTTACCCAGAGAACATTGAGTGTCGATAATCTTGCCTAGCTATAAGTGACATTACATTACGGTTACCGAAAGGAATGACAGCTCGCGACAGTTTTCGATCGTTATTTTTGTTGGATCTCAACCAACGATATTTTAGCGATCGATTTGGTTATCCGCAGCACGGATTAGATTAACGAAATGCGCTCGCGCAATGTAGTCTAATCCTTGACTGTGGTCGAGCTTTGATTACGAAGTTTTATACTTGAGGCTAGCTATCAGGAAGGGTGCGAAATGAAAAAAGACGATGCAATAACGATGTTAACGCGAGAACATGCTGCGGTGAAGAAATTGTTCGCGCAAGAAAAAGAGGCAACTAAGCAGAACCATGCGAAGGCTCACGTTTTCGAGGAGATAAAGGCCGCCCTGGAGGTGCACGCCACGATCGAAGAAGAGATCTTTTATCCAGCCGTAAAGAAGGCCCGCTCGGAGCAGGTTAAGGATGAAGTGCGCGAAGGCTACGAGGAGCACAAGCAGATAAAGAATTTGCTCACGCAAATCGCAGGCATCACGCCCTCTGATGAAACCTACGACATGAAGATCAAGGTGCTTATGGAAGACGTGGTGCATCACGTGAAGGACGAGGAAGGCGAAATGTTTCCCGACGCCAAAAAATTCCTCAGCGAGAGTCGGCTGATGGAACTCGGCGCTGAAATGGCGGCGCGCAAAGAGAATCTCGAGAAACATCCGGCGAGCAAGCCTGCTCGTTCGGAGTCGAACGCGCATGCTGCGAAATAGCTGCTGCGCACTGCCGGTGACACAGATGCGCTGGGTGTCTGGGCTATTGGAAATGCCGGTATCAGTCCCGGATCGATCGGTATGAGATTGATCTTCTCCTTGAAATTAGATGACAGGAGGTAAGTGTTCGTTGAAACACCTTGGATTAACTTTAGTACTGTCTTCGGCATTGTTCGGGCTGAGTGGCGTCGCGATGGCGCAAGATACGAAGCCGATCGCGCCGGATAACTCGGCCATCAACGTCCGAGATCGCGCGCCGGACGCGATGACGGCAGGGCAGCAATCGAATGCCAGCAGCGACGTCGAACTCACCCGCGAAATACGCAGGGCAGTTGTGAAAGATGATTCACTGTCGATGATGGCGCACAACGTGAAAATTATCAGCACGGGCGGCAACGTTATATTGCGCGGTCCCGTGAAGACCGAACAAGAGAAGACGGTAATCGCGAGCAAAGCTCAGGCAGTCGCGGGCGTCGGCAAAGTCGATAATCAACTCGAAGTGGAAGCCCAGAATTAGGAGAAGTTATGGCTAAAGCAGTGTTTGGAATTGCAAAGACCGAGTCTCAGGCGATCGCGATCGCAGACCAATTGAAAGCGGCCGGTTTTTCCGATGGCGACGTATCCGTGCTTTTTCCTGACAGGAAAGGAAGCAAGGATTTCGCACACGAACAACATACCAAGGCCCCTGAGGGTGCGACGACGGGCGCGTCCGGCGGCGCGGTGCTGGGCGGTGCTTTGGGTTGGCTGGTGGGTATAGGAGCATTGGCGATCCCCGGTCTCGGACCGTTTATCGCAGCGGGCCCGATTATGGCCGCTTTGGCGGGTGTGGCTGGCGGCGCCGCGGTCGGCGGTCTTACCGGAGCACTGATTGGAATGGGTATTCCCGAGTATGAGGCGAGACGTTACGAGGGAAAAGTAAAGGACGGCAACATCCTGATGTCCGTGCATACCGAAGACAGCACAGAACGCGACCTGGCGAAGAAGATCTTTGAAGCAGGTGGCGCGGTGGACATCTCATATACCGGAGAGACCTCAGTCCCCAAGGAGCAGATGACGGCCGCCGACCGCCATCATTAGAAGCTCGCGAAGCCGCAAGTGGTATCCCGGCGATTATCAGGATATCGCAGTGCAACTGTATTGTTGTCGACGAGCGATTACGCCACGTCGGAAGTTTTTTGAGGCTCGCGGACCGAACAGAATACGGGAGAATGGGTAATCGACGCCGCGCGGTCGAGACTATGAAAGGCCGCGCGGCGTTTCCGAATAGTCCTCAACTGACCTCAACTGATCCCCCCCGGCCAGACACTGTCGCCGCGGGCAAATCTCTGCTGTTTCAGCGCTTAGAGAGCGGAGCGGACAAGGGACTCGGCCGGCACTAGCTAATATCGGCTGAGTCGGTACGGAAGAAGTTCACAGCGGGGACGGTCGCCGCATTGTTAAACGGCAAGCGACCGCCCCGACAACCCGGATAATCAGGATAAAGTCAACAATTCTCGACGAAACCGGCAGCCTGCTACGACATACGCTCGAGCAGCGATTTCAGATCTTCAGCGTGTTCCTCTTCCATCTTGAGGATGTCCGCAATCATTCTCTTGGTGGTGGAATCATCGTCGCCGAGCCACCGCACAATTTCCGAATAGGATTCGATTGCGATTCGCTCGGCAAATAAATCCTCCTTCAGCATCGAGATGACGTCGGTACCTTCCGCGTACTCGGAATGGCTGCGGGAGGCCAACCCTTCCGGATTGAAGTTGGGCGCACCATTGAGTTGCGTAATGCGTGTTGCGATCCAGTCCGCGTGTTGCTGCTCCTCAGCCGCATGCTGCAGGAATTCGGCTTTGGCGCCGTCGGAGTTGATCCCGGCCGCCATAAAATAATGGCGCTTGTAGCGCAGGACGCACACAATTTCGGTCGCGAGTACGTCATTAAGCACTTTGATCACAGCCTTGAGGTCGGCCTTGTAGTTCTCCGTTACCGCGCCCTTCTCCATATGGCTGCGTGCACGTTCCTTGATCTTCTTCAGGTCGGCTATAAATTCACTCATGATCGACTCTCCAATTGATTGCGTTATGCGAAATCTTATGGCCTGCTTTCGGCGCCTCCCGCGAATCCATCGAGATTCAGAGGAGTGAGAGCACTCGGCCTAAACATATCTTGATGAGCTGTATCTTATGTCGTGACCGCTTGGTCCGTATCAGGACATTCTATGTCGAGTCTGCTTGCGCCGCATCCAGAAAATACAGCGTCCAGTTATTTGGAGAACAGATAATTCCGATAACGTGCCGAGCTGAATACCCTTAAGCTGCTGCGCCTACTGTAACGCAGCGTTATGCGCCAGGTTGCCGGCGAGGTGCGTCACCACATATATAGCCGTATACATCTATATATTGAATTGTCTTCGTTCTCTTTAGCACCCATCCGGACGTTACCTGCGATAATCCATTTTGACATTGCGAATTGACCCACGATACTGTTAGTCAGTCGGATCGCTATAGGATTCGAGTCCGGCTCTGATCCAGCCCAACGGTGGCCTTCCACTCCGGATGATTGGCATTGAACCACTCAATGTCATGCTGATGCCACCATCTGGCGCGGTGCCAGATGTGATTGTTATCGTAGGCGCTCCATCCGGATTCTCCCGGTCCTCCGTAATAGCCTTGGCCCGTATTGGCCTCGCGCGAACACCGGCGTTGCGATCGCTAGCGCCAACACCGTGCGGACACCGTAAGCATTGTTCTCAGTCCATATTTCAATAACTCTAGCTTCATAGTCTGCGAATGCCGGTAGATGGGATCGTCCCGGGCGGACCACCTCACACACCTTATGTCTGACAATTTGCGTTGGTCGAGCGGAAAAGTGGCAGCCGCGACGGCAACCGGCGTCGCATGAGCGATCGAACCGGCAAGTGCGGGCCGCGCCGGCTCCGCACCGAGCGAATCATCTGCAAGCGGCTCATCGCCAACCCGAACGTCAGGCAAACGCAGGACATACGGCGGAGCAACACGCTAAAAGGTAATTACAGATGGGACGCGGTCTGAACAGAGATCGCCACGGCCGCACCTGACTTAATGGCGTTGCGGCCGTTTAATTTCAATCGCAAGCCGAAGCGCCTTACGCTGCGATAATGTACTAAACAGGGGACGCAAATCGCCTCCGAGGGTCACTAAGGTGCAGGTATGATATTTTGATTGACGCGAAAGAAGTTGCCGGGATCGTATTTGTGCTTGATCCGGCTCAGTCGCTCATAGTTGTTGCCATACGCTGATCTCACTCTCTCGGCATCTTCGTTTTCCAACCCGTTTACATAGACGGCCTCGCTGGAAAGCGGACTCAATGCGGCGTGGAACTGCTCAACCCATTCCCATGATCGTTTGCGCTCGCCCGCTTTCCTCCAATAAGCATGTATCCAGTATTCAAAGCCAACCCGACGAAAGCCGAAAGCATTATCATGCGGCGCGGAGCACCACGGTCCATGCCAGTATATCATCGTAATCCCACTCGCCTCAGTGGGTGCCGACGATGTATGTTCCGCGATCACTTCGATGGTATCCGCATTGAGCTGTTCGAAGTGACCTGACTTTCGATGGCTGCAATAGTCATTGTCATCCGGCGTACCGGAGCCGGAGCGTTGCTCATCCAGATAGGTATTGGTTTGAATCGTGTCTTCGAGGGGCTTCAGAAAGGTGCGCAGCGGGCGCAACACGCGTTCTCCGCGTCTTTCATCACCAGACCAGACCACCGCTACATCAAGCATTCGTTCGCCAGGGTATGGAAGTACCGCCGCGGTGAGGAAAAGCTCGTTCGGTATTGCAGGCGCGTACTCATTGAGAAAACGCAAGATTGATTTTGCCTGCCGAAGAGGATACTTGAGGTGGCCGGAAAGCACAGTCTCGACGGGATGTAGCTGAAACTCCAGCGAGGTCGCGACGCCGAAATTCGCACCCGCGCCACGCATCGCCCAGAAAAGATCCGCATTCTCTTGAGCGCTCGCTGTGTGAACCCCGGCGTCCGCGGTTACTACTTCGATCCTGGTAATACTGTCGCATCCGTGGCCGAACCTGGTCGTGAGCGAGCCTTCTCCTCCGCCGAGCGCATAGCCCGCGACTCCCACCGCTGGACACGATCCGAGCGGGACTGCCAGCTTGAACGCCTGGGTGAGATAGTCCAACTGGCCGGCGATCACGCCCGTTTCGATTGTAGCCGCTTTGCGCGAGGGATCGATCTCGGCCCGCTTCATGGACGAGAGGTCGATCACTAAACCGTCTTCGCAGATACCATGACCCGCAAAGCTATGACCGCCGGCGCGGATCGCAGTGAGTAATTCATGATAGCGCGCGAACTCAACGGCATGAACGACGTCCTGAGTATTCGCGCAATATACAATTAGCGCCGGATGGAGGCTGAACGCACGATTCCAGACCCGGCGCGCTGAGTGGTAACGGCGGTCGCCAGGGACAATTACGTCACCGCTTAATGAAGCCGCAAATTTACGAACCGAACGATGATCAATACTTGTTTTCGTGCCGCCGCTTGATTTCTTGTTATTTGCCACAGATTTTTGCCGCTCTAGTCAGTAA
>Ga0207695_10004801_pt1 | contig 18291 bp, 14 predicted proteins | sample KBSC54metaG_FD_184354 | JGI IMG/M metagenome (GOLD analysis project Ga0207695, IMG submission 184354) | Corn rhizosphere microbial communities from Kellogg Biological Station, Michigan, USA - KBS C5-4 metaG (SPAdes) (version 2) | ecosystem: Host-associated > Plants > Roots > Rhizosphere > Soil... | reverse complement strand
GAGCAGGAATCGCTCGCGCGTTTCCGTCAGTAGCATCATCGCGCGGCGGGTTGAGCGTTCCCGCGGCCGGCGACCGACCGCGCCTCGAGCTCGCGTTCGACATATAACCGTAAGATGTGCATGAAATCCTGTGCGTTGGTCACGACGCCGAACGCCTGATGCGTCCCGCGATCCTTCAATTTGCTCACAACGAACTCGGACGAGTCGACGCAGATCGTCGCGAGCTCGCGCATGTTGCCGTCTGACTGCTGCACGAACGCGGGCAGCATGTTGCCTGTCGCGATCGCGTGGAGCGCCGTCGCGATCAAGATCGCCATCGTCGCCTTGATCGCATGCGCGCGCATGGCGTCCTGCGCGACCAGCATGTCCGTGATCACGTCGGGCAGTGGGCCGTCGTCGCGAATGGAGCCAGTGAGCACGAACGGCACGTTGTGCATCACGCACGAATACATGATACCATCGGTAATGATTCCGGCCTTCACCGCGTTCGCGATCGAGCCCGCGGCCCGCACGCGATTGATCGCGCGCATGTGAAGCCCGTGACCACCCTGCGTGATCTCGCCGGTACTCGACATGCCGAGCGTCGTGCCATAGATCGACGCCTCGATGTCGTGAACCGCGACGGCGTTCCCGGCGAGCAGTGCGCCGACGTATCCATTGGCGATGAACCAGCTCATGTCGGCGCGCGCGCGCGAGTGCACGAGCGCGGGACCCGTCACCCAAACGGGGTAACCGCCGCGCTCCTTTTCTTCGATCAATACGCGCGCCATGTGCGCGTAGTCGATCGGTTTCTCGCGCGACACTTCGCTCGACATGAACGTGAACGCATCGGGATCGGCGCCGTGCGGCACGAGGTGCGTCTGCACGTAGATGCCTTGGCTGCCGTCTTCCTTGTCGCCGATGGCGACCATGTCGCCCTGCTTGAGCCGCCGCCCTTCGCGCACCCAAAGGACGCCATCGCGATCGAGCAGGATGCCGGCATCCATGCGCGGCTCGCGCGGCGCCGTCCACGCCCCCTGCACTCGGACGAACGTCGGAAGGTTCGTCGTCGAAAAAAAATTCTCAGGAAGAACGCCGTCCGACGGCGCTGGAGCGAACCGCGCGTCGGGAAACGCAGCGAAACGTGGATCCGTGAAATCCGGAGGCGGGAAAGTGGTCACGGATGAAATCTCGCCTGCCTCTCATGGCAGCGCCATCGCTCAGTCTTCTCTGAGTGCCTCCATCGGATCAACGCGCGAGGCCCGGCGCGCTGGCAAATACGCGGCGAACAACGCCACGCCGGCCAACAGCGCCATCGATCCACCAATCGTAGCGGCGTCGGTCGGAGCCAAGCCGAACAGGAAACTGGCAATGAACCGGGTCATGCCAAGCGCGAGCCCTAGCCCGATTACGAGCCCCATGCAGACCATCACGCTCACCTCGGCAAGCACCATGGTCGTTACTTGGCGGCGTCCAGCGCCGAGCGCCACCCGAATGCCGATTTCGTTCCGCCGCCGCGCCACGTTGTACGACAGGACGCCGTACAAGCCCATCGTCGCGAGCAGCAGCGCCAGCGCGCCAAAGAATCCAGACAGCGTCGCGAGCAGCCGCTCACGCCGAAGCGAGTCCTCGACTTGCGTGGCAAATCGCGTGAATTTCACCGAGAGCGATGGGTCGACGTCGAGCAGGATCTTTTTCAGCGAAGGGAGCGCTATTGCGCCACCGCCTGTCGCTCGCAGCTCGAGATTCAAGTCGAGGTTCAGGCCGCCGCCAATCGTCGTATCCTGCGCGACCGGGATGAATGCCGTGGCAAGCGTCTCTTCGCGCAACGTTTGATACTTGGCATCCTTCACGAGGCCGACGATCTGAAACGGGCCCTCCATGCGGTCTCCAACGCGAACTCGAAACGTTCGGCCGACAGGATCCGTCGTCTTGTAAAAGTGGCGCGCCATCGTCTCGTTCACGATCGCAACTTTCGCCCCGCCGAGTCGGTCGCCCTGATTGAAGTCACGTCCGGCAAGCAGCGGTGTGCCGAGGGTTCGGAAGTAGTCGTCGCTCACCGCATTGAAGTACGCGACGCCATCCATCTCGGATTTCGCGCTGAACCCGTCGACGACCATGTCTTCATTCCATGACGTGTTGCTGAGCGGCGTGATCTGCGAGACGCTGGCTGCGGCGACCTCGGGCAACGCACGCACGCGTCGCAGCACCTCCTCGGAGATGCTTCGCATGTCCACGTTGCTGCCCGGTCGCGGCGGATGGGACATGGAGACGAGGAGCACGTCGCTTGGTCGGAAACCTGGGTCGAGCGTCGCCAACTTCTTGAAGCTCCCCAGCAGCAATCCGGCGCCGATGATCAGTGTGAGCGAGACCGCGACTTGCACGACGACGAGCGCTTTGCCGAGCGACAATCCTCGCTGACCTTCGACCACGCCGCGCGCATTCGCCTTGAGCGCTGCGTTCGGTTGAACCCGCGCCGAACGCCACGCGGGTGCTAGCCCGAAGCCGATGCCTGTCAACATCGCGACAGCGATGCTGAACCCGAGCACCCGCCTGTCGAACGCAAGATTCAGAAAAATCGGATCGCTCGACGGCGATAAGAAGCTGACGAGCAGACGGCTTCCCCATTGCGCGAGGACGAGACCCAGGAGCGCAGCGACGACAGAAAGCAGAACGCTCTCCGTGAGAAGTTGACGCACGATGCGCCCGCGCGATGCGCCCAGCGCGACGCGAATTGCAATCTCGCGACGTCGGACAGCTGCGCGCGCGAGCAGCAGGTTGGCGACATTTGCGCAGGCGATGAGCAGCACGAGCGCAACGATGACCATCAGCGTTAGCAACGCAGGCCGATACTGCCGGCGTATGAGCGAGAGGCCGTTCGGTGCCGGCTTGACGTCGAACGTCGTTTTGCGATACCGCTGCTGCTGCTCGGCGCCGGCGCTGAGCGGCGTGGTCGCTTCGAAGATCCCTGGGGCCAAGGAAGCGAGGCCGGCGCGGATGCGCTCGAGCGATACGTCGGGAGCAGTCCGCCCGACGACCGTCAGCCACCACGAGCTGCGGCGATCGAGGGCATTGTTCGGACCCGAGAGGACCGCGTCGGCACAAATCGGAGCGAAGATGCTGGTGGCTTGGCCAACCTCGAGACCGGTGAATCCGCTCTGCGCCACACCGACGATGCGGAAGGCGTGAGAATTGAGCGTGATCGTCTTTCCGATGGCGGCGGGATCGGCACCGAACTCGGAGCGCCAGAACGCATCGCTGAGCACAGCGAGCGGAGGACAGCCGCGCACGTCATCACTGTTGGACAACAGCCGCCCGAGCGCCGGCTGAACGCCGAGCACGGCGAAATAGTTTCCACTCACGAGACTGCCGGCGACCGCTCGAACCTCGCCGCTTGGGGAAAGATTGAACCGATTGAAAGCGGAATACGCAAAAATTCCGGCGAAGACGGTCTGATGGTCGCGAAGCTGCTCCCATATGGGATTCGTGAACACCGGCCCTCGTTCGCCCATGGTCACTTGCACCAGCTCTTCAGGATGCGAGACTGGGAGTGACCGAAGCATCACTGCGTCGATCAATGTGAAAATCGCGGTGTTCGCACCAATGCCGAGCGCCAACGACAGAATGGCGACGAGCGCGAAACCCGGGCTGTGGCGCAGCGCGCGCAGGGCGAAGCGCAGATCGTCGGCGAGTGCGTCGAGCCACGAAACGACGTCGGCGTCGCGCGTATGTTCCTTGGTGCCGCCGTAGTTGCCAAATCTTCGCCGCGCTTCAATGACCGCCGCCTCGTGGCTCAACCCCGCGGCCTCGAGGTCATCGATTCGCTCCGCAAGATGAAAGGCGAGCTCGCGATCGAGGTCGCTGGAATGGCGGTTCGATCGAAAGAGGTTCAGAAGCCGACGAGACCATGACATGCGGGAGCTCCCGACGTTAAGCGTAGCGGAGCACTCGACGGACGCCCTCCGTGAGCCGCGCCCAGCTTTCGACTTCCGACGCGAGTTGCTTTCGACCGGCGGCGGTCAGCGAGTAAAGCCGCGCCTGGCGATTCTTCTCGGTGACGCCCCATTCGGCGCAAATCCATCCGTCCTGCTCCATTCGATGCAACGCCGGATAGAGCGAGCCTTCCTCGACGCGCAGCATCTCGGATGACACCTGTTGGATGTGCGACGTAATTGCGTAGCCGTGCATCGGCCCGCGCGACGCAAGAGTCTTGAGCACGAGAAGACTCAGCGTGCCCTGGAGAATGTCGTTCTTGGATTTGCCCATAGCCGGTCGAGATCAGTTACCGAGCAAGCTAGGCATAACTAGCTATGTATGAGTATGCAACCGCATGACGCGGCCGTCAAGCGCGAGCCGCGCGACTACAACAATGCGACCGGATCTCGATCGAGCGTCACGCGAAGACCGTCGACCTTCGGGACGGGAAAGCGCTCGAGAAAATACCGGCCAAGTCGCGTGAGCTCGGCAGGATGCTCGGCTTTGATCAACACGTGCCAGCGCCAGCGATTCTTGATGCGCTCGACCGGGCACGGCGCCGGGCCGACGACATTGATGCCCGGCATCGGCCGCTTGCGCAGCAGCGCGTGAAGCCACGTTGTCGCCGCCGTCGAAAGGTTTGCCGTCGCCGCCTCGGTGGTGCCACTGAACACGATGTTGGCGAGCCGCACAGAGGGCGGGTACGCCGGCGTCGTTCGACCTTCGAGCTCTTGGCGAACGAATCCGGTGTAGTCGTGCTTCACGGCGCACTGCACCGCGTGATGCGAGGGAACACGAGTCTGAATGAGCACGCGTCCGCCGAGTGGTCCTCGACCGGCGCGACCCGCGACTTGACTCAAGAGCTGGAAGCACCGTTCGGATGCACGAAAGTCGGGCAAGTTGATGCCAACGTCGGCGTCGATGACACCGACCAATGTGACATTAGGAAAGTCTAAGCCCTTGGCGATCATCTGCGTGCCAAGCAGAATGTCCACTTCGCCGCTGCCAACGCGATCGAGAATCTCGGTGTGCGCCCACTTGCCGCTCGTTGTGTCGACGTCCATGCGCGCGATCCGTGCCGACGGAAAGCGATCGGATAGCAGTCGCTCGACTTGCTGCGTTCCGAGGCCGCGCTGCTTCATCACGACGCCGCCGCAACGCGGGCATTGCGTGCGCGGCGGCTCGGCGTGTTGACAGTAGTGGCAAACGAGACGCTCGGGCGTGCGGTGATACGTCAGACTGATCGAACAGTTGGGACACGTCGCGACGTCGCCGCATTGCGCGCACTGCACGAACGCCGAATAACCGCGACGATTCAGCAGGAGGATGCTCTGCTCTTTTCGCTCGAGCCGATCGCTCAACGCCGACTCGAGCTCGTCGCTGATGACCAGGCGGAGCCAGTCGCCGGCGTCGCGCTCGGTTACTGGCGCAAGGCGCGCTCTGAGCAGCGCGGTGCCAATCGGCACGGTCGACGTGTCGACTTTCGGCAAACGTCGATCGATGACCTCGATCTTGGGCAATCGCGCCTGTCCGACGCGCTCCGGGAGTGTAAGCAGTGTGTACTTTCCGCCCTGCGCATTCACCCAACTTTCGAGGCTCGGCGTCGCGCTCCCGAGCACGACGACCGCGCCTTCCTGCCGCGCGCGGACGACCGCGACTTCGCGTGCGTGATAGCGCGGCGTCTCGCCTTGCTTGTAGCTGGACTCGTGCTCTTCGTCGACGACGATCGCGCCAAGATTCGAGAGTGGCGCGAAGATCGCCGACCGCGCGCCAACGGCGATGCGCTTGCGTCCTTCTTTGAGCGCGAGCCATTCGTCGTACCGCTCGCCATCGCTCAACGCGCTGTGCAGCACGGCGATCTGCTCGCCGAACACAGCGCGAAACCGGTCGACCGTCTGGGGCGTGAGCGCGATCTCCGGCACGAGCACGATCGCCGACTTGCCTTCCTCGAGCACGACCCGCCGCAGCAGCTCGATGTAGACGAGCGTCTTACCGCTACCCGTCACACCATGCAGCAGGAATACATCACCACCACGACCCGCGGCGAGCGTGTCGATCGCCGTTCGCTGTGCCGTCGAGGGAGCGTGCGGGGTCGGTGGTTGTCGCAGACGGGAAGCAAACGGATCGCGCGCGACGACCTCGTCTTCGATCGTGATCAGACCGCGCGCAACCAACCCGCGCAGCACCGATGGCGAACAGCTCAATCGCGCCAGCAAGTGTTCCACGGGTACGCGTCCGCCGAGCGACTCGATGAGCTCGAACAGCGCGCGCTGTTGTGGTGCACGCGCGAAAATGCGCTCGCGATGAATCAATGACGGGAGATCCCGCCGCAGCATCGCCACACGTCGCTTGCGGCGCGCCGGCTCCGGCGCGACGTGCGACGAGAGCGCGTTGGGTATCGCGCATCGCAGCGCCACCCCGATGGGTACAACGTAGTACTCAGCCATCCACGCGCACAAAGCCAACATGTTGTGGCTGACGACTGGCTCGCTGTCGGGGAGTAGGGCGACGGGCTTCGGGGTGACGCCCGGTGCCGGCTGCCCGTTGTCGACGATGACACCGATCTCGCGCCGATTCCTGAAGGGTACGACCGCGCGCATGCCGGGTCGCGCGCGTGCCGCCTGCGCGTCATCTACCTCATACGTGAAGTTGCGGAAGAGTGGCAGCGGAAGGGCGACGGAAACGAGCACGCATGCAATCTAGTTACCGGTTGTTGGCTGCTGGCGAGTAACTCCGCGCGGTGCTTGGACGATGTTCCCAAGGCTTCCGCAGTGTCTGCCAACGCTGAGACGTTGGGTCCGAAGGACAACTCAGCTCGTGGTCGACGCGTCCGCGGCGCGGATGACTGACGGAAGCACGCGCGGGAGACGAACTGAGAATGTCGTTCCTTCGCCAAACACGCTGTGCACGGCTATCTCGCCGCCAAGCTGCTGCGTGAGGCGGCGTGTGATGCTGAGACCCAGGCCCGTGCCTCCGTACGATCGCGTTCGCGACTGATCGAGCTGGCGGAAATCTTCCCAGATCAAATGGATTTCTTCCGGCTTGATGCCGACGCCCGTGTCGCTCACGTCCAGCAGGACTGAATCCGGCGTGCAGCTGACCGCAACGCGGACCGATCCACGATTCGTGAACTTCGCCGCGTTCGACAACAAGTTGAGCAGAATCTGCTTCACCTTGGTCTTGTCAGTGTCCACCGTAGGACACGCCGGACTCACGTCAACGCTGAACGCGAGATTCTTCGCCGTCACCATCTGCTCCACCTGCTGCGCAACCTCGTTGATCAATTCCGGAACGGCTACGCGCTCGATCGAGACCGGCATCTTGCCCGCTTCGATCTTCGACAAATCGAGAATGTCGTTGATCAGCGACAGCAAGTGCTGCGCAGCCGTGCGGCTGCGGGAGATGTAGTCGAGCTGTCCCTCGGTGAGCTCACCCTTGATGCCGTCCATGAGCAGCGCTGAATAGCCGATGACGGCATTGAGTGGCGTGCGCAGCTCGTGCGACATGCTCGCGAGGAAATCGGACTTGAGCTTGTTGACCTTCACCAGCTCCTCCGATTGCCACATGAGTTGCTGGTTCTGGTGCGCCAGATCGGCCGTTGCCTCGGCGATGCGTCCCTCGAGCTCGCCGTTGAGCTGCTTCAGCGCTTCGTACAGCCGCTCGTTCTCGACGTGCTGCGTCAAGTCGTGCAGGACCGACACGATCGCGATCGGCTCTCCGCGATCATTGCGGATCTTTCCGGACACGACTTCCACCGGAAGCTCGATCCTCGATGTCGGGTGCGTGAGCGACATCCGTTCGCGGCGCGCACGTTCGTTCGTCAGTGCAAAGTCCGACACAAACGACGTGAACTTGGTGTCGTTCTGCCGGACGGCTTGCGACACGCGATAACTCTGCGACGTGCCTTGCGGACCGTGAAACAATCGCTCCGCCGCATCGTTCATCAGGATGATGTTCGCGACGCTATCAGTCACGAGAATCGGGTCGGCGACGTTCTCGAGAATCAGGTTCAGTCGATCGCGCTCGTCGGTGGCTTCGACTTCTGCCTGACGCACGCGCTGAACCTGGTGCTCGAGCTCGCGCGCGGCACGTCGCAAGTCGGTGACGTCGCGCAGCACCGAGAGCACGGCGTCCTCTGGGCCGACGCGCTCCCCCATCGGGTGGGTCAACACCTCGAACAGCAGATCGTGGCCTTCGTCGGGATCGACGAGATTCAGCTCCCGCGCACCACCGGTAGGTGTTCCCGCGATCAGTGAACGAGAGAGGAAAGAGCTGAGCAACAGGTTGTTCAACTCCACCGCACGACGACGACCGGCCGAGTCGTCGTCGTTCACGGAGAGCAGATGCTCGGCGCGCTTGTTTTGGACGACGATGTCGTTCGACGCGTCGGTGATGACGACGGGATCGGGCAGCGAGTCGACCATGCGCCGGTAGCGGCTGCGTTCTTGGCTCGCGTGATCAAGGCCACGCTCCGCCTCGAGGTGCGCCGCGACGCGGAAGAGCACCGGGCCCGCGTACATCACGACTGCCGCGATGTCCTGGAGCATGCCCTGCTCGACGACCGCGTCGACGATGACGACGCCACCGGGCGCACTGGCGAATCGCCGGTTCTCGAGCGGAACGAGTCGCGCGCCGGTGGGCGACAAGACCTGCACGGCGTACGAGTCGGGCCAGATGGCCGGAGCGCCGCGATAGTGTGGGCGCGGCATCGGCAGTGCCGTCCAGTGCTCGAATGGAATGCGACCGCCGGATCGTACCGGTCCTTGACTCACGATCGGCGAGAGGGCCAGCGTCGACACCATCCACGCGTGACTTCGTTCGCCGATTGCAAGCTCGGTTGGCGGGAAGTCTCCGAATCCCGCGTGCGCGGTCAACAGCAAGTGCTCTTCGACCGTATCGAAGCGAAGCAGGCATGCGCGCCGCGCGCCGGTCGTCGCGAGAATGTCGGTCAGCAGGAAGGTCGCCGCGGCGGCGAGATCCGGCGCTTCCGCGAGCGCGGACAGCAGCGCGAGAGGTCCTCGCTCATTCGACGAGACCTCGACACGTTCCCCGCTCGCCGACGGCGTGGCCATCGTCATCGCAAGAGTGACTCCCGCTTAGTCCGCCTTCTCCAACTTCAACTTGATGTTCACGAAGTTGTACGGCGGCCAAGGACCGGAATACTTGAACGAGAGTACGTCCTCGTACTTCCGGCTCGTATCCTTCACCCGTTCGTCGAACGCTTGTTCCTGCGCGCGATCGACGAGAAACGCGGCGTTCACGATCATCCGATCACCGATCGGCTTGTTCGAGCGGCTCGCGACGGCGGCGGGCTTCAACGCCTCGTGGATGTCCGCCACGTAGCGTGAGCTCATCTCCTCCAGCGCCGAGTCGACCAAACGGCCGAGCTGCATCCGTGCGAAGTAGGTGGAAGTCGTCGTGTGGCGGCTGATCTCGTCCTTGAGACGACGAATCTCGTCGTTTTCGCGCTCGAGGTTCGAGATCACGCGCTCGCGATCCCAGAGCACCTTGAGACCGAATTCGATCTTGTCCTGCATCTTGTCCAGGACGTCGCTGAACGCCTGATACGTCGATCGCAGCAACTCCGTCACGTCATCTTCCGAACGGAACACGGTGCCGAACGACATGGGAATGACGGTAAACTCCTTCATCACCGTTTCGTTCACGAACTCGTGAGCAAGGACGTTTTCACGGGTCGGATCGTAAATCACGATCGGCGTGTCGCTGACGACAGCGGCGAGATCGTCGAAGGCAACGGTGAACACGCGCTGTCCACCACCGATCCCGATGGCGCCGAAGTCTCGCTGGCGGTCTGTCCGAACGATGCAGTAGACGTACTTTCCGCCTTCAACTCCAAATGGGGGCGCTGGTTCGACCGAAGGGATGTCGAGCACGCTGCCTCGTGGGGCTTGGGGAGAACCTGGGCTGCGGGGATCGGAAAAGCATCGCCAGTGGACCGCTCATGCGCTAGACTCTCAGCAGTATTTTGCCCGGCCGAGCTTGCTGCGACAACTTATTGTCCTACAATGGTTCACATGAAAAACAACGGTATCAGGTGGCTGCTCGCGGCTGGCCTGATCGGCTCGGCCGCCCGCGCCCAATCAACGGCATCCAGTGTTGCTACGTTCCGCGCCTCCGTCCAGAGCTATGCGCGCGCGCACGACGTCGAGATCGTCCACGAGTTGAGCGACTTCTTGGCGATTCCCAACCTCGCCACGGACGCCCCGAACATCAGACGCAACGCCGAACACTTGGCGGCGATGATGAATGCGCGCGGAATCGCGAGCCGGCTGCTGGAGTCGCCGAGTGGCGGCCCACCCGTGGTTTATGGCGAGCTGCGAACGCCGGGTGCAACGAAGACCGTCGTCTTCTACGCCCACTACGACGGCCAACCCGTCGATACGACCCAGTGGGTCACACCGCCATGGCATCCCGTGTTGCGCGACAAGCCGCTCGAAGCCGCGGGCCAAGTGATCGCGATCCCGACGACGCCGGGCTCCATCCAACGTGAATGGCGCCTGTACGCGCGATCGGCGAGCGACGACAAAGCACCAATCGTGGCCATGCTCGCCGCGCTCGACGCACTGCACGCCGCCCATGTGTCGCCGTCGGTCAACCTGAAATTCTTTTTCGAGGGCGAGGAGGAGGCCGGCTCAGGCCACCTCAAATCGATCCTCGAGCAAAACGTTCCGCTCCTCAACGCCGACGCCTGGCTGTTCTGCGACGGACCAATTCACCAATCACGCCGGCAGCAGATTGTGTTCGGCGTGCGCGGCGTTACCGGTGCCGAGCTCACCGTTTACGGCCCCTCGCACGGGCTGCACAGTGGACACTATGGCAACTGGGCACCGAATCCCGTGACGTTGCTGGCGAATCTCATTGCGAGCATGCGCAATGATGACGGGCGGATTCTGATCAAGAATTACTACGACGACGTCGCGCCGGTCACACCCGCCGAGCGTCGCGCGCTGGCCGCCATTCCGGCGGTCGATTCGGCGATGCGTGCCGAAGCGCAGCTCGGAGCGACCGAAGCAAAGAATGCGGCGCTCGTCGAGCGCATCATGCTGCCGGCATTGAATCTTCGCGGGATTCGCGGCGGCGCGGTCGGTGCGACGGCGTCGAACACGATTCCGACCGACGCAACGGCGTCGATCGATTTCCGATTGGTGCCGAACGAGACGCCGGAGCACATCAAGCAGCTCGTCGAATCGCACGTGCGCGCCAATGGCTACTTCATCGTCGATCACACGCCGACACCTGCCGAGCGCATCGCGCACGATCGTATCATCAAGATGACGTGGGAAGCCGGCTACCCTGCGACGCGGGTCTCGATGGATTCACCGCTGTCGCGCGCCGTCATTCGCGCGACTGAAGAATCACTCGGTACACCAATCGTTGCGTTGCCGACTTTGGGCGGAAGCCTGCCGATGTACACGTTCGAGAGCGTGCTTCACGCGCCGCTGATCGTGCTGCCGATCGTGAATCACGACAACAATCAGCACACATCGAATGAGAACTTGCGAATGCAGAACTTATTCGATGGAATCGCGGTGTACGCCGGTGTGATGGCGCACATGGGCGAGTATTGGCGTCAGCCTCGAGTAACGCCTTGAGGGGCTGAGATTCCGATCAACGAGACCCGCCCCGCCGATGGAATCAAAAGGCAGGCTTGACGACGGCTAGCGCCTCGTCACTCCCAGTCCGGGTGCCGTCGGGATCGAGATTGTTCCTTCGTCGATCGTCGCGCCGAGATACGGATCGTCGGACAACAACGCCGCTCCGTCGAAATCCGCATAGTCGAGCAGCGGCGCTAGATGTGCGGCGGCCGTGATGCCCAAGCTCGTCTCGATCATGCAGCCCGCCATCACGAGCATCCCGTGTGAGCGCGCGGTCGCGATCATCTTGAGCGCCTCGCGCAGACCGCCGCACTTCGACAGCTTGAGGTTGATTCCATCGACGGCGCCGACGAGACGCGGAATGTCGGTCGCCACCACGCACGATTCGTCAGCGATCACCGGCAGGATCGAACGCTCGCGCACGAAGCGAAGACCATCGATATCGTGCGGCGCCAGCGGCTGCTCGACGTACTCGACGCCGCACTCCACCAACACGTCGATCATGCGAAGCGCGCGTTTGGGCGTCCACGCCGCGTTTGCGTCGACGCGCAGGACTTTGTTCGGCGCGGCGTCACGCACCGTACGGATGATGTGCTCGTCGTGATCCGTACCGAGCTTCACCTTGAGCACCGGATACGCGCTGGCCTGCTCGATGCGTTGACGCAGCTCATCGTCGCTCGCCGCGATCGCGATCGTGAAGCTCGACAGCGGCGCATTCGCCGGATTCAGGCCCCACAATTTGTAGACGGGAACGCCGAGTCGTTTGCCGGCGAGATCGTGCAATGCTGCACTGATCGCCGATTTCACGGAGCCGTTGAACCGAAGCGCACGATTCATCTCGGCTTCGACGTCTTCGATCAGCCACGCATCGCAGTCCTCGACGATCGGTGCCAGGCGCGCGAGTGCGCCGAGTGCAGTGTCAGCCGTCTCGCCGTAGAAGCGATTCGGTGCTGCTTCGCCCCATCCTTCGACGCCATCGTCGCCGATGATGCGTACGCGAATGAGACGATGCTCGCTCGCGCCGCCTCGGGCGATGACGAACGGATGCGTGGTGTGGACGATCGAGATGTCGTGCTCGAGCTTCATGCCTTGTTCACGCGCGAGTCGGGACGCTTGCGCCGCTCGAGCGGCGCGCGGTCGTGGCGTTGCGGAGCGCCGACGCCGAGTCGGGCGCGCTACGCAGGAATGCGATCAGAGCGTCCGCGACGTCGTGGCCGCGAGCGTAGCGCGCAGCCGGTGATTTGGCGAGACAGCGCATCGTGATGTCGGACAGACTCGCGGGAATGCGCGCATTGACTTGCGACGGCGCCGCCGGAGCTTCGTGCACTTGCTTATAGCTCACCGAGAACGCGTCAGCACCGTCGAACGGCGGGACGCCGGTGAGCGATTCGTACAGCAGAATCCCGACCGCGTAGATGTCGCTCCGGCCATCGACGAATTTCCCCATCGCCTGCTCGGGTGACATGTAGTGCGGCGTGCCCATCGCGCGTCCGCTCGCCGTGAGGCGGCCGTGAAAGCGGGCGGTCGCGATACCGAAGTCGGTGAGAACCGCGTTGCCATCTTCGTCGAACAGGACGTTGTCCGGCTTCACGTCTCGATGCACGACGCCGTGCCGATGCGCGTAGTCGAGCGCACAGGCGATCTGCGCCGCTGCCTCGGCCGAGCGCACCGGCGCGACCGTGCGCGCCTTCTGAATGAGATCGGCGAGTGAGCCGCCCTCGAAGTACGGCATGACCGTGTAGACGACGTCGTCGGTCGCGCCGTAGTCGAGGATGCCGCAGATGTGCGGATGCACGAGCTTGGCCGCGGCTTCTGCTTCGCGTCGAAACCGCTCGGCGACTTCGACATCGCGCGCAAGGTGCGGATGTAGAACCTTGATCACGACGGGGCGAGCGAGCTGCGCTTGCTCCGCGATGTAGACGTCGGCCATGCCGCCGCCGCCGATGCGCTTGAAGACGCGGTATCGATTGCCGGTCGCGCTGCGCAAACGCGTGATCTCGTCGTCGGGCCGCTCGAACGGACCGCGATCGAGCACCGGCAGCGCCTCGGCGCAGCGCGTGCAGACTGCGGAGGATGCGCGGTTCCAGGTGCCGCATTGAGGACAGAACATCGATCAGTGCCCGAACTGCATCTGGACGAAATCGTACGGCGCCCACGGCCCCGTCACGTCGAACTGCAGGCGATGATGCGCGTCGCGCTGCTCGTCGATGGCGCCGAGGAACGCTTTCCACAGGTCGCGCTCGACGAGAAAGGAGGAGCTCAGCACCAGACCCGTGATCTCTTCGTGTCGCAGGGCAACGCTCGCGACGGCCTGTCGGCGGAGTGCGCGCATTGCCTCGGCTGCGCTTTCCGCGAGGTCCGAGCCTGTCTCGAGGTCCTGGGGTTTTCCGTCGGCCCTGACGATGTGCACCCGTGCCGCGACGCGATCATCCACAAATTCGAGAGCTCCCGACAGTGACACGTAGTGTAATTCCATCCAGCGCCGGAGGATGTCCGGCGCCCGAAACACGACGCCGACCGGGGCGGGAACGACTGAAACCCGCCTGAACAGCCAGTCGACGACCGCGCGATGGCGTTCGATGTCGGCCGGGGTGGCCTCGTCGATCGCGAAGATCTTCTGTTCAGAGACGACTGCGCACAAATCCCGAAACGGAACGAGGAGGGTGCCGGACCAGGTTCCGGTGCCCGTCCCCGAGCCCGTCCCGGTTCCATCGCCCGCTACTTCGTGATGTACGTCGGCGAACGTGATACCGTGAAGGCGAAGCGCCATGAGGAGGGTTTGGCGGGTGACGTGCACGTGCGGCAGTGCCCCAGAATAACCTGGGCACCGCCCATCCGCCAAAGTGTTCGCCCGAAAAATGGCCGTGCGCGAGCCGATCCGGGCTAAGCCGGAACCGGGGCGGCAATGGCCGAACGAATCCCGTTACGTCAGGTCCGCACGGACGCCAGGTATTGTGCGTATCCTGCTTCGACGGCCTCCGAGTTCTTGGCCTGAAAGCGCCACAGCCACCATGCGCCGATCATGGTGGGGATCCCGAGAATCGCCGCGAAGACGGTGATGGTGAGAATTGCACCAATCGCTCCGCTCAGAATTGCGAGTCGCTTGAGGTTCTTGTAGGGTCCGAGCAGCGTTTCTTTCTGCGCGTAGAGGACATCCGGATCGTGCGATGCTGTCGACTTGAACAGGCCGAAGATCGTCTGCTGATCGACTTTAGTGAACGGGTTTGTGGCACCGGCCGGCATCAGGCCCATGGGGAGCTCCTCGGTGAGGTGGCGGCAGACAGCGCGTGAGCTGAACGGTCTCGTCGCCTCTATTTGCGCAGACTGCGCCGCAATACCGTCACCTCTCCGGAATAGCTCGGAAGCCGGCCGCCTCGAAGCGATGATCTGGGGTCATAGCCTCGTCGATCCGCCGCTCGGCCATCACGGCGAAGCTCACGGCGTCGCTAAGGGAGAAGTGATGTATGCTATTCAGAACAGTCGGGAGTCGTCGGTTTGTCGACCCCGGCCAGTCGCGTCTCACTCGAGCGCGTGCATATGCCGCACGCAGGCCGCGGCGAGTCGATCGGGCTCGTATCCACCCTCGAGCGCACTGACGACCCGCCCTTCGCACCACCGCTCCGCGCGCTCGACGAGAAAGCGCGTCAACGCTTCGACGTGCTCGAGCTCCAGCGTGAATGCGCCAAGCGGGTCGCCGCGCAGCGAATCGAAGCCTGCGGAGATCATGACGAGGTCGGGGACGAAATCAGTCGTCGCGGCATCTACCGCAGCGCACAGCGCGCCGACGTACACGTCGGGCGGAAGGAGCGCTCGCATTGGCACGTTCCACACGTTGCGATGCGGACCGCGATCTTCAGCGGCGCCGGTGCCAGGATACCAGGGCCACTGGTGCATGGAGACAAAGTGGATGTCGCGCTCGTCCTCGACGAGCGCTTGCGTGCCATTGCCGTGGTGCACGTCCCAATCGACGATCAGCACACGCTCGGCGCTATGACGCCGTCGCGCATAGTGAGCACCGATCGCGACGTTGCCGAACAAGCAGAACCCCATCGCGCTGGCGCGAAGCGCGTGATGCCCGGGCGGCCGCACGGCACAGAAGCTTCGTGGCGGTCCATCGCCGAATGCCATGTCGATGGCGTCCAACACGGCGCCTGCGCCTGCAGTGGCCGCGTCCCACGACCCCTCGCTCGCGACAGTGTCGGCGTCGAGACGGCCGCCGCCCTGCGCGGAAATGTCGCGCACGCTCGCGATGTACGCGCGATCGTGTGCGAACGCGAGCTCGTCCTCGGTGGCGTGACGCGATTCGACGTGCAGGATACGGGAGTATAGCTCGGGCTCTTCGCGCAAGGCTTTTGGAATCGCGCGCAGTCGCCCGACATGCTCCGGATGTCCCCAGCCAGTGTCGTGACGGCCACAGTCGGAGTTGGAAACGAGCGCGATACTCATTTCAATCCTCGCAAGCGACGCGAGCTCCACTCCATCAACAAGAATATCATGATCAAGCCTAGCAGGATTCGCTGATCGATCGGCGCACTCGGCAGCCGATCCGCCGAAACGGGTCGCGCCGGACCGAGACGTTCGGTGAGATGCGCCAGCGGCGCGCTCGCGGATTGCGTCACGGCGCCACGAGGCAGCGAGCCGGGAAGATACGCCACCGATGCAATCACACGTGACCACCAATCACGGTATGCAACCTCGGACCCCGGGCCGCCCGCCATGCGCCATCGCCAACTGTCGTCATAACCGATTTGCACCACTCGACCCGCACCGATGCGCCGCGCGGCAACGGCGATTCCGCTTGGACGTCGATCGAGAATGACGCCATCGGACTTGAGCGCTGTCACCGGGTAGAAGCCTGTCGTTCCTAGCCCAATCGTGTCGGCCGGCCCTAGTACCACTCGGGTTCGTGCGCCGACTGATCCGGGAGTGAGCGACACAACCGCCGATGCGCTGCTCGCCGCGCCGGCGAGGACCAAGCCACCACCCTCGTGCACAAAATGCTCGAGCGCCGAGCCGAGGGATTGCACACTCGTGTCGATCGCGACGACCGCGGCGATGCGATTGGTGTCCAGCACGAGTGGCGTTCCCTGTGTGACGTCGACGTTCGGCGCAACGTGGAAGCGTGCCACGACCGGCCATCCGCGTTCCTCGAGGGCGGAGACGATGAACTTCCCTTCCCAACTCGCGTCGCCGACAACGACAATCGATCGAAGCGGAGCCGAATCCGGCGCTGAAGCAACCACGCGCTGTGCTCCGACATCCGCGACGAGGTCGCCAACCACGAGCGGCGTCATGATCGTCGCACCCAATTCGCTGACGCGAACGCTGTCGACGACGCTCGCGCTGTCGCGCAAAACAACCCGCGTGTGTGCCGGCGCCGCAACGTCGACGCGCACGCTTCCACGCGGATCAGCGACCGCTTCGGTGCCCATCGCCACCGCGGGCGGAGAGCCGCTCCATGTAACGCCATGACCGCTGTGGCCAAGTGCGGCAAGCCAGTCGACGATCCACGGATCGGGCGCCGTCGTGAGATCGGCGTGGAGACGAACGTTCGGCGGCGATCGCGTCCATGCCGCGACACGCCCGGCGATTCCGCTCGTCGATGCGCGCTCGAGTCGGCGAGTCGGCGACGACATCACGCTTCCGCCGAGTAGCCACCCGAGAACGCCGAATGCAGCGAGGCGGCAGACGAGCTCAAAGGTGCTACGCGGTGAGCGCATATACGACCAGGTTCACGGCGAAGCGTGTGTTGTCGACGGTCAAGAATCGCTTGCTCTCCGGATGATAGCTCCACTCGGAGCTGTAATCCTTGTTACTGAACAGCACCGCGATTTTCCCCGCTCGTTGTACGGCGAGGAGGTGCTTGTGAACCAGGTTGTCACCCCATCCGTTCAACTCGTGGCTCGTGGTGGGCGGGCCGTCGAACTTGAAGAATGCGCTGTACAACGGGTGATCGTTCGGCAGTTCCGCGAGCGGAGCAATCGTCCGCGCGATCTCTTCGGTCGCGGTCTTGTGAAACGTGCCGTCGATGTCGTGGTTGTGATCGTCGATGAACAGCAGACCGCCGCGATCGACGAATCGCTTCACGTTGCGACGCTCGGCTTCGTTGAACCGAACGGGCAAATGGCCCGTCAGATACAGCAACGGATATCGAAGCATTCGATCATCGCTCAGCGGCACCACGACGCCCGTGGGCGCGACGGTGATCTCGGTGTACCGCGCGATCGTATCGATGATGTTGGCGGGCAACAATGGCGCGCTGTCCCAATCGCCGGACTCGTACTGCGCCGTCGCGAATACGAATTCCGACGTCATGGCACCACACCCCATCGCGCCAGCGAATCGCGCGCAATCGGTTCGCCAGCGAGCAATCGTCGCGCGCGGGCGAGCGCCTCGGTCGCCGCGGCGCTTTGACCGCGACGCATCGCGTTCGTTGCGTCGCCAATCGCCGCCGCGAATGACGGCGCGTCGCCCAGCGCATCGATGCGAAGAATGAGTAGCGAATCGATTGCGGCCGGCGCGTCGCGGCCTACGAGCTCGACGATGTTCGTGAAGCGTTCGATGCGCCGAAGCGTCGCCGAATCCGCCGCGCTATTCGGCCGGCGCACGCTCGACGTGCCTTTGTCCTTGCCTTGCAGCCTCACCTTGTTGACGTCGACGACGACCTCCGGTGGCCGTCCACGCAAATACACGCGTTCCGCCACTCGGGCGCGCTGAATCG
>Ga0207695_10004796_pt1 | contig 18299 bp, 13 predicted proteins | sample KBSC54metaG_FD_184354 | JGI IMG/M metagenome (GOLD analysis project Ga0207695, IMG submission 184354) | Corn rhizosphere microbial communities from Kellogg Biological Station, Michigan, USA - KBS C5-4 metaG (SPAdes) (version 2) | ecosystem: Host-associated > Plants > Roots > Rhizosphere > Soil... | reverse complement strand
AGTAATACGCGCCCCACGATCCGCCGATTGTTCCACGCTGACGGCTCGCCGCGGCAGCCGCGGTATCGCCAGGAGCCGGCGGTTGATCGATCGGTCCGCGATCGAAGTACGCGATCTCGTATGGATGATCCGCGTCGGTGAAGTCGATCACATCGATGCCGCCCTGATACCAACCCTGCACCATGATGTCGCGGCCTGGCACCGGGACGAGTCCGCCATTGTGCGAGACGCAGTTCTCCTGTGGCGACTGCGCGCTCGGAATCTTGAAGTATGCGTGTTCCTTGAACTTCTTGTCGGCGCTGATCGTGAGCGTGGTGTTGCCACCCATCTCCATCATGCTCGTCGCCTGACAGTTGGGCGATGTGCCGCCACCCCACTCATCGGTGAAGACGACCTTCGAGGCGTCGTTGCTGAACACGGCCGTGTGCCAGAGCGAGAAGTTCGTGTCGGAGACCGCATCGAGACGTACCGGCTTTTCCGGATTCGAGATATCGACGAGCAGCCCATAGCTGGCACATGCGCCGGCGAGCAAATGCATTTCCGGGTACGATGTGACGTCGTGGCAATTCCGCGGTCCGGTAGGAACCGGATCTCCGGCTTGTGCGGGCGCACCGCCACGCCGGCCACCGCGAGCTCCACGGTTGGCCTGCTGCTCACGCCGCGCTGCGCTCGTTGGCGCCGCGCCCAGTCCGGTGAAGATGCGCGCGCCCGTCACGACCGCCGCCTGCTCCGGGTGCGCGAGCGGCACTTTGATCACGTCGAGCCGGTAGAGCGAATTGTTTTCGTCGGCCGGATCAGTTCCGTTGTTGCATCCCGCCAATTCCGTTTCGGGTCGAGCGCCCTGGCTGCCCGAGACATAGAGGTAGATGACGCCCTTATCGGTCGGGCTCGGGATGACAGTGTGCGTGTGCGAGCCTTTGCACGTCTGCACGTTCTTCACGAGCTTCGGCGCCTTGGGGTTCGACACGTCGTAGATGCGAACGCCGGCCATGTGATCGGCGGGATTCTGCACGCCGCCTTTCGCGCAATCGTTTCGATTGCCGTTACCCTCGGCCGAGATGAACAAGAGGTTGCCGTAGATCGACGGATCGCCCTGTGACGTGACGCAAGGAACGACGGCGACCTTGGCTGGCTTTTTCGGGTTGCTGATGTCCCAGATCGAAAAGCCGGAAAAGTTTCCCTGATAGACGTATTTGCCGCGAAACGCGAGATCGGAATTGATGAACGTCAGGCCGCGGACCGAATCGAACTCGGCCGGCTTCGGCGTGAACGAGACGAGTCGCATCCCCTTCTCCGCCGTGCCCGCGTCGAGCATACCAGGCTTGAGCCCGTTGCGCGGATCGTTGCCGGTCGGATACGTCTGGGCGTGCAAGACAGTCGTCGTCGAAAGGGCGACGGCGACGGCAAGTCGACAAATGGTTCGAGCATTTCCCATCAGACAGGGCCTCGGTGGTGGTATCAAAGGTTGGACAACATTTGCTGCATGGTTCCGATCTCGGCGGTCTGTACCGTGGTGACGTCGTTCGCGAAGACGGAGACGTCGACGTCCTGCGCTGCTTGAGGAGTGGCGAGCAGGTCCGTCACCATTTTCAGGGCGCCCTCGTGGTGCTGGATCATGAGGTTGAGAAACTGCTTGTCGAACTCAGGACCGTGCGATGCGTCGAGCGTCGCGAGCTGTTCGGGGCTCAACATGCCGGGCATGGTCATGTGGCGCCACGAGCTCGTGTCGGGCGCTGCTTGCTTGTTGGCGACGAGCCAATCCTGCATGAGGCGGATCTCCGCCTGCTGGGACTGGTTGATCTTGCCCGCGAACTTGAGGAGCCGCGGGTTGGCACCGTGCGCGGCGGCCATTCGCGCCATGTAAATGGCTTGCGCGTGATGGGCGATCATTCCCTGCATGAAGTGAACGTCCGCCTCGGTGTACAGTGCGCCCTTGGGGATCGTCACCGGCATCGACATGCCAGCCATTTGGTGCAAGGCAGCGCTGTCGGCGGCGGCCGTCTGAGCGGGCTTCGCCGAGGAACATCCGGCGGTCAGGAAAAAGAGCGAGGCCGCGGCGAGGCCGCGTGAATTGAGCTTTGTCACCATCTGACTACTTGTCGCGATTGGAGGCGGAAGGACAACCTATCAAGCGTACCGTTCAGACACAGAGTACGCTAGTTCGCGCGACAATGTTGGGCTAGGAGAGCCATTGCATGCCAACGACCGGCGAATATCCGCACAGCGGACCTGCAATGTTGGGCTGGTGCTGCTTCCCTTCCAAGCTCCACACAGTCCGATGGCTCACTCTTCAGCGTCGGACCCGGTAATCCGACGCGCATACTCGCCGATCGCCGCGAATTGACGACGTCGTGCGGACAACCACGTTGGCAGTTGCAGGGCGCCGAGCGCGCTCATACCTATCCCCATGGCAGTCATCGGGAGTATTGCCATCATCCCTCGCGGGTTCGCGCTGGTCACGGCGAGTGCGATCTCGAACACCGCGGACATCCCCACTACCGCGAGCCCACCGCGCACCAGCCCTCGCGCGCTTTCCTTTCGCGTACGCATCTCGAGTATCGCACCAGCTCCCACCGATTCGAGCGCTACACGCAGATTTCCGTTTCGCCATTCGCGCCGCCCTTCGACTTGGTCCTCGCGTCCAGACGCTTCGAAGGTATCGCGCAAGACGGAGACAAACTTTCGCCACTCGATATCGCTCATCGGTCGCGCGAGCGACACCGAGTCGGCAACTCCGGATTTGAGTCCCAGAACGCGTGGAGCGGCAGTCGCTACGGCCTTGCGATCGAGCGCGGCTGCCGCAGTCACCACCGCAGTCGAGCTGAGACCCGCTTCGGATGCGACTCGCTGGATCTCGGCGAGCGTCATCCCGGGCTCGCCTTCGTCGCTAGAGCTTCGGGTGCCCTCGGACTGCGCCGCGTCGGCGAGAATTTGCTGAACTTCGTCGTCGGTATATCTGCGGTCGGGCATCAGAAGATCCAGATCATTATTGAATCGCGGCCAAGCAGTCCGTCGCTTCCGCAACGCCCATGGCGACCGCCGTAGACTCCTCGAGCCCGATCACCGCATCTGATCACTTCTCGCTCACGCACGAGTCCGACGAGCAACGCCGTACGCAAGAAGTCCGCTTCAAAATGAATGTTCGGGATCATGCGCAAACCATCATTCGTTGTTGCTCACTGGCGCTTGCTCCACAGCACGCCAAATGAAATATACCGGAATGCCAATCACGACAATCGCCAGTCCAAGAAATGCATCCTGCCGCGTGCTCGGCGACAGCAGGATCAGCAGCATGACGGCGGTCGTCAGCGCGATGTAAAGCGCGGGAAGCACGGGATATCCAACGGCGCGATACGGTCGCTCGACCTCCGGACGCTTTGTTCGCAGCATGAACAATCCGATCGTCGTCAAGGCGTAGAACACCAGCGCCGCGAAGATGACGTAATTCAACAGCTGGTTGTAACTGCCTGTGAGACAGAGCAGCGCGACCCAGATCGACTGCACGACGAGACCAGCCGCTGGCACTCTACGATGATTGAGCGAGCCAACGCGGCGGAAAAACAATCCATCGCGCGCCATCGCGTAGTAGACGCGTGCGCCGGCGAGAATGAGTCCGTTGTTGCAGCCGAAGGTCGAGATGAGAATCGCGACCGCCATGATCGTCGCGCCAGCGGATCCGAAGATCACCTCGAGTGCCGCCGTCGCGACGCGGTCCTGCGTCGCATGCGACACGCCGCGCGCGAGCGCCGTTGCGCCTTCCGCGACGCCGTTCATCGGAAGCACGTTGAGATACGCGACGTTCGCCATGATGTAGAGCACGGTGACGAGACCAGTGCCGAACGCCAATGCCAGGGGAAGATTCCGCTTCGGATTCTGCACCTCGGCGGCGGCGAAGGTGACGTTGTTCCACGCGTCACTCGAGAACAGCGAGCCGACGAGCGCAGCGCCGAATGCGACAACGAACGCGCCGCTGACGTCGATCGAGCCAGCGAAGTTGGCGCCTCGAAAATTGGCCGCGAGCGCGGTCACGTTCCGTCCGACAGTGAGACCGAGGACGATCAGAAGTGCGAGCGCACCCGTCTTGATGATCGTGAGCGACGTTTGCACGAGCTTTCCTTCGCGCACACCGCGAAGATTGATCCACGTGAGAACGACGATGCTGACGAGCGCGACAAGCCGTTGCGGGGAAAGCCCAAGCTGAATCGCGTTCGACGCGTCGGTGCATCCGAGCCACGACACGCATACGTTGCCCTGCGGGAACCACGCGTAGCGATCGGGGCCAATCGTCGGCCAGAGCACCCCGAGGAACCGGCCGAAGGCGACGGCGACGGCAGCAATGGTTCCGGTCTGGATGACGAGAAACAGCGTCCAACCATATAAGAAGCCCATGAGCGGACCCATGGACTCGCGCAGGAACACGTATTGTCCTCCGGCGCGCGGGAACATGGCCGCGAGCTCGCCATAGGAGAGAGCGCCGAGCAGCGTGATGACACCGGTCACCACCCAGGCGATGAGAAGCCACATGGGCGAGCCGATGCTGCGCGCCATCGCGGCGGACGTGATGAAGATGCCGGAACCGATCATCGAGCCGGCGACGAGCATCGTCGCGTCGGTCAGCGTGATGGCCTGAATGAACTCGGAATTCGGCCGGGTCACGATGTCCGGCCGCGGGGAAGCGGTGGCTTCGGTCATAGGTTGCGAAGATACGACCGCTGGACGCTGGAGAGCAAACCTATCGAGACCGGATGATCAGGAAGAGCACGGAAGCGACCACCAGCGCCTCCTCAACCGACGCGACTAGAATTCGGTTTGCGAGCGCGGGTTCTCCGGCTATCTCGCTTTCGTGCCTGCCCATTTATAAACCACGCCGCCGCGCATCACGAACACCACGCGTCGCACAGCGGTGATATCGGTCAGCGGATCGCCGTCGAGCGCGATGATGTCGGCGTCGTAGCCGGGAGCGAGCGAGCCAAGGCGATCGCTCATGCCCAGCGCTTCCGCTGCGAGCGAATTGGCAGAGACGAGCGCGGCCATCGGAGTTTGTCCGCAATGTTGAACGCGTCCGATGAGCTCTTCGGCATTGCGACCGTGCGCGCCGGCGGTCGCGTCGGTCGAGAACACGACCTTCGCGTTCGGCGTGTGCACCGCGAGCGTGCAAATCTCGAAGTCGAGCGGCAAGTCACGCTCCATGACCGACATCCCTTCTTCGGTGAAGCCGCCTGCACCGACGTAGCGCGACTTGTTCTCGAGATAGTTCTGCACGACGAGGCCGACCTGAGGACTGATGTACGCGCCGGCTTTCACCGCTGCGTCGAGGTCCGCCTGCGTGCCGTACGTGAGGTGCTCGATCTCTCGACAGCCCGCGCGCGCGGCTGCACCCGCCTGCGAACGATAGGCGTGCACCATCGTGCGCAGCCCAAGCGAGGCCGCTTCGCTACAGAGAATGCGAAGCTGCTCTTCGCTGAACGTCGGCCCTGCCCCGATTCGCTGACTCTTTGATGCAAAGATTTTAATGAGGTCGGCGCCTTGGTCCTTTCGTCGCCGGACCATTGCACGAAGCGAATCGCCTCCGATCGTCGTGTCGCCCTGAATCGGAGAAAGCGAGGTCAAGACGCGTGGTCCAGGAAAGCCATGGTCGCGAATCATGTCGCGCAGCGGCGCCTCCGACGGCGCTCCGACGGATTGCACGGTCGTGAACCCGGCAATCAACGTGACCCACGCGTTGTTTGCGATCCCGAGCGCTGCTTCCGCCGCGGGTTCACTTCTGTTCGCAATGCGCCCGGTCCGATCGAAATGCGAATCGAGGTGCACATGCGTGTCGATCCAACCAGGAAGCACGGTGTAGCCGCGGAGGTCGATCGTCATGGCGCGCAACGATGGCGCCGCGAGCGACGTGATCTTGCCCTGCGCCACACCAATGCGCGCGTTGTTCAGCACGCCGCCGCGGCCGTCGAACGCACGATCGGCAAGGATGACAACCGGACCGGTCGGCGGCGGCGGCGCCGCAACGGGCGTTACCTGTGCGCCGAGAAGCGGAGCGACGAGTACGAGGGCGAGAACTATTCGCATGATCTCCACGTGAATCAACGAGCTCGATGCATGCCGCAGTTTCGGCTCATTTTACTCGCGTACCGCGTCGGACGAGATCGCGGGCGGAGCTCCATACTCGCCGGGACCGATGTCCTGGAGTGTGATCTCGACTCGATCCCCGATCCCGGCGACCACTCTGTTGTATGAAACGCCGCCGTCCTCCGTCATCGCGAAGCGACTAGCTCGAACGAGCTGCGCGGCTCGACCCAACCGGTGAGGCCTTTCGTTCGGATGCGCCGCCACGCGCCACGCGTTTCACCCAACTCGACGCGCGAGTTCGGCCCGATCGACGCGACGATGCGCGAATCTCTGCTCGGACCCGTGCGAACCACGACCCAGTGTCGCGCATGACTGCGGACCCAGCGCTTGGTTTCGCGCGTCGTCGACGGCACCACGGCCACGCGCTTCTTCGCGCTCTCCGGCGCAACCACGGGCCGCGCAGGAATCTCCGCCATCGAAGTGTCTCGACGGACGCTGTCGACAGCGACGATCGATGGCAGGCTGTCACTTGCCTCGGCCAAACCGCGTGTGATCGTGGTGTCGCTATCGAGCGGCGACGACGCGGATGGCGTCGGCGCGGCTTGCGTCGCTACCGATCGCGGGGGCGCGGCGTCGCGCGTCACGCCACTGCGGGCCGCGCCATTGCGAAGCACCCACAAGACAGCCATCAGCACAGCCAGCGCGACACCGGCGGCGTACCAAACACGCGGACCGATTGGAGGACGCGCGGGCTTCGTCCCGCACCATCGACACGAGCCGACACTTTCCGGATAGTACGAATCGCAGCTCGAGCAATACGCGAGAGGCGGCAGCTCGCCGAATCCGTCTCGCAACCCGAACAGGTGGCCGCAGCCCGGGCACTTCCCCGCCGCGATCATCGCCTTGGCACCGCAGACGTCGCATCGAACAGCGCGCATAGTGTACCGCCCTGAAAACGCACTCCGTCACCGTTCCACTACCTTTGCCGCTCGCACCGTCGCGGGGGACTTGATAATACCGCCGGACTCCAAAGAAGTGCCCAGCGACACTTCAACGTCCCGATAGCTGCGTTATATGCACCTGGTGCCGGGTGGCCCGCGAGTACTCCGGATCAGCTGCCAACGCTCAGCGCTTCACCACGTTGTACATCCACGCGTCCGCATGGTAATCACGATCGAACGCGACTGCACGTTTGAGATCGGCCGACGCACTCACGCCCACCAACGGTCGCGGAGGGCTTCCGAGCAACTGGCTCTTTCCCGGGCCGCTCACACGATACAGATCGAGCGACTCCTGCGTACGATGCATCGCCAAGAATAGATCGCCGCCCGCAAGAAGCTGAATCGCCCCATCCTCCGCGAAGATCGATGCCCATTGCGTCGTCGCGCCGTCTGCAACGTTGATCGCGGCGATTCCCAGCGTGTCGGACGTGGCGCGATTGAAACCCGTGATGAACACGCGTCCCGCAGCGGAATCCGAGATGATGCTGAAGAGGCCACCGTACCATGCCGGCTGCTTGATCTCGCGGCGCTTGCCGCCTTGCTCGACCACGATTCGATCCCGCGACGGCGGAATCCACGCCCAGCCGCCCGCGACGGGCGCGGCGTCGACCAACGTCGAGTCGGTGAGCGCCAGCTCGTTTCGCGCCGCACCAGTGCGCACGTCGATCAACCGCATGTGCATGGCACCGGCGACGCGCGATACCACGCTGACGGTGACCGAGTCCCACCACCGCGCCCTGCGTGCGATCCCGGTGATTGCGACTGGCGTCTCCGCATCACTACCGTAGGCGCGTACGCTGTACTGGACCTCGGTGTGTTGGCCCGTCGTAGGCGCAACCCGACGCAGCAGTATCCGGCCGCCATCAGGCGAAATGGCGGCGGTCACATTGTTCGACGCGCGCGCGATGCGACCGTCGTTCGCAAGTTTGCCCTGAACGATCGCCGCCATGTCCGTCGCCCACACGCCGAACTCCAGCGTGCCTTCGTCCATCACCATCTTCGAGCCGTCGGCGGTGATCGACACATTCGTGAAGAGCGCGGTCGTCATCGTATCCTGCACGGTCGACAAGTGGCCAGTGGCGCGGTCGATGCCGATGCGAACGATCGATTCACCTGCCGCGTCGCCGGCGCGGTCGAGCCACACCGCATCGACGCTGCCGAGTCCCCCGCAGGTGCACGCATTGACGACGTGATCGGCGACCTTCCCCGTGCGATCGATCACCTGCCACAATCCGTGCGGTTGCTGCACGATAAGCGTCAAAATCCAGCGCGAACTCGGGATCGCGGAAATTCCGTACAGTCCTTGTCCATTCCCTCGAACCACGATGCTGTCGCGGCGAACACCGTCGAGACCCGACACCGCGATTGTGTAGACTGAGTCCGGCTGCGCTCCGGGTCCGATCAGGAGCGAATCGCCATCGGCGTAAAACGCGGCCGCGCCGGGCGTCAGGAATCGCGGCGCTCCACCGAGCGCCGAGATCAAGAACGTACCAAAACGCCCGCCGACGGTGCCGTTGAAAAGAAGGTTGCGGCGATCGGGACTCCATTGAAGCTCGTACGCAGCAGTGGCATTCTCGAGGATCGTGCGCGTCGTCGCGCCGCCGACGTCTTGCTCGACGATCGAATATGTGCATCCGCCGGTGCCACACTTGCGCGTCACATACGCGAGCTGTTTTTCGTCGGGAGAGATGGCCGGCACATTGACGCCGCCAGACACAGTGAGCTGCGTCTTCTGTCCGAGCGACGCGCGAACTGTCTTGCTCGTGAACATTCCGCGCGCGGCGAAGGCCGCGGTGCCGAGTACGAGCACGATCGCGACGGCCGCCGCGGCAAGCATCGCCGGCCGACGTTTCGTCGCCGTGCCCGCGCTCGCCACGGGCTGCTTCAAGCCAGCATCGATGGCTCGAACGAAATCACCCGCCGACGCAAAGCGATCTGCGGGCGTTTTCGCCAACGCCTTGGCGACCGCGGCATCGACTCCTTCCGTGATCGTATCTCGAAGCACGCGAAGGTGCGTCGGCCTTTCCGTCATCAGCTTGGCGATCATCGCCTGCGCGCTGCCGCCGGTCACGGGCGGCTCGCCGGCGAGCATCTCATAGAGCACCGAGGCGAGCGAATACACGTCGCTTCGTGCATCGACGCCGCGGTCTCCCGTCGCTTGCTCGGGCGACATGTACTGCGGTGTGCCGAGCGAAAGTCCCGTTTGCGTGAGGCGATTCCCGCCCGCTTCCTTGACGGCGAGCGCGATGCCGAAGTCGGTGAGCATCGCTTCGCCTTCTTGCAGCAGGATGTTCTCCGGCTTGATGTCGCGATGGACGAGGCCCTGCCGATGCGCATAGTCGAGCGCGCTCGCGACCTGCTTGGTGATCGCCAGCGCCTCGTCGAGGCCGAGTTGATGCTCGCGCGTCAGTTTGTCGCGCAGCGTCTCGCCGCGCACGAACGGCAGCACGTAATAGAGCATACCGTCCGCGTCGCCCGAGTCGATGAGCGTCAGAATGTGCGGATGGTCGAGCCGCGCCGAGATCTTGATCTCGGTGAGGAATCGCTCGGACCCGAGCACGGCGCCGAGCTCGGGCCGGAGCACCTTGAGCGCTACCTCGCGATCGAGCTTGCGGTCGTGCGCGAGATAGACGATGGCCATCCCGCCCGCGCCAAGCTCGCGCTCGATGACGTACCGCTCACTGAGGACGGCAGTAAGTCGCGGAGAGTCGGACACGTTGTGCGCCCCGGCGTCGGAGAGTTGTGTGCTGGTCAGTAGGCGAACGCCGAAGGTACGCCTCGCGCCACGACGAGTCAATCAATCCACGCCCGTTCTACTCGTATCGCAGCGCCTGAACCGGATCCACCTTCGACGCGCGCCATGCCGGCAGCGAACCCGCCGCCATCGCCACCAGCGCCAGCAACGCCGCTGACGACGCCATCACCAGCGGGTCGCGACCGTTCAGTCCGAATAGGAGCGACTGTGCGCCGCGTCCAATTCCATACGCCCCAACCCCGCCGATCGTCGCGCCAACCAACGTCATCGCCGCGACGTGCCTGAGCACCATGGTCACGATATTCGATGAATTGGCGCCGAGCGCCATTCGTACGCCGATCTCTTTGGTGCGCTGAACCACTGAGTACGCGAGCACGCCGTACAGGCCGATGGCCGCGAGCAGGGTCGCCAATGCCGCGAACGCCGCCGACAACATGCTGATCATTCGGTCGAGGTAGACGTTGTCGCGAACCTGCTGCGGCATCGTCTTCATCCCCACGATCGGAAGCGTGCGATCGATTCGCGCGAGCGTCGCGCGAATCTCCGGCATCAATGTTCCGGTCGGGACCGTGCTGCGCACGTAAAACCACAGCGCTCCGACCGTGGTGTCCTGCATGTACGGGAGATAGTACACCGGACGCATCTCCTGCTTGACCCCGCTGTATCTCGCGTCCTTCACCAAGCCCACGATCACGCGATTGAGGCTGTCCCCTTCGCCCATCAACTTGCCGACGGCGTTCGCGCCAAGCCCGAACTTCTTCGCGAAGGCTTGATTCACGATCGCGACTCTTGGCGCCCCGAAGACGTCGGCCGCGGTGAACTCACGGCCGCCGAGAAGCGCGACACCCATGTTCGTGAAGAAGTCCGGTCCCACCGCGTTGTAGTACCCGTCCACGTCGGTGTCCGGCGTCTTCGCAAATCCCTGCACGCTCACATCGTTGTCCCAATTATTGCCCGCAAGCACCGGCACCCGGGCGGCGACCACGCTGCGCACGCCGGGAATCGCGCCGACCTCCCGTTCAACGCGCGCGAACGTCTGCTGCGACTGCGCGCCCGAATAGCCATTCAGGACGGGCTCGACCCCGAACGTCATCAGGTTCTCGACGTCGATGCCGAGATTGACGCGGCTGATGTTCTCGAGACTCTTGATAAAGAGGCCCGCCGATACGAGCAGCGCCATTGACAATGCAATTTGCGCCGTGACCAGCGACGTGCGGAAGCGAGTCGCGGCACGCGTCGCCGAGGTCTTGCCCGATCCATCGCGCAACGCCGTCACGAGATCCGGCCGCGTACTGTGCAGCGCCGGGAAGAGCCCGAACAACAGTCCGGTCGCCATCGACAACGCCCCAGCGAATCCGATCGCCGTTCCACTCAGCGAGAAAGACAGCGTCGATGAGATGGTGTTCGGTAGTATGGCGACGATCGCGTGCAGCGTCGCCCACGCCACGACGAGACCGGCCAGCCCGCCGAGCACCGCGAGCAGCACCGACTCGGTGAGCAATTGCGCCAGGAGTTGTGCACGCGTCGCACCCAGCGAGAGTCGCACCGCCATCTCGAGCGACCGATTCGCCGCCCGCGCGAGCAGGAGGTTGGCGATGTTCGCGCACGCAATCGCGAGCACGAACAGGGTGATGGCAAACAGCAGCATGAGCGGCATCTGCGTCTGCTTGTGCAGCTCGCTCAGCCCGCGCCGTCCGTCGGTGAGCGCGAGCTGCTTGGCCTTGAAGCGCGCCATCACCGTAGCGCTCACGCCCTTCTGCAGCGGCACCTCGACGTTGTTGATGATACTATGATAAAGCGCGTTCTCTCGCGCACCTGCTTGTTCGATCGTCATACCCGGCGTCAGTCGTCCGAACACATAAATCCAATACTGACGCCGGTCGTCGAAGCCCTTGAACCCGGGGTTCAGCGCGGCACGCATCGACAGCGGCACGAAGAGATCCGGTTTGTTGCCGAGAGTCGTGCCCTCGAACCCGGCCGCCGACACCCCGACGATCGTCATTTGGCGCCCGTTCACCGTGATGACCTGTCCGATCACCGTCGGATCGCCGCCGAGCTGCGTCGTCCAATACTCGTGGCTGAGCACAACGATCGGATTCGCGCCGATGACCTCGTCGTCGTGCACGCCGAACAATCGTCCGATCGCCGGCTTGACGCCCAGGACCGCGAAGTACGAGCCTGAGACCAGCTCGCCCGATCCGTTCACGGTGTTGCCGCGAAAGGAGATGTTCGGCTGAATGATGATGTGTCCGGCGATGCCGCTGAACGGCCCCGGTTGCGCCTCGAGATCGCGGAACATTCGATAGCTGAACACCCACTCGCAGTTGCCGGCCAATCCACACTGATGCGAACCCGGACTCGGCCTGTTGCCGCCCAGGTTGACGAGCTGCTCCGGATGCGGCACAGGCAGCGGCGCGAGGAGCATCTCGTTGAACAGCGAGTAGATCGCCGCGTTCGCGCCAATGCCCAAAGCCAGCGACAGAATGGCGACGACGGTGACGAACGGCGTCTTGAACAGCGTTCGGAAGGCGAGGCGAAGGTTGCGCATGGTTGCTTGGACAACCGGCCGGCCGAGAGGGTTGAGTCAGGTCGTCGCGGGCGTCGGGGCCTCGTGAATTCGGCGCAGGATGTCTTGAAAATGCGGCTGCGCCATGTATTTCCCGAACGCCGAGGTCCAACACCACAGGCCTGTGGCCCATGCCGAGTGGATCTTTACGCCGCGTTCGAGCCACTGATACACGGACGCGGTGTCACCGAGCGCCGCCGGCAGTTGGGCGACGTCTTCTGGCGGGATGTAAGTCGCGGGCGACGATCGTTCGATGTTGGCCAAAATGCCGCGAGCGTTGAATGCACTGACCCGAGCGAACGCCTTCTATACGTGTGGCTTCAGCTCGGCTTCTTTGCTGGCGCAGCCGCGCCCGTCACGACCAGCTTCTTCACCATTCCGGCCGCTTTGTGGGAGTTGTCCGACATGGGGCAAAACACTTCGTACGTCCCAGGCTTCAGGTTCACAGTGAATGATGCCGACTCGCCGGCCGGAAGCTCACGCGAGCCTTTTTCGACGCCTTCGCCACGCACGTAAAAACCGTGCGTGACCGTTCCCTTGTTGCTCAATCGGAACGTGATTGGGCCAGCCGGCAACGTATCGCGCGCAATCTCGACTTTCCATTCGGTCAGCGTCACGGGAACAGCAACGGCTTGCGCGGCCGCCGCGACGGAAGACGCCGCCAATGCGGCGGCGATGAGCATACGCATCATGTCGTGGGTTCCTTGTCGTCGAAGCTCTAGGCGTAACTTTCTCCGGGGAGTAGCGTACGACATTACGCGCTCGTCCGGTAGACACCCATTCGCCCGAGACCGATGTCAACCCTCTCTCGAGACCTGGCGCTCGGCGCCAGAACGCTGCGGAAGAATCCAGCGTTTGCCATCACCGCGATCGTGACCCTCGCACTCGGCATCGGCGCGAGTACGGCCATCTTCAGCGTCGTGAACGCGGTGCTGCTTCGACCGCTTCCCTACGGCGACGCCGGCCGGCTCACGATCATCACACAGGACCTCCGCGCCCGGAACGTGGTCGACTTTCCCGTCGGGCCGGGCGACGTGCCCGACATCCGCAACGGAACCACGGCCTTCGATGGCATCGCCGCGCTCCAGACCGCGCGCAACTTCCCATACACTGACAAGGACGGCAAAGCGCAGCTCATCACCGCCGCGTTCGCGACGCCGAACATCTTCAAGCTCCTCGAGGTTCCCGTCGTTTATGGCCGCGACTTCACCGACGACGACGGCATTCCCAATCCTATCGTTCAGATTCCGCCTGGCGCACAGCCAACCCCGCAGACGCCGCCACCGCCGCGCCTCCCCACGATTGGAATAATCAGTTATGACTTCTGGCAACGCGCGTTCGGCGGTGACCCGTCGATCGTCGGAAAGACCATCACGCTTGGCGGACCGGTGCAGATCGTCGGCGTCGCGTCACCGCGCGCCGAGCTGATTTTCCCCGTGAGCATGCAGGTCGAGCGCCACCCCGACGTGTGGAGCGCGCTCCGTGTGAACTTCGAGCAAGGGTCGCGGCAGAACGTCGCGTATCGTCTCATCGGCCGCCTCAAGCCGAACGCGTCACTCACGACGGCGCGCGCCGAAATCGCGCGCGTCACTGCTGATCTCCAGGCGCGCTTCCCGACTGACAAGACTGCCGGTGTCACGTATCGTGTCGAGCCAATGAAGGAATACGTGGTTGGCGGCGTGCGCACGTCGATCCTTTCGCTCATGGGCGCCGTCATCCTCGTGCTTCTGATCTCGTGCGCCAACGTCGCGAATTTGTTGCTCGTGCGCGCGTCGCAGCGCGAACGTGAGCTCGCAGTGCGCGCCGCGATGGGCGGCTCGCCATTCGCGATCGTCCGTCAACTGCTCGCCGAATGTCTCGTGCTGGCGGCGCTCGCCGCGCTGCTCGGCGTCGGACTGGCGAAGCTCGGCATCGTGTTGTTGCTGCAGCTCGCGCCGGCCAATCTTCCGCGCCTCGCCGACGTTTCGCTCGATCCCGTCGTGCTCGGATTCGCGGTTCTCGCGAGTGTCGCGGCCGTATTGATCTTTGGGCTGGTGCCAGCGCTCCGCGCGTCGCGCCCAGATCTCGCGCAGGTCTTGCGAGCCACGGGTCGCACGCCGGCCCTCAGCGGCGCCGCGCGATTGCGCAACGCGGTGATCGTCGCGGAGGTGGCGCTGTCGTTCGTGCTGCTCATCGGCTCCGGTCTCATGGTGCGGAGCTTCGTCGCCCTGATGCGCACCGAGCCAGGCTTCGAGGCGAATGGCGTGTTGACGTTCGGTCTCAGCAACCTGCGCTTCAACAGCCGCGACGAAGCGCGTGCAGTCTTCAGCCAAATTCACGACAAGCTCGCCGCGATACCGGGTGTCAGCGCGGTTACGACCGCCAACGCGATCCCATTTGACGGCAACGACCCGAGCGGACGTTGGGGCACGCAGGACGCCATGAACGATCCAACGCGCTTCCGCCAAGGCGGCACGATGATCGTGCCGCCAAGCTACTTCGACGCGATGCGCGTGAAGCTGCTCGCCGGACGCATCTTCACGCAGGCGGAGAACGACGATCCGAACACGAAGGTGGTGGTGCTCGACGACGAGAGCGCGAAGCTCGCATTCGGTCAGCAGTCGCCGATCGGCAAGACGATCTATGCGCGTATCCGCACAGAGGTGCCAGAGGCATACACGGTGATCGGCGTCGTCCGTCATCATCGCCACCTCACTCTCTACGGCGATGAAAAAGAGCTTCTCTTCTTTCCCGCCGGGCCGTTCGGCGGCGGCCGTTGGCTCGTTCGCACCGCTAGCGACCCGACCGCGCTGGGCCAGGCTGTCCGCAAGGCGGTGACGTCGCTCAACCCGCAGTATCTCGTGACCGAGATGCGTCCGCTCACCGACTACGTTGACAAAGCACGCTCGGCAACGCGCTTTGCCCTTGTGCTCATTGGACTTTTCGCGACGATCGCGGCGCTGCTCGCGGCGGTCGGACTCTACGGCGTGCTCTCGAGCATCGTACGGCAACGGACTTCGGAGATCGGCATTCGAATGGCGTTTGGTGCGCAGAGCACGAGCATCTTCCGTCTCGTGATCGGTCAGGGGCTGGAGATGAGCGCGATCGGAATTGGGATCGGACTGCTGATCGCAGTCGCAGCGACCCGCGTGATGTCGAGCATGTTGGTCGACGTGCGGCCGACCGATCCGATCACGTTCGTCGCGATGGCGCTGCTGTTTCTCGGGATCGCCGCGGCGGCGTGTTGGCTGCCTGCGCGGCGCGCCGCGGGGATGGATCCGAACGAGGCGTTGCGGCAGGAGTAGTCGGACCCCCGTTGCGAAACGCGGCCTCTTAACGTCCGGGTTACGTCGTCGTCACATTCAGCAGTTTCGCCGCTCCGTCCTGTATGTCTGAAGGCATATCCCTTTCAGTAGTCCTCGCCACGATCGAGCCCTGGCCCGATCTGGCCAACTGCCTGGCCGTGCTCGAACCGCAGGTCGCCGCTGTCGGTGGCGAGATCATCGTCGGTGACGGTGACGGCGCGGCACTGGACGCGGCGAAGGCCGCGGCCTCCGATCGATTGTCGTGGATCCGTGCCCCGGGGGCCTCGGTATTCGAGCTTCGGGCACGCGCAGTCGAGCGCGCCCGTGGCGAAATCATCGCGCTGACCGAAGATCATTGCATCGTCGGAGCCGACTGGTGCGCGCAAATTCTCGAGGCGTTCCAACGCAACCCGACCGCGATAGGCGTGACCGGACCCGTGCTGAATGGATCGACGGATAAGCTCATCGATTGGGCTAACTTTCTGCACACGTTCGGGAGTTACTTCCCACCCGTGGACAAGGATCAGCGCCACCGAAGCCCGCCCGCGGCGAACATCGCATTTCGACGGAGCGCCATCGGCACCGGTCCGATCGCGCCAGGCTGGATCGAGCTCGAGCTCAGCGGACGCTTGTTTCGGGAAAAGTTATTCTGTGTGCACGAGGCCATAACCGTCACGCACGTTCAGTCGCACGGCTTTTGGCGCACGCTGTTGTCGCACTTCGACAATGGTCGATCGACGACGGGACTGCATCCGGTGCCGGGCAAGCGGTTGCAGCGGCCGTGGGAATTGTTCGGCGGCGCATGGTGGTCGATGAGCGACGACGCGCGCAGGTTGCGGGCCGTGCGCGCAAGTGTGCCCTTCATGTTCCTCCTCTCCTGCTGCCACTGGGTTGGCGAAGTCGTCGGAGTCATGGCCGGTCCCGGCAGAAGTCCGGCGCGACTTCGGTAGCCGCGCACCGTGCCGCAGACTTCTCACTCCACGCGTCCACTCCGCATCGTTCACGTCTCTCCGGCGTACGCGCCACTCATCGGCGGAGCCGAGCGATTGTTACAATCGGTATCCGAGCGGCTGGTTCGACGCGGTCATAGCGTTACCGTCCTCACGTTCGATTGCGCGACCCTGCCTGACCTGAGCTTTGCGACGGGCTCAGGACTGCCAAAGCAGGAAATGCTCAACGGCGTTCGCGTCATCCGAGTCGATCCGATCGACGGACGATTGAACCGACTGCTTCACTGGTGGTTGCGGCAGCCCGGAGGATGGCGCACAACAGCGACGCTCTTCCGTGACGAAGAGCTCTGGCAGTTTTCGCGGCCGAGTGGGATCGGCATGCTGCTTCCATTGGCGCGCCTCGAGGCGGACGTCGTGACGTCGGTGAACTGGTACTTCGGTTCCTCGTACTGGGCGTGTCTGCCGCGACACCTTCGACGTGCTCCGCGCGTGGCGTTTCCGGTTCTGCACATCGCCCGGGAATGGGCGGACAATCCCCTCTATCCAAAGATGCTGCGTGCATGCGACGCGGCGTTGGTCTGCACTGACGCGGAGCGCGACTTCCTTCAAGCGCGGGGTGGAAGATCGATCGCTGTCGCCGGTGCAGGCGTCGAGCCAAGCCGCTTCGAGTCTCGCGACGGCGCCCGCATCAGAGCGTGCTATGGGATCGGCAGCCATCCGGTTGTCGGCTTCGTTGGTCGACAGGATACCGCCAAGGGCGTCGCCACGCTCATCGACGCGATGCCCACCGTATGGCAGCGTATGCCCGATGCAATGTTGCTCCTCGCCGGCCAGCGCGCGCATCGAGAGGCGAACGTCCAAACAAAGTTGGACGCGCTTGCACCAGCGGACCGCGCGCGAGTCGTACTCGTCGACGACTTCTCCGATGAAGACGGGCCCTCAATCATGGATGCGTGCGATGTGCTCGCGTTGCCCTCAGCCGAGGAATCGTTCGGGATGGTGATGATCGAAGCCTGGATGTGCGGCAAACCAGTCATAGGCGCAGACATCGCATCGACGCGCTGCATCATCGAGCCCGGCGTCGACGGACTCACCACAAAACCGTACGACTCGGCCGATCTTGCGGAGAGGATTCTCGAGCTGCTCGCCGACCCGGAAAAACGCGCAATGTTCGGCGAGCGCGGACGCGCGAAGGTGATGTCGCGCTACACCTGGGAGCACGTGACCAACGTGTGGGAAGCGACGCTTCGCACCGCCGCCGGGCGTTACCCCACGTAAGTGTAGGCGAACCCCTTTTCCTGCGCGCGAAGATCAGCTTCGACCTCGGACGCGCTCATCCCAGCGTCGGCCGCCACAGTGCGAGCGATGCGGCTCGTGGCAAGACGGCCGAGGAACGAGCGCCGAACAACCGCGTCCTGCATTTGGCTAGTCATGATGACTCGAGGCGAGACGTTGAACAGAAACGTACAGATTCGATGTGACACAGATCGAATGGAACCCGCCTCTCACTCGTGAGGCGGTCGCAGTAGACCGCGGACCGCGGCATAGATCTGCTTGATCTGCATATCGGCTTCGACTTCCGGTCGGTCGACCTGTTCGATTTCCGCGGCTCGGTACTCATCGCCGCGACGTAGCTCGATGACATATGTAAAGTCGCCAGGCACCGCCGAACTG
>Ga0207695_10004794_pt1 | contig 18302 bp, 18 predicted proteins | sample KBSC54metaG_FD_184354 | JGI IMG/M metagenome (GOLD analysis project Ga0207695, IMG submission 184354) | Corn rhizosphere microbial communities from Kellogg Biological Station, Michigan, USA - KBS C5-4 metaG (SPAdes) (version 2) | ecosystem: Host-associated > Plants > Roots > Rhizosphere > Soil... | reverse complement strand
CCCACCGGATCTGTCGCGGCTGATCCGCTATTATAGGTTATGGTCACACTACCGATCGTCTCGCCATTTTGCAAACCGGATGAAGTAAAATCTGTCGATCCTGTTACCGTGGTTAAAGTAGTACCAAAATATTTGTTTGCGTCATTAGCAGTAATTGTCAAGGTTGCAGGAGAGATATTCGCAGTACTCGTAGTTGTCGTATTAACCAAAACATAATTTGCAGCATCACCACCCGGACTTATAGCAATATTCGTTACATTGATCGTTTTATTTTGCCCAGCATTCTTGTCTACAAAATTTGCGGTAGCTGTGATTGTCAACTTATCACCGGGCAACTTGTCATTGGCCAAATTAACGGTGGCAGTAGTTGTGCCGTCATATCCTTTATTACCGCCACTGGCAGTAACAGTCAAAGGCCGAGGATTGACTGTAATATGGATAACAAAAGTACCAGTTCCGGTGACGTTGGTTGCAGTAACTGTGTAATCCTTTGCAGCTGTTGCGACTGTGGGCGTACCGCTGATTTTCCCGGTGCCTGTAGTTAAAGTTAACCCCGCGGGTAGGGCCGGACTAACTGAATAACTGGCTACAGCTCCGCCCGAGCTGGTTGGCGACAACGTTGCGATACTTGTACCATAAATATAAATATCCGGCGTTGGATAAGTAATAACGGGCAAAGCAGGGTTGACCGTAATTGAAATCGCAAAGGTCCCCGTCCCTCCACTAGCTGTGTTCGTCCCTGTAACTGTATAATTACCTGAAGTTGTTACAGTCGTCGGTGTCCCTGAAATAACTCCTGTACCGGTATTTAATGATAGTCCAGCAGGCAAAGCCGGACTAACTGAATAAGTATCAGCGACGCTGCCTGAAGTCGTTGGAGTTAAACTAACCGGAGTTCCCACCACTAATATATTTGGACTATTGTAAGTTATAGTAGGTGGAAGAACAACCTGGATATTTAAAGTAGGAGAAGGTGTTTGTGGCCCTACCGAATTTGACGTAATTACAGTATAAAGCGTACTTGGAGAAGCACCAGTCGGCGTTCCTGATATTACACCAGCTTTGCTTATTGTCAATCCAGCCGGTAAACCAGGATTGTTGACAGAGGAATTGGTAGGCTGTCCCCCGCTGTTGCTCGGGGTTAAGGTGACTGCCTTCCCGACTACAAAAATGTTTGTTGATGGATATGATAAGCTTGGCGCAGTATTATCCGTAAACGTAACCTGTGCTATCAATCCAGATGTCTGCCCCGTAGCTGTTAATTGTAAGGTTGCGCCCAACTCATCCTGATCCAAGGGCACTAACCATGTCGAACTTATATTACCTAAGCTGTCTGCAGTTATCGTCCACGGTTGGTGCGCCGAGCTCGTCAGATCATCTCCGCCGCCGACATGCAACACCTGAAGTGTGACCGTCTCATTCGGGGCAAATCCTGCACCAGTAATATAAACGGTGGAACCAGGAGGATAATCTGGCTGGTCGGTAGACACAGAGGCTTGGGAAAATGCTTTTGCCGAGAAAAAAGCAAGAAAACAAATAATAATTGCTGATTTGATAAAAACCGGATTATCAAAAAATGAAAAATATAAATGTTTTTTCATAACTATAGGATTCAGGATGACTAATCAATATCTAAACTAAAACCCCATTATCATGGAAATCAAATATCACCGGGAATTAAACATTATAAATAGTTTAATTTCAGGTAATTATTAAAATCCAAAACAGTAACACAAAGGACTAAACAGTATTCGTAGGTTAAAAAGACTTCTCAATAACTGTACTAAAAAAGGCTGCTTTAAAATCTGCGGAGCGGCATTATCTATTAGTTAATGTGCATTATGGCGGTTTTACCCCTGTCAAAAAGCGTAATGTGTTTCAACAACAGATTTGAAAGCGTAATTTAACTTTAAAGCATCCGATAGCAACGCTTGTGTCTCAGTGCATTACACGGTAAATGGGGAAAAAAAACCTCTTATTGGGTAGAAAGCGATACATCTTGGCAATTGCTCAACCGTGTGTTTCTGATTTCCTGGAACAGTTATCGAAAACAACATCAATTATATTAGTAGTTTATTTATTCATATGCAAAAAAATCAGAGCTGACTCATTAACGTCAATCATTTTCATCATCTTTAGCTACCCCAAAATATTATTACGATCATGACTGAATCTCTTGTCTTTAAAGAAGCCCCGAAGCGCCTGCATTCTATTGATGCTGCCAGGGCACTGACCATGTTGTTAATGATATTTGTTAACGACCTCGCCGGTGTTAAAGGGATTCCTGAATGGATAGACCATGCCAAACAAACTGAAGATGCCATGGGCTTTGCCGATACCATTTTCCCTATGTTCCTTTTTATTGTAGGCTTATCTATTCCATTGGCATTAGACCGTAAAATGCAAAAAGGCGATTCATCCCAATCTATTCTGTTTACCATCATATCAAGGTCGTTTGCATTAATAGTGATGGGCTTCTTCCATGTTAATTTGGAAGAATACGGCCAGACGTCCATTTTGCCCGATGCAGTATGGGAAATATTGATAACAGTCGGTTTCTTTTTGATTTGGCTTGACTATCCGGCAACTATGCATAGTGTAAAGAAATACTTCCTGGTAGGAGCCGGATGGCTGATCTTATTGTTAATGGCATTCCTGTATGTCGGCCGCGATGGAAATAGTATGCAACCGCATTGGTGGGGCATTTTAGGGTTGATCGGTTGGGGTTACCTGGTTTGCGCGCTAATTTACTTCTTCGCCAAAGGCAATATGACGGGTATGATCATTGCATTCCTGGTTTTTGCCGCTATCAATATATTAGATCATGGCAAATGGCTGCCTATGCATCTATGGATAATTAAAGATGGATCAACCGAGTTTTCTGTTATGGCCGGGGTTATTATTTCGTTATGGTATGCCAGAATGGTAAAAAAAGGATTCAACTCAGCTTTATGGCTATGGATGTTCGTATCCGGGTGTGCCGCTATTGCTGCAGGCTTCATTGTGCGGCCTTTTACTGATGGCATATCAAAAATCCGCGCTACCCCGGCATGGATACTAATCTGCATAGGAATATCTGTTTTGGTTTTCGAACTGATGATCTACCTGGTAGATTACAAAGGCAAAAAGAATTGGTTTAAACTGATATGGCCGGCCGGCACCGCCACGCTAACTTGCTACCTCATTCCCTATTTGCAGGTTGGCTTTTACAGACTGTTTCACTTTCGTTATCCGGATATACTCAATTATGGCTGGGGTGGATTTTTGCGATCATGGGCTGTGGCCTTTATTGTGGTAATTATTGGCGGGTTTTTGGAAAAGCGAAAATTGAAATTGAAAGTATAATAACAACTGTCTTAAACAAAAAATCCCTGCCCGCGCACAGACGGACAAGGGATTTTTGTGATTGGGTAAAGAACATATCTATTATTAATCTTACCTATAACAGATCGCGTACTTCTACGTCATTTTCGTCTCGAAAGTTTTCGTCAAACGTTCCAAAAACGCTGTTTTTAGCCTTTAAGGGCGGTTTTTTCTTTAATTGATTAACGTAAAGAACTAAGATACAACGGATAACCAGGCTTAAACTTTTTTTAATCTAAACTTAAAATTAGTTCCATAAACTTTAAATCGAGCCAGCGCCCGAATTTGAAACCCACTTCTTTAAAGTGTGCCACCTCTGCAAAACCAAAGGATTGATGCAAACGGTAGCTTACCTTATTCTCTCCATCTATCCCGGCAATCATGGCATGCAATTTCATCTCACGGGCACGATCAATCAGGGGTTGGATCAACAATTTGCTTAACCGCTTGCCACGATGATCTATATGCACATAAACCGAATGCTCCACTGTGTACCTGTAACATGGCCATGCCCTGAAATGCCCGAAAGTGCTAAAACCGGCTACTACCCCATTTATCTCGGCAACAAATACCGGGAAACCACTATTGACCCTGTCATTATACCAGGCCAGGCGCATATCCAGCGTATGTGGTTCTTCACTGTAAACCGCGGTAGTATTAATAATTGCATGATTATAAATTTCCAGAATACCCGGCAGGTCATCTACAGTAGCATTACGGATAATAGGTGATTGATTGGTCATGCGGTAAAAATACGGCTAACAGCCACAAAAAGAAAACGCTCCAAAAAGGAGCGTTTATATTCTATCTTAAAAATCCGAAATCAATTACTGTCCCGGAGGAGGAGGAGGCGGAGGAGCGCCGGCACCACCCGGAGGAGGGCCGCCCGGACCGCGTTGTCTTTCAGGTATCTTCACTTCAGGATGTGCTGTGCCGTGGTGGCAGGTATAGCAGTTCACGCTGCTTTCCATCACCATACCCAGCGAGTCTTTTTCCGCTTTGAAGAATTTTTTATTGATCTTCGAGGTCATGGCAAACATGTGACGCGCGGTTTCCTTTTCAGGTTTTGCGTCGCTTGCGAAATCCATTTTTTTAGTATCCTCGTTGCGCACATGACAAAAATTACAATGCACGCCCAATGAAGTTGCCCACATATCCATAATGTGGTCGAGTTGTTTAAAAGGAATATTTTTTGGCAATACCTTCAGGTTTTGCGGCTTGGGTGGCGGACCCTGTTGCGGCATAGAAGCGGCTATGCCTAATGCCATTACGCCGAACAAACCTGCGCTAATAGCTAATTTTTTGCTGATCATCATAAGAGGTTGAATTTGGAAACTAATATATAAATACCTGACAAATAAATGACAATGTAATAGAAAAAATACGGTTAAACATCTGCTTTGTTTTTGCTGCCGGTTAATTTCTCACTTATCTCCCATAACCGCTGCCTTGCGGCTACATCTTCAGCTATTGGTGCAGGTTTATCTACCTTACATTTTTTGAAATACAGGCCGCTTTTGGATTCGAGCCGTAATTCTGTAGCCAGGTAAATGGTGGTCTCCGCCCCCTTCTCTGGTGTTATCATAAATAACTTGAGCAAGCCTACTGCCAGCTTAGCAAAGCCTTTTACACCGTCCCATATATTGGTATTTACCACCCCCGGATGCAAAGCGTAGGATACAATACCGTCCTGCTTATATTTTTCGGCCAGGGATTTGGTGAAATAGATATTATAGAGTTTGCTCACCCCATAAGCTTTCAATGCTTTATAAGGCGTCGTCTCCCATTTCAAATCATCAAAGTTTGGCTGGGCCGACCGGTGTGCTTCTGAACTTACATTAATAATGCGCGCCTGGCCTTTTTTAAGCAATGGCATCAGACTTTCCGTCAACAGAAAATGGCCGAGATGGTTCACGGCAAAAGTCATCTCAAAACCGTCTTTGGTAAATTCCTTTTCCAGGAAAGCGCTTCCTGCGTTATTAATCAGGATATTGACGGCGAACAATTTGCCGTTCAGTTCCGCCGCCGCATCACGTACACTTTGCAGATCAGCCATATCGCATTCTACCACATAAATATTCTTATTACCGGTTGCTGTGACGATCTCCTGCTTTACCTGCTCCCCTTTTGCGGTGTTACGAACGAGCATATAAATGGCATGGCCTTTTTTAGCTAATTCTAATGCAGTTACTTTACCAATACCCGATGTGGCACCGGTGATTACAGTGGTGATTGCAGCCATATTTCACAGATTTACCGCAAGATAAGATTCAGCAGGTCATGTTTTATCCTATTACAAAAGTTTTATTTGTTAAAAAATGTAAAATAATTTTGATTATTACGAAAAATTCGTAGATTTACGAAACAATCGTAATAAGATGGAAAAATTAACCAAACAAGAGGAGGAAGCGATGCAGGCCGTTTGGCAATGCGGTCAGGGATCGGTAAAAGATTTTCTTGATGCCATGCCGGAACCGCAGCCCCCCTACACCACGCTTGCATCAACCATAAAGAACCTGGAACGCAAAGGTTTCGTTACCAGCGAAAAAGTGGGTAACTCCTATCGCTATATCCCGGCTATTAAGGAAGAAGAATACAAAAAGCGTTTTATGAACGGCTTTGTAAGCGATTACTTTCAGAACTCTTATAAGGACCTGGTCACCTTTTTCGCGAATGAGAAAAAGATCAGCGCCAGCGACCTGAAAGAGATAATCAACCTGATTGAGAACCCTAAAAAGTAACAGTCATGCCAGCATTATTTTTGTTTCTGTTCAAAGTAAATACGGCCCTGGTACTGTTTTGCATTGGTTATTACCTGGTGCTGCGTCACCTTACTTTTTATACCCTTAACCGGATATACCTGGTAACGGCCATCGTTTTCTCAACCATTTACCCAAAAATCAATCTATCTGATTTTGTCCAGCGGCACCAGCAACTGACAGAGCCTGTGCAAACCGTAATACTCCGTTGGGAAACGCCAGCTAAAAATTTTGTAAAACCACTTTATCAGCCAAATTACTGGCAATGGGTGGAGGTGATCTTCTGGGCCGGGGTCATCCTATTCGCTTTACGTATGGCTATGCAGTTACTTTCATTACTACGATTGTACCGACGCTCACAGCCCGGCCAAATTGACGAGCATAAAGTACGTCTGCTTAAAGACGATATCGGCCCATTCTCCTTCTGGCGGAGTGTTTATGTCAATCCAACCAAACTATCGCCTGCCGAATTGAAAAATGCATTACAGCACGAGCAAATACATGTAAATCAGTGGCATACGCTTGATTTGTTATTAGCCGAACTAAGCACCATTTTCTACTGGTTCAACCCCGGCGTATGGCTGATGAAAAAGGCCGTTCGCGAAAATCTTGAATTTATTACTGATCGAAAAATATTGCAAAAGGGTACTGATAGTAAGGAATACCAATACAGCCTTGTAAGCATAAGCCTTGCTGCAGCGCCCAACACTATTGTTAATCATTTTAATATCTCAACCATTAAAAAACGGATCATCATGATGAACGCAAAAAGATCATCGGGTTATAATCTTACCCGGTATGTATTCCTCGTACCTGCAGTTATTGTTTTACTGCTCACTTTCAGCTTGTCAAAAGCCGAAGTTGCCAAACATACTTTTAAAACTATCGCCTCGGCTATAAGCCATGTTGCTATTATTGGCAACGAAAATTTGAGTAAAAGCCCGATTATCATCACCACAATTCAGACCAAGCCCGTTTCAGCAAAAACATCGGCGAAAAAGGTGAGTACCAACGCAGATACCATCTATGCCGGAAAGGGGAAAGAAGGCAAAAAATCTTTCCTATTCACCAGTGATAAGAGCCTGGACTCATTTGGTTACGTAGTTAACGGAGTAAGGTCTTCGAGGGCGGATGTATCGGCCATAGATCCGGATCGTATATATAGCGTTGATATGGTATCGTCAAAATTTGCAAAAGAATTTATCGACGATGCAACAGGTAAATCCGATTTCCTTTTTGTAACAACAGACGATTCAGAAAAAGGAAAAGAACTGAAGGAAAAAATTAACCAATCATATAGAAATGGCGCTATTGCCAGGTCTTATCATATCCTTGGAAACTCCAATGCAGCTTCTGCGGATATAGTGCCGGCACCGGCCGTAGGTACTGCAACGTCTTATAGTGTTAGCGGCTCTTCGGATAATACAACAGCGATTGCTGATGATACCAATCGTACCAAAAATGTGAGCACAGGAACAATTGTTGGCGCTGATAAAATAAGGACTAAGGTTGCTACAGGGGTTAAAAATCAGGTCTATGTTGTTGCTGTCCCAAAATCTGAGTTAAAGCTAAATAGCGATGCCGCGCCTACTGTAAAGCTAAATTATGTTCCCAAAACTGAGTTAAGGCTAAATAGTGATGTTGCACCGACAGTGAAGTTAAATTATGTTCCCAAAACTGAGTTAAAGCTGAATAACGATGCCGCACCCGAAACTGTTACCGTGGAAGGCATTAATAAACTAACCACAGCCGATAACAAACCCGCGAAAATATTTGTACTCAACGGTAACAACGATCAATTGACCATCGGCAGCGGCGGCCAGCCTCTATTTATCATCGACGGGAAGAAAGTAAAAAGTGTAAAAAACCTTAATCCGAATGATATAAAATCCATTTCTGTTTTAAAGGACGGGGCCGCTGAGAAAAAATATGGCGAAAAGGGCAAGAATGGCGTTGTTGAGATTACGACTATAAAGGGGAAATAGTTCGTCTGTCGATTGAGTTGGATTAAGTTGAATGGTTGATTAAGTTTAACCGATCAACTTAATCAACCTAAACTACAGATCATTTAATAGTTTACTCCAACTAACTCGCTTCGGCGAGTTTTTCATTTTCCAATATCTCCATCAGTGCTTTTTCTGCGAGGTTTAATTCGGCAGTGTTGACGCTTTTACTCCTGTCCAGCTCTGAGATGTATTTAAAAATTGTTCCCTCTTCATAGCTTTTGATCACTATAGGATGAACGTAGTATTTTTTGCAGACCGCACGGGTATTGCCCAAATTGACCGCTACCTCATCCAATACGCTTATGATCTTCATTTTGCATTCGGTAATAGTATTAAATTCACCGGCCTCTTTTATGGCATATAATGCGCCTACGCTGCCTGCCCAGGTGCGGAAATCTTTGGCAGTAAAATCTTCGCCGGTAATTTCCTTTAGATAGCGGTTCACATCTCCAGAACCAATAGAACGTTTATTACCATCATCGTCATAATATTGAAAGAGTTCCCTGCCGGGAATATCACGACATTGCTTGATCAGTCGGGCCAGCTTTTTGCTGTGCAGGGCGACTTTTTGATAAACGCCTTTTTTGCCTTTGAACTCGAAATAAATCTTAGCCCCTTCAATTTTGACATGCTTGTTCATTAACGTAGTAAGGCCAAACGACCCATACAATTTTTTGTACGACTCGTTTCCTACCCTGATGCTGGTCAGCTCCATAATACGGATAACCAGGGCCACAACTTTATCATGATCAAGGTTTTGACGGTTCAGGTCTTTATCTACCTGTTTACGGATAGCTGGCAGATGTTCGGCAAACAAACGCAGATGATAATATTTCGACTGATTGCGTAGCTTATTCCATTCGGGATGATAGCGATATTGTTTACGACCGGCTGCATCTATTCCAGTAAATTGCAGATGCCCGTTCTCATGAGGCGATATCCACACATTGGTATAAGCCGGTGGAATCACCAATTTTTTAAAACGATGGATTAAATCTTCATCCTTAACCAGCTTACCATCCGGATCATAAAAGGCAAAACCTTCATCTGACTTCTTCCGTGTATATCCCGGCATCGAGTCGGAAACATATCTTAGTCCGGCCGCTTTGGCTGTGATCTTCGGATCGCGTCCGATTTTTTCCAGCTTTTTTAAAATTCTGTTCATTGATAATAAAACATGACTCTTAAACTTTAAGTTTTAGTAACACCACCATAAAGGGCATATTGTAGTATATTTGAGAAGCATGCAATTGATACCCATCAAAGAACACCTGGAAGAAAACCCCGAGTTTGCCGCACATCCCGACTGCCAGGAAAGTATTTATATGTGTGTTGATTTTTATAAGAAGGTCGGCTTTAACCCGCCATGGATATGCTATTATGTGCAAATAGACAATAACCTGGTTGCGGCGGCCGCTTTTAAGGGCGGGCCGGTAAATAATAAAGTAGAAATTGCCTATGGCACCTTCCCGCAATACCAAAAACAGGGCATTGGCACACAAATAGCCCAAATGCTGGTCCAGCTTTCGATTCAAACAAATCCATCCGTCCGCATCACCGCGCAAACGTTAAAAGAAGAAAACTACTCGGTACGCATCCTCCGCAAAAACAATTTCCAACTGATAGGAACAGCTATTGATGAAGATGAGGGCGAGGTGTGGGAATGGGAATTCTTTAGAAGTCCGGAAGTCGGGAAGTCCGCATAAGTCCGGAAGTTAAAAGCGAAAGTTAAAACATCCCGCCGACCTACCCCGTTCTGGTTTAAGAGTTCAGCGCAGCGCTCTTAAATCCAAAAAGAAAATGGAGGATTCTGTCCGGTTCCCTGTGCAAGTATTTCATGTTTACCCCAGCCGTGTTATATTTACCACAAATACCTAAGCATGGCTGAAAGATATCGCTTTGGCGACAACGAACTACCTCATTTCATTACGTCCTCGGTTATTAATTGGATAGATGTTTTCTCCAGGGAAACATATAAACAGATTTTAGTTGAGAGCCTGAAACACTGCATCGACCACAAAGGCCTCCGTCTACACGCTTGGGTGATACCTGTAGAACTATTGATTTGAATGATATGTCTTCTTCAAACCCGGACGGAGTCCTCCATCTTCATTCTGAATTTAAGTCGCCCTGCGGAAGACTTAACCAGGAGCTGACATTTTAAAAGTAAAAGTTTCTTTCGGACTTTCCGACTTATGCGGACTTCCCGACTTAAAAAACAAATTACTCTCCCCTGACTGTTCTATCGTCACAAAAAACTCACTTTTACGGTAAATCAATCCAACACTTATGAAATACAACTTTTTAGGGAACACCGGTCTGGTGGTGTCTGAACTTTGCTTTGGTACAATGACTTTCGGTGGCAGCGGCGGCATCTGGGAAAACATCGGTAAGGTTCAACAAGACGGCGTAAATGAACTGATGCGGACGGTCGTCGATTCGGGGATTAACTTTATCGATACGGCCAATGTTTATTCTTTTGGCCAGTCGGAACAACTATTGGGGCAATCTATTATCGATCTCGGCCTTAACCGCAACGATCTGGTGATAGCTACTAAAGTTCGCGGGCGTATGGGCGAAGGCAAAAATCATGTAGGCCTGTCGCGTTACCATATTTTCCAGTCGGTAGATGAAAGTTTACAACGCCTGCAAATGGACCATATCGATATCCTGTACGTTCATGGCGTCGACCCAAAAACTCCGGTTGAAGAAATTATGCGCGCCTTGAATGACATTGTTCTTACCGGGAAAGTACGCTATATTGCTGTATGTAACTGGCCTGCATGGATGGTAATGAAAGCGCTGGGAATAGCAGACAAACATGGCTGGAACAAGTTTGTAGGTTTGCAATATTATTATTCGCTATCTGGCCGTGATATTGAGCGTGAGGTTGTACCGGTAGCGCTGGATCAAAATTTAGGCATCATGCCGTGGAGCCCGCTGGCAGGTGGATTCTTGTCCGGAAAATATACCCGCAATAACGAAAAAGCCGGAGATTCACGCCGGGATGTTTTTGACTTCCCTCCGGTAAATAAGGAAAGAGCATATGATATCATTGATGTGATTGCCGAAGTAGGTAAACAATATGGCGTTTCAGCTGCACAGGTTGCTTTGGCCTGGGTGCGCCTACAGAAGGGAATTACCAGCACCATCATCGGCGCAAAAAATCCAAATCAACTGCTGGATAACGTAAAATCGTGTGAATTGGTGCTGTCGGATGACGATCTGAAACGAATTGACGAAGTGAGCGCCCTGCCGCGTGAATACCCCGGCTGGATGGTGGAAAGGCAATCGGCGGATAGGGAGTTAAAGTAGTTTCATAGTCCGAAAGTCGGGAAGACCGGAAGTCCGAAAGCAAAAAGACGCGTTTTTCTTTCGGACTTCCCGACCCCGCCTACCGGCAGGCATGTTATGCGGACTTCCGGACTTGTTTCAAAACTTTAACAACGTACTCCACCTGGTCCGGATGGACGTCCAAGTGTGTTACGAAACGGATGCGGTGCGTATCGGTAGCGTTGGCCTTAATGCCTTGGTCTGATAATCTCTTTAAAACAGCGTCGGCCGGCTCAACGGTATCAAACAACACGATATTGGTGTCTGCAGGCAATACATTCTTCACCCAGCTGCACTGTGCCAATTGCTCTGCCAATATGCCTGCATGGGCGTGGTCTATCTTTAACCGTTCTACATGATGATCTAGAGCGTAAATACCGGCAGCAGCTAAAAAGCCCGCCTGGCGCATGCCTCCGCCAAGAACCTTGCGTATGCGCCGTGCATATTTGATGGTAGCCTTATCAGCTAACAACACCGAACCCACCGGTGCTCCTAAGCCCTTGGAAAGGCATACCGATATGCCATCAAAGTACTTTCCATAGTCGACAGCTTTATCGCCTGTGTGGACCAGCGCATTAAAGATACGGGCGCCATCCAGGTGCAGTTTTAGATCTTTATTCCTGCAAAGCTCCGCTATTGGCTTAATATCTTCGAGCGTATAGCAACTGCCGCCGCCTTTGTTCACCGTGTTTTCAAGCACCACCAAACTTGTATGCGGATAGTGGATATTTTCGGCATTGATCTCTGGTGTAATCATTTCAGCGGTGATCTTGCCGCGGTCGCCGTTAAGTAATCGGGTTGATACGGCCGAGTTAAACGCTATGCCCCCGCCTTCGTAACGGTATATATGCGAAGTCTGATCAGCTATCAGCTCATCTAACGGTTGGGTAAAGCATTTGATAGCGATCTGGTTGGTCATTGTTCCCGATGGGCAGAACAATCCCGCTTCCATGCCAAATATTTTGGCGGCTTTTTCTTCCAGCGCGTTAACAGTTTCATCCTCGCCAAAAACATCATCACCCACGTTGGCGCTCCACATGGCTTCCAGCATGCCGGGCGTAGGTTTTGTAACAGTATCGCTTCTTAGGTCAACAATCATATGATATAGCTGAAATTTGCGTTATTTGTATTAATCGATTATGCGCTCAATTTTAATCATTTTATTCTGCATGCTGGTCGCTGTATCAGCAAAATCACAAAAATGGCAGCCCGGTTCATTTACCGATATTAAAGGCAACAAGGTAACCGGACTGGTCCGCGAAAACCCGACTAACAAAGGTCCCATTAAAGACGAAGGATATATTGAATTTAAGGACGACAGCAAGGCTAACCCCTACAAACTCAGCGCCAGCGATTTAAAATCGTTTATGATCGGTCGCGATAGTTTTGTGGTGGCCCATGCGCCGGGCAATTCCAACTGGAGCAAAAAAGAACTCGACTTTGTGCAGGTGGCCCTGGATGAAGAAACCAAATTATATGTAGCCAATGTAGCCACAGGCGGAGGAGGTGGCGGACTTGGCTCACGGGTTCAGCCTGAATTTGGCGGAGGTATCGGAACCGGCGGTTACGGCGGTTTTGGCGGCGGCGTGGGCATCAATCTCGGCGGAGGCGGTGGTGGTAGAGGTAAGGTAATAACTACCTTTTATTACGGTGCTAACACCGCAACGATGCAGCAGCTGACCCCTATCAACTTTAAAGATGTGATGAGCGATATTATGGGCGACGAACCCGATGTGGTGGATAAGATACAATCAGGACAGTTTAATATAAATAATGTAGATAAGCTGATTGCTTATTTTAAGCAGGTGAAGACGGGGCATAAGCAGCAGTGACTGACAAGTATATGATTACCGAAATAGAACAAGAAACATCCGATATAGAATGGTTTTTCACCAATGGAGAATATATTGGATTTGTTGCTTCTGGTGGTGGTAAATTACCTTCCTCCGTTTCATGTAAATCAATTGAAGAGATTGAGTTCTTAGCGCATTATTTTAAAGATTTACCAAAAGTCACGGAAGCACTTATTAATTTAAACTCAAGAGGATCAAAGAATAACGCCGAATATCTTTCTTATTTTGTTGGAATGACATCTAAAGGACTTTTTTCTTTTGATAAATCCAGGCTGAATAATTTTTCTGATATGAATTATCAATTAATTACCCAACCATTAAATCCTTTAAAGCTTAGCAACTTACCGTTAGAAATTGCAAATCTTATCGCGGACACAAAAATAAAGGGTGATATCGGCGAGCATTTAAACGTTAATCAAGATTTATAATCCCGCTTGTTGGTGTTGTCAGGAGACTATATGTGTTAGACCATGAGGAATCTAACGCATAAAAACAATATATAACAAGGTATAAATAATCACCACAGCAATAAAGCCCAAAATAAATCCAGCAACTATAATAATAGTGTTTAAAGCCCCAACGATAACACTGTTCCTTGTTTTTGCAATAGGTTTTCTTTTTGCCGAAAGATACAAGTAACGGCTAAACATAAATCCTAATAAAATTCCGACGAGATATATAAAAGTATTTCCTATCGCATGATGCATACAATATGTATTTTTTACTAATTTTTATTTTTTAGGCTTAGCTTTAGGTTTATCCTTCTTCTCAGTAGTCTCTTTACTCACTGACACCTTCATTATCGAATGAAATATATTAGATGCTTCTTTGGGGTTCTTTTTGTCTGACATAGGGTAAGTTAATGAATTTAGACAGAAACACTCCTTAACATTTCTTCCGCTTTATTTTTTAAGTTATAGTGCTTGAATAATAACTGTCCTATAAACGGGAGCGTTATTAATCCTGCAAAAGTAGCACCTGTCGAAATTGCCATAACATTGACAAATAATATAATAGCCCCAACCCAAATAAATTCAAAAACAGGTATAGGGTAATATTCGAGTACGACAATGTTAGTTTTTCCGTTATTTACAATTTCAAACATGCCGCTATGAACCCTGCGAGCGTACTCCCAATTGCCTACTATCAAACGTTTATTATTGTCAAAAGAAACCAGACTATTAGTCACGCTCACAATACCGTATTGCTGTGCTTCTATTACCGAAAGTATTTTATTGATTATATCTTCTGAACTAAGTGAGGTGGTTTTAGCTATTTTATATCTTAATTTCATTGCAATAAGGTTTAATCGAAGATACGGATTTTTAGGGTTTTCATAATAATTCGAGTTTGCCCAAAAGATTTACATGCGCATCTACGAGATCGCTTCTGGTTACATTTTCAAATAAGTCATCTGATATTGATTCAAACCAATTCCAAAATTTTCCAATTCGAGCATTTAAGGCGAGAGCGAGAAGCCAAAGTCCTCCAAATTTAGTTCATGACAAAACTACTTTTCACAAGATTAAAAATCATAACTCACTATAAATAAGGTGTCCACGTATGTTCACGAGCGTTCATGTGACGTGAACATGAACATGAACACCTTTTATTAAATTTTCGGCTTTGCATACGCGTTAGATAAAACCAACTGCTCTTCCTGTAACGATTCTTTGGTGGTAAAATCCTTAAATAGTAACTCCCACGAGATCACCAGCCAAACTACAATACATGGCCAGGCCTTGATGGAATATTTGGCGATGATATCCTGGCGGATAGGTTTCGGCATGGCGTCGGTAAGGCCAAGACCGGTTACTACCAGTAGTAAAACGATCAGTACAATGTTGGTTGTAGTAAATGGTTTCTGCTGTATCAGCATCCATAACATAGCACCTGCTACGGCGATAATAAAGGTAGGATGCTCCGCACCCGTACTGAAGATCACGACCACGATAAGCGAGGTAGCCAAAATCTGCAACCTGAATTTATAGGATTGAAACTGCTTAAACCGCAGTAAAGGCAAAACAAAAATGATAGCCCCTGCTAACAGGAATGGCAGGTTAGGGACATTCACGTTGCCTGTCAAACGTCTTACTACACCCATTACGCACATATCCTGCGAGGTGTTAAGACCGGTATTCAGGGCACTTTTGGCACTCAGCGCTTCCATCCATTGGTGGTAGGATTGTATCACAAATGAAGGGCTGGAAACGATCATCGGTGCGAAGAATAATACCACGATCCAAATAACTGTCCATAGGATAAACTGCTCCTTACGCTTTGAAAACAGAAAAAACGCTAATCCCACAACCGGGTATAGTTTTACCAATGTTCCCGCAACAATTAGCAATGTTGCCCACCGTTCCTTCTCCTTTTGGATCAGCATAAAACTGATAATGATCACCGCCGTAATCATCGGGTTAAACTGCATATAAAACACCGAATTGGCGAACTCGATGGCGCACAGCAGCAGCATAATAGTTTTACGTTTATTATCCAGCGGCAACATACTCACGGCTAAAATCACCGCTAATGCATTGCCAACCTCCCACAGGAAAAATCCCACCACCTCTGGTGGCACAGCAAATGGCGCCACAAATACGGTGAACAATGGCCCGTAGTAATAAATATCGCCGTATTCTTTTGGATAAGCAGCATATAAGTCTAAATGCGCCCGGGCATGATACCAGGAATCCCGGAAGATGAGGTAGTTATTATCAATATGCCTGAAATATTTGAGCTGCCATGTAAAAATGGCCACCGCTACATATAAAATGCAGGTCCACTGGTAGCCTGTTAACCCAAGGAATTTTTTTGTCATAGACGAAGGTTAGATCAAAAGTAGCGTTTTGAGGTGAAAGGTCAATGGTGAGCGGTGAGTGGCTAAAGGTTTTTTGCTATGACAAATCCACTCGCCCAGGCCCATTGAAAATTGTAGCCGCCGAGCCAGCCGGTTACGTCCACGCATTCACCACCGAAAAATAGACCCGGAACTTTTTTTGCTTCTAATGTTTTGGATGATAATTCGTCCGTCGACACACCGCCTCGCATTACTTCGGCTTTGTCGTAGCCTTTATCTCCTGCCGGTTTTACCTTGAATTCGTGGATCAATCCGGATATTTTTTCAAGTTCGGCATTAGTCAATGACGCCAGGTTTTTATCAGCGGGTAATTTATCGCTCATTGCCTCCGCAAATTTGCGGGTGAACAAGTTTGACAAAAATGCCAGCAACATCTTTTTGCCATTGACCTCGCGTTCCTCCTGTATCAACTCTGTAATATTCTGATGCGGCAATAAATCGATATATATCCATTCTCCCGGCCGCCAGTAGGATGATAGCTGCAATATCGCCGGGCCGCTCAGCCCCCAATGGGTGAATAAAATATTTTCTTCAAAGCTGGCCTTATCATTCCAAACCCTGCAAAACAGGCTATTGCCCGATAATTGCGCATACCAATCCTGATCCTTCCCGGTTATGGTAAGCGGCACCAATGCCGGGGCTGTTTCGGTTACCTTCAATCCAAATCTCCGGGCGGTACGCAAACCTAAGTCTGTTGCTCCCATTTTAGGTATAGGTAATCCGCCAGCGGCCATTACAACTTTTGGAACAATTAGCTTTTGTTCTTTCCCATTTCGAATGATATTAACAGAAAAACCATTTTCAACCTTTTCAATGCCTGTTACCTCTGCATCGCACCAAATCTCCTGTCCAAAATCGTCACAAAGATTAGTGAATACATTCACCACATCTTTGGCCTTATCGCTTTCGGGGAAAAGCTGGCCCAACGTTTTTTCCTTACCGGTAATGCCGTAAGTCTCAAAAAAAGTGACCGTATCGTCGACCGACCATTGCGCAAAGGCCGATTTACAGAAATGTTCGTTTTGCGATATAAACTGCTGGGGCGAAGCATATAAGTTGGTGTAATTGCACCGTCCTCCTCCGCTGATCAGGATTTTCGCACCGGGGCGGTCATTCTTTTCCAGCACTAAAACACGTTTGCCAAGGTAGCCCGCCTGTACGGCACACATGAGGCCGCAGGCACCGGCACCGATTATTATTGCGTCAAAGTCTGTTTGTTTTGTTAAATTTGTAGTCATGCAAGGGGTTTCGCAAATATCAGAATTTGGCAAGATACTCATCTTTCTAATTGTAGGAATTTTGATGGTGGCTGTGGCATTTTTTGTGTCGCGGATGATCGCTCCCAAAAATCCAACCCCCGAAAAGCTGACTTCATACGAATGCGGCGAAGAAACAGTCGGCAATGCATGGGTGCCTTTCAACTCCCGGTTCTATGTTATTGCGCTGATCTTCTTGCTGTTTGATGTAGAAATGATCTTCATCTTACCCTGGGCAACTGTATTTGGTAGTCATGAAGCAGCTAAGGTCGACAACCGCTGGGGATGGCTATCGCTGGTAGAAATGTTTATCTTTTTAGGCATATTGATACTCGGCCTGGTATATGTTTGGGTAAAAGGCGACCTCGACTGGATAAAACCAAAACCAGTTAAACCGGTTGTAGATACACAGATACCCGTTTTGTTATATGAGAAATTAAACCAACAGCAGAGTGTTTATGCGGTAAAAGAATTCAGCCTGGAAACATCAAATAGTCAAACTGCAACTGCTACTACAACCGCAACTGAAAACCCACAGCCGATAAGAAAACCGATGTTTAAACCAACTTTTAAAAAGCCCGGCAATGAATCCTGAAAATATGAATGAAAGCGGTGGTGTGGTAATGACCAAAATGAATGATCTGCTCAACTGGGCACGGTTATCATCCATTTGGCCATTGAGTTTTGGTATTGCTTGTTGCGCTATTGAGATGATGGGTTCCTTCGCGTCAACTTATGACATGGACCGCTTTGGCGTATTTCCTCGCCCGTCCGCCCGCCAGGCTGATGTGATCATCATAGCAGGTACGGTTACTTTTAAAATGGCTGAGCGCATCAAACGTCTTTATGAACAACTGCCTGAGCCTAAATAT
>Ga0207695_10004793_pt1 | contig 18304 bp, 6 predicted proteins | sample KBSC54metaG_FD_184354 | JGI IMG/M metagenome (GOLD analysis project Ga0207695, IMG submission 184354) | Corn rhizosphere microbial communities from Kellogg Biological Station, Michigan, USA - KBS C5-4 metaG (SPAdes) (version 2) | ecosystem: Host-associated > Plants > Roots > Rhizosphere > Soil... | reverse complement strand
CGGCAGGGTGAGCCAGCTGGGTCAGGGCTGACGGGTCATCTCGGCGTCGGCTCGGAGGGCTTCGACAGGTCTCCTTCAGGATAAGGCAGGCGGCGCCCGCGCGGTGCCTGGGCGATGAGGCCGGTCAGCTGAGGGTCCTGTAGGATGTCATCTAGACGACGACAAGCCTATATGTCAGCGAAAGGATGACGCCATGGACGGCCAGGCCAACGGCCCGGAGCTCGCCCAGGACGGGCTGCGCGCGATACAGGAGCAGGCCGTCGCGGCCGCGCTCGGAAAGGTACTCGCGGCGATGTCGGCGACCAGGCTGCCGGCCTCGTCGAAACCGCCGGCGGGCGCGCCGCTGACCGGTCCCCAGGTGCTGTCCGCATTGATGCTGCTGCGCGAGTTGCGCACCGGGACCGCCGGCATCGAGCCCGAACTGATCGACGCCGCCCGGCAGTTGGGGACCAGTTGGGCTGACCTGGCCCGGCCCTGGGGGTGACCAGTCGCCAGGCCGCCGAGCGCCGGGCAGATCAGCGCTTTGGGCGATCTGTCCGGCGGCGCGGAGGACGCCCGAACGCCGGATATCGAGAGCAACCATGACAGCGGTTCATTTGCTGTATGCGCGCTTGGCGCGGCGGCTCATCTCGGTGTTCTGGAAGGCGACGCATTCCCAGCCGCCGACGGCGCGGCGCAGGGTGTAGGTCTGGAATTTGTCGTAGCCGATCGTGGAGCCTTTGCCGATGCCGCCGATCGTGGTGACGACGGCGGTGTCGGCGCCGATCGTGCGCATGTCGATCGGGCGGACCGCCATCTTCGTGCCCTTCTGCCACTTGGTGAACACCTCGTGGTGGATGCCGGTGATCTGCTCGCGACCGAACTGCGCGTCGCCCATGAAGATGACGTAGGAGGCGTCTTGCGCGAACAGGGCACCGTAGGCCGCTGCATCGGCGGCGTCCCAGGCCTGACGGATCCGGTCGAGGAAAGCTGTGATGCTCCGCTGGTCCTCGACCGTTATCGACTCGCTCATGGGCTTTCTCCTTCGGGCAGCGTGGGTGTTCGATCCGAGATTCGTTACGCACTGAAACTATTACTATTGAAACGATCTGTCAAAGGCTCAGCCTCCACGCCGCACGGTCGTGTTCACCGTCGCGGAATCACCACACGCGGGCAGGCCCGGAGCCCCTTTCCAGGGCCACGTTGTCGTAGACGACGCCGAGCAACCGCCGCAGCTCCGCCTGCTCCTGTTCGGTCAGGCCCCTGATCAGCCGCTGCTCGGACTCTCCGGCCAGTTGCAGCAGCCCGCGCAGCTCAGTAAGGCCCGACGGGCTGAGCTTCACCAGCTTGACCCGGGCGTCGTGCGGCGCCTCCCGCCGCTGGACCAGGCCCCGCTCGATCAACAGCTGCAGCAACCCCACCAGCCGACTAGCGGGAATCCCGAGCGAGGCGGCCAACTGCTGTTGAGTCTGTTCCGCGCCGCCCCGAAGCCCTCGCAGCACGGCGAAGTGCCGCGGATGCAGATCCACCGCTGCCAGCGCGGTCTCGAAGGCCAACGCCGCCGCGTTCCCGACCGAAGCGATCACGAAGCCCAGCGGCTCGTCCGGCCCGATCCCGCGCGTCGCTGGCCCTTTTCTCATGGCCTCAAGGTAACAGCGCCGAGAAAGCTGTTTCCACTGAAACGATCAGAGTCGGCGTTTGTCGGGCCGGGCCGGGCCGCTTGTCCGCACCGTCCTTGTCCTTCTTCTCCGCTGTCGGTTTCGGCGTGCCCGCGGCGTCGGGCAGGGTGATGATGTCGTGCGGGCGGCGGCGCCCTCGGCGGCCAGCCGCGCGGCCTCGGCGTCGTAAACGGCGCCGGGGCCCGGTCCGGCAGGCCGCGGCGGTCAGCACGCTGCTACGCGCCGCCGGCGTACATCCATCCCGAGATGCTCCTCGAGCAGCGCCAGGACCGGTCCGCACCCGCTCCGATCTCACGCACCCATCGCAGGCCGCGTGACTATGAGTGCCTCGACACGGGCGTGCTCGGCCTCGACGATCGCCGCCTCAGGCGCTTCGAGTTGACGCAGAATGGCGAGCGCGCTGGCCAAGTGATCGCGGGCCGTCTCGTATTCCTGGATGGCTTGGTAGGTGAGGCCGAGTTCGTAGTGCGTTTCGGCTTGCGCCATCAGGTATCCGGCACGCTGGTTGAGTTCGAGTGCCTGCCTGTGGTGGGTGAGTGCCCGCTGATAGTCCTTCATGAGGTAGTTGGTCTCGCCGATCGCGAGGGCGGCCCGAGCCTGCTGATGGAGCGAACCGGTGGCTTCGGCGAGGTCGAAAGCCCTGGCACCGTGCTCCAACGCCTGGGGGAAATCGCCCAAGGCGTTGCTGGAGATTGCGATGGCATTGTGGGAAAGCGTCTGGCCGTAGGAGTCCGCAGCCGCCTCGAAGATCGCCAGGGCCTGCCGGCTGAACTGCACACACTCCGCATAGAGCTTTTGTTCGTGAGCGATGACGGACAGGTTGTGGTAGCCGTAGGCGCGCTCCACTGACTCCGGTTCTGACTGCGTGAGCGTGAGAATGCCCCGAAAGCACTCCTCGGCGCGGACGTAGTCGTGGCGGCGAGCCGCCGCGGTGCCCAAGCCGCGCAGCAATAGTGCCTGCACTCTGGGGCCACCGCCGTGGGCCTGCGTTTGATCGAGCGCGTACCGATGGGTCTGCTCGACGTCGTCCCAGCGCCCGCGAAGCTGGTAGTAGGCGTATGCCGCGATCGGAAGCCGCCACGCCGCCTCCGGGTACCCGATGGTCGCCGCGAAGCGGACGCAGCTCAACAGATTCGCCGCCTCCAGATCGCACCATGACAGCGCTTCGTCGGCGTCGGCGAAGCTGTTTGTCGCCGGTGCCGGTGCCGGTGCCGGTGCCGGACCCGAGGCTTCCAGCGCGGTGTTCTGGCGGGCCGGGTCGATGAGCCGGCGCGCGTCGTCGGCGGTGGCCAGATACCAGTCGATGAGGCGGCGGGACGCGCGGCGCCGCTGGTCGGCACTCAGTTCCGACATCGCGAGCTCGGCGGCGTAACTGCGGATCAGGTCGTGAAAGCGATAGCGGCCGTTGTACGTACCCTGCAAAAGGTGCTCGTCCTGGAGGTGTTCGAGGACGGCCCGCGCGTCCGAGCCGCTGACGCCGGCCGCGGCAGCCGCGGCCGGCGCGCCGAAGTCGTCGCCGGGGTGCATGCCGAGCATCGCGAACAGCCGCTGCGCAGGTTGGTCCAGCCCGTCGAAGGACAGGTCGAACACGGCACGCGGCGCCCGGCTGCCGGTCCGCCAGACGTCCAGCCCGCCCTCCGTCAGATTCCGGACCAGATCCGCGAGCCGCCAAGCGGGGCGGGACCTGAGCCGCGCCGCCGCGAGGGCGACGGCCAGCGGAAGCCGTCCGCAGGCCTCGACGACCAGATCCGCCGTGTCGGGCTCGGCGCCGACCCGCTCGGGCCCGGCGATCCTCGCGAGCAGCTCCAGCGCTTCGTCATGGGTGAACGCGTCGAGATGGTGAAGCACGGCTCCATCGAGGCCGACGAGGCTGCGCCGGCTGGTGACCAGCACCAGGCAGCCGGTCGCGGACGGGATGAGATCACGGATCTGCTCCTCGTCGGCCACGTTGTCCAGGAGCAGCAGGGTGCTCTTGCCGTGCAGCCGGTCGCGGAACATCGCCGCGCGCGCGTCCACCTCGGCGGGTATCTGCGGCGACGGCACCCCGAGCTGGCTCAGAAGCGTGCCCAGAACGGCGACCGGTGAGGCCGGTGGCTGCGCCGGGTCGAAGCCGTGCAGATTGACGTACAGCTGCGCGTCCTGGAAGTGGCCGGCGCGCACGAGGGTGTGGGCGACGTGGACGGCGAGCTGTGTCTTGCCGACACCGCCCATCCCCTCGATGTCGTGGATCATCACGGTTCCCGGTGGCGTGGCGCCGGTCGCCGCCTCGACGAGCCGGGCCGTCTCGGCGCGGCGGCCGGTGAAGGTGACCAGGTCGGCGGGCAGCTGTCGCAATACGCTGACAGGCTCCGCCACTGATACCGGCAGTGGCGCGGACGCGTCGTTCACCACCGCGACGAGCGCCTGCCGGACGACCGTCGGGTCGTCGGCGAGGATGCGCTGGTGCAGCGCCTGCAGCTCCGGTCCCGGCTCGATGCCCAGGTCCTCGGCGAGCCTGTGACGGGTCCGTCGGTACGTTTCGAGCGCGTCGGCCCGCCGGTGGACCGCGATCAACGCCCGCATCAGCAGCATGCTGACACGCTCGCGGTAGGGATGAGCGCGGAGCAGGTCCTGGAGTTGCGCGGGCAGATGGTCGTGGTGGCCGAGCTGAAGGTCGGCCTCGACCCGCGCCTCGACGGCTTCGATATAGAGCTCGGAAAGCAAAGCGCCGTGCCGATCACGAAGGCGCTGGGACGGTATGTCCTGCAGCGGTTCTCCGCGCCACAGGTCCAGGGCCCGCCCCAGTCGCGAGGACGCGGTATGCCAGTCGGCCGTGGCGACCGCCTTCGCCGCCGAAGCCCGCAGTGCTCTGAAACGGGTGACGTCGAACTCGTCGTCGGCCACGTCGATGAGGTAGCCCGGCGGGCGGCTGCGAACCCGGACCGCGGCCTCGTCGCCGAGTTGCCTGCGCAGGCGCAGCACATGGTTGCGCAAAGTGATGGCGGCTCCCGCCGGAGGCCGGCCGTCCCACACGTCCTCGGAGAGCTCGTCGAGGCTGACGACTCCGCCGCGCAGAAGCAGCGCGGCCAGCACGACACGCTGCTTGGCCGCCGGCACCGGTCTGTGTTCCCGGCCGTCATGGACGGCCAACGACCCGAGCAGCCCGAACTCCATAATCGCCACCTTCCTTCGGAAGTGATGCGGCCCGCGCGGAGGCGACTGGGAAGCGACCGCGACGTTATCGAACATTGCGACGATCTGTGAAGGTCCCTGCCAGTCCTCGGACGTTCACGGGTTTCGAAGGGTCAGCCATGCGTCGTTTTCTCCCGCACCGACGAGGTCGGGTACCCGCCGGATCGCAGCCGGCGGCTCGCCAGGATGCGGCCGCCAGGCGCGTCGTCGGCGTCCGCGCAAGAACCCGGCGGCGTTCGGGCCGGGCCATCGCCGCCTCGACGGCGCTGGCCGTGGGCGCGGCCCTGGTCGCGACCGGTGCCGCCGCGCCACCGGCGCCGTACCGGCCCAAGGTGTGGATCCCGCCGCAGACGCCGCGCGCCGCCTGGCCGTACACCGCCGGCCAGCCCCGGGTAGGCGACAAGCCGGCCGGCCGCTCCGTCGCGCCGAACGCGCCAGCCGCCGTGGTCGCCTGGCCGGCCGCCGGCACGTCGCAGATCTCTGTCTCCGGTACTCCTGGAAGCGCCCCCAAGACCTCGCCGCGTGCTGGCGTCGCACCGGTCCGGCTTTCTGTGGCACACACCGGGCACGGCGGCAAAGCACTGTCCGCGGCCGACGCCGTGACCGCCGCGCCGACTGCCGCGACCGTGACGGTCGCCGACGCCGCCACGGCGCGCGCCGCGGGCGTGCAGGGCCTCATCATGAAGCTGAGCCGCGCGGATTCCGCCGCCGGCCCGGGCCGGGTCGCCGTCACGCTCGACTACAGCGGCTTCGCCTCGGCGTTCGGCGGCGGCTACGGCGCGCGTCTGCGTCTGGTCACCCTTCCGGCGTGCGCGCTGACGACGCCGGCGGTCGCGGCCTGCCGTGTCCAGACCCCGGTGCCCGGTGCGGTGAACAACGCCGCGGCCGGGACTCTGACCGCCGACATCGACGCCGCCCCGCGGGCCGCGCAGAACGCCGCGGTGTTCGCCGCCGCGTCCTCGCCCTCGGGGTCGCAGGGCACGTACACGGCGACGTCGCTGAAGTCTGAGACGTCCTGGTCGGCCGGCGGCTCGACCGGGTCCTTCGACTACTCCGTCCCCATCACCGCGCCGCCGTCGCTGGGCGGGAGCACTCCCGGCGTGACGCTGGCCTACTCCTCGCAGTCGGTGGACGGCGAGACGACCGTCGAGAACCAGCAGCCGGGGTGGATCGGCGACGGCTGGGGCTACGAGCCCGGCTTCATCGAGCGCTCGTACCAGTCGTGCGCCCGGGAGGGCAAGACCGCGAACGCGGACTACCAGTACTCCGGCGACAACTGCTGGTCGGCGAGCCAGGTCGTGTCGCTGTCCGGATCCCAGCACGGCGGGGCGCTGGTGTACGACCCGGCCGCCGGGTGGAAGCTGTCGAGCGACGACGGCTCGAAGGTCGAGCTGCTGACGGGGGCGAAGAACGGCGCGTACAACGGCGAGTACTGGCGGGTCACCGACGCCTCCGGCGTCCAGTACTACTACGGCGCCGCCCACCTGCCCGGCGGCACCGGGACCGACACGCCGACCGGCTCGGCGTGGACCGAGCCGGTGTACGGGCCGAACTCCGGGGATCCGTGCCACGCCTCGACGTTCGTCGCGTCCTCGTGCGACAACATGGCCTACCGCTGGAACCTCGACTTCGTCGTGGACCCGCACAGCAACGTGATCCGCTACGACTACGCCACCGAGACCAACGAATACGCCTCGGGCCTGGTCTACAACCCGGCCACGGGGCAGCCCGCGCAGACGCCGAAGTCGTATGTCCGGGCCGGGCACCCCACGACCATCTCGTACGGGTACCGGGTGGCCAACGCCGCCGCCGGCGCGGCCCCGGCGGCGCAGATCGCCTTCACCACCTGCCAGCGCACCGAGGTGCCCGGCTGCGACCAGACAGCGATCACGTCCGCCAACGCCAGCGGCTGGCCCGACACCCCCTTCGACCAGAACTGCACCGCGAGCCCCTGCTCGACGTCCTCGCCGACGTTCTGGTCCACGCTGCGCCTGGGCAGCATCACGACCAGCGTCCTGGTCGGCTCGGCACAGCGGACCGTGGACACGTGGACGCTGAACCAGTCGCTGCCCGAGCCCGGCGACGCCGAGCGGCCGTCGCTGTGGCTGAACAGCGTTCAGCGCACGGCCACGGACGGCCAGGCGGCGGTGAGCATGCCGCCGGTGAGCTTCGGCGTGACGCAGTTGCCCAACCAGGTGACCACGACGATCGGCGTCACGCAGGTGCCGGCGCTGCTGCACTACCGCATCGGCACCGTCGTCGCCGAGTCCGGGGCCAGGACGACCGTCACCTACAGCGACACGGTGCCCGGCGTGACCGCCTGCACGCCGACCAGCCTGCCGTCGGCGCAGGACACCAACACCCGGCTGTGCTTCCCGGAGAACTGGGACCCCGGCAGCGGCGCGACGGTGGACTGGTTCAACAAGTACGTGGTCACCAAGGTCCAGACGACCGACTCGACCGGTATCTCCCCGACCATGACCACCACCTACGACTACGGCAGCGGCGGAGGGGCCTGGCACTCCGGCGACTCCGAGCTGGCCGACCCCACCAAACGGGTCTGGGACCAGTGGCGCGGCTTCGCCAGCGTGACCACACACACCGGCACGCCGGGCGTGCTGTCCGGCGGCGTCCAGGACCCGATCACCTCCTCGACGACCCAGTACCTGCGCGGCATGTACGGGGACATAGACCACAACGGAACGGTCCAGACGCCCGCGGCGCCCACAGACTCCCAGCATGTGGCGCACACCGATGACAACGCCCTGGCCGGCAGCTCCTTCGAGACCCAGACGTTCAACGGCTGGACGGCCGCCGCCGGCAACGGCGCCCTGGTCTCCGACTCGATCAGCTACCCGACGGTGCTGGCCACGACGGCGACCCACACGCGTCCGTCCCCGCTGCCCGCGCTGCGCGCCACGCAGACCGCAAGCACCAAGTCTCTGACCATCTCGCCGTTGGCCGCGGGTGGGACGCGCACCCACGAGGTGGACTACGGATACGACACGGCGGCCACCGGCTCGCGGCTGCTGACCACCGACGACAAGGGCGACGGGACCGCCGCGGGGGAGGTGTGCACGAAGAACTCCTACGCAGCCTCGGCTTCGGCCCCGCAGGAACTGTCCTATATCGACCGGGTCCTGGTGCTCAACGCCCCTTGCGGGACCGCACCGACGACGGCCAACACCGTCGCCGACGCCCGCACCCTGTACGACAACACCACCGACGCGCAGTTCGGCACGATCCCGGGTGCCGCCAACGCGACGGCCACCGAGGTGATCGACTCGTACAACGGGACCACGGCGGTGTATCTGACTACTGGTACGCAGACATACGACGCGTACGGACGGGTCAGCTCCAGCACCGACCCGAACGCGTACGACGCCGTCACCAAGACCACCGGGGCGAAGACGACGACCGTCTACAGTCCCAGCTCCGGCGCCGAACCCACGCAGATCACGGTCACCAACCCTAAGAACTGGCCGACCGTCACCAGCTATGACCCGGGCCGAAGGCTGCCCACGCACACCGTCGACCCCAACGGACGCGTCACCGACGAGACCTACGACGCGCTCGGCCGGCTCACGGCGGTGTGGAAACCCGGCAGAACCATGGGGAGCGTCCCGGCGGACCAGGTGTACACCTACGTTCTGCCGACTTCCGGCAGCCCCGGCACGCCTGGATACGTCGAGACCCAGACGCTGCGCGAGGACCAGAGCTACGGTCAGTCCTTCCAGATCCTCGACAGCCTTCTGCGAACGGTGCAGACCCAGGGCTCCGCCCCGGACGGCAGCACCGGCGCCAAGGTGCTGACCGGCACGTACTACGACAGCCACGGCTGGACGGTGAAGTCGTCGTCCGCCTACGCCGAGACCAGCGCACCGTCGGGGACGTTCGACACCTCATACAACGCCGACAACACGATCCCGGGGCAGACCCTCACTGGTTACGACGGCGCGGGGCGGTCCACCGCCAGCGCGTTCGACTCCTACGCCCAGCTCCAGTGGACCGGCGCGACGGCGTATCCGGGTGCTGACGAGACGGACGTCACGCCGCCGGCCGGCGGCACGCCCAGCACGACGATCACCGACGTCTGGGGCAACAAGGTCCAGGCCTGGGTTTACCACACCGCCACGGCCACCGGGCACGCGAGCGACGCGGACGTGACGCAGTACGCGTACACGGCTGACGGCAAAGCCAAGACCCTGACCGAGCCGGGTGGAAAGAACACCTGGTCGTGGCAGTACGACCTGCACGGCCGGGTCACCCAGGCGAGCGACCCGGACACCGGCACGACCCTGACCCACTACAACAGCGACGGGCTGGTCGACTACTCGGTGGACCAGCGGGGCTACACGCTCGGCTACACCTACGACCTGCTCGGCCGCAAGGTCGGGGAATACCAGGCGGCACCGCACGTCGCCCTGAACACGGGCGACGCCACCACCGAAGCCGCCGCCTGGACCTACGACGCCTCGGCCAAGGGCCAGCCCGACAGCGCGATCCGGTACCTCGCCGCCCCGGCCGGCACCGGCGCCAACGGACCGGCGTTCACCACCACGACCACCGGGTACACGCCGACGTATCAGCCCACTGGCACTTCGGTGACGATCCCGGCGCAGGGCTTGCCCGCGAACGAGTCGGGCCTGGCGGGGACCTACCAGACGACCATGTCGTACACGCCGAACACCGGCCTGCTGTCCACGTACGAGTATCCGGCCGCCGGCAACCTCGGGCTGGAGGACGTCAACTACACGTACAACGTCGCCGGCGACCTGCTCGGCGCCGGGCAGATGACGTACCAGACGTACACGCCGCTGGGACAGCCGTGGGCGACGACGCTCGGCGGGGTTCCGAACCAGGTCGTGCTGACCAACACGGTCGACCCGGCCACCGGGCGGCTGCAGAGCACGACGCTGGACAAGGAGACCAGCACCACACACGTCGACGCCACGAGCTTCACCTACGACGCGGACGGCCTGACGACATCGATCAGCGACACCCACGACGGGACCAGTAGGGACAACCAGTGCTTCACGTATGACTGGGCGGGCCGGTTGAAGGAGGCGTGGACGTCGAAGAACGGTACGTCGCCTCTCACCTCGCCGCCGTCGGTTCCGGCCATGGGCGGCTGCGCCACCACCGCGCCGAGCGCGGCGGATCTCGGCGGACCGGCGCCGTACTGGCAGTCGTACACGTCGTACGACTCGACCGGCAACCGGGTGGCGATGACGAGCCATGACGTCACCGGCAACACCGCGAGCGACGTCACCACCGGGTATCAGTACGCGGCCAACCGGCCGGGGCACAACCTGTCCAGCACGACGACCGCCGTCGGGACAGGCGCGCCGACACCGGCCAACTCCTACGGCTACGACACCTCGGGCAACACCACGACGCGCACCATCGCCGGCGGCCCGAACCAGAGCCTGACGTGGGACGCCGAGGGACACCTCGCGTCGATCACGGACGCCACGACCAAGGCCGCGATCAGCAGCTACCTGTACAACCCCGACGGGTCGACGCTGCTGCGCCGCGACGCGGGGGAGACGACGCTCTATCTGCCCGGACAGGAGCTCCACCTCAAGACCGGCACCAACACCCTCAGCACCCTGCGGTACTACAGCACACCCGGCGGGATGACGATCGTCCGCAGCGCACCGGGCACGATCGCGTACGAGTACAGCGATCCGCACGGCACCGCGACCACATCCATCGACGCGGCCAGCCTCGCCGAGACGCACAGGTACATGGATCCCTACGGGAACCCGCGCGCCGCGATGCCCACGTGGGTCGACGACCACGCCTTCCTGAACAAGCCCAACGACACCACCACCGGGCTCACGCAACTCGGTGCCAGGCAGTATGACGCCAGTACGGGTCGCTTCATCTCGGTCGACCCCGTCTTCGAATCCGGCGACCCCCAGCAGATGGGCGGCTACGCGTACGCCGGCGACAGCCCGGTCACCGGATCCGACCCCACCGGTACGTCGAAATGCGATGCCGATGCCGGCATCTGCAACAAACCGGCGGCGAGTTCCTCCGATTCGCAACCGAGTGGGTTCTGCGACGGTTGCGATCGTGATTATTCGCCCGGGTTCTGCGACGGCTGCGATCGTGGTAATTATTGCCCCGACGGCTGCATCGACTGGACCCACATCGTCGGCCACAGCCAGGGCCATGTGACAGTCGCCGGGGTCACGATTCCCTCGGACGAGGATCTCGCAGCGCGCAGCATCCGGGGGACCAAGAACCGCACCGCCTTCGAGGTATGGGCGACTCAATACTGCGCCGCCAACGGGACCGATACCTTCGGCGACGGAAGCGTCGAGTTCTGCAATATCGCCGCCGACCAAGGGTGGAGCACGGAAGCCTCCATGAGCAAGAAGCACCTCGACCAGATCGCCACCGTGCTTCATTTCCTCAGCTGGTTCCCCGGTGTCGGAACATTCGCGGCGATGGGGGGGTTGGCCATCGATGCGCGGCGTGGCGACACCTCGGGGATGTTCGGCGACGGCATCAGTCTGCTCCCTTTCGGGAAGGCCTTCGGGCGCTATCTCAGCATGGGCGATAAGGCAGCGAGCAGGGCCGGTACCGCAACCAGCGACTATGTCGGGGAATTCATCTCGAGCCAGACCGGCGATCCGGACGGCCGGACACAGCCCTCGGTTGCTCCGCCGGCTCCGACGACGCCCCCCGCATCCGCGACACCGAAGCACTTCTTCTTCCCCCGATCACCGTTCGGCATGTATGACGTCCCTTTGCAGGTCTGCAATGTCGCCCAAGACGGGAGAATCTTCGGCTGTGACGTCTCGAGCGCGCCGTGACGATCGCATCCCTCATCGGCCCGACCCGGCCGCTCACCGTGCTCATCCCGCCGAACGTCTCGAAAGGGCAAGGAATGTCAATCGCCGTGTGGAATCGGCCTCCCAGAGGTCTGATTCGGCGCCGCAGCGCGATACCGGTGCTGCTGGCTGCCGCGCTTGCCGGCACCACGTTGGGGACCGCCGGGGCGTCGGCCCAAGCGACTACCGCCCACCAGCCGATACAGGCCGCTGTCAGCACTGCGGCTCAGGCTCAGTCCGACCCCCGCGTCGTAGCGCAGGCCAAGGCCAAATCCACCGGTAAGCCGGCACCGGTGGACGCCCTGACAACCCCCTACTCCACCACCACGGCCAACCCCGACGGCACGCTCACCTACACCGACGCGCCGACGCCTCGCCAGGTGAAGAAGGACGGCGTCTGGACGCCGGTGGACGCCACCCTCGTGCCCGTCGCCGGTGGCGGCTACGCCCCGCGCGCGGCGGTGGGTGGCCTGCGCCTCTCCGGCGGCGGCACCGGCGCGTTCGCCAGCATCGGTGAGTCGTCGTGGTCGGTCGCCTACACCTTCCCCGCCGCGCTGCCCAAGCCGATGATCAGCGGCGACACCGCCACCTATCCCGATGCCCTGCCCGGCGTCGACCTGGTCGTCACCGCGACCGTGGACGGCAGCTTCGAGGACACCCTCGTCGTGCGCGACCGGGCCGCCGCGGCGAACCCGGCGCTGGCGCACCTGCGCCTGGGCGTCGCCGTGCACGGCGCGACCCTGCACAGCGATGCCGCCGGGAACCTCGTCGCCACCGACGCCCACGGCGCGACCGTGATGACCTCCGGCACGCCGCAGATGTGGGACTCCTCCCGCCCCACATCCGATGCTTCGCATCATGCCGTGAGCGCACCCCGCTGGAAGTCCGACGCGCACACGGCCGGCGACGGCGCCAAATCCGCCCGGCTGGCCCGGACCGACTCCGTCGCCGCGGGCAGCAGTAGCGGCATCGAGGAACTGGACCCGGACCCCGCGCTGCTCGCCAGCCCGACCGCGACCTTCCCGCTGTACCTGGACCCGTGGAGTGTCGACGGAGGGAGCGGGAACCACACCTACACCCAGCTGACGTCCGGCGATCCCTACAACGGGACGAAATACTGGACCACGCTGGCCAACGGCGACGGTGAGGGCGTCGGCAAGGCCAACGGCGTGTCGCCGACCGGCGGTGACGACTGCAACAACCAGGCCTGCGGGATCGACCGCACCGTGATCAACTACGGGATGCCGTCCTTCCCCGCCGGCGAGAACGCGAGCGTGCGGGTCGAGAGCGCCTCGGCCGAGACAGCGGTCCATTTCGTCGCCAACGACACCGGCAACGGCAACACCGCGAACGTGTGGTCCATGCACGGTGCGACTTCCTCCAGCGACTGGGCGAATCCACCGGCCTACGACAACAGCGTCAACGCCCACAGCGTCGGCAGTCCGGCCGGATCGTTGTCCTTCACCACGCCCAAGGGCACGTACTTCCCGCAGAAGAAGATCTTCGTCGACATCACCGGTTCGGCGCAGCTGGCGGTCAACTCCGGCTACCGAAGCTGGACCCTGATGTGGACGGGCGCCGAGACCTCGGAGTACTCGTTCTGGCGGATGGACGTCACCGCGACAGCCATCTACATGACGTACTCCTACATCCCCAACGCTCCTTCCAACCTGCACACCACGCCTGCCGCGGCCGGCGGCACCACCGACGCCTGCGGCACCGGAGTCGACAACGGCTTCATCGGTGGCGCCTCCAGCATCACCAGCGCCAGCACCGGCGGCGTGACGTTCTACGCGACCCCCTCCACCAACACCCCCGCCGCGCGGGTCGCCGCCTACTTCACGGTGTTCGACCACACCACCAACAGCAATGCCCTGACGACGTACACAGGAGTCGGTCTGGGATCCTCCGGCGTACAGCAGAGTGTCGGCCTGAACATGACAGCCGGGCACACCTACACCTGGCACGCCGTCACCGGGGACGACAGCGCCGGGTACTCCACCGGACAACTGTGGTCCGGGAGCAGTGCGAGCTGTACGTTCACCTACGATCCGGCGCCGCCGACGCTCGTCACCGTGACCAGCAAGGACTTCCCGGCCAACGGCGGAGGCAAGACGGTCGGATCCGGCGGGACGCTCACCCTGTCCGCGACCGACACCGTCTCCGGCATCGACCACTTCGACGTCACCATCGACGGCGGCTCAGCCAGCCGGGTCGCGCCGGCCAGCAGCTCCGGCGGCACGGCGACCGCCGGCGTCAGCTTCACGCCGACGCAATGGGGTAGCCACACCCTGACATACGACGCGGTTGACCGGGCCGGGAACGTCGCCGCTGCCCCCGCGTACGTGTTCTACGTCGCGGACAACCCCAACCACAACGCGACCGTCGGCAACCTGACCGGGGAGAACACGCCGCAGTGGGCCGCCGTGGACTCCTCCGGCGCACTGCGCGCCTACAGCCCGGCGGACCCGGCGGCGTCTACCGGAGTCGTGATCTCCGCGGCGAACCAGGCCCCTGACGGCACCAGCTGGGCCCACAGCCTGATCACCCACCGCGGCTCGACCACCGGCAACAAGTCCGACGACCTGTTCGTCTGGACGCCGTCCAAGCCGAACGCCCTCTACACCTACATCAACGCCCCGCTCGGCACGTTCACCGCCGGGAAGAACCAGAGCCCTGACGGCCGGCCGAACTGCTCGGCCAACAGCTCTCTGCCTTGTTACCAGTCCGGCGGGCGCACCACGGTCGGGGCGAACAACTACGCACCGGACTGGCGGAACGTGCGTGCCATGACGGCGCTCGGCGCGTTCCCCGCGGCCGACGCCAACCTGAGCTACTACGCGGTCGGCTCCACGGTCGGCGCCTCCGACCTGCTGACCGCCGAAAGCGACGGCGCCGGCAAGGCCAACCTGTGGCTGTACCCGAGCCAGAACCCCGGTTACTCGCTCGGCGTGCCGTTCCTGCTGTCCAAGGGCGGACCCAGCCCGGTCCCGACCGGGGCCTCGGCCAGTTGGACCGACTACGACCTGCTGTGCCCCGGCGACCTCAACGGCGACGGCATCCAGGACCTGTGGCTGCGCGACCGGACCACCGGCACTCTGTACCAGGCCCTGATCACGGTCACCGGCACCAGCCCGAACCTGGCTCCGCAGCTGGGCTCGCTCACCGCGGTGGCCGGCGCGCCATCGTTCCCGGTCGCGACCTACCCGCAGATCACCACCGACGGCGACCTCGACGGCGCCGGCAAGCCGTCCCTGGTCGCGTTCAAGACCTCCGGCACCCCGGTCGTCTACACCGGCGCCGCTCTGACGACCTCGACCACCACCACCGGCGGCTTCACCGCCATCGGCCAGGCCGAGTCCAGTCTGGATCCGATCCGTCCGGTCGCCGGGCTGTCGGTGGCGCCGACGAGTCAGGGTTCGCTGACGGTCACCGCGAACGCCTCCGCCTCGCGGGCCGGCACCGCGGCGCTGAGCAGCTACACGTTCGACTTCGGCGACCACAGTCCCGTCACCACGGTCACCGCCCCGGCGACCACGGCTAACCACACCTACGCCGCGGCCGGCACCTATCCGGTCACCGTCACCGTCACCGACGCCTCCGGGGTGACCTCGACGCTGTCGACGACGCTGAACGTCAACGCCACGAACCCGATCGCCCAACTGTCGGTCCCGACCTCGCTCACCATCGGCACGCCCTTCACCGCGGACGCCTCGGGCTCCACGGCCGGCTTCGGCACCATCACGAAGTACAGCTTCGACTTCGGCGACGGAACGGTCCTCACCTCGGCCACCCCGACGGCGACGCACACCTACACCGATCCGACCCTCGTGGGCAGCATCACCGTCACGGTCACCGTGACCGACAGCAACAACCTGACGAATCAGGCGTCGCAGATGCCGACGCTGAACCCGGCGGAGACCGCTCCGGCCGCGGCGCTGGCCGTCGCCCCGGCGGGCCCGGTCGGCGTCGGGGTCCCGGTCACCGCCGACGCCTCCGCCTCGACGCCCGGCCAGAACGACACGATCGCGAGCTACAGCTTCGCCTTCGGCGACGGGACCACCGTCTCCGGTACCGCGCCGACCGCGACGCACGCCTATTCGGCGACCGGCACCTACACGGTCGTCGTGACGGTCACCGGAGCCAGTGGGCTGACAAGCACCGCTACCAGGAGCGTCACGGTGACGACCGCGCCGCCGACCGCCGCCCTGGCGTTGTCCAACACCACCACCGCGACCGGGCTGACCGTCACCGCCGACGCGTCCGCGTCGGCAGCGGGGACCAACCCGATCTCCACCTACGCCTTCGACTTCGGTGACGGGACGACCGTCGCGGCGTCCAGCGCGAAGACCGCGACACACGTCTACACCACCGCGGGCACGTACACGGTCAAGACCACAGTCACCGACAGCAGTGGTCTGACAGGAACGGCCACGGCGACCGTCACCGTCAGGACCCCGCCCACACCGGCGCTGACGCTGACCCCGACCGGCGGCACCGTGCCGCTGGCCGTGACCGCGGACGCGTCCGGCTCGACGGCCGGCAGCGCCGCGATCACCGGCTACACGTTCTCGTTCGGTGACGGTTCGGCGGCGATCGGGCCGCAGGCCGGCGCGACCGCGGCACACACCTTCACCAGTGCCGGCACCTACACCGTCCTGGTGACCGCGACCGACGCCAACGGCTTCTCGTCGTCCACCAGCACCGCCATCACCGTGGCGCCGCGGGTGCCGCCGACCGCCGCGGTGACCGCGAGCCCGTCGGTGACGACGATCGGCGCCCCGGTCACCGTCGACGCGTCGGCCTCGGCCGCGGGCACCGCGCCGATCGCGAGCTACAAGTTCGACTTCGGCGACGGTTCGGCACCCGTGACCGGCACCAGCACGTCGGCCACCCACGCGTACAGCGCGGCCGGCGGCTACACGGTCACCGTGACCGCCACCGGCACCGACGGCTTGGCGTCGTCGGCGACCTCGACCGTGCGCGTCGCCTACGGCCTGTGGCCGCAGTCGGCGACGCCGGCGACTGCCGACCTCGGCGACGGCGGCAGCGTGGAACTCGGTGTGAAGTTCACGGCCGACCAGCCGACCACGGTCGTGGGCGTCACCTTCTACAAGGCGGCGGCGAACACCGGAACCCACACCGGATCGCTCTGGACGGCCAACGGCACGCTGGTGGCCACCGGCACGTTCACCGGCGAGACGGCGACCGGATGGCAGTCGATGCTGTTCAACCAGCCGGTGTCGATCGTGGCGGGGCGGACGTACATCGTGTCCTACCACGCTCCGGCCGGCCACTACTCGTGGGACCCGGGCATGTTCGCGGCCCCGCTGACCGCCGGCCACATCACCGCGCCCCAGTCGACCTCGACCAGCGCGAACGGTGTGTACGTCTACAGCACGGCCTTCCCGTCGCAGCCGTCCAGCGGCGGCAGCTACGGCGTCGGGCCGCTGGTGCTGGACGGCGCCGACACCTCGGGCCCGACCGTGGGCGTGACCACGCCGAGCACCAGCGCGACCGGCGTGGCCGTCACCACCGCGCCGACCATCGTGTTCGACCGGCAGATCGACCCGGCGACGCTCACCGTCACCGCCGCCGACAACACCGGCACGGCGGTCCCCGGCACCGTGACCTACGCCGCGGCCAACCAGACCGCGACATTCACCCCCCGCGGCCAGTGGGCGGCGAGCATGACGTACACGCTCACCGTCAACGCCTCGGACCTGCCCGGCAACCCGATGGCGGCCCCGGCGACCTTCTCCTTCACCACCGGCACGACCATGCCGACCGCGACCTGCCCGTGCACCCTGTGGCCGACCAGCACCACCCCGGCCCAGCCGGACATCACAGACAACAACGCGGCGGAACTGGGGACCACCTTCATCCCCGCCGTCAACGGCCATGTCACGGGAGTGATGTTCTACAAGGGCACCGGCAACACCGGAACCCACATCGGCAACCTGTGGACCACTTCGGGAACGCTCCTGGCAACCGGCACCTTCACCGGCGAGACCGCGAACGGCTGGCAGACGCTGTCCTTCACCACACCGGTGGCCGTGACGGCAGGGACGACCTACATCGCGTCCTACTACGCACCGAACGGAAACTACGCCGGGGACACCGGGTACTTCACCACTCCGCAGCGCAGCTACCCGCTCACCGCGCCCGCGGGCACGCCGACGCAGGGCAATGGCGTGTTCAAGTATGGCCCGAGCAGCAGTTTCCCCAGCTCCAACGGGAATGAGGTCAACTACTATGTCTCGCCGGTCTTCACTACTTCGTAGTCAAGCCGCCTGAATGCCCACAGCGGCCGGGGCCGGGACGTCACAACTGTCCCCGCCCCGGCTGCGGCCGTCTGGCTCTCGTGAGTCGCGGCCGGCTCCCGATCCCGCCGCGACGATCTGTCCCGGCGGGATCTGTTCGTGAGGGGTTGGAGAACATGCTCAGTGAATCGGCGGCCCGACATGTTCTGTGTCGTACTTGGCCGTGAGCGCCTCGATGCGCGGGTCACCGTCATTGATGACCCCGCCGTTCCCCGCGGCGAGTGCGGATATCTCGTAGAACAGCCCGTCCGGGCCGGCGGGTGCGAACATGACCAGGAACCTGGCCTGCTCGTCCCCGACGACCAGG
>Ga0207695_10004788_pt1 | contig 18313 bp, 18 predicted proteins | sample KBSC54metaG_FD_184354 | JGI IMG/M metagenome (GOLD analysis project Ga0207695, IMG submission 184354) | Corn rhizosphere microbial communities from Kellogg Biological Station, Michigan, USA - KBS C5-4 metaG (SPAdes) (version 2) | ecosystem: Host-associated > Plants > Roots > Rhizosphere > Soil... | reverse complement strand
GCATCGGTGACGATGACCTTGGCACCGAAGGACTTGGCCGCATCATCGAGGGCCTTTTTCATCGAGACGAAATACGGATTGTTCATTTCCTGGAAGCTCATGCCGATCTTGAGCTTGGACAGTTCCTGGGCGCTTGCCGGTGCGGTGAACGCCACCAGCGTGGCGGTGGACAAGGCCAGTGCGGTCAGTGCTTTCTTCATTGCAGTCTCCATTGTTGTTGGTGTGTGCTTGATGACGGGATTGCCCGGCATGCTCGTTGCGAAGTGACAGGCAATACCTGTCCTGTTCCGGAAAGCGGGGGCTTTCCTGAATGCGGTTTTCCTTGACGAGGAAATGATCTAAATGATTTTCGAATTGCGTCCGACGCTATCCGGTCGCGGCAAAAAGGCCGTTGCTGGCAAAGGTATTGCGAAACTCCGAAGGCGACATGCCCTTGATCTTCTGGAAGTGGCGGTTGAAATTGGAGAGATTGGAAAACCCGGTCTCGTAGCAGATGTCGGTGATGCGTGCTTCCGGATTATTGAGCAGCGCCAGGCAGGCCAGATCCACGCGCAGCTGGTTCTTGTAGCGCACCAGCGTGGTTCCCGTGTGGCGCTTGAAGGCGCGCGAGAAGGTGCTCAGGTTCTGCCCCACCATGTCGGCCAGGTCCTGTTCGCCGATGTCATCGGTGAGGTGTTCGCGCAGATAGGCGATGGCACGGTTGAGCCCGCTGCTGTTCACGCCTGACAGGTCCAGCTTGTAGGAGAGGCTGGCCAGCACTTCCGGCTCGGGCGAGTTGGCCAGCACGTCGAGGATTTCCCAGAACAGGGCGAGGCGCTTCAAGCCGCGCTGGTCGATCAGGCGCTGCATCAGCGGACGCACCGTGTCGCTGGTGGCGGCATCGAACAGCAGGCCGCGATGGCTGCGTTCGAGCAGCGGCATGATGGCGTCCATCTCGGGGATGCTGGCGGCGCATTGATCCACCAGTTGCTCGGGAAACTGGATCACCAGCGAGCGCACGGGGACCACCTCATCGCGGCCGATGTCGGAAATCCAGTTCTGCGGAAGATTGGGACCGGTCATCACCAGCTGGCGCGGCGCGAAGTCGCCGATGTGGTCACCGACGTAGAAACGTCCCGAGGTCGCCACCACGAGGTGGATCTCGTACTCCGGATGGTAGTGCCAGCGCACGGTACGGAAGGGGTAGCCGTGCATCCATGCCGCAAAGGATTCGCCCTTGCGGATATGGACCAGTTCCAGGTCGGGCTGCATCGTGTCTCCTCTCAATCGAGAGCATTTTCCTTATTGAAACTGACAAATCGCTGTTGTCAGTTTTCATCATGTGCTGCATCTTAGTGCCCCTCTGGCTGCGGCTTCTACATCACCAGCGAGGAAGGACTGATACTTTTTTGCGCAAGAAGGGGTGGAGAATGAAATACGATGCCGCGCAGCAAAACGGCCCTGCAAAGCAGAGCCGTCGTGTCGGTCGGGATGGCTGTATTACACGGAACGCATCAGTCCGCCATCGACCTTGATGTTCTGGCCGGTGATGTAGCCGGCACCGGAGGAAGCCAGGAAAGCGATGGTCGCGGCCACTTCCTCGCTGGTGCCATAGCGCTGCATGGGCACGCCGGCGCGGCGTTCCTCACGTTGTGGCAGGCTGTCGATCCAGCCCGGCAGCACGTTGTTGATGCGGATGTTTTCGGGGGCGTACTTGTCGGCGAATAGCTTGATGAACGCGGCCAGCCCGGCACGAAATACGGCCGAGGTCGGGAACATGTCGGAGGGTTCGAAGGCCCAGGCCGACGAGATGTTGATGATGGCCCCGCCGCCCTGTGCCTGCATCAGCGGCGTCACCAGGCGCGTGGGACGGATGACGTTGAGCAGGTAGGTATCCATGCCGCGATGCCAGTCTTCATCGGTGATGTCGAGGATGGGAGCGCGCGGACCATGGCCGGCGCTGTTGACCAGCACATCCACGCGGCCCCAGCGGGCCACGGCCTGGTCGACCAGTTTCTGCAGGTCGTCCACTGACTGGTTCGAGCCGGTCACGCCGATGCCGCCCAGCTCGGCGGCCAGCGCCTCGCCACGGCCGGAGGAAGACAGGATGCCGACCTGAAAGCCATCGGCCGCCAGGCGGCGCGCGGCGGCGGCACCCATGCCGCTGCCGGCGGCGGTGATCAGGGCTACTTTGCTGCTCATGGAAACTCCTTGTGGATAAGTGATCTTGCCGCGCGGAAAATCTCGACCTCTCGCACGGGATTGGCGATTGTAGTTCGTGTCGATGCCGCGTGCAGGGGACGAGAAGCGCAATGGGTGATCCGGAATTTGTCATGTCCCTGTTGCATTTCTGGGGCATCATCGCGCACCATTGCGCAGCCCGGCCCTCGTGCGGCCTCATGAACGTACCGGAAGTCCCATGCAAATCATCGCCAACATCAATCTCGAATCCCTGCTCGATACCTCCATCAGCCTGACGGCCGCCTTCATCCTGGGTGGCCTGATCGGGCTGGAACGCCAGTACCGGCAACGTACCGCCGGCCTGCGCACCAATGTGCTGGTGGCCTTGGGCGCGGCGGTCTTCGTCGACATGGCCAATCGCATGGGCGGTCACGAAGGCGCGGTGCATGTGGTGGCTTATGTGGTCTCGGGGGTGGGCTTCCTGGGCGCGGGCGCGATCATGCGCGAGGAAGGCAATGTGCGCGGCATCAATACCGCCGCTACCTTGTGGGGCTCGGCGGCAGTAGGCGCGGCGGCCGGGGCGGACCTGATCCTGGAAGCGATCCTGGCCACCCTCTTCGTGCTGGCCGCAAACACCCTGCTACGCCCGGTGGTCAACACCATCAACCGCAAGCCGCTGGATGTGCCTTCGGTGGAAGTGACCAACACCCTCCACCTGATCGTGGAAAGTGCGCACCAGAAGCGCGTGCTGAGCGCGGTCACGGACATGCTGGAACAGAGCCGCCATCCCATGCAGGATCTGGATGTGCGGCCCTTTACGGACGATGAAGTGGAAATCGAAGCCACGCTCGCGGCGACCTCCGTCGATGGCGATGAACTCGATGCGCTGGTGGAACGCATGCTGGCCTTGCCGGCGGTGAAGCAGGCGTTCTGGACGCCGAGCACGACGGATTGACGGCAAGTGCGCGGCGGTCAACCTATAATTCCCTCCTGCAAGAACAAGGAGTTCGCCATGCCTCAAACCACTTTCCTGCTAGGTCCGCTGCGCTACATGGCCGCGATCCTGACCCTGATTCCTACACTGGCGCTGGCCGCCGGTGCTGAGGCGTTGACGTTCGACAACGTCAACTACCTGCATCGCTGGTCAAAGAATGGCCAGAACGAATTTACGCCACCTGCGGAAACGGACCTGAACCACTGGACCGACATGGTCACCATCAATGTCGTCGAGCAGGCCACCGATGGCGACAAACTGGCGCAGCTGGCCAACCTCGTGCTCAAGCGCTACCAGGCGGCGGGCAAGGTGGTCCGCATCAATTCGCTGCCCCGCTCCGACACCCGGCACGCCGAACACTACATCGCAGCAGTGCTGGGCAATCCGGGTTTTCTGGAGGCAGTCTTCGCGCGCTTCGTGCTGGTGGAGGGGACGGGTTTCATCCTCATTCACTCGCATCGGATCTATGGACCGCAGGCTGGTAACGACATGGCGCAATGGCTGCAAGCCAATGGACCGCAGCAGGAAGCGGCCTTGATGGCGTGGAATGCGATGCCCTCATTGCAGGCCTTGCGGCAGTTGCCGCAGAGCGCACAGTAGGTGCATCCGGCATGGCCCTGAGAGGCGGACCTGCAGTCAGTCGCTTGATTCCGTTCCTGACTGGCACCCGGTACGCGAATCGACAGGCGCCATTGTGGAATTAATTTCCACACATGGGTCGTGGAGAAATTGCTTGCTCCGCGCAGAACAGACGCGCCATCAATAAGTGGTCGCCCTGAACTTCCCCCGCAACCACTTCACCGGCCCGCCAATGACCGGCAATTTCTGCCAGAGCTCTTCAGCCGCATCCCAGTAATCGCGATGCTCGGTCACCAGGCCCGCCGCATCGAAGCGAAAATGCGTCGCCCCCAGCACCGTGTAGAAACGGCCCTTCAGCCGAAATTCGAAACGCCAGGTGGCAAAGGCCTGCTCACCCTGCCCCATGCGTTCCAGGATCACGAAGCGCGGATCCTCCGTGGTCTCGAACATGTGCGCAAAGATGGCGCGGATGGATCGCAGCCCCTTGATGTCGTTGAAGGGATCCTTGAACAGAGCCTCCGGCGAATAAAATTCCCCAATCCGTTCCAGGCTGCTGCGATCCAGCGCACCATACCAGTCCAGCAAGCGGTCAAGATGCTGCATGGTCAGCTCAGCATGAAGCGCTGGAACAGCATGAAGCGCAGCCGGAACGGCAGCAGGCGCAGTATCTTCAGCCAGGCCGTGAAGCGCCGCGGGAAGTGGATCTCGAAGCGGCCTTCGGAGATCCCGCGCCAGATGGCGGTGGCCGCCTGCTGCGGCGTCTGGATGGCCGGCATGGGGAAATCATTCTTGTCGGTCAGGTCGGTCTTCACGAAGCCCGGATTGACCAGATACACGTTCAATCCCTTGGGCCGCAAATCGCTATAAAGAATTTCCGCAAGATTGATCAGGGCCGCCTTGCCGGGACCATATACGGTCGCGCCCGGCAGCCCCACATAGCCGGCCACGCTGGCCACCAGCGCAATGCCGCCGCTGCCACGTGCCAGCATGTCGGGCAGCGCCGCACCCAGCGCCGAATACACACTGGCGACGTTGGTGCGCAAGGTGTGCTCGGCTTCCTCTTCCTGAACCTCCCATGTGCGCTCCGGGCGATACTTGGCCGCACAGAACACCAGCAGGTCAACACCGCCGAAGGCCTCCACGATGCGCGCATGCTGGTCGCGCCAGGCATCGTGGCAAAGCACATCCAGCGGCGCGATGAAGGCATTCTTGTGGGCTGCCGCGACCTCCTGCAATACGTCGGCACGGCGCGCCGACAAGGCCACGCGGGCACCTGCCTGCAGCGCCTGGCGCGCCAGTTCGGCACCAATGCCGCTTGAGGCACCGACCAGCCAGATGCGCAGGCCGCGCAGGTCACTGACCGGCTGGTTCATGGGCCCGAACAACACGGCGGGACGCGAGATCGGTGCGCGCTCGGCAGCAACCCCGGCAGCCTCTTTGGACAGCGGCTTGGACTGGGTATTCATACACCCTCCTTGCGGAAGAACAACGTGACCTGGCCCACTTCCACACCAAACTTGCTCATGCTGGTGCGGTTGATGAGGGTGCGTTCGTCCATCTGGTACATCCAGTCATCCATCTGGACTTCGTATTGCTTGTCATTGACCGGCAGCAGCAGCGTGTAATTCCAGTGCAAGGCATTGCCGGCGGTGTGGCCGATGGCCTCGCCGATGACGTCGCCGGCACGACCGCGCCAGCTGTTGTCGGGCTGGCGCACCAGGGTCCAGACGCGGGTCTGGGTCTCGCCGTCGTCATAGCGGAAACGCTCGTCCAGCGTCAGCGTGTTGCCGTCCACGGTACCGGTCACGACCACATGGAAACGCCGTGCCACTTCGCCACCGCGCTTCTGGAACATGCCCCAGGCCTCAGTGCGGCCCTTGAAGAACACTGCCGGATCGAACACCGGGGTCTTGCCGGCGTAGTCCGATATCTGCTGCGAGGCGCAGCCACCGAGCACCAGCGCCAGCAGCGCCAGCGCGATCCCCTTCCACAGGCGCGCGGGCAGACCCGTGCGCATCAGCTTGGCATTCATGATTCACTCCTTTTGCAAGAGGAACTGCACCACATCGGTCTGGCCTTCATCGAAGCCCACTTCGCAGAACACGTAATACAGCTGCCACAGCCGGCGGAAGCGCTCATCGAAACCTTGCGCGGCAATGGTCTCGCGCTGGGCCTGGAAGGCGTCGTTCCAGCGGCGCAGGGTCTCGGCGTAATCACGGCCGAAATGGAAGCGGTCACGGGTGGTCAGGCCGGCGCGCAGCGCGCAGCGCGAGAAGCGCTCATGGCTGGGCAGCATGCCGCCAGGGAAGATGAATTCGCGGATGAAGTCGGCGCTGTCGCGATAGCGTTCGAACACCGCTTCATCGATGGTGATCGACTGGATCAGCGCTCGGCCACCGGCTTTCAGGCGGGCCGAGACGGTATCGAAATACGTCTGCCAGAAACGCTCGCCAACGGCTTCGAACATTTCGATGGACACGATGGCATCGTATTTCCCATCCAGATCGCGGTAGTCGCACAGTTCCAGATGCGCCAGGTGATCGAGCTGCTGGTGGCGCATGCGCTCCTGGCCAAAAGCCAGCTGCGACGGCGAGATCGTCACGCCATGCACACGGATGCCCAGGCGCGCCGCATGTTCGGCAAAGCCGCCCCAGCCGCAGCCGATTTCCAGCACGCGGTCGCCCGCCTGCAAGCCAAGCTGGTCAACGATGCGCTGATACTTGGCGGCCTGTGCCGAGGCCAGGCTCTGGCAGGGCTCGGTGAAGATGGCCGACGAATAGGTCATGGTCGGGTCCAGCCACAGGCGATAGAAATCATTGCCCAGGTCGTAATGCGCATGGATGTTGCGGCGGCTGCCGCTCAGCCACAGGCGATAGAAATCATTGCCCAGGTCGTAATGCGCATGGATGTTGCGGCGGCTGCCGCTGCGCGTGTTGGAGCGCAGCAGGTGGCGCAGGCGGTACCACAGCGAGGCCAGGCGTCCGCCCTCGACCGCGCTGGCAAGCATCGCACGGTTGCGCATGGCCAGGCGCAGCAGCGCGGCCAGGTCGGGCGTTTCCACCCAGCCATTGCCGTAGGCTTCGCCGAAGCCGATGTCACCGGCGCGCAGGATGGCACCGCAGGCGCGCCAGTCGAGGATGCGCAGTTGCGCGCTGGGCGGCTGGCGCAGATCGCCGAAGGTCAGCGTGGTGCCATGGGGTGTGATCAGTTCCAGGTGGCCGTGGCTGAGACGTTCCAGCATCGCCAGGAACAGGCGGGCCGAAATCGGGCCGGCGCGGCGGCCGGTAGTCTGCAATGCGGGGATACGATTCACGATAGGGTTTCCTTTCCAGAAGAAGTACCTGCGGCTGCGACGCGCTCGGGCTTGCTGAACCAGGGCACGCGCTTGCGCCACAACAGCAAGGCCTGCCAGTGGATACGGGCGACCACGCCCAGCGTCAGGAACGGCTGCGCACACAGCGCGCCGAAGGCCGTGGCCGCGGTCAGGGGATGCAGATGGCCGCCGACCGAGGTGCGCATCAGGGGTTGCAAACCCTGCGCCACTTCCGACGGATGGCCGTGGTCGTAATAGTCGATGCCGACGAAGGCGGTATTCCCGCCCGCGTCCTCATGCCGTGCCTGGTCGCGAAAGCGGAAACGATAGAAACCGCTCACCTCGCAGAAGGGCGATACATGCATGAGCTTGTTGCAGACCAGCCGCGTGTGCTCGTCGATGACGCCCTGTCCGGGTGCCGACAGCAGGTAGTGCTGGGTCTCGCCAAAGGTATTGTTGACCTCGGCCAGCACCGCTCGCAGCTGACCTTCACGGTCATGGCACAGGAAAAAGCTGACCGGATTGAACACGAAGCCGAACAACCTCGGAAAGGTCTGCAGCCAGATCGCGCCATCGTGCGGCAGCCCGGCCTGTTGCAGATGACCGCGCACCCAGCCGGCCAGATCGCTGCCATCGCGCGGACCATAGTCGCGCGTGCGCACGCACATCAGGCGGCGGCGATCCACGCCGAACCAGGCATTGCCCGCTTCGTTGAGGCGCGCCAGATCGAGGCGCACGCAGAACACCGGATAGACGAACTTGTGCAGCACCGGACGCAAACGCTGATGCATCACCTGCCCGCTCAACAACAGCGCGGGCGCGTCGGTGCGGGAGGTCAGCGAAGTGCTCATGGCGAAGCCCAATCCGGCGTCACGCCGAAGTCCCTGATCACGCGCAAGGCGGATTTCAGGCCATCTTCATGAAAGCCGTAACCGGTCCACGCACCGGCGAACCACGCGCGGTGCTTGCCCTGAATCTCCGGCAGGCGGCGCTGGGCATCGATGGCGGGCTGGTCGAAGACCGGATGCTCGTAATCGAAACGCCCCATCACCGTCGCCGGGTTGGGCGGCTGGGGCGGATTCAGGGTGAGCACGATGTCGGTCTTGCAGGGCAGGTCCTGCAGGCGGTTGAGCCAGTAGCTCACGCACACCGCGCGGCTGCCATCGCTGTGGCGCGAACCAAGGTAATTCCAGGCCGACCAGACCTTGTCCAGTTGCGGCATGAGCGAGACGTCGCTGTGCAGCCAGGCGGTATTGGCCTGATAACGCACGGCCGACAGCACCTGATGTTCTTCAATGGTGGCGTCCTGCAGCAGCGCCAGGGTCTGCGGTGCGTGGGTGGCGAAGACCACCGCGTCGAACTGTTCCTCGCGCGGCTCGGCACCGCCACTGCGCACCAGCACGCCCTGCTCGTTGCGGGTGACGCTGGTGAGGCGGCTGCCCAGGCGCACATCGTCCAGGGTGGCGGCGATGCGGCGCACGTATTCGCGCGAACCGCCGCGCACGGTGCGCCAGCGCGGACGGTTGTTGACCTGCAGCAGGCCGTGATTGATGCAGAAGCGCAGGAAAGTCGCCGCCGGGAAATCGAGAATGTCCGACGGCGAGCTGGACCAGATCGCCGCCGCCATCGGGATCAGATAGGCATCACCGAACAGGACGCCATAGCCGCCCTCTTCCAGCAACTGCCGCAAGGTCACCGGACGCCCCTCGCAGGCGGCCAGGTTGGCGTGCGCGCTACGATTGAAGCGCAGGATGTCGCGCAACATGCCCAGGAAGGACGGCTGCAGCAGGCGCTTGCGCTGGGCGAAGACGGTATCCAGATTGGTGCCGGCCCATTCGAAACTGCCTTCATCCATCGAGACGCCGAAGGACATGTCGGTATCGTAGGTCTCGACCTTCAGCTCCTCGAACAGCGCGATCAGGTTGGGATAGGTCCAGTCATTGAAGACCAGGAACCCGGTATCGACCGGGAAGGGGACGCCCTCCGGCGCGATCTCCACGGTATTGGCATGGCCGCCCAGCGTCGGGGCGGACTCGAACAGCACGACCTGATGCTTGCGCGCCAGCAGGTAGGCGCTCGCCAGGCCGGAAATACCGGCCCCGATGACGGCGATGCGCTGTCCTGTGCCCTGCTCGATGGCTGCTGCGTTTGGATTCATGAAAACTTGCCCGCCTATGTCTTTGTTATTGAAGTTCTGCCGTTGCCAGTCCATGGGAATGTTTCCCTGCCCTGCTGGCCCGTGCTGCTTTGGTGACCGGGGCGGCGCTTGCCGTGGGCCTTTTTGCCACTCGCGCCGCTTATTTGCTATTCATCCTTGATTTAGGTGCTAAGATTACTACCAAAGAAAAATAAAATCTACTAATTAGTAACTTTAGCTACCAATGAGTATTTTCGGCAAACTGAGCTTCAAGGACCAAGCCTACAAATTACGGGAGAACGCCATCCTGGATGCCGCCACGTCCGTACTGGGCAGCAAGGGCTATGACCTGATGACCATGGACGACGTGGCCGGTGCAGTGGGCATCTCCAAGCCCAGCCTGTACAAGCATTTCAAGTCCAAGGAAGAGCTGATCGGCGAGACCATGATCCGTCTCGTCGATGGGGCGATCGACCAGCTGGCGCAGCTGGAGCCGATTCCCAGCCCGCGCGGCAAGCTCGAAGCGATGCTGGAATGGGCGCTGCGGGTGCGCCTGGAGGGCGGCCTGCCCTTCCTGCCCTCGACCAGCGCGCATGTGCGCGAGATGCTCATGCGCAACGTGAAATACGTCATGCGCGTGCTCAAGCTGAACGGGCAACTGGAAAAGCTGGTGAAGGATGCGCAGAAAAACGGCGAGATCGATGCCGCCCTGCCCAGTGATGTGGTGTTGTACAGCTACTACGCCCGCACCTGTGACCCGGCCGTGGATTACCTGCAGAAGTTCAGCAAGATGAGCACCGACGAGATCGTGAAATACATGCTGCACGTGGCCTTCAACGGCTTCACGAAGTAAAGGGCAGGCGCTCCGCGGCCAGCGGCGGCACCCGCCCTCTTCTGCTCTGCTGCATTACAAACCGTAGCAGCGCGCTGCGGTCCCGCCCCATAGCTGCTCCTGTTCCGCTGCCGACAGGCGCGTGGCCGCCCACTCGCGGACCACGCCCGCCACCGTCGCATAGGACGCCGCCAGCAGACACACCGGCCAGTCCGAGCCAAACATCAGGCGCTGCGGCCCGAAGGCTTCCAGCGCCGTATCCAGGCACAGGGCGATATTGTCGTAATCCTTCTGTCGCAATCCGCGCAGCCAATCCGCCTCGGTGACCAGCCCCGACAACTTGCAGGCCACATGCGGCATGGCGGCCAGTGCGCGCAGCTGGCGCTTCCATCCATTGAAGGAAGCTTCACTTCGCCCGAAATCCACGAGGGCCGGCTTGCCCAGGTGATCCAGCACCAGCCAGTGGCGGTCATGGCGTGCGCAGAAGGCCTGCACCTCGGCCATCTGCCGGGCATGGATCAGCACGTCATACACCAGGCCCTGCTGCTGCAGCCACTTGATGCCGGCATTGAAGGCGGGGGCCTCGACGAAGGCCGTGACGTCGGCTTCATCCTGGATCTGATGACGGAAGCCGACCAGCTTGTCCCGTCCCCATTGCGCGACGTTGGCAGCCAGGTGCGGCGAAGACAGATCCTCCCAGCCCACCACGCCGGCGATGCGGCGATCCACCACGCCGGCGATGCGGCGATCAGCACGCGCCAGGTCCAGCAGGAAGCCGGTTTCTTCACGTCCCACGCGGGCCTGCACCGCAATGGAGGCATGCAGCCCTTCGGCATCCAGCACCGGATGCAGTTGCCCTGGCAGACGATCACAGGCCAGCAGTTCCATGCCCTTGCCGATCCAGGGATAGTCGTCGGCGCGATAGCGCCAGAAATGCTGATGGGCGTCGATGCGAAGGGGTTTCATGGCGCGGTCTCGGGAGGGAGGAGGAGAATGAAGCGTTTCCGCATCTCTTAGTTTTTTCTGGATGAAAACTTAGAAACGGGAAAGCAGAAACTTAAGGATTTCCCCGGATCACTCCGGGGAAACCACAGAACACCAGACCGGATCAGTCGTACAGCACTTCCTTGATCTTCGGATCGTCGATGTTGCTCTTGTCGTACCAGTAGAAGCCGGTATCGATGACCTTGGGCAGCTTCTCGCCCTTGATCGCCTTGACCGCCGCTTCCACGGTCTTGTAGCCGATACCCACCGGGTTCTGGGTGATGGCACCGGCCATCACGCCGTCGCGGATCGCATCCTTCTGCTGCTTGCCGGAGTCATAGCCGATGATGATGATCTTGCGCTTCATCTCCTTGACACCATTGACCACGCCGATGGCCGAGCCTTCGTTGGTACCGAAGATGCCCTTGATCTTGGGATAGGCCTGCAGGATGGACTTGGTGACCTCGGTCGACTTCAGCTGGTCGCCCGCGCCGTATTGCACGCTGACCACCTTGATCTTGGGATAGTTGGCCTTGATGCGCTCCAGGAAGCCATCGCGGCGATCCACGCCGGTACGGCTGGTCTGGTCGTGTGCCACCACGGCGACTTCGCCTTCCTTGCCGATCAGCTCGGCCATCTTGTCGGCCGCCAGTGCCGCAGCGGCACGGTTGTCGGTGGTGGCGGTGGTGACGGGGATGTCGCTGTCCACGCCCGAGTCAAAGGCGACCACCGGGATCTTGGCGGCTTGTGCCTTCTTCAGCAGCGGAATCGCCGCCTTGCTGTCCAGCGCGGCAAAGCCGATGGCTTGCGGCTTCTTGGCGAGGGCGGCAGAGAGCATGTCGATCTGCTTGTCGACCATGGCTTCGGTTTCCGGACCTTCGAAGGTCACCTTCACCTTCAGGTCCTTGCCGGCCTGGTCGGCACCGGCTTTCACGGCCTGCCAGAACTGGTGCTGGAAGCCCTTGGAAATGAGCGGCACATACACTTCCTGCGCGTGCGCAGCCGAAGTGCCGACGGCGAAGGCCAGACCCAGGGCAGCGGCCAGTAACTTGTTCTTGAACACGGTACGTCTCCTTTTGTTATCGATGATGGAGTGCCGGAAATGGCGCTTCCGGCGGGGCTTGCATTGCTACGAAGAAATCGTTTCAGGCGCGGCGGCGACGGCGCAGGATGTCAAGATACACGGCCAGGATGATGATCACGCCGGTCACTACCGTCTGCCACTCCTGCGCCACCGACATGATGCGCAGGCCGTTGACCAGCACGCTCATGATGAAGGCGCCGATGATGGTCCCCAGGATGGTGCCGGTTCCGCCCGAAAGCGAGGTGCCGCCGATCACCACGGCAGCAATCGCATCCAGCTCGTAACCCTGGCCCAGCGCAGGCTGCGCCGAATTCAGGCGGGAAGCGATGATCAGGCCGGCGATGCCGCAGATGGCTCCCGAGAAGGTATAGACCGCGACCTTCCAGAAATCCACCTTCACGCCCGACAGGCGCAGTGCTTCCTCATTGCTGCCCAGGGCAAAGGTATAGCGGCCGAACACCGTCTTGTTGAGGATGACGGAGGCACCGATGGCGACGATGAACAGGATCAGCACCGCATTTGGAATCGGCAGCGAGGGAATCAGGTCACCAATCAGCGAATCCTGGGCGATGGCCGAGAAACCCTCGGTATCGTTGAAGTAGATCGGGCGCGTTCCGGAGATCACCAGCGACAGGCCCTTCAACAGCATCATCATGCCCAGCGTGGCGATGAAGGGCGGCACCTTGAGCTTGGCGATCACCATGCCGGAAACCCAGCCCGAGAGCGCCCCGAAGAAGATCGCCGCAGCGATGCCCAACGGCAGCGGCATGCCCCAGTTGGTCAGCACCACCCCGGCCATGACGGCGCAGAAGGTCATCATGGTGCCCACCGACAGGTCGATGCCGGAGGTGATGATGACGTAGGTGCAGGCAATGGCCAGCACGCCGTTGACGGCGGTGGACTGCAGGATGCTGACCAGGTTGTCCACCTCCATGAAGTTGGGCGAGGCGAAGCTGAAGAACAGGATCATCAGCAGCAGGCTGGCAAAGGCCAGCAGCTTCTGGCGTGCGGCCGGATTGAACAGGCGGGCGCGCAGGCCCGAGGGGGAAGCGGTATTGGCCATGGTGGATGCGGAAGGGGCGGAGTGGATTTGGTTTGCCATGATCGGTCTGTCTCTCTTGTAATGTCTGGAAGCCCGGTGGCGCTTATTGCGCCACGGCCGATTCGCGCTGCGTGGCCAGTTGCATGATGTTTTCCTGGGTGGCATCGGCGCGCGCCAGTTCACCGGTCACGCGGCCTTCGCACATCACCAGGATGCGATGGCTCATGCGCAGCACCTCGGGCAGCTCGGAGGAAATCATCACGATGGCCTTGCCCTGCTCGGCCAGTGCATCGAGCAGCTTGTAGATCTCGCTCTTGGCACCGATGTCGATGCCGCGCGTGGGCTCATCGAAGAACAGGATGTCGCAGTCGCGCAGCAGCCACTTGGCAATCACGATCTTCTGCTGGTTGCCACCGGAGAGCAGGCGCGCCTGCTGTTCCACCGAGGGGGTCTTGATGGCCAGCTGGCGCACATAGCCTTGCGCCACTTCACGAATGGCGCGCTGGTCCATGAAGCCGGCCTTGGTGAAACGGCCCATGCTGGAGAGCGCGATGTTGGCCTGCACGTCCATGCCCACGGCCAATCCGAAATGCTTGCGGTCTTCCGACAGGTAGCCAATGCCATGCGCCACCGCATCGGCCGGCTGGCGGATCACGGCCTTGCCGCCGTGGATGATGATCTCGCCCGACTCCAGCGGATCGGCACCGAAGATGGCGCGCGCCACTTCCGTACGGCCCGCCCCCATGAGGCCGGCGAAACCGAGGATCTCGCCCCGGCGCAATTTGAAGCTGACATCGCGGATGGCGCGGCCGCGATTGAGTCCGCGCACTTCCAGCACCACTTCATTGCCGGAGGTATCATCGCGGATGGCGCGGCCGCGATTGAGTCCGCGCACTTCCAATACCACTTCGTTGCCGGAGGTATCGGGCGGCATGCGTTGCTCGCCATCGAGCGCGCGGCCCACCATCATGGAAATGATGGTGTCCATGGAGGTGCCCTGCATCGGCACGGTGGCGATGTACTTGCCATCGCGCATGACGCTGACGCGATCGGCGATCTGGCGCAGTTCGTCCATCTTGTGCGAGATGTAGACGATGCCCACGCCCTGCGCCTGCAGGTCGCGGATGATGCGGAACAGTTCGGCGATTTCGGCGTTGTTGAGCGCGGCGGTCGGCTCATCCATGATGAGCACGCGCGAATCGAAGGACAGTGCCTTGGCGATTTCCACCATCTGCTGGCGGGCCACGGTCAGGTCGCCGACGGGCGTGCGCGGATCCATGTCGAGCCGCATGCGGGCGAAGATGGCGGCGGCCTGGCGATTCAGTTGCTCTTCGTCGATGATAAGGCCGAAACCCTTGCGCGGCTCGCGGCCGATGAAGATGTTCTGCGCGGCGGACAGGTGATTCATCAGGTTCAGTTCCTGATGGATGATGCCGATGCCCAAGGCCTGCGCCTGGCGCGGCTCGGTGATCTCCACCGGTTTGCCGTCGAGCAGGATGTCGCCGCTGTCGCGCTGGTAGACGCCGGAGAGGATCTTCATCAGCGTGGATTTGCCGGCACCGTTCTCGCCCATCAGGGCGTGGACTTCACCGGCCACCAGTTCGAACTGGCAATTGTCCAGCGCCAGCACGCCGGGAAAGCGCTTGCTGACATTGCGCAGGGCGATCAGCGGTGTAGCCGATGCCGATGCCGCTGCGCGGGCTTGTGTCTCATGTTCTTGTTGCATGCTCACCTCGGATGCGGATGCAGTGCTGGCCGGAACAGGTCCTGGCCATCGTTTGCGCGACTCTGCGGTCGCTGCTGTTCGGGGACTACGGTCTTGCGTGCTGCCTGCTGATACCTGCTGCTACCTGCTGATACCTACTGTACCGCCTTGCGAAAAACTTAGAAAGCGATTTGCAAAAACTAAACTTTGCGGCAATGGAAACTTAATCTTTCCCATCTTGCTGTGCGGACAGATCGAAGATGCGCGTCATCGGCACCCACTTCTCTCCGGCCGGCGTCCAGGGCGTCGCGGCCTGGAAGCGCCACATCAACGCTTCCCACGCCTGCACCTTGGGATCACGCTCGCTGGCCGCTGCCATGGCGGCGGCGTCGAACACCGCGTCATCGGTCTCCATCACCATCACCATGCGCGTACCGAGACGATGGATCTCCATCCCGGTCACGCCCTGTCGGCGCAAATGGGCGGCGATCTCGGGCCAGATGCGCTGATGGTGCTGTTCATACTCGGCGATCAGCGCGGGATCATCCTTCAGATCGAGGGCCAGCACGGTACGCATGGCGGCCTCAGGTCAGGGCGCGGTCGAGATGGGTATAGCCCCCATCGACGAACACCCACTGCCCGGTGGTATGCGAGGAGCGGCCCGAGAGCAGGAACACGGCCATGTCGGCCATTTCCTCGGAGGTCGTGAAACGCTTGCCGAGCGGGATCTTGCTGGTGATGGCGTCCAGTTTTTCCTGCGGATTCTCGAAAGTAGCAATCCACTTCTCGTAGAGCGGGGTCATGACTTCCGCCGGAATCAGCGCATTGACGCGCACGCCGTCATCACGCAATGCGGCAGCCCATTCGCGGGTCAGCGACAGCTGCGCGCCCTTGGAGGCGCAATAGCCGCTGGTGTTGCCCTGGCCGGTGAGGGCCGTCTTGGAAGAGACGTTCAGGATCGCGCCGCGCGTGGCCTTCAGGTGCGGCACGCAGTAATGCGCCATCACGTAGTAGTGGATCAGGTTGCGTTCCAGCGACGCGACGAATTCATTGCGCCCCGCGTCCAGGCCCACGCTGTCATTGACCCCGGCATTGTTGACCAGGCCATCGAGACGGCCAAAGCGGCGCACGGTCTCGGCCACGGCCTCGCCGCAGCGCGCCTCGTCCTGCAATTCCAGCTGGAACAGCGCGGCACGCGGCTGCAGTCCGGTCAGCCGCGCCCAGAACTGCGGGTCCGGTTCGCTGCGCGCGAACACCACGGGAATTGCGCCTTCGGCGGCCAGTTGCAGGCTGATTGCGCCGCCGATGCCGGAGGCGCCGCCGGTCACGATGACGACCTTGTCTTGCAGGTTCAAATCCACATCAGTCTCCGTTTTCGTTCATCTTGTGGTGGTGGATGCAGTCTCAACCCCGGAAGCGGTACTGCTCCAGTGAAGCGGGCTTCATTTCGATCGAAAACCCCGGCAGGCTCGGCGGCATGTAGGCCGCATTGCGGATCACGCAGGGATCGACGAAGTGTTCGTGCAGGTGGTCCACGTATTCGGTCACGCGCCCTTCCTTGCTGCCGGAGATGCACAGGTAGTCGATCATCGACAGGTGCTGCACATATTCGCACAGGCCGACGCCACCCGCATGCGGGCAGACCACCTTGCCGTATTTCGCGGCCATCAGCATGACGGCCAGGATTTCATTGACGCCACCGAGACGGCAGGAATCGATCTGCACCACATCGATGGCATCGCGCATGATGAACTGCTTGAACAGCACGCGGTTCTGGCACATCTCGCCAGTGGCGACCTTGACCGCACCAATGCCGGCGCGGATCTTGCGGTGGCCCTCCACGTCATCCGGGCTGGTCGGCTCCTCGATGAACCAGGGTTGCGCAAAGGCCAATTCATTGACCCAGTCGATGGCCTGATCCACTTCCCACACCTGGTTGGCATCGATCATCAGATTGCGCTCCGGGCCCAGCACTTCGCGGGCGATGCGCACGCGGCGCTTGTCGTCTTCCAGGTCGCGGCCGACCTTGAGCTTGACGTAGTTGAAGCCCTGGTCGATGGCTTCCTGGCACAGGCGGCGCAGCTTGGCGTCGTCATAGCCCAGCCAGCCGGCCGAGGTGGTGTAGCAGGGATAGCCTTCCTGCTCCAGGATGCGCAGGCGTTCGGCCTTGCCAGCTTCCTTTTCGCGCAGCTGGGCGAGTGCTTCATCCGGGGTGATGCAATCGGTGATGTAGCGGAAATCGATGGTGCGCACCAGTTCCTCGGGCGACATGTCAGCCACCAGCTTCCACACCGGCTTGCCGGCCGCCTTGGCCCACAGGTCCCAGGCGGCATTGACCACTGCGCCGGTGGCCAGGTGAATCGCGCCCTTGTCCGGACCGATCCAGCGCAGCTGGCTGTCAGAGGTGACGTGACGCCAGAAGCGGCCCATGTCGGCGGCGATCCAGTCGAGGTCCAGGCCCACCACCAAATGCTCCATGGCGCGGATGGCGGCACAGCAGATCTCGTTGCCGCGACCGATGGTGAAGGTCAGGCCGTGGCCCTTCAGTTGCTCATTGTCGGTATCGAGGATGACGTAGGCGGCGGAGTAATCCGGATCCGGATTCATCGCATCCGACCCATCCAGCGATTGCGAAGTGGGGAAGCGTACGTCCAGCACGCGCAGGGCAGTAATCTTGGTCATCGGTCTCTAGCGTGGATGCCGCTGCGGTGGCGTGCCGCAATCGGCGGGGCCATCCGTGGCGGACAGCCTGGGGTGATCGTCTCCGGGGCCAGGCCCCTCTTTTGTTTTTTCCTCACAAGTAAAATATCATTTCATCTGTGAGTGCCAGAGCATAACCTTGATTATCCTCCCATTGCCGGGCCAGTCCGATGAAGTTTCCGACCTGACCGATATCGATTTTGGGATGACGAGGCGAGGTCAAGGGATCATGCATGAAAAATTATTTTACGAATAAAATGGATTTTTCATCAAAATCCCCTACAATCCGGCCCCAGAAAAGCCCGCTTTTGCGATCTACCGTCCCCTGTCGCACCCGGAAAACGCCATGCCCAGAACCCGCAAACTCAATCCCGCCGAGGCTCCCGCAGTGCAGACGGCCGCCGACCACGAAGAGGACAGCGCCGCCGGCAAGACGCGCTACGCCGCGCCGGCGCTGGACAAGGGACTGGATATCCTGGAGTTGCTGAGCCGCTCGGAACAGATGCTGACCCTGAACCAGATCTCGCGGCAACTGGGACGCAGCGTCAATGAGATCTTCCGCATGGTGGTCACGCTGGAACAGCGCGGTTACCTGGTGGCCGACAACGACCATTACCGGCTCTCCCTGAAACTGTTTGAGCTGGCCCATCATCATCAGCCGATCCGCTCGCTGGTGAGCACCGCCCTGCCCCACATGCGCGAGCTGGCCAATCGCTCCATGCAGTCCACCCACCTGACGGTCTACGAAGCGGGCCGCGTGATCGTGGTGGCGCAGGTCGACAG
>Ga0207695_10004785_pt1 | contig 18316 bp, 13 predicted proteins | sample KBSC54metaG_FD_184354 | JGI IMG/M metagenome (GOLD analysis project Ga0207695, IMG submission 184354) | Corn rhizosphere microbial communities from Kellogg Biological Station, Michigan, USA - KBS C5-4 metaG (SPAdes) (version 2) | ecosystem: Host-associated > Plants > Roots > Rhizosphere > Soil... | reverse complement strand
GATGGGAGCCAATATAGTCTTTCTCATATTGCTGCAACCATATTTAATGCGTCTTTCCAGGGCGATATGGTTATCGTTCTTTGTCCGTTATAATAAGAACTGGCGGGATGAGAAGCCGGAAGCCCCAGAGCGCATAGGCAGCCAGCGCTAATCTCTTATTCCCCCACCAGCCGGTAGTCCTCCGTCACCATATAATGCTTCAGCGTAGTGATCTTCAGTTGCTTTCCCTTTTCCGTCACATACACTTTCTTCAGCTCGCGGAACCGCTTATTATTATCCAGCAACCCTATAATACATGAATACTCCTCCGGCCCCTTCTGTAACACCGGCTTCGGCGGTGTCCCCATATCTGGCAATTTCAGCGTATCATCCCCACCCAACCCCTCGAAATCTACTTTCATCCGGTACTTCATCGTCTCCTTCGTCTCATACAGCTCTACCATAAAATACATATCATTCAGCTTACTGCTCGTCTTCACCTTGTACTCCGCCACCGGCTCCTTGCTCACATGCTCCCTGAACTCGGGATTTCGCTTGAACATCGGCAATACCGGACGCGCCGCAGCCGGACTGTCCACAGCAGCCTCCGGCCCCTTGACAGAAGAATGACACCCTAAAAGGACAAAGGTCGATACCAGGGAAAATACCCCTACTGATAAAGGTCTGAACATAATATTACAATTGTGCCCCAGTAACGATCAGGCCCATACTTTTGTTGTCGCACTGTTCACACTCCGGGAATTAATATCTTTGTATAAAATCCCCTGATGAATAGGACAAAGATGATGTGTTTCTGGCTCCTCCTGACGGCAATAGCCTGGTCCTCTACCTCCTTCGACACCCCTACCCGCCCTCCCCTGAAAACACCCCTCCACACCATCGTCATCGATCCCGGCCATGGTGGATTCGACCCCGGCACCCACGGTCTCTTCTCCAGGGAAAAGAACGTCACCCTCGCCATCTCCCTCAAACTGGGAAAAGCCATAAAAGAAGCCTTCCCCGATATAAAGATCGTATACACCCGGACCACCGATATCATGCCGGGCAACACCTCCGACATCCATGAAGGTCTTCGCTACAGGGCGGAATTGGCTAACAAATCCAAAGGAGATCTCTTTATCTGTATCCACGCCAACTCCAACGGACGCCCTCCGGGCAGCTATGAAGAAAAACACCTGACAGGATACAAATGGATTGGAAGAGGGAAAAGGAGAAGAAAGGTCCCCGTCTACAGCTACAAATGGATAAAAAATACAACGACGGGCGCCGCAGTCTATATATGGAAGGCTGACAGGAGCGGCTCAAAAGGTGAAAACATCGAGAATATGGGTGACACCACCGCCATGGACATGGACTCCCCCGAAGCACGGATCAGGGCCCAGCTATATGAAAAGAAATATTTTGCCAACAGCGCCCTTTTCGGCCAATACGTATCCGACGAGTTTGTAAAGTCCGGACGCCACAGCCAGGGATTACAACAACGGGACGTCGGCATCTGGGTGCTCGAAGCGACAGGCATGCCCAGCGTGCTCATCGAGACGGGCTATCTGACCAATAAAGAAGAAGAAAAATATCTCAATAGCAAGGCAGGTCAGAACAAAATAGTACAGAATATCCTCACGGCCGTGAAAAAATACAGTGCCTCGTTGGAAGACAAACACTAGTTACACTCATACTGCAGTTGGATTTGGGACGCGCCGGCCCCGCTCAGGACCTCTCCGACAGAAGTAATTTTTCCATCCGCGTCGAATGTATAGGTAAAACTATTGGTACCTACACTCTTGAGCAGGTTCTTTGTCCTATAGATCTGATAGCCCGAAACTAGCTGCACAAGAGAAAGATAATCGCCCGCCTGCGTAGCTTTATTCGTATAATAATCGTAGTGCGTAGTGTCGGATCCTATTACAGCGGATGTCATATTCCCGCCAGTCCATTGATAGTTGATCACCTGAGAAGGGTTTCCATTTGAATAAGTGATCGTGGCGCGGGTAAGCTGATCGCCATTGTATTCATATACAAAATTGGTCCACACACCGACCGATTGATTATCCTCCATCCGGGCATTGATAGCAAGACCCGCCTGGTTTAACACGACAGTCGTCGTAGTCCAAAGTTGCCCTGCGTCGGAAGTGGTAATGATGGTCTTATTGTCGGAATATTCGAAAGTGAGCAGTTGCTCCCTTATGGCTATATTGCTAAGCCTCCCTTTATCGTCGTAGGTAAAATTATCGACAACACTGTCTTGTATAAGCTGTCTGATATTGCAAACGGCTTTCTTATCACTGTTCTTCTTACAATTGAAAAAGACGACCGCTATGGCCAAAAAAAGGACGGACCCCAAAAAGAATTTCTTCATTTGATCTCGGTTTAACAAAAAGCCAAGATCAGTAGAAAAAGGATGCGCATCGATGCCAGTTAGGGAATGGCGGCTACGGGCAGGTCAATTACATTGATACTGCAGCAGCAGTCCACCCAGATCACTTCCGCCCGAGGTTTCCTTAAAGGCGGATATCTTCCCATCCGAACCCCACGCATATTCAAAGCTGATATCGTCCTGCCCCTTAAAAAGATTCCTTACCTTGAACTGCTCATATCCTGTAGTAAGCTGGGCAAGAGAAAGATAATCTCCCTCCTGGCTGAGCCTGTCCGTATAATAGGTGAAATGTGCCGTATCGGTGCCGGTGACGGAAGCAGTCATGTTCCCGCCTATCCATTGATAAGTTGTAACGAGATCAGGCTTGTGATCCGAGGTAGTTTCAGTAGTCCTGATGATCTGTTCTCCTTCGTATTCATTGGCATAGTTGACCCAGTCTATCCCTGTCTGGGTGTTCTCCACCCGCACATTGACCGCTAATCCATCCTGGTTCGTGAAGACCGTAGTCGTGCTGATCAGCAACCCGCCGCTGTAATAGGTAATGATCGTCTTGTTGTCGGAGTGTTCGTAGGTATACAGCTGGCTACCGTAAGCCCGCACACTGAGACGGCCCTGACTGTCATACGTGAGGCCTTCATTGATGCTGTCCTGCGCATCGTATATCGACATCACACGACATACTGCTCTCGCGTCGGCGTCCTTCCTGCATCCGGAGAAAATTCCCGCGCCGGACAAAGCAAACAGGAGCACACCGATCCACCACATTTTCTGCATTTCTTTACAAGATTATAAGCAGACAAAATTGGTAGAAAATGGATCACGCACAAGCAGAAGTTCACAAAAGGCAGCCGCGTAGCAACAGTTGGCCGTCCAAGGTTTCCTACCGGCTATCCAATGTCTTCATAAACTCCACCAGCTGACCGCGTTCCTTCTCCGTCAGCTCCAGCTTATCAAAAGGCAGCGTCTGATTTTCTATCTTCAATCCCAGGCCCACTCCCCCGCCCTTGTTATAAAAATCCACCACCTGCTCCAGCGTAGTAAACACCCCGTTGTGCATATAAGGCGCGGTACGTCCAGCATTTCGCACGGTCGGTGTCTTGAACGCATGTCTCACCGATTCAGCCTTCACCACCACATACCGCCCCAGGTCGTCATCGATCCTCTTCCCCGCCGCTGTCCGCGGCACACCTATGACCTCGGTCTCTATTTTCATATACCGTGGAGGGAATGTCCCATTGAACAAAGGCATATAATGACAGGTGCCGCATTTCGCACGTCCCATAAAAAGATTGAAACCGGCCACTTCATCAGGGCTCATAGCTGTCTTGTCACCACGCATATAGGCGTCAAACCGGCTGTTGAGAAAAGTAAGGCTGCGCACATAGGAACCAATGGCATTCATCACTTCCAACGTATCGATACCCGTCCGTCCCTCTCTTACGTATGCGGCTTCGAACATCCGGCGATACACGCTATCCCTCCACAGCCTGTCCACGGACAATACCATGGAGCCATGCATCTCCTTCTCATTCTGCACGACAGACAATGCCTGATCTTCCAGGCTCCGGGCCCGCAGATCGTAAAACAACGCAGGCTGGAGCGCTGCATTGATAAGCGTAGGCGTATTACGCGCCAGCAGCTGATGGTCGCCCAGCGCGGTATTCTTCATCAATCCGTCGGCAAAAGCCTTGTCCGGCTGATGACAGCTCCGACAGCTCCGCGTGCCTGTTCCCGATAACATCGGGTCATTGAACAGCCGTTGTCCCAGTATCACTTTCTCAGGGGTCATAAAAGCCCCGCGGTCGGGCATATAGGCGTTTACATTAAAAGCATTGGTGTCGAAGAGGGTCCGGGCGTCCTGATTCAGCAGCCGGTTGTATCGCAGGGGTTGTATCTTCAACGCAGCCTGCAGATCGCTGATACCGATGGTGACAGGGTTTGCCCGCGTCAAAATAAATTCCGCCCTGTCAAAGGAATTAAAATCAGTATGTTTCTTCAGATAATCAATAGCCGTCCGTATCCGGTCCGGCAAAGTTCCCGCCGAAATATCCGGCCGCCCCGGCGAATAATTCCCCATCACCGCCGACACACTCTCCAATGCAACGGCGGATTCCTTTAGGCACTGCATCGACAGCGGATCGTCAAATCCGGCGATCCCCACCGTCTCCACCCGGAACGCCTCCAGTTTCGCCGCATCGAACACCTGCCAGTCGAGGATATCTACATTCTCGAAATGCCTCTTTAAAACAAGACAGGCAGGCTGCAGCTTCCCAAGCATGCCCACGAGCGCAGCCCTGTTGACTGTATCATACACGGGATACAGATAGGTTTCGATGACCTGCAGACCCGATGGATTGATGACCTGCCCCGAGGGCTCCACCTCCTGCACCGGCGCGCCATTCATCAACCTGGCCGTCACGGGATCAAAATATTCCGCCGCCCATTCTATCCGCTTGTACCCCTCCCGGGCCCGAAGGAATAAATGCTGCAACTGCTGGCTGCCAACACTACTGCTCTCCACCGCCCTTTGCAGGTCGCTGCTATAAACAGCAAAGCTGTCGATACAAATCGACAGCATTTGCGCAATTTTCTTCTCGGGAGCCTGTGCCGGCGGCTTCTGCTCACACCCCACATAAACCCCAAAAGCTATAGCTAATATGGAAAAAACTTTAATACCCGCCGTGCCCGTGCTCATTATAATTTGGGTCGAATGAATTTTGGAAAGGATTAGCCAACTTTGTGCGATCGGTCAATGGACGCAGATCAAATCGCTTCTCGATGAGAGAAAGGATGCTGAGGGTTTCATACTGCGTGTGATCCACATAACCTTTCTTCACAAAAGGCCCTACCAGCAGGGCCGGAACACGGGAACCGGGTCCCCATTTCTTGTCGATGACGGGAGGAGCTACGTGATCCCAGAAACCACCATGCTCGTCATAGGTGATGATGATCAGCGCATCCTTGCCATTGGGCCCGTTCAGCACATCGTTGATCAGCTCCAGCGTATGGTTCTCGCCAAGCGCTACATCAGAATAGCCGGGATGCTCGTTGTTGATACCCAGCGGCTTGACAAAGGATACACTGGGCAGCGCACCTGCCTTGGCCGCAGCAATAAATTCTTTCTCATCCTTCAGATGATCCGCTTTGGCCTGCGTACCGTCTGCATAGTTGGAAAAATAGATAAAAGGCTGATGATGGTATTGGAAAGTAGCAGCGGCATGGCCTGCTACAGCGCTATCCCAGCCTCCCGAATACCAGGCCCAGCTGACATGCTTTTCGTTCAGCCTGTCGCCGATGGTAGGAAGGGATTGATTGGGCACCAGCGCATTGGCGGCGGCGCTTGCAGGATGGGGTGTATTGACGGAGAAGCTGGTATTGACGACATATCCGTCGGGAGTTACCGCTCCGTCCTTGACCAGGTTGCCCGCGGAGTCCAATTGGGCTATGATATTGCTTGGCGCACCGGGAAATACCGGGCTGGCGGCGGCGATCAGCCACATATGGTTCAGGAAAGAACCGCCAAACGCGCTGTGGAAAAAGTTATCGCAAAGTGTATATTTCTGGGCCAGCGAATAGAAAGGGATCATGCTGGTCTGATAATATCCCTGTGACAGTCCGGCGGAATTTCCATTGTACAAAGCAAACTTGTCCATCTTTCCGCCATCGATCTGCAGCTGCTCCTGGTAGTAACGGTGCAGTACATCCGGGGTCATCATGTCGTTTGCAATGTACTGGTCGATCATAAAAGGTTTGTTCGGCAGATTGGTGGGGAAGGCCGGATTGGGTATGGCTGGCAGCACACCGTAAGGTGTACCCGTAGCGTCTACCTGGGTGTAGTTGGCGGCTGTGGCATTTTGAAGGCCATTAGCGCCGGGGAACGAACCAAAGAGGTTGTCAAAGCTGTGGTTTTCGAGGTAAATAACAACCACATGTTTTACTTTGTCCACATCGCCGGGGAGTGGCAATGTCTTTCGGCAGCTGCTGCCAAGGAGGGTGGTGGCGAGCAACGCAATAGCAGTGTAATTCTTTCTCATTATTGATGTGTTTTAAGGAGAACAAAGGACCTCTAACACTATGAATAAACTGTTATTGCTATATGAACATTACATTAACAATTGCCGTGCACGAAATTCCTCCGGCGACACTCCGGCATATTTTGAAAAGAATTTGGAAAAATAAGAATTGTCGGAAAAATTGAGCTTATACCCTATCTCGGAGATGGACAGTTCCTGATTTACCATGAGCCGCTTCGCCTCCAGGATCACCCTGTCGCGGATCACCTCTCCCGCAGTCCGGCCAAGGACCTCCTTGCAAACGGCATTCAGGTGATTGGGCGTAACAAACAAAAGCTCCGCATACTCTTTTGGCAGCTTCAGCTCACCCACATGCTGCTCCACCAGCCGTAAAAAATTCCTTGCTACGGTATAGTTATGAGATCCCACCTTAACGGCCGTATTCTCAAAACCCATTCTACCGATCTTGATGAACAGCTGCACCAGCAGCGCTTTGATCATGTCGATGCTTTGTCTCCCCCCCGCCTCCGTCTCCGCCAGGATGTCCTCAAAGATCCTCCTCACGTCTTCCCGCATGTCCATTGGCAAACTGATCACCGAATTCTCCAACACCCCGCTGAAATAGGGAAATTGATCGATATAGTCGGGGTTCAGCAGGAACGCCTTAAAGAAAGGCGGTGAAAAATTGATCACATACCCATCCACCCCTCCTTCGAAATTCCACGAATGTACCTGTCCGGGTATCATAAAATACATCTGATAGGGCTCGACAGGGAATGTCGAAAAGTCTATCATATGTGTCCCGCCTCCCTTTGTAAAGAGCAGGAAATGATAAAAATTATGTTTATGCGGCAATACGAATTCCCGGTGCGTCTCCAGATAGGGAGCAAACCTGCTGACTACTATATCCTCCCTGTTGAAATGGCCAATATCGTAGACGGGAATATCCTTTCTCATCCCGCAAAGATACTCCCGGACCACATCCCACCCCTACCCCGGCAAAAGAAATCCCAGGGAAAAGCTTGACTTTACCCCTACCAGCAAGGCATGTAGCATATAATAGGAAAAATATCGCTCCGGGTCGCGTTTATAATCCACCTTGCCGGTTCGCTTGGACACGGCCAGGCTCTTATCTTTATTCTTCGCTATGATCAGATGCTTTAGAAAAAATGACTTCACCTTATCCACCTTCTTCTTATCCTTCCCCCGCAGTTTGTCCACAACAAGATCATGATACTCTCCCAAGATCTGGCCCGTGGCCTTCTCCTCATTCATATCGAACGAAAAGGCCAGGCTGTTCAACATCCCTGACTCCAGATGAATGTCTCCCAGGTTCTCCGCCGACGGGTTCAATGACGTAACATCCAGCTCATGGAACGCACCCTCCACCTTATAAGGATCGCCCTTATGCAACGGCATCTTCATAACGGCATTCACGCTACCCGAACCCATCAACGATCCAGTGGTCGTAACAATAACATACTTCGGATCACCGGCCTCCGGCCGGTTGATCAGATGCCGGACATCGACGCTCAGCCGCTCGATCTTCAACACCCCTGTCTTGTTGCCCTTTTTAGGAAATTCCTCATAGGTAAATGAGCCGCCCTCCAGCTTCACAACTCCCACCCGGATGGACAAAGGCAGGCTCTTCAAATAGTCGGCAGGCAGTGGCTTGACATCCGTAACCATGGGTAACCGCCTGTCCCGGAAGACATATATATGACTGTGCCGTATACTTATCTTTTCCGCAGTCAGGCGCTTTTGCAGCATCCCCATCACATCCAGCCCCTCCACAGCTACACCCGAACCGGTCGCCTCGACAAAATCCATTTGATGGCCATTGATTCCCCCCAGCTCCAGCTTGTCCACGGTTGGTATCAGTCGTATGGTATCCACTCGCAGCTCCCGCCGCCGGCTATCCAGCACAAGATCCGTCAAACGCAGTTTCGCATGCGCACCGGGGATAGTATAGGTGGCATGGGTCAACGCCAGCTTCACGGCCCCTATATGAACATTCGAACTGTCCATGGGCTTGTCCATGTCGTCCACCAGCACGGAATCCAGCTCGATATCCCCTTCCACCGCCATCCTTTTCCCCTCCTCCATCCGCACACGGTTAAGCTCTACCCTGCCTATCTTTACATGCTTCCGCGATCTCGCCAAAGCCAGATAGCTGATCCCATAAATACTCACCTTGCCAATAGTCATCTCCCCATGCATCCTACTATCGGGACTCGGCTGCCCATAAAGGCTATCCACATATAACGCCCCCCCAAACAGGTCGGCATGCACTCCCCGGTAACCCACCTTCCATGACGACGGCAGCGCCCGAAACCGTTCCACGATCTTCTTATGTATCATCCGCTCAGCAATAAGCCAGGCCACCACCAGCAGCACCAGCGCCATCAGCAGCCCCCCGCCGGCCATATAGAAAAGTTTTCGTTTTGCCATTCTCTTTAGTTTTTTTAAATTACAACGGGCAAATCATGCGCTGGGGTTGCGTTGTAGAGCTTTTTCCCCATAGGTAGAAAGCAACTGACCTCCCATGCCGTGCGTTATAATATCAGACTGGCCAATCTCCCCTGGTAAAAGCTTCCCTCCCCGGCATTTTTTAATTATTAAAACTTCAAACCATGAAATTCACTGCCGCATTCACCGGGATCTTTGCGCTCTTGCTCATTGCCTGCGGTTGCAAAAAGAATGACAAGCCTCCCACCAACAACAACTCCACCCCCGACCTTAAAATGGTCGCAAGCGGCCTGGTCTCACCCGTAGCGTTGGCAGCTCCTGCCGACAATAGCAAAAGGCTGTTCGTGGTCGACCAGGTCGGGAAGATATGGGTAGTGCAGGCCGACGGCTCCATGCCCTCCACCCCCTTTATGGACCTCTCTTCAAAAATAGTGTCTCTCAACCCCGGCTATGACGAGCGTGGCCTGCTGGGCCTGGCCTTCCATCCCGACTTTAAGACCAATGGTAAATTTTATGTGTTCTATACGGCCCCACCCCATTCCGGCGGACCGGAGTCAGGCTCCAGCTGGAACAACCTCACCCGCATTTCGGAATTCAAGGTCATCACGGATGGCAGCCAGGCAGATATGAGCTCGGAAAGGGTCATCCTCGAAGAAGATCATCCCCAGGCTAACCACAACGGCGGCACCATCGAATTTGGTCCGGATGGCTTCCTGTATATCTCCATCGGCGACGGCGGCAATAAGGACGACATCGGCCCGGGACATGTCTCCGACTGGTATACCGTCAACGCCGGCGGCAATGGCCAGGACATCTATGCCAACCTGTTGGGGAATATTCTACGCATAGACATCAACAACGGCGCCACGTATACTATCCCCGCCGACAATCCCTTTGTGGGTACAGCCGCCCGGCCGGAGATATACGCTTATGGCTTTAGGAATCCCTATCGCTTCTCCTTTGATATGGGTGGGAACCACAGCCTGATAGCTGGCGATGCAGGCCAGTCCCTGTACGAAGAGATTGACAACGTCACAAAAGGCGGCAACTATGGCTGGAACGTAAAGGAAGGCTCCCACTGCTTCAGCACGGACGCCGACCATACGGAACGCTCCAGCTGCCCTTCCATGGACACGGCAAACAAGCCCCTCATAGATCCCGTCATCGAGCTGGTCAACGCGGCTAACCCCAAAGGAGGTGGTGTAGCCATAACCATCGTCGGCGGAAATGTCTACCGGGGCGACAGCCTCCCGAACTTGCAGGGGCGCTATATCTTTGGCAGTTTCTCCCAGGATGGTCAGCCCAACGCGAAAGTCTACTCGGCACAGATGGCCGCATCAGGGACATGGCCCCATGAAGAGCTAAAGCTCAAGTCCTACCCGGATAACCTGGGACAATACCTGAAAAGCGTAGGTCAGGATCAGGCCGGAGATATATACCTGCTCACCTCCGGGCAGCAAGGTCCTTCAGGCGCCACAGGTAAGGTCTTCAAAATGATCGCAATGCATTAAGAGTAAAATTTTTTAACACTTCACTCATATGGTTTATTTTTTGCTCCTATAGACAACACAGGCAAGTGTGGAATTTGGTCCACAGGAAAAAAATCCAAGCCTGTCCCCAAACCTATGCTAGCGGACACAACTGCAAAAGGTAAACAAATAGATACCCCGGAATTCCTGGCGGGTGGCGGCGAAATGGGTCAGCGCATCAGAGACTACGACTGGTCGGGTACTCCTATTGGTCCCATCGACCAGTGGCCCCAGAGCCTTCGTACCTGCATGCGTATTATGCTCACCTCCCGCCAGCCCATCTGGATAGGTTGGGGAAAAGAGCTGATCAAACTATATAATGACCCTTATATAGCCATCGTGGGAGGTAAGCACCCCCGTGCCTTGGGAGAGCCCGCCTCCGTCGTTTGGCGTGAGATATGGTCCCACATCGGCCCTATGCTCAGGCAGGTGATGGAAAAGGACGAGGGCACCTATGTGGAATCCCAGCTGTTGATCATGGAGCGAAATGGTTACCCCGAAGAGACGCACTATACATTTTCTTATACCCCAATACCCGGTGACAACGGCGGCACGGCCGGCATGATCTGTTTCAACACGGACGATACCGAAAGGATCATCAGCGAGCGTCACCTGCAAACACTCACCCGCCTGGGCAAACGGCTCACCGACCCAAGATCTGATAACGATATCATCGAAAAGACCATCGCCACACTGGAGGAAAATCCATATGACTTTCCCTTTGCCCTATTCTATACCCTGTCCGGCGACAAAGCCCGGCTTTCACAGACAACATTGACAGAAGAGACCACCGCACGCATACCCGTGGAGATCCTGCTAAACGGGACAGATACAGGTCCATTCCCTCTGCAGGTGGTAATGGACACGCGAAAGCCACAATTGATCGAACATCTCCGGGATAAAATAGGCGCCATGCCCCGGGGTGCCTGGGGGATCCCTCCCGATATGGCCCTCATCCTGCCCATCGCTACCATTGGTACCAAAGACCCGTATGGCTTTCTCGTCGTTGGTATCAACCCCTACCGGGTCGTCGATGAAAAATACAGGGGCTTCTTCTCTCTCGTCGCCGACCAGATGGCCACCAGCTTTGCCAATGTACACGCACTGGAAGAGGAAAGGGAAAGGGCCGAAGCGCTGGCGGAGATCGATAGGTCCAAGACCATCTTTTTCTCCAATATCAGTCACGAGTTCAGAACCCCCTTGACCCTTTTACTGGGCCCTATCGAGGACGTCCTCAACAGCCCGGATTCCACAGGCGTCGATAAATACAGGATGGGTATCGCTCATCGCAACGCCCTTCGCATGCAGAAGCTGGTCAATACCCTGCTGGAATTCTCCCGCATCGAGGCCGGGAGGGTGGAAGGTAAGTTCAGTCCAGTAGACATCTGCTCTTTTACCCGCGAACTGGCCAGCTCTTTTCGGTCGGCCATCGAAAAGGCCGGCATGCAACTGTATACTCCCTGCGATAGCAATATAGGAGATGTATACGTAGACGTAGAAATGTGGGAAATGATCATCCTTAACCTCGTATCCAACGCATTTAAATATAGCAGGGAAGGTCATATTGAAGTGGCCGTCCGACACGTAGGCAGGGAAGTACTTATCGCAGTCACGGACACGGGCGTGGGCATTCCGGAAGACCAGCTGGAAAAGATATTCAACAGGTTCCATCGCATAAGCAATGTCCAGGGCAGAAGCCAGGAAGGAACGGGCATTGGACTGGCCATGGTCAAAGAGTTGGTAAAGCTTCATAAAGGCTCCATTGCAGTGAGCAGCAAACTGGGGGAAGGGTCCACCTTTACTATCTCGCTACCCCTGGGAAAAGAACACTTGCCCGCCGACAGGATTATCACCGGGACCCAACGGACAGTGGCAGTCCGGCATGCCGATGCCTTTCTAACAGAAGCTATAAAATGGATCCACGACGAAGAGCAGGCGATACACACCGCCGTCACCCCCCCGCCAACGATGAGATACAAGGTGCTGCTGGCCGACGACAACGCGGACATGCGTGATTATGTATCCAGGCTCCTGTCGGAACATTATCATGTCGTCACGGCGGTCAATGGAGAAGATGCACTGGAAAAAATGATACAGCTCAGGCCCGACCTGCTGTTATCCGATGTCATGATGCCAAAGCTCGATGGATTCAACCTGCTGAAAAATATACGCAACCATCCCGATATAAAAAACATTCCCGTCATCCTCCTGTCCGCCAGGGCCGGCGAAGAAGCCAAGCTGGAAGGTCTGGACTCGGGCGCGGACGATTATCTCGTCAAGCCATTTTCTGCAAAGGAATTGCTGGCACGCGTGGAAGGCAGCATAAAGCTGGCCAGGAACCGTATCGCCCAGACAGAAGTACTCGAACAGGAAGTAAAGAACCGTACCCTGGAATTGAGACTGTTGAACATCTCACTCCGCCGGTCAAACGAAGATCTGCAACAGTTCGCCCACGTCGCCAGCCACGACCTGAAGGAGCCGGTCCGCAAGATCCGCACCTTTGGCAGCAGACTCCAGGAAGAATATGGCGAGCTGCTGCCCGACCGGGCCAGGTTGTTCCTCGACAAGATCCATAACGCCACCGAAAGAATGTACTCCATGATAGATGGCGTATTGGCCTACTCCATGCTCAACGCCTCCGGACAGCCAATTGAAAAAGTAGACTTGAATGAAGTATTGAAAAACATCGAATCGGACCTCGAAATAATTATCCAGCAGAAAGGTGGGATCATAAGAAAAGGTCATCTCCCCATCATTGAAGGAGCGTCCATCCTTATCTACCAGTTGTTTTACAATCTCCTGAACAATTCGTTAAAATTCTCACATGCCCATATCCCTCCCGTCATTTATATCAGCGGCGAGATTACGGGCACGACGGATCAACCCATAGCAGAAATTGGCTTTTCAGACAATGGCATCGGCTTTGACCAGCAACATGCAGCGACCATCTTCGATACATTTGCAAGACTTAATTCAAAGGATAAATATGAAGGCACCGGATTGGGATTGTCACTCTGTAAGAAAATTGTCGAACGGCACCATGGCATGATTACTGCTATGGGTACAAAAAACAGAGGCGCCGTCTTTACAATAAAGCTACCCCTACAACAAACTGAGAAAAGCATTTAATCATAGGAAAATGGTTAAAAGATTCTTACTAATAGACGACGATACAGATGACAGAGAACTCTTCTCCGAAGCGCTGGCTTCCGTAAATCCCGCCATCATCTGCGACCTTGCCGCCGACGCCGAAGAAGCCTTTACAAAATTGGATGAAAAAGAGAATACACCGGATATGATCTTTTTGGATATTAACATGCCGGTAATGACAGGCTGGCAATTCCTTAGCAATCTAAAAAATACAGCTGCATATAAGGATATCCCCGTCATCATGTATTCCACTTCCAACAACCAGCGGGATAAGGACATCGCCAGAGACCTCGGCGCCCTTTGCTTCATCACAAAACCCAGCGCTTTTAAAAAGCTCAAGTCCACCCTGGACATCATCATTACCTATATGGACAGACAATGGCACGGCCAGATCTGCAGCGCCGTTAATGACCTGAAAAATTGACTTTGGTTTGAATTTTGTAATTTTGCACATGCCACATTCAGAAAGCCTCAAGGAATTCTATACCCGGGTCCCCCAGGCCAACCCCACCGGGCTGTCCCTGAACAATGCCGGTCCCGGTCATTTCAACATATTCAGCCGCGCCTCCTGCTTCCCCAGGACGGCCTATATCCGTCGTGACTTTTATAAAATATCCCTCATCATCGGGACAGGAAAGCTCTACTATGCTAATAAATGGATCGCGATCGACCGCCCTGCCCTCCTGTTCTCCAATCCCGTCATTCCCTATTCGTGGGAAGCCATCTCCGACTTACAGGAAGGTTGGTTCTGCCTTTTCACGGAAGATTTCATCCACCCCATCGAACGCAGGGAAAACCTGCAGGACTCTCCCCTCTTCCGCATCGGCGGCTCCCCCGTCTTCTTCATCGATCAGCAGCAACAGGAATATCTGTCCGCCATCTTCCGCAAGATGAAGGCGGAGATGGAGTCTATCTATACCCACAAGTACGACCTGCTGCGCAACTACCTCCATATCATCATCCACGAGGCAATGAAAATGCAGCCCGCCGAGACATATAAAAAACACCACAACGCATCCTCCCGCATCACTTCCCTCTTTCTCGAGCTGCTGGAACGCCAGTTCCCCATCGACACCCCTGAAACAAACCTTCACCTCCGCACAGCCAACGACTTCGCCCGCAGTCTCTCCGTTCATGTGAACTCACTCAATCGCAGCGTTAAGGATATCACCGGGCGGACCACTACAGAACTCATATCCGCCCGTATCATAAAAGAAGCCCGGGCCCTGCTGGCCCATACGGACTGGAATGTCTCCGAGATCGCCTATAGCCTCGGGTTTGAATACCCCGCCTATTTCAATAATTTCTTTAAGAAACAAACCCAGCTCACTCCCAGCGAGGCACGTAAGAGCCTAGTTTGATTTTTATAACTTCATCGTCACCCAGGTATAGTCGATAGCGGCTCCCCAGGGCGCCCCATTGAGAAAGGCTTGCCTCTTTATGGGTTTGTTGTCCGCGTCGAACTCATACGTATACTCTATAACGGTAGTATCTCCCGTCTGCATCTCCACGATCTTCTTTAAAAGACTGGCATTGCCTTTACCAATATAAGATACACCGTTGTACACCGGGTCGAGCCAATTGGACTTATCCGTAAAATACTCATACCGTGTGAGCTCCGCCAATAGTCCCGTTTGGGCGGAAAAGAGCTTGCTGCTGTCCTCATTCCCATTGTTATAGTAGTTGACCACATGCGACTCAGGCGCGCTTCCTTCATCCCCGATAAACTCTTCTACCAGTCGCCTGTCGGCATCATACGTGAGGTTGAAGAACAACGCAGGTATATCGGTGGCGTTGGGATTGATGATATACCGCCCGTGTGTGGAGATCGCATCGCTGTTGAGATAATAGATGGTATAGGGTCCTTGTGGATTACCCTGCTGGTCAAAACTCTTTTCAAGGACCGAATCCTTCGTATAAGTATAGTCGGTACGGCCGGTGACGCTATTGCCGTATGTGATCCGGGCCAGCCGCGCAAGACTATCATATGTGTATGTATTGGCGCCGGCAGTCTTTAACCGTATCACAGTGCTATCTTTTCCCCCCTGTCCTCCATCCCCGGGTTTATCATGGTGCTTGCTGCACGCTGCCAGCAGGCAGATAACGGTGCAGCATGTGGTTAGCCTTTTCATATCTGATTTATTTTCCGTGAAATAAATCATAATATTTATGCAAAAAGGCACCATCTACCCACCGGGAATGACGGCTTTCCAAAAGGCCAAAGCCGGCCACAGGTCGGTTGTCCGAAGGACCATCATTAAACAGAAAGCCGCTCTAGAAATAGAGCGGCTTGTTAGGGTTCTCAGACCCCCTCATCGGTATTAATCGGTGTTTATCTGCGTATCAGTAATTTCTTCGTCACCCTGGTCTTATCCTCCAGATCGATGATGACAAAATACAGCCCTGCCGCCAGCCCGGACACATCCACCGGAAGGACAGCCTCGGTAGGCCGCACGATGGACAGCAGCTGCCTGCCCGTATTGTCGATGATCGTTACCTTCAATGCCTTATTGTCATTCAGCTCGATAAATGTCCTGTCTATGGCCGGGTTCGGATACATCGCCAGTTCCGTATTACCTCCGATGGTCACTACCCGTACCTCCGAATAAATGGCCGTCCCGTCGAGGTCCACCATCTTCAGCCGGTAATAGGATATACCCTTCAGCGGATGACCATCCCTGGTAAAATAATCCAATACCTGGCGACTGTTACCCGCTGCCGGTACGGTCTGTATCGGGTCATATTTGAGCCCATCAGCCGAACGCTCTACGATAAAGTAATTGCTGTTCTGCTCACTACCCGTAGACCAGCGAAGATCTACCAGCGAAGCATTCACCTCGCTTGCCGTAAAGGACAATAGCTGTATCGGCAACACATTCATCGCCGTCAGCGACGCCAGCGAAAAGGCGCCAAACGTCGTAACAGCTCCGCTGGAAGTCACCGTACCGCCACTGGCATTACCCGTGGTAGCGCTATTACCCAGATCCTTCCATGTCGACAGTGCCGTGCTCCATCCCGTTACATGCATACCTCCCATACTCACGATCGTGCCGCTATTCGAGTTCCAGGACAGGTTCACGGTAACATTCGACGCGCCGTTAACCCTGTTCAACATCCAGTATTCTTTATCCGATATGGTAGCCAGCGTGGCATCCCTGGAGCTCGTTGAATACACCGGGTTCACATTCGTACGGATATATTGTGCCGTGAACACATCTGTTGCTGATGCCGGCGAAGAGATGGCTATTGGCCTGTATTGGGTAGCATCACCCACCGGGAACGTAAAGGCCCCCGTACCCACCTTCGTGACGACGCCATTGACATGGCTGTTGTCCGTTGCGCCGGATACACCCGCCCCGTTCAGGATGGTCAGGGTGGCATTCTGTGTCACCAGGCCCGTCACAAATGTCATCAGCTTGGATACCTGCTGATTACCCGACGACATGGTCACCCCATAAGGAGTATTGATCATCAGATTGTAGAAGGTCTCCGTACCCGCGCTGCTGATAACAGCCGGGGACGAACAGCTGACAAAATCCACCGTACCCGTCCCGGGCGTAAAGGTCCCGTTGTTGGTCCAGTTCCGGTAAACATACAGTATGGGCGATCCGGACATGGTAAAGGTGGCGCCGCTGGCGATCGTAATATCATAGACACTGGCATCCGAAGCCATGCTCGGGTTGTTGGGCGTTCCCGATGGTATCACCGCGGAAGTAAACCTGTCAGGCAACCCGCTGCTCCAATTGGACGGAGTAAACCAGTTGGTGCTGGTGGCGCCAGTCCATGTAGTGCTGTTACCCGACTTGATATAGGTGATCGTATTCGAATTGTACGTTGTAGCCACACAACCCGGCAGATTGGGTACCAGCGTACAGGTCACCAAATCCCCCGCGGACAACGCCCCATTCGTATAGCTGGCGCTCAATCCCGACTGCACGATAGTGCCATTGACCTTCCATTGATATGTCGGGAATGTACCCGCATTCACGACATTGGCCGTAAAGCTTCCGCTGTTGAGATTGGAGACATACGCACTGCCAATGGTGCCATTCACATTATTGATACTGACATCCACCAGCATGGGTAGGGTCGGCGCCGTTGCGCTGGTACGCAGCAGCGTCCCATTCCTGTAGTATTTGACGACATTGTTCTCTACGGATATCTTCAGGACATCGCCCGTAGTATAAGTACCAAATGTACCCTTATTGCTACCAGACTCATAGATCTGCAAGCTGCCGCCCGCCACAAGATAAAATGCATACTGGATAGTGGTATAGCTGCTGCTGGTATAGGTATTGCTCAGACCCGCCATCCGGCTGGTGGTGGTCTCGGTAGCCGTAAATTGGAAATAACCGTTGTTGCTCACCGTATTCCAGCTGGCCGCCCCGCCATCCCAGGCATTGGACTGGAACTTCGACAGACCATTCACCGACACGATATTCATATTGCTCGACAGGTTCGACACCTTCCACTTCACCTGCTCCAATATAGCCGCACAGCTCGACGGATCCACCACTCCCTGTATGGAGAAGTCCAGGCCAAAAGGTGTCGTCGTATTATTCGTAATGGTATTGGAATTATAGGTTGTTACGCTACATCCTGGCAGATCAGGCGTCATCACACAGGTGACTACGTCATTATTGCTAAGGCTCGTATTCGTATAGGTGGCGCTCGTGCTGTTTTGCACAGAGACCCCGTTCACCATCCAGTTGAACACCGGATTGGTACCCGCATTCACCGTATTGGCCGTAAATGTTCCCGTATTGTAGTTGACGACCGCA